>Ga0172362_10003642_pt1 | contig 13330 bp, 13 predicted proteins | sample LakKivs1_kivu2a2_FD_114534 | JGI IMG/M metagenome (GOLD analysis project Ga0172362, IMG submission 114534) | Sediment microbial communities from Lake Kivu, Rwanda - Sediment s1_kivu2a2 | ecosystem: Environmental > Aquatic > Freshwater > Lake > Sediment | place: Rwanda: Western Province, Lake...
CGATGGCCCTAAACAGGCGAGCTACATTGGGGAATTTCTGTTTCTCGGCCATGTCACCCCAAATCAGGTAGCGCATGTGAGCCATTGACTCACCGCCGTGAGCATTGCGCAGATTCGCTGCTGTTATTTTGTGCATTTCTAACTACCTCCTTCGCAGAAATTCATTTTGCTCTATTCGTCGGCATAGCCGATTGTCTGTCCGAACAACGGACGCTGGTGCTGCTTCAGCCCGAGTTCCTTGACCAGCCTCGACTTGTTGCAGTTGTGAAACCACGAAGCAAGTCCCAAGGCAGACGCGGCCAGATATACGTTTTGGGCAATCAAGCCGGTGTCAACAAAGTAATATGATTTCTGAATCTCCGCGTCATACAGCCCGGGTTCCTGGTATCCGGCGGTGTTGAACTTATCAAGGTCCACGACGTAGATGAGCCTCACCGGAGCGTCTGCCCCGGACGTTCTTTGTCCCGGGCCGATTGCCAGAGCGCGCTTGTCGCCGCGCACAACGGGAGTCAGCCTGTGAGAATCGGGTTCGTACAAATATGTTCCGTCCTCTGTGGCGACGTAGACGCAGACCTCCTGTGAATTGCTCGCAGAACCAGCGGTACGGCCCGGACCGTCAAAAGGGCCGAGGATGCGGTTGACTCCCTGCGCCGCCCAGAGGATATCCGATAGAAGCTGCAGCGGAATCTTCCTGTCACTGAAAGACCGGGAAGTTCTCCTCGTTTTCAGGGCCTCGAACACTGTGCTGCAGTTGACAAAGACCGGTTCAGGAAGATTGATGGGCTTGAAATCCTCGGCTATTCGGCTTCTCATATCGTTCTTTCCTCACTCTTCGTTACAGAAGAAGACTGCCCTGGCTTACGACCACGTCAGCGACGCGATGTCAGCAGCCTGACCTCCGACTCGCCCCGAGGTTGGCTCAAGATTTTCTCTCCGTCGTCATAGAATATTGTCTCTACACCGTTCTTGAGTCCGTTGATGATGGTCGGCATGTATTCCGCTACACTGACTCCTCGGAATCTTGCGCCTGCCGCATCACGCCCCGCTTTGTTCAAATTGGTATCGACCATCGGGGGGACAATCTCAAATACCTTAACCTTGGTATCTCTAAGCTGCTGGCGTAGCACAAGAGAGTAAGTGTGTATGGCAGCTTTTGTCGCGTTGTATATCGGGGTATCAAGCATTGGCGTAAATGCGAGTCCCGAGCTTACGTTGATAACAGCCGCCGATGGCCTTTTTATCAGATGTTCGATGAAGAGCGAGGTCAACTCCACCGGAGAAACAAGATTGATCGTGATTTCGTCTTCACCGGATTTGAGTTCTTCGAAACCCTTCTTGAGGTCAATGTATCTCTGTATGCCTGCGTTGTTCACCAGTATGTCCAGGCTCGGGAAACGGTGAAGTACGTCCGCGGCCAGAGCCCTTCTTTGTTTGGCATCTGCCAGGTCGCAAACAAGTGCTGTGATATCGGGAAATTGGTTTCCCACGCTCGATAGCCGCTTCTTATCCCGTCCGCACACAATGACCTTGCTCTTAGCTTGCTGAAAAGCTTCAGCGATGCCGAGTCCGATTCCGCTGGTGCCTCCGGTTACCAGGACAGTTCTATTTGAAAGCTCCATTTCACCTCCTGGTAGAAGTCCATGCGCTCAGTTGAATGCGTTTGCATGTTCGTGCCGCGTGCATGAATCAACTCGTGTTCGGGTTGCGAACGAGCAGATGGGCCACTAGGCAAAGTGAACAGAAGTAAGAAACCGCCGCTACTCTCCGACACACCCTCGACCACCGACCTCACGCTACTCTTCAGCACTATGTTATCACTAATGACGGAATTGTCAATAGTATTTCATGCGGATCTTCGGTGTGCGCAATCGAACTAAGCAAGCGCCGCTTGCCGGGACCGAGCCCTATCGCCATTGAACGATTATTGATTCTCTCCGGAAAAGACGGACCGCGGCCCGCAGCGCGACGAAATCAGCGATTCCGGCGGCCAGCGCTACCGCAAGAATCAATAGAGGAGTGAACCACAGAATTCCGGTGATTTCTATGCCGATAAGAGCCAGCACAGGCAAGATGATTACCAGCACGGTGTTCTGTGCGCTCCGCGCGTCTTTTGCCCGCGAGGAGCCGGCGACTCCCAGCATGAAGCTGAGAACCGCCATTGCAGGGGTAAGCAGGAACAGGGTGAGAAACCATTCGGCCGTAACCACGAATCCTCTGAGGTCTGCCCAGCCCAACCCCGCCGTGACGAGCAGGAAGACTCCAGCCGAAAGCCAGGTCATGACCAGCGCTGGTATCGCGCCCGCCAACGCCTTGCCCAGCAGAAGCTCCCAGGTCTTGACCGGAGTTGCCAGGAGAGCTTCGAGACTGCCGGAGAGCTTCTCATCAACGATACTGAAAGTCGCGATGCTGATTGCGACCACGGTCGGGATGAGAAGCAAGAAGAAGGTGAACTGATTGAGAAGGAGCACGAGAACCTGCTCGTTGCCCGCCAGCTGACCTACCCCGGGCATTGCCCCGACAAGCTTCTGCAGGGCGGTCTGGAACACAGGTGTTGTGAGCATGGCTTCGCTGCCGAACCGAAAGACCAGCCATATGTAGAGTATCCCCTGCCCCACAATCAAGAACGGAAGGAGTGTGACGGTGAGGATGCTATTGAGGTCGGTAAACAGCAGCAGCCACTCTTTATGCAGAATGTTTCGAATGTGCCTACGACCCATTGCCAGCCTCTTCATGCAGCAATCTGAGGTAGACTTCCTCCAGCGGGTACTGCTTTTCCGAGACGGCCAGCACTCTTCCTCCCGCTTCCACAATTGCCTTTACAAGCTCAGGGCGGTTACGCTCCGGGTCAGTCAGCTCCATGATGAGCTCGGCTCCGTCTTCGCGGACTTCCTGGACAAACGGGAGCTTTCGTATTGACTCCACGACCTCAGCGTTCTGGACTTCGAGCTGGACCATCAGTTGACGACGGAAGAAGCGCCGGCGTAACTGGTCGGGCGCGTCCAGGGCCAGGAGCCTGGTATGCAGCACGGCGATGCGGTGGCACAGCGTCTCAGCCTCGGTGAGGTTGTGGGTAGAAAGGAAGATGGTATGACCTTTTTCTCCAAGCCCGCGTATTACTTCGCGCACTTCCGCTGCCGCCTCGGGGTCCAGTCCGGCGGTCGGCTCGTCAAGGAAGAGAACGGCCGGCTCGTGCAAAAGAGCACGCGCCAGCGCAAGCCTGTGTTTCATGCCCTTGGAGAACGTGCCCACCCTATCATCGCAAGCCTGTGTTTCATGCCCTTGGAGAACGTGCCCACCCTATCATCGCGTCGCTGCCAGAGTCCCATGAGTTTGAGATACCTCTCGACCTGTTGTGACGGAGACTCGATAGATGAGTAAAAGCCGGCAAAGTATTCAAGGTTCCGCTTCGCGCTCAGCCGACTGTAGAAACCGGGCGTCTCGGTAAGGATGCCAATTACCTCATGCAGTTGCTCAACATTGCGGTCGGTTCTGTGGCCAGCTACGATGGCGTAGCCGTTGGTGGGCGCAATCATTCCGGCCAGCATACGGATAGTGGTCGTTTTGCCCGCTCCATTAGGGCCCAGAAAGCCCAGCACCTCGCCGGCTTCAACTGTCAGGGTCACATCCTCGACCGCGGCAATTTTGCCGAAGTACCGGGACAAGCCAAACGTCTCAATTACCGCCATCTAATCCTGCGGCCATTTGGTTGCACAGAGAGGTCGCTAGCGAGGAAAAGCCGGCACGGATCGCACTGATTCATGGCCAGTCCACATTTTACAGTGCAGATCCGGCGAATGCCATACCTTGAGTAGGCGCACCGGCGCCATCACGGACCGGCAGCTTGAACATAGACCCTGATGGATTGACCCTGCTCGGTCGCCGTAATATACTTGCACATTGTTCCCCGCCGAGTTAACAGACTGCCAGGTAGCGATTAACAGTGGCCCGCCGGACGTGAACATAATGGGTTTCTTGTAAATGAGGCGGCAACTATTCCTAATCCTGAACCTCTCGGTAGTTTCCGGTTTCGTCATACTGGGACTCAGCGTGATCTCGCCGGTTCTCCCTGACTACGCAAGGTCGTTCAACATCCCAATAGGACTCGTCGGATTTGCTGTTGCAGCATTTGCCGGGGCTCGCCTGGTGATGGATATACCGGCGGGTGTCCTCTCCGATCGTTTCGGCAGGAAGCGAAACATGATACTCGGCCTGATAGTGGTAACCCTGTCATCCATTGGGGGCGGTCTTGCCCAGAGCTATAGCTGGCTAATTCTTGCACGTGTTGCCGAGGGACTAGGTTCCGCATTCTATGTGACCTCGGCAACTACCTGGGTTGCACAGATAAGCGCAGGTGAATACAGGGGCAGATATATGTCGCTCTATTCAGGCCTCATCTTCGCCGGCACCGCTTTTGGGCCCACGCTCGGCGGGTGGGCTGCTGTTCATTTTGGCACCCTCCGGGCGCCTTTCTTCGCGTATGCTGCATTTGCCTTTGCCGGCCTGATGGCTACGTTACCTTTGAAGGAACCAGCAGACACCGGGCGGGCAACGCGAGCAAATGTGAGCATGCGTGACGTTCCGGGTGTCCTGTCAAACGGCCCATTCATGCTTGTGAACCTCTCCGTGTTATCGCTCTTTTTCCTGAGGTCCGGCGTCCGCTCGACGCTTGTTCCACTCTATGCCGGCGACCTGGGTTTGAACCCGGAGAGAATTGGACTGATACTGACGGTGGCAGCCATTGTCACTTCTGCATTGACGTTTCCCTCCGGCTGGTTCTCAGATAGGGTAGGGAGAAAAAGACCAATAATGGCCTGCCTGTTCTTGAGCGCGGCTGCCGTGTTACTGGTTCCACTTCAGAAAAGCTTTGGCAGCCTCATGGGTAGCATGGCCTTCTACGGTTTCGCCACCGGTCTCCAAGGGTCCATCGCCGCCTGGCCGGCTGATGTCGCACCCGAAGGCAAGATGGGCACGGCGATGGGGGTCTATCGAGAAATGGGAGACCTTGGCCTGGTCCTCGGCCCAATAACCGTTTCCTATATCGCCGGTTCCATCAGCCAAACAACGGTGACATTTGTACCCTTCGTAGTGCCCGCGGTTCTTTGTTTCGTGGTGGGCATACTCATGATATGGGCCAGGGACCCGGCGTCCAGGAAACATCATCAAGAGTTCGTTCAGTGAGCCGGGTGCATCCGGCCTGCAACGTTAAGAAGGAATGGCTTCTGCGCTCTGAAATCACCGCATCATGGCCACGTAGGCATGGAGAGGAACGGCGAGGGAATCCGCTACGGGCTGGCACTTGGCTTTAAGACAATAGAAGACCTTCCCCTCTGCAGGGAGCTCCGATAATGCCTCGTAATTCCCCATTCCTTTGGCGAATATAAGGTCTGCGGACTCGAACTCTTGTGCGAACCGGGTTGAAGCCAGCGAAAAGATTACGCCTGGCGAAGCTATTCCCGTACTCAGGACCTGCCCAAACTCACCTTCAAGACCGGACCTCCTCACATCCTCTACGGTTAAGTCGTTCTGAACAGGCGACGGCTTGACCGCATAGACAACCCGGGCAAACTGCTCCATCCACCGCACGAGGGGCAAGTCGAAATAAAGCTCCCCGGCGTTATCCGCTAGATACAGGACTTTGGCCGCGCCTCGTAACTTTGCTTCAAATTGCGCCGAATCGTCAGCGACAAAGCTCACGGGTTGTCTCATGTCCTTCCTTATGGAACTAGGCGCCCTGAAGAAGTCAATAGCGTTCGCTGCCGCGGCCAGCTTGAGGTAGCCCCGGAAGTCATCCCCATATCGCGACCTTGACTGGGGGTATAAATCTCTGGCGAGCGCCGTCTCGTTTTCCTTCATCAGACGATACGGATCAGGATTATGGGTCACGTTTCGAATAACGTCGTGGATCCTTGTGGCAATGGTAATGGACAACTGCGTGTAAGAGAACTCATCGGCAAGCACCCGCATCGCTTGTTCTATCGCCTGTTGCGTTAACGAAGCATCGTCGGAGGCTAGTTCAGCGGTTCTAAGAACCAATCTACCCAGACATTCGTAACAACCTGGTTTCAGTTTCATTTCGAGCTGCTTTAGCTGGTCTCCTATTTGCTGATATTCTTGTCATTGCCGCCGCTCACTACCGCCTTCGTTATCACCATCCCGCCCTTGTCGGCCCTCCTTATCACTGTCACGCGGAGTCCCTCAGCGGCGGGGCTGAGAACCTAAGATCCCAATTCATACGCAGGCTGACGAATGCGCGGTCAGGTTTGAGCAGCTTGCGATGCTGTATTATAATAGCATCGGCAATGTTTGAAAAACTGGAACTGATACAAAAGCGGTACGACGAGCTCGGGCAGCTCCTGGCCCGCGAGGAGATTGCCACGGACCGGAGACGGCTGGAGGAGCTGAGCAAGGAGAGAGCCGGCCTGGAAGATATCGTAGGAACGTACCAGCAATATAAGGCCAAAAGCAAAGAGCTGGCGGAACTCGAGGCTCTGCATGATTCGCACGACGAAGCGGAGATGATGGCTCTGGTCAAAGAGGAAGTGAGTAAGCTGAAGCAACGTCAAGGTGAACTGCTTGATGAACTTAAGCGTGCCCTGACGCCCAAGGACCCCAATGACGAGAAAGATGTCATTATGGAGGTAAGGGCCGGCACCGGTGGCGAGGAGGCGGGCCTTTTTGCTGGAGATCTGTTCCGCATGTACAGCCGGTACGCCCAGGCAAAAGGCTGGAAGGTGGAGATTGTTGACAGCAGCCAGAGCGAACGCGGAGGTTTCAAAGAGCTGATATTCGAAATCAAAGGAAAGGGCGCTTTCAGCGGCCTCAAGTACGAGCGCGGCGTCCACCGCGTACAGAGGGTGCCGGTCACCGAAGCGTCGGGACGAATTCACACCTCGACGGCGACGGTGGCAGTCCTGCCCGAGGTTGAAGAGGTTGAGCTCAATATCAACCCCGATGACCTGAAAATAGAATTCTTCCACAGCCGTGGCGCGGGTGGGCAAAATGTGAACAAGGTAACGACGGCAGTTCGTCTTACGCACCTACCGACCGGCATAATGGCTTCCTGCCAGGATGAAAGGTCTCAGGTAAGAAACAGGATGAAGGCCATGGCAGTACTGCGGGCCAGGCTGCTTGACTTCGAACAGCGGAAGCAGGCTGAGAGCATAGAGAAGGAGCGGCGGACGCAGGTGGGCAGCGGTCAGCGGGCGGAGAAGATTCGCACCTATAATTTTCCCCAGAACCGGGTCACCGACCACCGGATCAATCAGAGTTTTCACAACCTCCAGCAGATTCTGGACGGCGACCTGGATGAAATCACTGAGGCCCTGTCGAACAAGGAGCAGGTGGAACAACTGGAGGCGGCTCTCACTTGATTCTGCGCGAAAGCCTGCGATCGACGAGCCGGGCGTTGTGCCGGGCGGGACTTCCCGATGCAGACCTGGAAGCCGAGCTTCTGACAGGCCACGTCCTCGGGATGTCCAAGACGCAGCTTTACACGGAATCAGAGAGGGATTTGACTCCTGCGGAGATAGAGCAGCTGTGCCGGTTTGTCCGGCAGCGTCTGGATCACGAGCCTACCGCTTATATCCTGGGGCACTGGGAATTCTACGGCATCAACTTTTGCGTTGATTGGCGCGCTCTCGTTCCCAGACCGGAGACAGAGCTTCTGGTGGAAAAAGCCATCGAACTTGGTCAGTTTATGCTTGAATCGGGGAGGCAGATTGCGATAGCCGATATCGGCACCGGCTGTGGGGCTATCGCCATAAGCCTGGCCCTGGCATTGCCGCAGGCTGAGATTTACGCCACGGATGTCTCAACCTCAGCCCTGCAGGTCGCGGAGATGAATTGCCGGCGGCATGCCGTGAACGGCCGAGTGAAACTCTTGCGCGGGGATTTGCTTGAGCCGCTGCCCCGACCCGTGGACATGATAGTGGCCAATTTGCCATACGTCAGACATTCAGAGATTCGGGATTTGGCCCCTGAGATAAGAGATTACGAACCGGTGCTGGCGCTGGACGGGGGTGAAGACGGTCTGCACGTAATACAGCAGATGCTGGAACAGATGCCGGCAAAACTCAACCGCGAAGCTTCCTGTCTGCTGGAGGTGGGGCAAGGGCAGGACGAAGCCGTGACCCTGTTGATAGAGACATACTTCCCGGAGGCTCGTACCGAATCGATTGTTGACCTGGGCGGTATTGCAAGGGTGGTCAGGGCGACGTTGAGGAACCGGTGAGATGACGGAAGAAATAGGGCGGTTGGCCCAGCTTATCATCGAGTCCAACACAGTCATAGCGTTTACAGGGGCGGGCATAAGCACCGAATCGGGTATTCCGGATTTTCGCAGTCCCGGGGGTGTCTGGAGCAGATATGACCCTGAGAACTTCACGATTCAGAAGTTTCTGAGCAGCCCCGAGGCCCGCAGGACTATCTGGAAGATGGCACTTGAAGGTGGCCTTCTTGCCGACGCTGAACCGAACGCCGCCCACTTTGCGATAGCTGAGCTTTACCGGTTGGGTAAGTTGGACTGCGTCATCACGCAGAATATCGACAACCTGCACCAGAAGGGCGGAGTTCCCGGAGACAGGGTTTTCGAGCTACATGGCAATATGCACTGGGTCGTGTGTTTGAGCTGCCACAGGCGCTTTCCGATGCCTGAAGTGCTTGAAAAGCTAAGGGCAGGAATGGAAGTCGTCGATTGCCCGGACTGCCATGGTATCCTGAAGCCGGATGCGGTGTTTTTCGGAGAATCATTGCCGGAGGAGACGCTGCAGGAGGCTATCCGCCGCGCTCGAAACTGCGACCTATTTGTTGTTATAGGATCCACCCTCGTCGTCTATCCTGCAGCCTATATTCCGACATATGCCAAGGAGTCGGGAGCCAGGCTGGCCATCGTCAATTTGACTCCCACTCCTTTTGACTACTGCGCAGAAGTGATCATCCGGGCGAAAGCTGCGGAAACGATGTCGGGCGTGGTGCAGGAAGTCAGGCATTCCAGGCAGTAAGGCTCTGGTCGAACTAGCTGCCCAGTACCGCTGTTCTCTCTCTAGTCTACTACTTCATGGATACGCTGGATATTCAGTGCATTGCCGGTCTTCATGTCAACTTCGACCAACACCGCGTCGAAGCTGACTTCTCCCCTGCCCACCGACAGCCGGCTGGGAATGAGAGTAAGGAAGCGATTGATTACTGCTTCCGTGTCATCGCCGATAACCGAGTCTATGGGACCAACCATGCCTATGTCGGTGACATAAGCAGTGCCCCCAGGCAATATGCGGGCGTCAACGGTACCGACGTGGGTATGGGTACCCAGCACGGCGCTGACCCTGCCGTCGAGGTATCTGCCCATGGCCACCTTCTCCGAACTTGCTTCAGCATGGAAGTCCACGATGATAGGCACTGATCTGCCTTTATACTCGGCCAGTAGCTGGTCCATTGCTCGGAAGGGACAATCAAAGTGGCTGATGAACACACGCCCGATAAGATTAACGACCAGGACGCCCTTCTTGTGCAAATAGCCGCGGCCGGGGTTCCCTACTGGGTAATTCAACGGGCGGAGAACAGCGGTTCCGCTATCCAGGTAGGGAACAATCTCCTTGCAAGCCCAGATATGATTTCCGCTGGTTATGACATCAATCCCCGACTGGAAGAGCTCTTCTGCGGTCTCAGGGGTCAGGCCCAACCCACCCGCTGCATTCTCACCGTTACCTATTACGAGGTCAATGCCGTGTTTATCACGTAGGCCGGGCAGGATTTCCTTCACCGCCTTCCTGCCGGGCTTACCGATGATGTCGCCTATTGCCAGTATTCTCAAATTTACTTGGCGTAATCTATTGCCGTGGTCTCTCTTATCACCACGACCCTTATCTGCCCGGGATAGGTGAGGCTCTCCTCTATCTTCTTCGAGATGTCTCGAGCCAACCGCACCGCGCCCAAGTCGTCGATCTTTTCCGGTTTCACCATGACACGTACTTCACGCCCGGCCTGGATAGCAAACGCCTTTTCAATGCCGGGAAAGTCAGAGGCTATGTCCTCAAGGTCCTTAACGCGCTTCAGATATTGTTCCAGAGATTCACGTCTTGCGCCAGGCCGCGAACCGCTTATGGCATCAGCGGCAGCCACAATAAAGCCGAGGACGGTACTGGTCTCCGCCTCTCCATGATGTTCAGCAACGGCCTGGACTATCTCCGGATTTCTGTCCCACTGCTTGACCAGGCCAGCACCTATTAGAGCATGTGGCCCCTCGGTTTGATGGTCCACCGCCTTTCCTATATCGTGAAGAAGTCCGGCTTTCCTGGCGGCAGCGGCATTGATGCCAATTTCACTAGCCAGCATTCCTGCCAAATGAGAGACCTCGAGACTATGGAGCAAGACATTCTGGCCGTAGCTGGTGCGATACTTAAGCTGGCCGAGCAGCTTAATGAGCTCGGGGTGTAGCCCGGTTACGCCGGCCTCGTAGGCGGCTCGCTCGCCCTCGCTGCGCACCGTGGCGTCAACCTCAGCTTTGGTCTTGTCCACTATTTCCTTGATGCGGGCGGGATGAATCCGCCCATCGAGAATAAGTCTGTTCAGGGCAAGGCGGGCTACCTCACGCCTCATGGGATCAAAGCTGGAGATGGTCACGGCCTCTGGAGTGTCGTCAATGATAAGATCAACGCCGGTAGCCTGCTCCAGTGCCCGGATGTTGCGTCCTTCACGCCCGATGAGCCGTCCCTTCATTTCGTCGCTGGGTAGTGGGACAGCGGATATCGTGGTTTCCGAGACGACATCGGTGGCGCATCTTTGGATGGCGGTGGCCAGAACTCCGCGGACCCGTTCGTCGGCCTCTCCCTTTATCTGTGTCTCCCAGGTTCTGACCTGACGAGTGGCCTCTTCCTCAACCTCCTGTTTGAGCATTTGAAACAGGAGAGTTCTTGCCTCGGTGCTTGATGTGCCGGAGATGGATTCTAGCTTCGCGAGCTGGCTTTCTCTTATTGTCTGAAGGTCGGCTGTTATCTTCTCGGCATCTTTCTTCTTGGTTTCCAGATCGCGCTCGCGCCGCTCCACGCCCTCTAATTTCCGCTCCAGCGCCTCCGCCCTCTGGTTGGCACGCTTTTCTAGTCGCTGGATCTCGAGGCGGCGTTCCTTGCTTTCCGCCTCAGCGGCGTTTCCAACCTTGATAGCTTCTTCTCTAGCTGCGCGCAATAGTTCATTGTATTTGGTTGTTGCCTCATCTAGTAGTTTCTGTGCCTCTTTTCTTGTTCTCTGGATCTCCCGATTGGCTACCAACTGCCTGACAAAATACCCGATGCCGATTCCTAGAACAAGAGCAAGGGCACCTATCACAAATGTATAGGTCATTTTCCCTCTCTATTTCGTCGATATAGTAAATGTGAAACATTCCATATTTATGATACGCTTTTGTGGCTCCAGAGTCAAATCAGTCTGCTGGCACAACCTGGCGACCCATTTATCCGTTACTCACCCCGCCGCTAATACGGATTGATTCTATGGAATTCGTGTTCATCGCTTCTAATCGTGTATATTGTTGCTGTGGCAGTCATGAATGAAGAACTGATCGCTCCCTGCGGGATGGACTGTGCAATATGCAGTCGGTACCTTGCCTATTGCCATGACGTCAAGAGCCAGGGAATCAGAATGCCCTATTGCACAGGCTGTCGACCGCGGGACAAGAAGTGCGCTTTCTTGAAGAAGAGATGCGACCTACTGATGTCAGACAGGATAAGGTACTGCTATGAATGTGGCAATTTCCCGTGCGAAGTGCTGAAGCGCCTTGATAAACCCCTAAGATCATGCTTCAGGATTAGTATGATAGACAACCTCGAATACATAAGAGATTATGGTATGGAGGGGTTCTTGGGAAGCGAGGAGGCGAAGTGGCTGTGCCCCGAATGCGGCGGGGTGATATGTTGCCATAACGGCCTGTGCTTCAAATGCCAGCTTGACATACTGCGGCAGAAGAAGAACAAGTACCGCTGGGGCGCGTGACAGAGCATATATTGAGAGGATTTGAAGAACACTCCAGTGTGGCGGCTTGTCAGCACCACTTATGGAAATAGCACATACCGAGGAGGATGGGTGCGCGGCAGTGCTGGGACCGCGGCAGCATCGGGTTTGCCGGCGGTACGAATCAAAGCAAACCCTTTGATGTGCGCCAATCGCTGTCACACTTCGACTTTGTGCCCTCTTTGGTCTAGAATAGCTCGCCCATGAGAGCAAAGTGGCCGCCCAAGTTCAACGCAATCTATTTCGGCCTTCTTCTTTTTGTCATCGCTCAAGTGCTCATCCTTCTTGTTGCTCCTCGTATAGACCCGTTTCTCGATAAGAATGATATTGTGATACCGGCCCAGCCTTCCGGGCCGATATACTGGTGGCCTGGGAACGCGACTCTACCATCAGGGGAGACCGTTCATGTTCCGGTCAATTCTGCGGCAGGGCCGATTTTGATTTACATTTTTGCGGCGGTCGGTGTGCTGGGAGTGACCCTCTCGAAGATTCCAGTTTCTGCCCTGAAGGTCATTCTTAGACTTCTTTTTGCTCTCCTGTTTAGCTGGGGCGCCTTCATCGCAACTGTTTTCTACGTGCCCCTGCCTGCGGCTGTCACTGTAGCAGCCCTGTTCGGAACGTTCTGGTTCCTCATACCTCTCGTCTGGCTACACAACGTGGTGCTGGTTCTGGCGGTCAGCAGTCTAGGTGCGGTCTTCGGTCGCTTTGTTACACCATGGACTGCGATGGCAATCATTCTGGCCCTGGCTATTTACGATTTTCTGGCCGTGCGTTTCAAATTCATGGTCTGGATGGCAGATAGACTCTCCCAGATAAACGCATTACCGGCGCTGATCATTCCCAAAAAGCATGCCGAATGGAACGTCAACTTGAGGAAGCGTGAGGAGAAGATAATAGAGTTGAATCCCGACGAGAGAGAATACTCTATATTGGGGGGTGGCGACCTTGCTTTCCCCTGCCTGCTTACAGCCTCCGTCTATTTTTCGCACGGTCTGCAGCCGGCGGTCATTATCGCGTTGCTCGGACTGGCTGGGCTAGCGGCCGTGTATGTGATTCAGAGGATATTCCTGAAGGGGAGGGCGGTGCCTGCTCTGCCACCTATCGCTGCTTTGACACTGATTGGACTGTTTATTATCTAGCAGTGCAATGTTCTTCATTTGTCTGGGGAGGAGCGACGCCCCAGACGTACGCTTTTTCGCGGATATCTACGCGTATTCCCTATTTTGCGTTTCGAGATAGGAGACGATAATGGCTTCCGCCAGAGATGTGTTGGACAGGCTGAAGCTCAACGGTCACCCCGACAGGCTAGGTGGAATGGCCAGGTACGGAA
>Ga0172362_10003643_pt1 | contig 13325 bp, 10 predicted proteins | sample LakKivs1_kivu2a2_FD_114534 | JGI IMG/M metagenome (GOLD analysis project Ga0172362, IMG submission 114534) | Sediment microbial communities from Lake Kivu, Rwanda - Sediment s1_kivu2a2 | ecosystem: Environmental > Aquatic > Freshwater > Lake > Sediment | place: Rwanda: Western Province, Lake...
CCTGGAGGTAGTTGAAAGCTTCCTCTCCGGTCAGGGCTTCTATCCGGCGCAAACCGGCGGCCACGCTGGATTCAGAGATGATTTTGAAAAAACCTATCTCCCCGCTCTGACGGACATGGATTCCACCGCAGAGTTCCTTGCTGAAATCACCCACGGTCACCAGTCTGACACTCTCTCCGTATTTTTCTTCAAAGATGGCCATGGCCCCTTCAGCCAGGCCCTCTTCGAGGGTGGTAATTTTAACTGTTACCGGCAGATTTTCCCTAATCTTTTCGTTGACCAGCCTCTCCACTTTTTCTATTTCTTCTTCACTCAGAGCAGCAAAGTGAGTAAAGTCAAACCGGAAGCGCTGGTGGCTGACCAGTGAACCCGATTGCCGGACGTGGTCACCCAGAATCTGCCTCAGGGCAGCATGGAGGAGATGGGTGGCCGTGTGGTTGCGGCTGATGGCTTTGCGCCTGAGAGCATCGACCACCGCTTCCACTACCTGACCGGTTTTAAGCTCTCCGGCCAGCATCTTGATTTTATGAACGATAAGTCCGGTAAAGGGGGCGAAAGTGTTTTCGACTACCGCCGAACTATGAGAACTTTTCAGCACTCCGGAATCCCCCACCTGGCCGCCGGCTTCAGCGTAGAAGGGAGTAACCGAAAGGATAACTTCGCCCTCCTCTCCTTCTTTCAACGAGTTTACCGGCTGACCGTTTCTCAGAATGGCCAGGACCTCGGTTTCGGCCACCTCGGCTGTTTCATAAAAAACCGGCTCTATCTTCAGATGCCGGTAATTCTGGTAGACCGATTTCTCCCTGAATCTGGCCTCTCCCTCCCAGGACTGCCGGGCCCGGTCCTTCTGAATTTCCAGCTCTTTTTGGAAACCGGCCTCGTCCGCCTCCAGGTTCTTTTCCCGGGCCAGCTCCTGGCAGAGGTCGAGCGGGAAGCCGAAAGTATCATAGAGCTTAAAAACTCTGTCTCCGGGAATGACCCTGCCCCCGGAGGCTAAAGCTTCCTCGGCATATTGCTCAAAGTAGCGAAGTCCAGAATTCAGGGTGTAGATAAAACGTTCCTCTTCGGCCAGGCAAACCCGGCTGATATATGACAGGTTTGACATTAGCTCCGGATAGGCATCCTTCATTATGTCTACGACCGTTCCGGCCAGCCGGTAAAGAAATGGTTTTTCCAGCCCCAGCAGGTTGCCCCGCCGGAAAGCTCTCCTGATCAACCGCCGCAGCACATAGCCCCGGCCTTCATTGGCCGGAGTTACTCCGTCTCCTATCAGAAAGGTAATGGCCCGGATATGATCGGCAATAATCCTGATCCAGACGTCGGTTTCCCCGCCGGTCGGATATTCCTGGTTAGTTTCCCGGGCAATAGCCTGAATCAGCGGGGTGAACAGGTCGGTCTCGAAATTGCTTCTCCGGCCCTGGAGGACCGCCGCCATCCTTTCCAGACCCATGCCTGTATCTATTGACGGCCTGGGCAACGGGTGCATCCGACCCTGCTCGTCCTGGAAAAATTCCATAAAGACCAGGTTCCAGAGTTCAACAAACCGGTAGCTGCCCCCCTGAATCAGTTCCTGAGGAGAGCCCGGCTCAATATCCTCACCCAGGTCGTAATGAATTTCAGAACAGGGTCCGCAGGGCCCTGTCTCGCCCATGGCCCAGAAATTATCTTCCTTGCCGAAACGAAAAATCTTTTCAGCCGGGATGCCCACTTCCCGGTTCCAGAGGCGAAAAGCCTCGTCGTCATCCTGGTAGACCGTTATATAGAGTCTTTCAGCCGGCAAACGATAGACTTCGGTCACCAGCTCCCAGGCAAAAGCTACAGCTTCTCTCTTAAAATAATCGCCGAAGGAAAAATTCCCCAGCATTTCAAAAAAAGTATGATGCTTTGGGGTGCGGCCTACCTGCTCCAGGTCGTTGTGTTTGCCACTCACCCTCAGGCACTTCTGGATGGAAACCGCCCGGTTGTAGCTGCGTTTTTCCAGTCCAAGAAAAATGTTCTTGAACTGGTTCATACCAGCATTGGTGAATAAAAGCGTGGGGTCGTCCTTGGGAATAAGGGGAGAACTGGGAACTACCCGGTGGCCTTTTTTCTCGAAGAATTCCAGAAAAGCAGTTCTGATCTCATTTGCTTTCATCGTCCTCTAACTTTCCTCTTCCGGCCCTCCTTCGACTCTCTCCACCTTGACCATTTCCTTTTCCATCTGTTCGAGCGCAATGTCCAGGGTAGACTGGACCCCCATAACCCTCAGTTTGAAGGCATCCGCATTGGAAGAGTACTTGATGCCCTGCTCGAACGAGATATAACCATCCCTGTATAATTGATATATTGACTGGTCAAAAGTCTGCATTCCGTATTGGGATACCCCGGTGGTGATGGCATCCCGGATTAGCCCGGTCTTTTCGCGTTCGCGAATACATTCCTCTATAAACGGCGTGTTAATCATTACTTCCACCGCCGGCACCCGGCCCTGTTCGTCCATCCTGGGGACCAGGCGCATGGATATAACCGCTTTGAGCACGCTGGCCAGCTGCAGCCTGATCTGTCTCTGATGATGGGGCGGGAAGGTAGAGATGATGCGGTTGATGGTTTCCGGCGCATCCAGAGTATGAAGAGTGCTTAAAACCAGATGGCCGGTTTCAGCCGCCAGCAGAGTGGTTTCGATAGTCTCCAGGTCTCTCATTTCACCGACCAGAATGACATCCGGGTCTTCACGCAGACAGGCTCTCAACCCCCGGGAGAAATTCAGAACGTCCATGCCCACTTCTCTCTGACTGATGGTGCTCTTCTTGTCCTTATGAAGATACTCGATCGGGTCCTCAATGGTGATGATGTTTTCACGACGGTAAGTGTTGATATAATCAATCATAGCCGCCAGGGTAGTGGTTTTGCCGCTTCCGGTGGTTCCGGTCACCAGAACCAGGCCGCGCGGATAGAAGGCAATTTTTTCCAGCACCTCGGGCAGCAACAATCCCCTGATGGTCCTGACTTCCAGGGGAATGATTCTCAGGGATATGGCCAGGGTGCCCCTCTGATAATAAATGTTTCCTCTGAAGCGGCCAAAACCGGACAGGCTATAGGCCAGGTCCACATCAAAGTCCTCTTCAAGTTTTTTCCGCTGGTAATCGCTCATGATCTGGTTGGCCAGATCGGCCGTATCTTCTCCCGTCAGCCGGGGAAAACCGACCAGTGGAATAAGGGTGCCGTGAACCCTGATCATGGGGTGATTACCGGCTTTAAGATGCAGGTCAGAGGCATCCCTTTCGATGGCAATCTTTAACAAATCATCAATAATCATCAAACCCTCCCCTAATTCCGTTATCCATGACTTTATGAAGAATGCCGGAATCCGGGTCCGGCCAGAAAAATCCGTTCCTGTCTGCGGGATTTGTTTTTTCTGAACGGTTCATCTTATCTGACTTCTCCCAGCCCGGCTTAGACCTCAAATTGGTTTTATAGTAAAACAACTGCTGCTTAATGTCAATTTAACCACCTTGCTGGCCAGATCAGGACTCAGACGCTTTCCCCGCAGTAGGGACAGGTTCGTGTCTTATAAGGCAGCGGGCGGCGGCAGTTCCAGCATAAGTCAGAACGCCGGGTTTCCCGGGCCTTGATCCTGGCAAAAATATCGTCCAGCTCGGTTGTCTTTTCTTCTTTGCCTTTCAGTTTCGAAAGTTCCCTGATAATTTCTGAAGCACTCTGCACCCGGTCTTCCACCCTTGGAGCCAGGCAGCGCATTATCAGAACGTCGACCTCTTTCGGAACCTTCATATTCTTCAGTCTGGGCGGTGTGATCTTACCCTGCTGGGCCTTCTCCAGAATCTTGAAGGGGTCAGGATCGAAGATGGGCGGCCGGCCCACTATCATCTCATAGAAGATGCAGCCTAGGGAATAGATGTCCGAACTGTAAGAAGCTTTGCCCAGGAATTGCTCAGGGGCCATATAGGGGGGCGAACCGATTCGGGTCGAAGCGTACTGGGTGGAATTAAGCCAGGCCGAAGTCCCGAAGTCAGTTATCTTAACCGTTCCTTCCTCTGAGATGAGGATATTGGATGGCCGCAGGTCGCGATGGATTATTTTGTTCTTGTGGGCGTGGTCCACTCCGTAGGCAATCTGTTTTATAATGTCCACTGCCCGCTCGGCTTCCAGGATTTTTTCTTTTTCCAGAATTTTTTCCAGTGATTTTCCCCGGACGTATTCCATGACCATGAAGAACACGTCTTTTTCCTTTTCGGCCGCCAGCACCCGGACGATGTTGGGATGATTGAGGGCAGCCTGCAGCCTGGGTTCCTTGAGCAGCTTATATAGCTCCTGCGATTGCTTGTGAGGAACCTTGATGGCCACCTTGATATCCAGCCAGGTATCCCTGGCCAGATAGACCGAGCCAAAGCCGCCGCTGCCCAGCGACCTCAGAATTTCATACTTGCCTACTTTCTGTCCCTGAAGAAACATGCTACCAGTTCCAGAAATGAGTAATCAGGCTTATGGCCGAGAGCACAGCCGTTTCAGTCCTCAGAATGCGGCTCCCCAGCGACAGCCCCTGAAACCCTGCTCCGTCCATCAGCTCTTTTTCCTTTGCAGCTCAGCCGCCTTCCGGTCCGGCCAGAAGATACACTTCATCTGCCCGGCCAGTCATAAGTATATCACGAAAATAACGCTCGCTGTCTTCAAACAGATAAATTTTAGACCCGGCAATCTTACGGGAAACTGCCTCTTCCAGCGCGAGCGGACGGTGGATAAGCGGAAGGCTGCCGCCCTTACACTGTTTCAGAGCTTCCCGTGTTATTTTCTCCCAGCGTTCAGTTTTCTTTTCCAGCCGGTCTGCGGGCAACGGCTGTGACCTTATGGTCAGAAGCGGCTGGATTTCAGAAACACCCAGCTCGGTGGCTTTCTGGATTATAAATTCAAAGACAGCCGGTTTGGTCAGCCCCAGCACCAGAATCAGGCGGGTTCTGACCGCCTCTTCCACCATTTCCAGAGGCCGGAGCCACGTTCTCTCTGGTTCTATGGCTTCAACTTCGGCCAGAAGTCTCCGGCCTTTTCCGTCAGTCAGCCAGACCAGATTTCCGGGCCTAACTCTGGCCACCCTGGAAAGATGATGATGTTCAGGGCCTTCAAGGCAAAAACGTTTCAGGCCCCCGGGCCACTGGCTGATAAAGAACTGGTTACTGGTCACGGTCCTCGCTTCCGACCAGTTTGCGATATCTATCAAGGACTGAGCGGTCAACTTCTTCCAGCTTTTCGCCTCTGAGCTCGGCCAGCCTGGTGAGCAGGGATTTCTGTTCCCGGTCGAGTTTTTCTGGAGTTTTTACCATGACCTGGATATAAAGGTCTCCGCTTCTATGACCACCCAGTTCTTTTAATCCCGCCCCGCGCAGTTTAAAAACTTCTCCCGATTGAACGCCGGCCGGGATTTTCAGCGTTTCCTGGCCGCCATCCAGCAGCGGAATAGCCATCCTGGTGCCAAGTGCCGCCTGGGAAAAAGAAAGGTCCACCTGGCAGTACAGGTCTCGCCCCCTTCTCTCAAAGAACGGGTGCTTTTTCACCCTTATGATCACATACAGGTCACCGCGGGGCTGACCCTGGTCTCCGGCTTCTCCTTCTCCGGAAATCCTCAGCCTGGTGCCGTCGTCAACTCCGGCCGGTATCTTGACCTTGAGCTGCTTTTTCTGTTTGACCCTGCCGGTGCCCTGGCATTCGCCGCAGGGGGTGGCGATTATTTCTCCCAGGCCATCGCAATGAGAGCAGGTTCTGGTTATGGTGAAAAAGCCCTGCTGGTACCTCAACTGTCCCCGCCCCTGGCAGGCCGGGCAGACTGACTTTCTGGTTCCCGGTTTAAGCCTGCTCCCGCCGCAGACCGGACAGAGCTCATGCCTGGTGATTTTTAATTCTTTTTCAGTCCCGGAAGCCACTTCTTCCAGGCTGACCTGCAATTCCAGGGCCAGGTCGCGACCGCGCTGGGCCCTGGCCCGGCGTCCGGGCTCGCCGCCGAAAAATTCCGAAAAACTGAAGCCAAAAAAGTTGCCCAGAATATCTTCAAAGTCCTGGAAAACTGAGGAATCGAAGCCGCGGAATCCTTCATAACCCTGCCCCTGCAATCCCTGATGCCCGTAACGGTCATAGACGGCCCTTTTTTCCGGGTCGATAAGTACGCTGTAGGCTTCGGCCGCTTCCTTGAATTTTTCCTCGGCTTCTTTGTTACCGGGATTACGGTCGGGATGATACTTTAAGGCCGCCTGGCGGTAAGCCTTTTTTATTTCTTCGGCTGAGGCCTGTCTGGAGACTCCAAGAACTTCATAATAATCCTTCTTCATTCCTGCTCTTCACCTCCTTCTGCCTCCGCTCGATGATCTCCTGCAATTCCTCCGGCAGCAGACCGGCCGCCGGTTTAACCTCTATCTTCTGCTCGAGTCCGGTAGCGGTATCCCGGGCTGAAACCCGGAGAATACCATCAGCGTCAATTTCAAAGGTCACATCAATCTGGGGAACACCAGCCGGAGCCGCGTCAATCCCCACCAGGTCGAAAGTGGCCAGAGACTTATTATCAGCCGCCACCGGGCTTTCGCCCTGCAACACATGAATCTTCACCCGGCGCTGATTATTCTCGACCGTGGTGAAGGCCATGGTCTTGCGGGCCGGAATGGTGGTATTCCTTTCTATAATCTTCTGAAACATTCCGTTCTCTGTCTCTATGCCAAGAGAGAAAGGGGTGACATCCAGCAGCAGCACCAGTTCCCTCCCCTGACCTTTGATTATGCTGGCCTGAAGGGCCGCTCCCATGGCCACAATTTCATCGGGGTTGATCCTGGCCGCCAGCTGTCTCTTGAAATAATCGGCCACCATCTGCCTGACCAGCGGCATTCTGGTCTGACCGCCGACCAGAATAACATCATCAATTCTCGAGATATCCAGACCGGCATCTTGGAGAGCCTGTTCGCAGATGATCAGGGTCCTTTCCACCAGGTCCACAGTCAGGTTCTCAAAAAAGCTGCGGGTGATTTTCTTCTGGATGTGAAGAGAACCGCGGTCGGTATTGCAGATAAAAGGAAGATTGATTTCAGTTTCCGGAGTGAAGGATAGTTCTCTCTTGGCTTTTTCCGCCGCCTCTTTTATCCTCTGCAGGGCAAACCTGTCCTGGCTGAGGTCTATTCCGTGTTCCTTCTGAAACTCAGACAGCAACCAGGAAATCAACCGATTGTCAAAATCGTCGCCTCCCAGAAAGGTATCTCCGCTGGTGGACAGCACGTGGAAGATGCCGTCCTGAATTTCCAGGACGGTAATGTCGAAAGTTCCACCGCCCAGGTCGTAGACGGCCAGCCGGCCGTTCTTTCTGCTGTTAAAACCATAGGCCAGGCTGGCGGCGGTCGGCTCATTGATTATGCGCAGCACTTTCAGACCGCAGATGGAGGCAGCATCCTTGGTGGCCTGGCGCTGATGGTCGTTAAAATAAGCCGGAACGGTGATGACCGCCTCTTCCACCTCAGTGCCGAGATAGTTTTCGGCGCAGGTCTTTAGGTAGCCGAGAATCAGAGCCGAAATTTCCTGAGGAGAATAAACCCGGCTGCCAGCCTCGATCAGAATATCGCCATTGGGCGCTTCCAGCATCCGGTAAGGAAACTTACTCCGGAGCTGAGCCATCTCTGGCGATTCGTATTTCTTGCCGATTAACCTTTTGACCGAGTAGACGGTGTTCTCCGGGTTGGTGACCGCCTGGCGCAGAGCCGGCAGTCCGACCAGAAGCTGTCCGGAAGCCGTAAAAGAAACCACCGAAGGCGTGGTGTTGCTTCCTTCCAGGTTGGGAATAACCACCGGCTGTTGTCCGTTGATGTAAGCCACGCAGGAATAGGTGGTTCCCAGGTCTATCCCTATTACTTCGGCCATGCTTAATTCTTCTTTGGAATGATAACTTTTACCATAGTAGGCCGCAGAAGTCTATTATGAATCAGGTATCCTTTCTGCAATTCTTCTTTTATTTCCGGTTCGCTGACCTCGGGCGATTCCTCTGAGATCAGCGCCTGATGAAGATTGGGGTCAAATTTATTATTTGTCATCTCAATCGGCCTGACCCCGTGTTTCTTGATCAGATTGAGCAGCATTCTATATATCAGTTCGACACCTTCCCGGAAAGTCTTTCCGTCGACCTCTTCTTCGGAGGTTTTCAGTGCCCGTTCAAAGTTGTCGAGGATGGGCAGAATGTCCCGGAGGAGGTCGCTCAGAGCATACTGAAAGAATTCCTCCTTTTCCCTTTCCGTCCTTTTTCTGACATTGTCGAGCTCGGCCACTGAGCGCAGAAATTTATCCTTAAGTTCTTCCACCGCCCTTTTCAGCTCAGCTATTTCCCGGTCCTTATTCTCGATTTCGGTTTTCAGTCTCTTTATGGTTTCCTCGAGCCGGGAGAGGTCGGGCCGAGTTTCTTCGGATCCACCGCCGGCAGTACAGGTCGTATCCTTACCCTGCCTTTCTTCCTGGAGGTATTCTACTTCCTCCTGTTCGCTGACCTTGAAACCCGCTTCCGCGAAGGAAGCGTCCTTCTTGATTTTCAATTCGGTTTTTTCTTCCTGTTTTTCTTCCTGGTTTTCCGATTTATTTGAGTCAAGGGGCTGGTTTTTATCAGCCTTTTTGCCGCTCATAATTCAACTCCTTTTTCCAGAACGGTAATGGTCCTGGTCAGACGTCTGGCCACGTTATCAACCAGAGGAATTATCCGATCATAAGGCAACCGCTTGGGGCCGATTATTCCCAGCGAACCAAGAATCTGGTTCCGGTAGCTGTAATGGGATAGAATCAGGGAACAATCTGCAATCTCGGGAAGTTTTAATTCCGAGCCGATGATCACCTTGACCCGCTCCAGACTGATCAGGTCCGACAGCAAGCGGGCCAGGTTAGCTTTCTCCTCGAAATTCTGAAACAGAGACTTCAGTTTGTTAAAATCAAAAAGCTCGGCCTTGTCCAGCAGCCTGGCCGTCCCCTGCAGAAAAATCTTGCCTTCTTCTTTCTCCAGAGCAGGATAGCTTCGCAGCAGGGCCAGCAGTTTTTCTACCAGATCCTCGTATCTCATCTTGAGCCGGGGCAGCTCCCGGAAAAGATAATCACGCACCAGTGACAGGTTCTTACCGCGGAAATTCTGATTAAGATACTGGGCCGCCCGGTCCAGCTCATTTTGAGTGAACAGGGCCTGGGTTTCGAAGATCTCAGTCTGAACCAGGTTGAAGGTTGACAGCAGAACAATCATCACCCGGTTATCTTTCAGTTTGACGAACCTGACCTGGTCAAAAGCCACTTTGGAAATGTTCGGTGAGATAACAAAAGCCAGGTTGTCAGAACTGCTGGCCAGAATCTGGCTCACCTGAAGCAAAAGGCTGTCCAGCTCCCCCGAGCCAACGCTCAATTCTTCGGGGTAGATTCTCAACTCATCCGGAGTGGCGCGAAGAGTCTCTGCCAGAAGAGTGTTTACATAAAACCTGATACCCTCGTCTGTCGGCAATCTTCCAGCCGAGGTATGAGGCTGATAGAGATATCCCTGCTTTTCCAGACTGAACATCGCATTCCTTATGGTAGCTGGAGAAATCCTGAAATTAAGCTTCTGGGCAAGCAGCCCCGAGCTAACCGCCTTGCCGGTCTCAAGATAGGAAGCGACTGTAAGATTTAATATAATTTTTTCTTTATTTTCTAATCTTGAGTAAGACATTTTCCCTTTTTTATTTTATTTACCTTAAAAATCAGATTTTGTCAATCTGGTCCGGAGACTGCTAAATTATAAAATCGCCATTCCGGCATAACCAACTACTTCCCTGTAGTCGCCGGTCCTCTCCCCTGAAGTTTGATAGCTTATGAGGCGTCCTTCTCTAGCGCCCAGAGAACGGGCAGCGGCCAGCATGGCCGCGGTCGGCTGAAAACCGCACATGGAAATACCGAATGAGGTAACCACTCTGACCAGACCTTCGGGGTCGAGCTTCTCAATAAAGCCGATGGCCTTAAAATCAAGCTCTTCGGCCACTTTTTTACTGACGTAATGACTCATATCAGTGCTGGCCACCAGCAACACCGGCCGATCAAACTTACGTACGGCTTCAGCCAGCGCCCGCCCGAGCTGGTCGAGTTCGGGCCAGCCGGCCTGGTAAGAAACCATTATGGGCACGACCGAAACCTCCGACCTGAAGTACTGGAGGAAGGGAATCTGAACTTCAATCGAATGTTCCCTGCGGTGAGCCTCTGGGTCGCGGCTGATAAGCTCTGTTTCTTCGGCCACCAGGTCCGCCAGGCGGGCTTCGACTTTTACCTCTCCCAGAGGCGTCAGCCAGCTTCCCCGGTCAAAAAGGGCAAACAGCGAACTTATGCGATGATGGGCCGGAGACATGATAACTACCGTCTCCGGTATCTCCACAGTTGAATACACTCTTCCGGCCACCGGGCCTGAATACTCGTAACCGGCATGGGGTGCCACCACTCCAACCGCTTTTATTTTTTCTGCTTCTTCCCGGATAAAAGATTTAATGGTGCTCCTCAGCAGGTCCGGCTCGTCCGGATAAAAATATCCAGCCACATAAGGCTGTCTCTTCATCCTGGCCCTCCTTCCTGAGCTCAGGCTCAGATGAATTTTCTTTCCTCCTTAAAGGCCAGACCCAGCGACTGGAGTTCGTCAAGAATCGGTTGATATATTTCGGCCCTGGTCGGCCTCAGCACTCCTGTCCGGTGTATCCTTCCTTCCAGGATTAATTTTACACCCAGGGCCACCGGCAGGCCAACCGTCCTGGACATAGAAGTATGACCACGGGGTTGACCGAAATCTATGAGTGTGGAAGTAATTTTTTCCCGACCCCTCCCCGGGTACTCAGCCACGATTTCATGCTGCAGAACAGTCATATCCCGCTCGCCTTCCCGGTATTTCAATTTATCCACCATTAGAGCCACCAGCAGGTCCAGTGGAGAAATTCTTCTCGAGGGAAGACGGCGGTCACTGAACAGTCCGAGCCAGTCCAGACTTTCTATAACTTCGGAATCGGCCTCCAGCTTGAGTCTGGCCGCCACGGCCTTTCTGAGCTCAGTTGTTTCTCCCAGTCCCAGATATTCCTTCAAGAAACCAGAATAACTTTCAGCCATCCATTCTCTTTCCGTTATATCCAGCAAGCCCAGTTCCCCAATCTTTTTTAATTTTAGACACCACCCGGGGTAGCGCAGGGTTCCTCTGAGCATGGTGGCGGCTTCCGGTATTCCGTAGGTTTCAGTATAAGAAACAGAATTCCGGTTGGGATACCCCTCAAACATCCCCAGTCCCGGGATCTCAATGAATTTATAATGGTTGAAAAGTTCCTCGGCCGGGACCACCACCTCTTTACCGTCCTGAAGATACCGGGCTTCATTTCTTCCGGCCAGAAGAACGCCCCTCGGGCTCCAGGAAAATTTATAGCCAAACGGATTGTCCCGGGCTTCCGGAGCCGGCAGCCCTCCGCAGTATGAGATGAAACTTACCACCCGACCGCCCGCCCGGTGAGCCTCCTCAATCAGCCTCATTGCTTCCATATGATCTATCCCGGGATCCAGGCCGAGCTCATTCAGAAATATCAGGCCTTTTTCCCTGGCTTTCTCATCCAGAGCCTCCATCGCCGGGCTGACATAGGAAGCCGTGACCAGGTGTTTTTTCAGCTCCAGACAGATTTCAGCCACATAGGGATGAAAAGTATAAGGGACCATGCTGATCACCACCATGGCCTCAGCCAGCAGACTGGCCAGAGCCTGGCGGTCCTGAAGGTCGAGCTGATACACCCGACCCCGGGGGTGCCCCTTTACCAGGCTTCTGGCCCTTTCGAGGTCGATGTCGGCTACCCTGAGCTCGATGTCATCATAACCGAGAAGGTATTCAATCAATGGACCGGCAACCAGTCCGGCTCCCAGAAGGCAGACTTTTTTCATTTTGGGCCTCGCTATTCTAATTGAAATTTTTTCTATTTCAGGTAGTTTTCAAGATAGCGGTAATCCGGGGTTAGTTGACCGTTATAAACAATTACCGCTCTTTTCAGGACCGGGTCCAGTTCCAGCTGCTCAAAGCTTCTGGAATAATCGGCCTGGGCCAGGGCGGGAACATATTTTTTCAATCCCTGGCTGAAATAGGTTGAGGATTCCACCGGAAGTTCAGCCGGCAGATTGTACACAGCCAGGACTACCGGCCCCTGTCCGGCAAACCCGTCTCTGCTCTCCCCGGTGACCGGGTCATAGACATAAATTGGCTTTTCTGGATCGGTCGCCCTGACGGTGCTCTCGATGGAGCCATTGATATCACAGGTGATATCACCTATCACCTGCAACCGGGGCCGGTCCTTCGTCCCATAGAGCCTCTTCAAAAATTCTCTGGTCACAAAACGGGGATATTTTGGCGTCCAGAAAATACCGTTTATAAGGACGCTGAGGTAAGGGAGATATTCTTCAGCCACCGGGTAATACTTTTCTGGATTCTGATAATAATCCTGCAGGTCGAAAGTCCGGGCCCCGTGCGGCCTGACCATATCTTCTTCCCTGAAGACCACTTTGTAAACCCGGTGGGGCGAGAAATAGCCTTTCTCGACGGTCTCGGCCAGTTCCGAGGGCCTGATTTCAACTGCCGGCAGCAGGTCAAATACTTCCTGAGCACCCTGGGACACGTGGCCATAGCCGAAAAAGCCGCAGATGAAAGGGCTGACCCCGGCCGGCAGGCCTCTGTCCACTATTTCCTGGCCGACAGCCCTGACCTCTTCCTTGATTTCTGTCAGGCTGGCATAATGAATGGCCTGTTTTATTCTCTCAAAGGGCGTCCGCAATCCGAGCAGCTTAAGTCTCTGTCCGTAGGCCCAGAGTGAATCAACCATACCGGCATGACCGGCATAATTGCCGAAAAAAAGAACCCGCCGGCCCTGGTCATCGGTCATTTTCTCATAATCAATCAAGCTGCAGCCGAGTTCCATTATCCTGCGGAGCATCGGCATGTTTTGAGCCTGGCCCTTAATCGTATGGGAGAAAAAAACATAAACCTTGCCCGGCTCGAACAGGTGCAGGGGAATTTCCTTGATAGCCAGAACAATCCGGCTGGGGCAGAGGTCTTCCTGAACAATGGCTCCTGCCGACCGGTACTCGCCGTCGGGAAAAGCTCTTATCCCGGAGGGCTGGACGTAGAACTGAAGCGGGTATTGATCCTGTAATTCACGCAGATGCAAGGGGATCAGCGGAACCCGTCTTTCCCAGCGGCTGATATCTTCCCTTCTGATGCCAATATTAATCTTCATGATGATTCCTTTTTATAAATATTAAAATCAGGATATTATTATGTCATACTTAGAGAAAAGAGGTCAAACCAATCC
>Ga0172362_10003645_pt1 | contig 13319 bp, 10 predicted proteins | sample LakKivs1_kivu2a2_FD_114534 | JGI IMG/M metagenome (GOLD analysis project Ga0172362, IMG submission 114534) | Sediment microbial communities from Lake Kivu, Rwanda - Sediment s1_kivu2a2 | ecosystem: Environmental > Aquatic > Freshwater > Lake > Sediment | place: Rwanda: Western Province, Lake...
GCCAATGCCAACTCCTTTGCCTTACCAGAAGCGTCTCGATAAACACCAATCAGGTTGGGAGTACCTTTTCCTTCCTGATACATTCTCCTCACCAGATGACCGGGTCCTTTGGGAGCAACTAATATTACATCCACATCATCAGGGGGAACAATCTGGTAAAAGTGAATGTTGAAACCGTGAGAAAAGCCCAGAACCGCACCCTTTTTCAATTTATCAGCAATCTCATTATTATAAACCACGGACTGGACATCATCGGCAACGAGCATCTGAATCCAATCCGCATTTTCCGTCGCTTTGCCTGCAGAAACTGGCTTCCAGCCATCTTTAACTGCCTTCTTCCAATTATCACTTCCTTCCAGTTCAGCTACAACCACATTTAACATACTATCCCGCAAATTCTGACTTTGCGCATGCCCCTGGCTTCCGTAGCCAATGATTGCAATCTTCTTTCCTTTTAAAAGTTTCAAATCCGCGTCCTTGTCATAATATACTTTTGCCATAAAATCCTCCTCTAAATTCATTGAAAAGAATGCACAATTTGAAATTGTGCCTACAAATCTTCCATCCCATTGTACGCACAGATTTAATCTGTGCAGATACCTTTAATTCCGCCAGATTTTCTGTAGTGTAGCCCTTTATGGGCGTCCCGATTTATCGGGACGGGCATAAAGCTCTACACTACCGAGCGACTCCGATAACTATCCCTTCGTCCTCACCCTCTGCCCATTGCCACAATTCCTGTCCTGACCATCTCCTTTATCCCGAAGGGCTTAAGCATACTGACCAGAGCAAGTATTTTTTCCTCATCGCCTGTCATTTCCACAATCACTGAGTTAGCAGCAACATCGACAATTTTTGCTCTGAAGATATCGACAATTTCCAGAACTTCTGACCGCTTCCCTTTTCCCGCATTTACCTTGACGAGAACCAAGTCTCTTTCCAGATGGGGTTGCTCCACAAAATCAATAACTTTTATAACGTCTATGAGTTTATTCAATTGCTTCATAACCTGTTCTAAAATTCTCTCATCTCCCTTAACTACTATTGTCATACGAGAGATATCCTGTTGCTCAGTTTCCCCTACTGCTAAACTATCGATGTTAAATCCACGGGCGCTAAAAAGACTCGATATTCGAGACAGGACTCCGGGCTTATTCTCTACTAAAACAGAAATCGTATGTCTCATTGACTCCTCCTTCTTAGTTCCCCCTCACCCTCTCCCCCAGGGGTGAAGGAACTCTCTTCCTTTTTTATCCTTGATTTTGAAAAAGGTTGTTATGCCAGCCCACGGATTACTTCATCCAGCCTTGCGCCTGTTGGCACCATAGGAAAGACATTCTCTTCCCTTTCCACCAAGAAATCCAAAATCACAGGCCCGTCCAGGGAAATTGCCTTTTTCAGGGCATCTTCTACTTCATCCTTTTCAGTTACCCTTATACCAAAAGCTCCGTATGCCTCGGCAATTTTTACAAAATCTGGATTAGCTGTCAAGTCTGTTGCGGAATATCTCTTATTATAAAATAACTGTTGCCACTGCCTGACCATGCCCAGATATCCGTTGTTTAGAATGGCAACTTTGACTCCCACTTTATTATTGACAGCTGTTGCTATCTCCTGGATATTCATTTGAATGCTGCCATCCCCGGCTATGTCAAAAACAATCTTTTCCGGCTTACCCAATTTGGCACCGATGGCTGCGGGAAAACCATACCCCATTGTGCCCAGCCCTCCGCTGGTAATAAAATGGCGGGGGTAGTTGTATTTATAGAACTGCTGGGCCCACATCTGGTTTTGCCCGACTTCTGTGGTGATGATTGCCTTGCCTTTTGTCACTTCGTAAATCTTCTCCACCACATACTGGGGACGCAGTTTGTCGTCTTTCTTATAGGTCAATGGATTCTCCTTTTTCCACTGGGAAATCTGTTTTTGCCATTTTTTCCTTTTCTCTATATTCTTGGGTCCAAGTTTGCTGAGGAGTTTGTTCATTTCTTTCACAACGTTCTTTGCGTCACCCACGATGGGAATATCTACTTTCACATTCTTGCTTATAGAAGTAGGGTCGATGTCTATGTGAATTATCTTTGCCTGGGGAGCAAAAGCATCGAGTCTACCAGTAATCCTGTCGTCAAACCTTGCTCCGATAGCAATAATCAAGTCTGAATTCTGTATGGCCTTATTTGCGAAATAAGTCCCGTGCATTCCCAACATGCCCAAAAAGAGTTCAGAATCCTGAGGAAATGCGCCCATTCCCATCAACGTGAGAGTTACAGGAATCTCTGTAATCTTAGCCAGTTCCCTCAGTTCTCCCGAAGCTCCGGAAATGATAATGCCTCCCCCGGCATAGATAATCGGTCGCTCTGACTCTTTTATCAGGTCTACTGCTTTTTTTATCTGCTGGGGGTGTCCTTCGTACTTAGGTTTATAACTACGAATGTTTACTTCCCTGGGATAGACGAATTCACAGGAAGCTCTCTGAACATCCACCGGTAAGTCAACAAGCACAGGTCCTGGTCGTCCCGTGCGGGCAATGCAGAACGCTTCTTTAATGGTAGAAGCAAGCTCCTTAACGTCTTTTACCAAATAGTTATACTTTGTTATCGAGCGGGTAACTCCCGTGGTATCCGCCTCTTGAAATGCATCATTACCCACGAGATGAGTAGCCACCTGGCCGGTAAATGCCACAACTGGACTTGAATCCATATTTGCTGTAGCCAAACCCGTGGTCAGATTGGTCGCCCCTGGACCAGAAGTGGCAATACAGACACCAACCTTCCCTGTTGCCCGGGCATATCCATCAGCCATATGGGCTGCTCCTTGTTCATGGCGCACAAGTATGAATTTAATTGGTGCCCCATAGAGAACGTCAAAAGTGGGGAGTAATGCTCCTCCGGGAATGCCAAACATTATTTCGACCTTTTCTTTGATTAGACTTTCCATAAAAATCTGCGCACCAGTAAGCTTCACAATTTCCCTCCTTCACCGGCAATTACAGAATATGCACCCTTACTAATAATTATTACTTGACGATGGCTCCTGTATTTGCCGACTCGACTATCTGAGCATAACGACTGAGCCAGCCCTCTCTTATCTTGGGTGGAGGTGGTTTCCACTCTCCCACTTTTTCTTTCCATTTTGCCCTGCGTATCTCTATGATCTTATGTTCCAGACGGACATTCAACCTTCGGTTGGGAATGTCTATTTGAATAATATCACCATCACTTAACAGAGCAATCGGTCCACCAACTGCTGCCTCGGGAGAAATGTGTCCAATGCACGGTCCCCTTGTACCACCTGAAAATCTACCGTCCGTCAATAGGGCAACTTCCTTATCCCTTCCCATACCCACGAGAGCTGCGGTTGGCGAGAGCATCTCTCTCATTCCTGGCCCGCCCCTCGGACCCTCGTAACGGATCACGATAACTTCCCCTTTCTTAATCTTCTTACCTAAAATGGCTTTCATCGCCAGTTCTTCAGAATTGAACACTCTCGCCTTGCCAGAAAATTTCATCATTTGGGATTGGACTGCCGACTGCTTTACAACACAACCCTCGGGAGCCAGGTTACCAAATAGAATGGCAATGCCTCCCTCTTTCTGGTAAGGATTCCTCTGTGAGCGGATTACTTTATTATTACAGACTGTGCCTTGAGAGGCAATCTCTTTTATACTCACTCCAGAGACAGTGGGATTATCTTTCAGCCTATTTTTCAAAACAGACAATATTCCCGGTACTCCTCCAGCATATTCTAAATCTTCCATAAAATATTCTCCACTTGGCCTCATATTGGTCACCTGGGGCGTAACTTTACTGATATCATCAAATGTCTTGAGGGGCAAGTCTACTCTTGCTTCCCGGGCAACTGCGGGAAGATGTAATACAGTGTTGGTTGAGCCACCCAGAGCCATGTCTACTACAATAGCATTACGAAAGGCAGCAGGACTCATAATCCTCCGTGCCGAAATGTCCTGTTTTACAAGGCCCACCACTTTTTCTCCTGAAAGGTAGGCAATCCGTCTCTTTTTGGACGAACCTGCCAGCGACGTGGCACAGCCAATGAGGGACATACCCATCGCTTCCGTCAAACAGGCCATAGTATTAGCAGTATATAGTCCCTGGCAAGCTCCTTCACCAGGGCAGGCACATAGCGCCAGATTCTCCAGCTCTTCCTCTTTTATTTTACCCGCCTGGTATCTCCCTACAGCCTCAAATGTGTCACGCACCAGAGAAAGGCGTCTTCCCTTATACATCCCAGAAATCATAGGTCCTGCTGTTACCACAATGGAGGGAATATCGAGCCTGGCCGCAGACATTAACATTCCTGGGGTAATCTTATCACAGTTTGTCAAAAGGACCAAACCATCCAATTGATGTGCCTCGGCTACACTTTCCACTACATCGGCAATCAATTCTCGCAAAGGTAAGGAATAGTGCATCCCTACGTGTCCCATCGCAATTCCATCACAAATCGCGGGAACACCGAATATGAAGGGAACGCCGCCTCCCGCACAGACGCCGTTTTCAATATCCCTCTCCAGAAGGCGCATTCCCATATGGCCGGGAACCAAGTTAGTAAAACTTGTGGCAATACCTATAAATGGCTTATTAAGGTCCTCGGGAGACAAACCTACTGCGTAAAGTAATGCGCGGTTGGGTGTTCTTTCAACCCCCTTTTTTACCTTATTGCTTCGCATATTCACCTCCCCTACAACTCCAATATAGGGAATGAAAAAAAGTACCTGTCACTTTTTTATTATCCTTTTAATAATTTATATTCTATACTGTCAACCAGCGCCTGCCAGCTGGCTTCAATAATATTTTCTGAAACTCCCACTGTCCCCCATTCATCTTTCTCATCTCTGGATTCAATTAGAACCCGAACTTTGGCTGCTGTTCCTTCAGTGACATCGATTACTCTAACCTTGAAATCTGTGAGACTCATCGACTTAAGCTCTGGATAAAACCTTTCCAGAGCTTTCCTCAGAGCATTATCCAGGGCATTAACCGGCCCGTCACCTTCACTGGCAGTGTGTTCTTCTTTCCCGCCTACCACAACTTTTATGGTCGCTTCTGATCTTAATTTTCCTTTCTCGTCTTTTTCTACAATTACCCGAAATCCTTCAAGATCAAAAAAAGTCTTGTGTTTACCAATTGTCTTTTTCATCAGAAGCTCAAAAGAACCCTCTGCACCTTCGAATTGGTAACCCTGACTCTCCATCTGTTTGACTTTCTGGAGGAGTTCTCTTACTTCCTTGCTCTTCTCTCGAAAGTCGATCTTGAACTCCTTTGCTTTGGACAGCATGCTGGACCTTCCCGAAAGCTCCGAGACAAGGATTCTCCGTCGGTTGCCTACTTTTTCCGGAGACACATGTTCATAGGTCCTGGTATGTTTGGCGATAGCACTGACGTGGACTCCTGCTTTATGGGCAAATGCGGAATTTCCCACATATGGCTGGTTGTCCCGGGGAATCATATTTGCTATTTCACTTACATACCGTGAGACTTCAGTCAAGCTCTCCAATTTCTTCTCAGAGATGCAATCGATTCCCAGTTTCAACTTTAAATTAGGAATAATCGAACAGAGGTTGGCATTGCCACATCTTTCACCATAGCCATTAATTGTTCCCTGGACTAAAACGCAACCAGCCGCAACGGCAATGACCGAATTGGCTACAGCCATTTCTGAATCGTTGTGGGTGTGAATCCCTAAGGGAATCTTTATTTCTTTCTTTACTTCTTTAACTATACTTTCCACCTGGTGGGGCATCATCCCTCCATTGGTGTCACAGAGAGTAATGTTATCTGCCCCGGCCTTAGCTGCTTGCCTTAATGTCTCCATTGCATAGAAACGGTCATCAGTATATCCGTCGAAGAAATGTTCTGCATCGTAGATGACTTCCATTTCTTTCGCTTTGAGATATTTCACTGAGTCGAAAATCATCTTCAGGTTTTCAGCCAGAGTGGTGCCCAGAGCGTACTTCACGTGCAATCCCCAGCTCTTGCCAAAGATACAGGCTACTTGCGGTTTCAGTTTTACAATCCCGTTAAGATTGGGATCCTGGGATGCTCCTTTTCCCTTATAACGTGTAGAGCCAAAAGCCACTATCTTTGCATTCTTCAAACGAAGGTTCTTCACCTTCTTGAAGAAAAGGATATCCTTGGGATTGGAACCGGGCCATCCCCCTTCAATATAATGGATACCCAGATCATCCAGCCTCTTTGCTATCTTCAATTTATCCTCTACAGAGAAGGAGATTCCCTCGCCCTGCATTCCATCTCTTAGAGTAGTGTCGTATATCAATACCTTTTCCATTTACACCTCTTCTAAAGTCCCGATGTATCGGGACTACCACAACTTTTGAAAGATAGTTTGTGAGGAGGTTTTGGAATTTCAGCCAAAAAACGAGGACAGGATAATCCCCTAATGCGAGGGGATTTGGTATAGCGAGCATTAGAATTTTTAGCCAAAAATCGAAGCTTGTAGCCGCAAAGCGTAAGCTTTGCTTATTCTTAGTCCCGATTCATCGGGACAGCTACAGGAATTTTTAGCGGTGCTCGCAGAGCAAAAAATTGTTAGCGAGCGAACCAAATCCCGAGCATATTCCTCAAACGACTAACAAACTATCTTTCATTTCTTGCCTTTTCCGGGAGCTTTCCCCAGACCGAATTTTCTATGAATAGCCTTCACTGCTTTTTCTGTATCTTTCTCTTTAATTACGCAAGAGATCTTTATTTCCGAAGTAGAAATCATTTCAATATTTATGTTCTCTTCGGCAAGGACAGAGAACATCTTAGAAGCAACTCCCGAATGTGTTCTCATCCCTACTCCCACAATAGAGACCTTGGCTACTCCGTCGTCATAGACGAGCCCCTTAGCGCCGATTTCTTTTTTGACTTTCTCCATTATATCCAGAGTTTTCCTCAGAGCTCCTCTGGCGACCGTAAAGGAGATACTGTTTACTCCTTCTCCTACGGCAGAACTTTGGATAATCATATCTACATTTATATTGCCCGCTCCCAGCGCACCGAAAATCTTGGCGGCAATTCCGGGACGGTCAGGCACATCGGTAATTGCTACTTTTACCATATCCTTGTCATAAGTTACCCCACTTACTACTACCTCTTCCATTCTGGAAACTTCCCTGGTAATCACAGTTCCCTCCTCATTGCTGAAGCTAGACCTGACGTGAATATCCACATCAAATTTCTTAGCTACCTCGATAGACCTCGGAACCATCACCTGCGCCCCGAGGCTGGCTAATTCCAGCATCTCCTCATAAGAGATTCTGTCAATCTTTTTAGCGTCAGGAACAATCCTGGGATCTGCAGTATAGACGCCGGCAACGTCAGTATAAACTTCGCATTGGTCTGCTTTTAGCACTGAAGCTAAGGCCACGGCTGTCAAATCGGACCCACCCCTGCCGAGAGTGGTAATATCCTTCTTGGAAGTTATCCCCTGAAAACCAGCGACAATAACAATTCTATCCTTACTCAGTTCCTTTTCGATCTTGCTCGTAGCTATCTTCTTAATCTTCGCATTAGTAAATGTCTCGTCGGTAACAATTCCTACCTGCCCTCCGGTCAATGATACTGCCTCTGCACCAAGAGCATGGATTGCCATAGCCAGGAGAGCGATGGACATCTGTTCTCCCGTAGCCAAAAGCATATCCATTTCTCTCTCACTGGGAGAATGGGTAATCTGTTGAGCTGTTTTGACCAGTCTATCAGTGGTATCGCCGGGCGCAGAAACAACAATGACTAATCGATTCCCTTTCTTCTTTGTCTCAATTATGCGTCGGGCGACTTTTTTTATTCTTTCCGGTCCAGCTATAGATGTGCCACCATATTTTTGTACAATCAGAGCCATTCTTTCTCCCAAGAAGACTAAACTATTTTTGTGCCCTGTTTATCTATGTCCAGAACTAAATATCTACTCTCTACTTTATGTCTGGCAAAGGCTTTGCGCATAGCTTTTCCAACCTCTTCCGCGCACGAACGCGGGGAAGATGTGGTGAACGCAAGTATACTCGGTCCTGCTCCACTCAGGCTCACGCCTAAAGCTCCTGCTTGCAGCGCTTCTTTGAAGACTAACTCCATTCCCTTGACCAGCCTCCTCCTATAAGGTTGATGGAGCCTGTCTTCCATTGCCATTCTTAAAAAATCGTATCTTCTGTTAATCAGGGAAGCCAGAAGCATGGCTACTCGAGAAGAGGTAAACACTGCTTGTTCAAATCTTACAGTCTTGGGTAAGATTTCCCTTGCTCGCTTCGTCATTATCTGGAAATTGGGAACGCAAACCACACACGAGAGATTCTGAGGGGGATTTAACTTCATAATCTCTATTCTCTTACCTTTTTTCCCTTTAGCAGAAAAGATACAGCAGACTACCAATCCCCCCACCATTGCTGCAGATACATTATCCGCGTGACCTTCTATTTCCGCTGCCAGGTTCAATATCTCTTCTCTACTCAATCTCTCTCCACAAAGTCTGTTTGCACTTACCAATCCTCCAATCCTTGCTGCCGCACTACTACCCAGTCCGCGGGCAAGAGGTATTCTGTTTATAAGTCTAATGTATAAAGTACCGGGAGCGAAGTGAAATCTGTCGAATACGAGTTTGGCTGCTCGATACACAATGTTTCTTCTGTCTCTGGGTAAATCTTTTTCTCCTTCGCCTACGATATCAATCTGTAATTTTTTTTCACTTTTCCCGGACTTTACTTCCATCTCCACAGTATTGTAAAGTCGAAGCGCCAACGCCAGGACATCGAATCCCGGTCCTAAATTGGCGGTAGTAGCCGGGACTCTAACTTTTACTTTCTTCATACCCATTAACGTACCGATATTCACAACCTCATCTGGTCTACTACTGACTTCAAATTGGCTTTGACTACTCTTACTTTTCGGGCAAGTTTAATCGCCCTATCAGGATCTTTAAGGCCATGTCCTGTCAGAATACAAACTATGGTAGAAGATTGGGAAAAGTATCCTTTTCGAACATATTTTACAAGCCCGGCCAAGCTGGCAGCAGAAGCAGGTTCGACGAAAAGTCCCTCCCGAGAAGCCAACATTTTATATGCTTCAATAATCTCTTTATCAGTTACAGTATCAATTACGCCTTTAGATTCGTCGCGAGCCTCCTCGGCCTTTTTCCAGGAGGCAGGATTTCCGATTCTAATTGCTGTGGCAATAGTTCTTGGCTTCTTTATGGCATGTCCGCGCACAATCGGCGCTGCTCCTTCAGCCTGAAATCCCATCATCCGGGGCAACTTCAGTTTTACTTTTTCCAGAAAAATCGTTTTGTATTCCTTGTATCCTTTCCAATAAGCAGTGATATTACCTGCATTACCTACGGGCATAAACTGATAATCAGGTGCATTTCCCAGTGAATCAACGATTTCAAAAGCTGCTGTTTTCTGACCTTCAATCCTGTGGGGATTGATTGAATTAACCAGAACCACCGGATACTTATCGCTGATTTCTCTTGCCAGGCTCAAAGCATCGTCGAAGTTGCCCTTAATCGCAAGCACCTCGGCGCCATGAATCAGTGCCTGGGAGAGCTTCCCTAAAGCCACTGCACCCTCAGGAATCAAAACCACGCATTTCAGTTTCGCTTTTGCTGCGTAAGCTGCGGCCGAAGCCGAAGTGTTGCCCGTGGAAGCACAGATAACTGTACTGGCTCCTTCTTCCACAGCCTTGGACACAGCCACGGTCATCCCCCGGTCCTTAAACGAGCCGGTAGGATTTAGACCCTCATATTTCAAATAGATCTTACAGTCGACTCCCAGACTGACTCTCAGATTTTCCGCTTCAATTAACGGCGTATCTCCCTCCAGGAGAGTTACTATGGGAGTCTTCTCAGTAACCGGTAGATACTTCTTATACCTTCTAATTACACCCTGATATACCACTCAAATTAACCCATTCATTATATTCAATTATGGGTTCGATGAATCGAACCCCTACAGTAAATGTGTAGGGGCTCAATTTATTGAGCCCGTTTATGCTTCTTCTATTCTGATAAATCTGCTCTTTTTCCTGACAATCTTAAGGCGGTCTATTTCTCCTAACGCTTTCCTGACAGCTCCTTCTCTTGCCTTGTGAGTTACCATTATGATGGGAACTTCTCTTGAAGAAGCGCCCTCTTTCTGGAAAACAGAGGCAATGGAGACTCCGTTCTTCCCCAGGATTCCCGATATCTTGGATAGAACACCCGGGAGGTCGACAACTGTAAACCTTATATAATACTTCGTTTCCATTCTATTAATATCGAGTATATTAAGCTTCTTCTTGGGGTCACACAATACATAAGGCACGCGACCGGCGATGTTGTTGTAAACATTCCGGGAAAGATAAATAACGTCGCTGACCACAGCAGAAGCGGCAGGCATCTGACCAGCCCCTTTCCCGTAAAACATCGTCTCCCCCACAGCGTCTCCAGTAATATAGACAGCGTTATATTCTTCGTTCACTGAAGTGAGAAGATGCTCTTGGGGAATAAAAGTAGGATGCACACGCACATCTATTCCACCATCGGTCACCTTTAGAATTGCCAAGAGTTTAAGAATATAGCCAAATTCACTTTTACCATATTTTATATCTTCCTGAGCAATGTGCGTGATTCCTTCACAATAGACATCTTCTAACCTAACCTGGGCGCCAAAGGCAATCGACCCCAAAATAGCAAGTTTGTGCACAGTATCTATTCCCTCCAGGTCTATGGAAGGATCCGCTTCAGCAAAACCTGCTCTCTTTGCCTGAACTAAAGCATTCTTAAAGTCGAGCTCCTCTTTAGACATTTTAGTCAAAATATAATTAGTTGTCCCATTAAGGATACCCAGGATTACCTTGATTTTATTAGCCGATAATCCTTCATTCAATGCCTGAATTACAGGAATCCCCGCACCCACACTCGCTTCAAAATAGACCAGTACTTTATGTTTTTGGGCTTTCGAAAATACTTCTGCCCAGTGTTTGGCCAAAAGTGCCTTGTTGGCTGTAACCACGTGTTTTCCTTTTTCTATAGAGGCAAGGACTATCTTTCTTGCTGGCTCATATCCTCCAATTAGTTCTACTATAATATCTATCTCTGGATTGTTTAGAATTTGGCTAGGATCTCTAGTTACAATACTATCTTTAATTTTCATCCTGCGGGCCAGCTTGCGCCGATCTGGGTCTTTATCGCAGATAGCTCTTACACATACTTCTGTTCCCACTTTCTGTCTTATAATTAGACTATTCCTCTGCAAAAGTTCGATTACACCAGCACCTACCGTGCCTAATCCTATAAGACCCAAATTGACTTTTCTCTTCATCTAGACCTCTCTCGATGACTACCCGTGTGCGGTGGCCCTTCCCTCAAGAACTTCTTCAGTCGCAACAAGGCATCGTGAAATCTATTATAGTGTGTAACCAATGCCATGCGCACAAAACCTTCCCCATAACTACCAAAGCCAATCCCGGGAGCGACTGCAATCCCTGTTCTTTCTATCAAAAGTTCTGCAAATTGGAGGGAGGACATACCTGCAAATTTTTCTGGCAACCTGGCCCAGAGGTACATAGTCGCTTTCGGTTTTTCTACTTTCCAGCCAATTTTATTGAGACCATCCACAAACTTATCCCGCCTTCTTTTATACTCAGCCACAGTATCTTCTACGCATTTCTGAGAAGCACTCAAAGCCAAAACTCCTGCCAGCTGAATGGCAGTAAATACTCCAAAATCGAGATAACTCTTCAACCTTTCCAGAGGTCTTAAGATCTCTCTGTTGCCCACGCAGAATCCCAGCCTCCACCCAGCCATATTGTAAGTCTTAGAGAAGGTGTGAAACTCCAATCCCACATCTTTTGCTCCCGGCACCTCGAGGAAAGAGGGAGGCTTAAATCCATCAAATGTTATCTCCGAGTAGGCAAAGTCGTGGCAGACAATTATATCGTACTTCCTGGCAAAAGCCACCACCTCTTTGAAAAAAGAGATATCTTCCACTACCGCTGTAGTGGGGTTGTTGGGATAGCTTAGAAACATCAGCTTTGCCTTTTTGGCAACCCTGGATGGAATCTTTTCCAGCTCTGGCAAATAATTTTTTTCAGGAAGAATGGGCAAATCATAAACTTCTCCCCCCGCTAAAATCACCCCGTTGCGGTGTATGAGATACGTCGGATTGGGCACCAGGGCGAGGTCACCGGGGTTGAGATAAGCCATGCACATATGCCCAATTCCCTCTTTTGAACCAATCAGAGCGAGAACTTCGCTTTCCGGGTCTAATTTGACCTTGAACCTCTTCCCATACCAATCGGCAACCGCTTTTCTAAACTTGGGCATCCCCTTGGCCTGTGGATAACGATGGGTGCATGGATGGTTTCTTATTGTATCGCAAAGCCTCTCTACTATATGGGGAGGGGTAGCTATATCAGGGTTACCCATACCCAGATCGATAACATCCTGTTTCCTGGCATAAGCCTCCTCTTTAAGGGCATTTATTGCACCGAAAAGGTACGGAGGCAATTTGTTCAGTTTTTCAGCACAGCGCATAGAAGGACACCACTATTACAAACTTTGTCCATCCCAGTTTTCGGACATCCCCACCAATGTCTCACATCCCGCCGGAAATTACGGCGCACACCTCTAAGCCTCGCTAGAAATTTTGCTATACCTCTCTCCCCACATCGTCTCCATCAAAGGACAGAATCCTCTAACGGGCCAAAAACAGAGTGATGATTCAACCTTACGATTTCAACATTTTCTTCAAGCCGAGACTGGGTTTAAATAATACCCTTTTGCTAGCAGCAATTTGGATACTCTCACCAGTCTTTGGATTTCTTCCTGTCCTTGGCTTGGTCGCCTTCACTTTGAACGTGCCCAAACCAGCAATAACTACTCGGCTTTCAGATTTCAAAGAGTCCACAATGTTCGTTACCATAGCCTTTATAGCTCTTCCCGCTGCAGCCTTCTTAATCTTTCCTGCTTTTGCTACTTTCTCTATTAATTGAACTTGATTCAACCTTATTCACCTCCTTTCTATTTGTCCTGCCACTCTCTTTCATCGGCGCAATCACTTTCCTTATCACCCACGCATCCGAATACTATACAGAGTACCGACTCCAAAATAGTCCAGACAACTGCAGTGGCACGGATCAATTAACATTTATTATGAGATTAACTCGTTTTTTATACCATATTTTATATAGACTGTCAAGAATATTATTGTAGTTTTGAAGCTTAAATGTCCCCTAAAGTTTGAAGCTTAAATGTCCCCTTCGGGATTTAGATAATAGACCTTAATGTGCTAATATCTCCTCTGAAAAACAAAAATTTTACGGAGAGGA
>Ga0172362_10003646_pt1 | contig 13317 bp, 5 predicted proteins | sample LakKivs1_kivu2a2_FD_114534 | JGI IMG/M metagenome (GOLD analysis project Ga0172362, IMG submission 114534) | Sediment microbial communities from Lake Kivu, Rwanda - Sediment s1_kivu2a2 | ecosystem: Environmental > Aquatic > Freshwater > Lake > Sediment | place: Rwanda: Western Province, Lake...
CCAGGTCGTAGAACTTGAGCGTGGATTGACGGTCAGGATAAGACCTCTTCAAATAATACAGCTTGTCGCCAACTGAAGTTAAAGCAAAATAATTGGCCACGTCAATCGGCAACGCCACGATTCGGTCTTTAATCCCGGCAGCATCAACCTTGACCTCAATCTTGTCCGTAGAAGGCTTGGCCTGGGCTGCTGGTTTTTCTTCCTTGGTTTTCTCTGATTTAGGTGGTTCAGAAGTTGCAATCTTAACTTCGTCGCTTCTCGGTTCAAACGGCGATTTTATATCCTGGGTCAGGGTTACCAGGTAAATCCTGGACATCGACAGATAAGCATGATTCCACTCAGTACGGCTGTAAATAGGATTGAAATCCCGGTCGGAGATGAAGAAAAGATATTTGCCATCAGAACTGAAGCAGGGTGAATAAGAAGAGTACCAGTCATCGGTAACTTCTATCGTTTGTTTGTTCGCCAGGCTGTAGAGATAAATCTTATTCAGAGAATTTTCTTCCTGCTGGCAATAGGCAATCCAGTTAGAATCAGGCGACCAGGTGTAATCCTCGATTTCCCAGATTTTGCCCTTAGCCACCTCAACCACCTGTTTTTTATCGATGTCCACATAGTTCAAGCGGAACATCCGGTCTGACCAGAGAAGCTTCTGGCTATCCGGCGACCAGATGATGGCATATTTATAACAATCGGAGTTAAACGTTAGCCGAGTTGGCTCGGCTGAGCCGTCCTGAGGAACAATGTAAATTTCTTCACGTCCGGTTTTATCAGAGATAAAGGCTATGTAGCGGCCATCCGGGGACCAGGCCGCATCCCGCTCGTGAAAACCGGATGTATTAGTCAGATTCCGGGTGTTGCCATCCTTGGCCGGCAAAGTGAAGATTTCTCCGCGAGCTCCAAAAACTGCTCTGGATCCATCGGGAGAGATATCAAAAGTTGTAATCTTGCCAGATACTTTGACCAGCTCCGGACGGGAGCCAGCGTGATCATCGGCGATATAAATTGGAATTTTGCTCACTTTTTCTGTAGCCAGGTCAAGCTTATAAAGGTAACCTCCGTTTTCAAAGACGATCGAATCAGGACCGAGGGACGGGAATTTAATGTCATAATCCTTGAAATCAGTAACCTTCCTGGTGGTTTTTGTCTCAGGTTCGAAAACATAGAGATTGAAACGAGCCTTTTCATCCCGGTCAGAAAGAAAATAAATTTTGTTGCCACCCCACATTGGGATAATATCAGAAGCTGGATTGTTGGTGATGTTCTCTATTCTTTTGGTTTTAAAATCATAAATCCAGACATCATCAGCCATCCCGCCCCGGTATCTTTTCCATGTCCTGAATTCGCGGAAGATCCGGTTATAAACCAGTTTCTGTCCATCAGGCGAAAACGAACAGAAGCCTCCTCGTGGCAGCGGCAGCTCTTCCGGGCTGCCACCGGAGCGAGGAACAAGATAAAGCTGTCCGTTAAAATCATTCCACTCAGCCATCCTCGAGCGGAAGATGACGTTATTGCCATCAGGAGTCCAGCCCATAACGATGTTATTCGGTCCCATCCGGTCAGAAATATCATCTCTGGTCTGAACTGGCGTATATGTCAGCCGAACCGGAATTCCACCTTCAGCCGGGATGAGATAAACTTCGCGGTTGCCATCGTATTCACCGGTAAAAGCGATGAACTTTCCATCAGGCGAAAACCGGGCAAAGGCTTCATAACCCTGATGAGAAGTCAATTTTCGAGCAACTCCTCCTGAGGCCGGAACGGTATAAAGATCCCCGGCATAAGAAAAAACTACTGTGTCCTTATAAATGCTCGGGAACCGCAGAACTCTGGCTTCTTCTGAAGCTGTCAGAACCGTTAATCCCGATAAGAACGTTAACAAGACGACGACAGCCACAAATTCAATAAAAAAATATCTTCTCTCACCAAGAATACTCATGATTTCCTCCTTTCTTGTTTTGAGTCTTTATTTTATAGTTGTTCTCTTGCGGCTTTCAAGAAAATAATAAAGAGAATTGCAAATCATGCTGCGAAATAAAGGCAAATTTCAAAAAGTTTTATGGCATTTTCTAAATATGACCTAATCTTTTTGCCCTCTGATTCTGTTGACTCTAAACCTTTTTTCATTTAATCATATTCAGCAGGCAAGAATGATGATGAATCTAAGCCCGGCTTCTCCCATCGCCCAGGCTCTTATCGCCACCCTTTTTACTTATGCAATGACAGCTGCCGGCGCTGCATCCGTTTTTGTTTTTAGAAGCACAAACCGCAAACTGCTCAATCTTCTTCTTGGTTTTGCCGGAGGAGTGATGATTGCCGCCAGTTTCTGGTCACTCTTGGCTCCAGCTATTGAGATGTCCCGCGCAAAAAGTCTCCCCGTCTGGTTTCCACCGGCAGCAGGTTTTTTCACCGGAGCTGGATTCCTTTTTGTTCTGGATAGAATCCTTCCTCACCTGCATTTATTTCTCCCTCAGGAATTAGCCGAAGGTTTAAAAACCCACTGGCGCAAAACGACTCTTCTGGTTCTGGCTATTACTCTTCATAACATCCCGGAAGGCCTGGCTGTGGGTGTGGCTTTTGGCGCGGCTTCTGTTGGAGCTTCAACCGCCACAATTGGTGGGGCCGTAGCTCTGGCGCTGGGCATTGGACTGCAAAATCTTCCCGAGGGCCTGGCTGTTTCCGGTCCCTTGCGAGGAGCCGGATTTTCCAGAACCCGAAGTTTTTTCTTCGGCCAGCTTTCAGGTCTGGTAGAGCCTGTGGCCGGAGTTCTGGGTGCTCTGGCCGTCACCCGGATCCTGTCTATTCTTCCTTACGCCCTGGCTTTCGCTGCTGGTGCCATGATTTTCGTGGTTGTGGAAGAAGTCATACCTGAATCCCAGCAGGGCGGAAATTCTGATCTTTCAACCACCGGACTAATCACAGGCTTCCTGATCATGATGATTCTGGATGTGGCCCTGGGCTAATAAGACCAGAATTAATGCCTCGTTCAAGCACGCAATTCTTTTTCGCCTTCAACACGATTTTTAAAATCGTAACTCCGAAAAAAAATCCTGAGGGCGCTGCAGAGCAATGCTGGAGCAAAGGCAAAGATTAATCATGGTTAGATTTGGAATCATAAGAAAATCTTAAAGATTATTCTTACTTAATTTTCTTTTTCAATTCTTCAACGAAGCTGGTATCAACCTTAAAACCGGCCCGCAACGCTTTCTGACAGAATTCCCAGCTCGACTGATATTGGCCTTTTTTATAATAGATGACAGCCACATTGTTATAGACCAACCCGTTTCTCTTATCTTCAGGATTCAAAGCCAGAGCTTTGAGAAAAAGTTCAAGAGCCCGGTCATGGTTATCAAGAGATAATTCCACTGTGGCTAAATTATAGACTGCATCCCTGTCAAGAGAGTTAATCTCCAGGGATTTCTCCAGAACTTTCCGGGCCTCTTCCATTTTGTTCTGCTGTGCCAGAGCCACTCCCAGGTTGTTATAGGCGAGAGCCAGCCAAGGTTGTTCATCTACAGCCAGCCGTGCTTCTTGCTCGGCTTTTACCCAGTCCTTCTTGCCCAGATAAGCGTAACTCAGGTTGACGCTGACCGCCGGAGCATGGTAGCCTCGCTCGCGAGCTTTGATTAAGTTTTCAACGGCCTCATCCCAGTTTCCAGCCTGAAGGTCGCACAGCCCCAGGCCAGCATAGGCCTCGCCAAAATTTGCGTTCAGCTCTATTGCCTTAATAAAATATCCTCTTGCTTCTTCCCACTGGCCCAGGTCCGACACACTCACCCCAAGATTGTAATAAGCCTTCTCATAATTCGGGTCCAGCTCCAGGGCTTTTTGATATTCAATCGTAGCTTCCCTCAGCCGGCCTTCCTGCCGGAGTATGTTGCCTTTGATGTTATGAGCTGATGTCAGTTCAGGGTCGAGAGTTAGAGCCTTTTCCACATGTTCTTTCGCTTTTCTTAAATCTTTAAGCCTAAGGTAAACTTCGGCCAGGTTGGAGAGAGCCAGAGGAAATTCATCTGAAATGGCCACCGCTTTCAGAAGCTCTTTTTCTGCCTCAGCCGTTCTGCCCTGCCGGAGATAGATCTCGCCCAGATTATTATGGGCCTCTATAAAATCAGGTCTGATGGCCAGGACTCTCTCATAAATTTTCTCAGCCTTTTCCAGGTCATTCAGCCTGGCGTGCGCAATGCCAAGGTTAAAAAGGACTCGAGGATGGTCAGGTTTCTTCTCGAGAATTGCCTGATAAAGAGACACCGCTTTCTCCATTTCTCCTGTTCTTCTCAGGGCAATAGCCTTCATGTTCATAGCTTCTGTATCACCAGGACTGAGCCTGAGAGCTTCCTCGCAGAACTCAATCATTTTTTGATACTGATGTTTTTCAAGTTCAATCTGAGCTAACATTAGAAAACAATCGCTCAGGCAGCGAATGACATTTTCTTTATCGGCCGGGATCCCGGTTGCGATTCTGCCATCAATCAATGGTTCTGCCAGCAACCGGCTGATGCTTCTCAGATTCCTGATTCTGTCTCTTATCTTAAGATATTGACTTTCAAACCTGTCCAGGAGATCCGCTGGAAAGGGAAAATCAAATCGTTTAAAGCTTCTGGTTCTGGCGAGCTGAATGATAGCCCGGTTGTAAGAATCAAAACTATCTCCGTTTCCGGGACAGCTCATTACCGAATTAGAGACCGGAACATGCACCGCGCCAAAGATATGTCCGAATTCGTGTTTCAGCAATCGCCCGAGTTTGACCCCGTCGGTTGTAAAGATAACGACCACAATTCCGGATTTAAACATTGAAAATCCGGTGTATTCGGGCTCAATATTTTTCTGAGCAGTAACCGCTACCAGAATATCGAATTTCCCTCTGCCGGTACTCGCCTCCAGGACTTCAGCAAAATCTTCAACCTGACGGAGCCGGTCATCAGATTTCCAGTCTGACCAGCCGCCAAATCTAAACTTAATCCCGAAAAGGGATTCAAATTCTCTGGAAACATCGCTCAGAGCTGCTTCCACGATTTTCTTGCTTCCCGGAGTCGAAGACAACTCTTCATCCGCCATGAGTTTTAGTCTGATTTCTCTCAGAACCGGTTCATTATCAGGAGCTAAGTCTCTGATCATCTCTGAGGTCTGGAGCGGATTAAGCAAAATCAAGAACAAAAAGGCGTTGATAACAGAGAATCCGAGAATTTTCAGCACAAATTTAACCGCCGCGCTTTTCATCAAGAATGATGATAACTGAGTTTCTTGCTTTTTAAAAGTTAAAAACCATTCTCAGGTTCTGGCCTGCCTTCTCTGCTCGAACAGCGAGTAGATCACAGGGATAACGACCAGAGTGATAAAGCTGGCGCTAGCCAGACCACCGATAACCACTCTGGCCAATGGTGATTGAACTTCACTGCCTTCCCTTAATCCAAGGGCAAGTGGAATCATGGCGAAGATAGTAGTCAGGGCGGTCATCAGAATCGGCCGCAACCTTCTTCTTCCGGCTTCTTTTATCGCTTCCATCAGCTCCATACCATCTCTTCTTCTGAGCAAATTGGTATAGTCAACCAGGAGGATGGCGTTGTTGACCACAATTCCACCAAGCATGATCAAGCCGATATAAGTCTGAACATTTAGAGTGGTTCCGGTCAGAATGAGCATCAGCACCACTCCAACTATGGCCAGGGGCACAGAAAACATGACAATCAAAGGATCGCGCAAAGATTCGTAGAGCATGGCCATGACCATATAGACGAGAAAAAGTGCCAGCAGAATGCTGATGAGCAGTTCCCGGTTTGCTTTTTGCTGTTCTTCATAATCTCCAGTGAAACTTATGACGAAATCTCGAGGCACAGGAATTGTTCTCAAAGCCTTTCGAGCATCGGCAATAACTGAACCCAAATCCCTTCCAGACACCTCACCTGAAACGTTGATTATTCTTTCCCGGTCTCTTCTTTCAAGTTGCATCGGTCCGCGCCTTGGATTTACTTCGATGACGTTTCGTAAGCTGATTTGCTGGCCATCTGAATTGGTCACAGTCAGGTCCAGGAGGTCATTTACATCAAGCCTCTCCGAATCTTTAACCTTAACCAGGATTCTGTACTCCCGGCCAGCCTCTCTAAACTGACTGGCCTGGCTTCCCATGAGAATGGTTTGAATAAAATCAGCAATTTGCCTGACAGAAAGCTTCATATCCGAAGCTTTCTGTCTATCTATGACAAAATGCTGCTCTGGCGTGCCTTCAAGCCTGCTGACTCGGACATCAGTCACCCCTTTGATATCTTCCACCACTCTTTTGACCTGGTCAGCCAGGCCTTGGGCCACTTCCATGTTGTAGCCTCTGATTTCAATCTGAAGCCTCTCTTCACCGCCTCCACCGCGCATGCCAAACATCATCTGGCCGCCTGAAGCCCTGGTCCTGATGATGGCTCCAGGGGTCTGCGACAGCTTACGGGTGAGGTCGGCAGCAATATCCGCACTCGTTCTACTCCTTTGAGACCTTGGTTTGAGCCTGATGGTAATCGAGCCCTGATTGGCTCCTCCACGCCAGCCGCCGCTTCCAGCGCTCTCCTCAAGGCTCTCAAGCTCCGGAACATAAGCCTTAACCAGTTCAGCCACCTGTTTTAATTTCTGGTCCATAACGGAGAGTCTGGTCCCAACCTCCATTTCCACTGTCACCCGGACCTCGCCTTCATCGGTTTGAGGCAAATATTCACGTCCGACAAAGCGCATCAAGAAAACGCTGACCATCAGAAGGGCTCCAGTTATTATCAGCACTTTCCTCCGGTGATGCAGTGAATAATTCAGAATATTCTTGTAAGAATTTTCCAGGTTAGAAAAAATCTTTTTTGCCTTAACCGCCAATTTGGATGGCGGATCCTGCTCACTGGTTGAACTTTCTCTCAAGAACCTGCTGGCCAGCATCGGCACCAGAGTCAGCGCCACTATCAGTGAACAGCTCAGCGAAAAAGTCACGACGTAAGCCAGTTGTTTGAACATAATTCCTGAGGCGCCACGAACAAAAAGCATGGGCATAAAGACGATAACCGTGGTCAGAGTGCTGGCAATGATAGCTGCGGTCACTTCCTTAGCTCCGGCCACTCCAGCCTTTCTAACCGGCATGCCGCCCTCTTTTAGCCGGTAGATGTTTTCCAGAACAACGATCGAGTTGTCCACCATCATCCCGATTCCCAGGGCCAGACCACCGAGGCTCATGACATTAAGAGTAAAGCCGTTAAAATAAATTAAAGTGAAAGTGGCAATGATGGAAATAGGTATGGACGTGGCTATGACCAGGGTGCTTCTGATACTGACCAGAAAGAACAAAAGGACAAGAACGGCCAGCAGCCCGCCATACATGGCTGACGAGGTGACATTGTTGATAGCATTTTTGATAAATTTCGCGCTGTCCCGGATGGTGACGAACTGAAATTGAGGGTAATCTTCTTGAAGTTTTCTGAGTTCTTTCATCACCCCCTCAACAACCCTGACTGTATTCTGCCCCGATTGTTTATAAACAGCCATCCTGACTCCTGGCAGATCGTTAACTCTCGCTATTCTTGTAATGCGACGGTACGTGTCTTCAACACTGGCGATATCTCTTATTCTGACCGCAGCCCCTTCTCTTATGGCTACGATAGTTTCTTTGATCTGGTCGACGTTAGTGTAAATCCCGGGTATGCGAATCACAATTTCATAATTTCCCTTTTCAATTGTCCCGGCCGGCACATCAACATTCTCCTGATAAATCTTGCTGATGATCAAGTCAAGCGGAAGACCAAGGGCCTTGACTTTATCAGGGAAAAGGTTCACTTGAATTTCTCTTTCGAGACCTCCCCAGACATCAACTGAAGCCACACCTGGAACCCGCTCCAGGCGATATGAAATCTGTTCGTCTATAATCTTCCGGACCTGGATCGGGTCCAGCTGGCTCAACAGCCCAACCATCAACACCGGCATTTGCGCCGGGTCAAACTTCCGCAAAGTTGGCCTCTGAACTTCTTCTGGAAAACGGGAAATAATTCGGTCTATTCTTTCTCTGATATCGTTTGCGGCTTCGTCCAGGTCAGTACCCCACGAGAACATCACTCTGACTGAGCTCGTTCCCTGGGAAGAAACTGAAAAAATCTCTTCCACCCCGGGCACTGAACTCAGAGCTTCTTCAATTGGCCTGGTGATAATCTGCTCCATTTCTTCCGGGGCAGTATTTGGATATGAGGTGAAAACATTCAGCGTCGGATAAGTAATATCAGGCATCAAATCTATGGGCAACCGGCTTAAAGAGATAAATCCGAGCACTATGACCACCAGGGCTAACATGACGACGAATATCGGCCGCCTTATCGAGAAATCAGATAGGTTCATGTTGGTCTCCTTTGAGAGTGAGAAGTCCTTATATAACTCTTAAAACCTTCATCTATCTTGAGCCAGAAGGCCTGCCTGCTCTCTGTGTTGAATCAGGTTTCTTTGCGCTTCCACTTTCAGGCAGGATTATGTTCATCTGATCCTGAAGCAGGTGTTGACCGAGAACAACCACATAGCCTGAGATATCTGCTGGTTCAAGCACTTCTGCTCTTTCGCCCTCAACTATTCCAACCTTAACAGGCATGAAAGAGGCCTTTCTGCTTTCCAGGTCAGCCAGAAAGACCCCCTGAAGGTTATTGCGATAAACAAGAGCGCTAAAAGGAACCATCGTTGCATTCTCACGCCGGGCAAATTCAATTTCAACATTGACGAACATTCCCGGCTTGAGAAGACCGTCCTCGTTTGCTATGTCAATTTCCACCCTTGCCTGTCTCGAAGTTTCTTTAAGAAGCGGCGCCACTCTAACCACCTCTCCCTGAAACCTCTTATCAGAAAAAACGCTTGAAGCCACTGATACCTGCTGTCCGGTCTGAATCCGGAAATATTCTTTATCCGTGGCATAAATCACTGCCGTGATGGGCTGGATTTCGACAATGGATATGATCGGGGTGCTGACCGAAAGCAGCGCTGCTTCATCAACAAATCTTTCTCCCACATAGCGAACATTGCCTCCAGACTCCCAGGTAGCAACAATCCGGGTATATGACAGACGGACCCTGGCTGTTTCCAGCGCTGCCTCCTTGTTTGTTACCTGAGCTTCTGCCACTTTGAACTTGGCTTCCTGAGCCTGAAACTGGGCTCTGGTGGTATCGAACTGCGAATCCGAATATATTCCTTTCTGGTGAAGCGTCTCAGCCCGCTCCAGGTCTTTTCTGGCCAGTTCAAGAGCGCTTTTTGCTTCCTCATAATTAGCCCTGGCCACTCTGAGGTCAGCATCAGCCTGAGCTACCTGCTGCTGATACTCTTCGTCATCCAGCTGAGCTACGATCTGGCCCCTGGTCACACGGTCGCCGATATTGACATAAAGCTTCTTTAATCTACCTGAGACCTTTGGTGCGACGACAAACTGGGATTTTGGTATCAGGGTTCCAGAGAATTGACCAATATCCCTGATTAAACCGGTCTCTACGGGCTTAACCTCAACTGCCACCGAAGCCTGACGGAAGCCGCTGTTCCCGGAGCCCCGTACGATAACTTTACCCACCTGCCAGATAACAAGAACACCGATAATCACACCAAGCAAAAGTAATACCTTCTGGACAAGACCCATTTTTTTGATTCGGTCAATTATTTTCATTGTTCTGTTCTTCTCCTCTTAACGATTTATCAACAGCCTCTTTCATTCCATATTGATAACACTGACATTCCGACGCTCGCGGCCAACTCCCATTACCCGGTCCAGGTTGGCCATGGAAATATTGTAGTCGATTGAAGCTTTAAGCTCCATAGTCTGGGCATTAGCCAAATCGCGTTGATATTGCAGCACCAGATAATTAGTGCTTAAACCGACCCTGAACTTCTCCAGTTCTGCATCAAGTTTTTTTTGAGCCAGCTCCCGGGCAGCCCGGTAAGCTTCCGCACGTTTAAAATTAGTCTCAACAGCCCTGACCGCGTTGCTTATTTCCAGGTCAAGCTGCTGCTCCTGACTCTTGAGCCTCAGCCTGGCCTGTCTCAGGTCGAGACTGGCCTGAGCATAGTAGGCTCTTGTGATCACATTCGAGATGGGCATGGTCAGGGTCAAGCCTATCGACCAGTTCTTGTATCTAAATGCAACGGCATCCTTGAGGGCATCGGACTTTTGCCCCGGGATTTTCCCGACAATGACCCCGGTATAAGGATCATCATTAAGATAAAGAATTTGATCTCCCGAAATTCCCGGGCTCCAGTAAGACATCTGAAGCCTTAAGTCCGGAAGTAGCTGGTTTTCAGCAAAAGTCAAGTTGAATTCGCTGTTCTTGAAATAAACCCGCATGGCTTGAAGGTCGGGTCTCTTCATGATGGCCGCGTTCAGCGCTTCTTCATAATTCACTTCTCTTTTTTCCACTGACGGCGAATCCGTCGGGACAATCCGGATACTTTTGGCGTTCTCTACTTCTGCAGCCAGGTTTATGATGACCTTCAACTGGTCTTCATAGTTTTTGACCATGGCTTCAGCCTCCAGGATATCAGCCTGCCTGGTGCTGACCTCGCTTTCTGCAGTCAGCAGTTCAATCGGTGGCAGGGTTCCGGCTTCAATCTCTATTTTGTTTTTCTCGAGCAGCTCCTGGGCCAATTCAAGAGACTGCTGACGCACTTTCAGGTTTTCGAGGCTGTAAACTAAATTCCAGTAAGCAGTTTCGACATTGTAGATAGCATCTTCCAGAATCCTTTGAAAATTTTCCTCGGAAATTTCACGGCTGTAATTAGCCACAATAATTTCCCGGCGACCAATATTCAGACCGGAATCCTTGAGAAGTGGCAGGTTAAAATTCAATCTCAAAGTTGTCCCATAGCGAGGGTTGATGGTCTGAAAACGGCGGTTGGTATCGCTTACATAATTATACAGACTGGCCGAAAATGAGCCGCCGATTGGGATATTTTGAGTTAGCTGGACAGTATAGTCATTCTGCTTGGTAACGACAACGTCAGAAGCATCAAGGAAAGAATAAGACGCGGTCCGGGTATTCTGGGCGTTGTAGTTAAAGCTGAGTGTCGGAATGAATTTTTCTGTCGCCAGAGTGACATTCTTATCAGCAATCTCAGGCGTGATCGTCTCGGCTTTCAGGTTCAGGTTGTTCTTGATGGCTTTTAGTAGGCAATCTTCAAGGGAAAGCTCAAGAACTTTGGTTTCAATTGCCTCAGGCACCATGAGCTGTCTGGTGCTTTGTAACTCCCGCGGCCATGACAGGTTGAATCCAGGGAAAAAAATTATGGCCAGAACGAGGAGATGTATCATGATACGGCTTTTTCTGTTCATAGCCTTCTCCTTTTATAGTTATCTATTTTATTTTCAATAACATAGCCGATATACTATAAATAAATACATAACTCAGCTCTCTGGTTTTGACGCAAAGTGAGATTTTTTCTTCCCAAAAATATGAGAAAGATAAGACGTTATCTGAAACGTCTATTTGATAACTTTTGCTGGCCTTTCAGGCTTTCTTGCCGTCCTGGCCTGGGATTGAGGCCCTACTTCGTCCGATGAAGCAATCACCTGGTTGTTGCAATCCAGAGCTTCCACGCGGTATAGATAACTCCTGCCCCTGTCCAGATACTTATCAATATAAACCAGACGGTCGTAGCTGAAATCACTTTCAGAAAATTCTTTTCTTAACTCGTAGCTTCCTCCCGAAACTTTCCGCCAGAGACGGTATTTGCTCACGCTAAACGGTGCTTCCTTGTTTACTACTATGGTCAGCCGGCCATAATCGCGTCTTATAATCCAGGCTCGCTCGGTCCGTGTTTCGACCTCCAGACTGATGGTAATTGCCGGAATAAAACCGCTTCCTGATACCGAAAAAGTCGCGGTCGGGTTATCCTCGTCGTTTGAAGCTATGCTGAACGCCCCGCTGGCTGCACCCGCTGCCCCGGGAGCAAAGCGGACAGTAATCGTCCTGGAGCCAAAAGGCGGCACTGCAAACGGCAGCGCTGGACTGACATATGAAAATGCGGTTGATCCCGAAGCTCTGGAAATGGAGCTCACCACAAGCTCTGCTCCGCCGTCGTTATAAATGACCGTCGTTCTGTCCGCAGAGCTGCAGACATTTACATTGCCAAAAGCTATGTCAGCCACCGGCACGCGTAGCTTTGGCTTATTCTCAGGTGTAGTGATTATAGCTTCGTTGGAATAATCAGAATCGCCTGCATTGTTGTAAGCCCGTACTCGATAATAATAAGTAGTCAGCTCTGAAAGCCCTGTGTCAACATAACTTGTGGCTCCGGCACCAGCAGTTCCCACCTGACTCCAGGTTCCGCCGGCTCCGGTTTTTCTTTCAACTTTAAAGCTGTCTTCGTTATAGGAGTTATCGGTCCAGGTCAATCTGACCTGAGTGGCTGAAAGCGCCGCAGCCTGAAGGTTTGTAGGCGCAATCGGGACCGTAAGAGCCGGAGTCGTCACCACAGCTTCATTAGAGGCCGTTGAATCGCCGGTGCTGTTAAAAGCGAACACACGGTAGGTATAGGTGGTAGTTTCAACAACACTGGTATCAGGATACGAAGTCACATTTGATCCGACAGCGACGAGCTCGACCCAGTTTCCGCCCCCTGTCTTCCGCTCTATCCGGAAACCCGTCTCGCCGTTTGAATTGTCAGTCCAGCTCAGATTCACACGCCTTTCATGAATGGCTGTGGCGGTTAGATTAGTTGGTGCTGCTGGTCTGGTAAGCACGCTGAGCTCGTTTGAATAAGGCGAATCACCTATGCTGTTATAGGCCCTCACTCTATAATAATAATTTGTGGCTTCGCTCAGTCCTGTATTGGTGTAAGTCGTGACATTGGAACCAACGGTATCAATCTGATTCCAGGTCCCGCCAGCACCGGTTTTTCTCTCGATCTTGAAACCGCTTTCGTTTGCAGATTTATCATCCCAGGCCAGGCTGGCTTCTTTGTCCGTAACGCTGGTCAGCCTGAGGTTTTCAGGCGCAGCCGGTGGCAAATCCTCATAGATTCTGGTGACAAAGCAATCTTCATTAACCAGAGGATTAGGCTTTATAAACGGCCCTTGTACCGGGAAATCGGTCGAGTTAGTAAATCCGGCAATATAGATATTTCCAGCCCCGTCTGCTGCTATACCGTTGGCTTCTTCGATAGCCGAACCACCAAGGAAGGTTGAATAGTAAAAACCCTGGCCGTCAGCCCGGAGCGTGGTGACAAAAGCGTCTCGATTCCCGTTATATATTAAATCTGGACCGCCGCTGACCGGGAAATTGCTGGAATCAGAGGCGCCGGCTATATAAGAAATCCCTGATGAATCTACGGCTATGGATAAACCAA
>Ga0172362_10003648_pt1 | contig 13314 bp, 12 predicted proteins | sample LakKivs1_kivu2a2_FD_114534 | JGI IMG/M metagenome (GOLD analysis project Ga0172362, IMG submission 114534) | Sediment microbial communities from Lake Kivu, Rwanda - Sediment s1_kivu2a2 | ecosystem: Environmental > Aquatic > Freshwater > Lake > Sediment | place: Rwanda: Western Province, Lake...
GGGGTCCCCGGTAGGACGTACTCCAAGCCGAAGACCCTGGCCATCTCTCCCGTGGTCTCATCTATGGGGCCACCTACCCGGAGCTGTATAGTGTGGACTAGGTGGCTCTCAGAGAGGTCGCCGCCCCTGAAGTCAACGTGCATGTCGCATGTCTTGAGTACGTTGAACAGGGTATGGGCGATCCTGTCGGTTAGGGCGCCATCCGGGTTACCCGGGAACACGTTGTTGAGGTTCTTGGCGTCGAAGGGGGTGAGGCCGCTGCTCCTGAGGTTAAACCACTTGGTGCGCCACTGGAAGCTGTGCATGTTGACCACGGGCACGGAGATGAAGCGGCCCTTCAGCTGCTCCGGCTGCAGCATCCTGTATAGCCTGGACGCTGCCTCGACGCCGCAGTACTCTGTAGGGTACAGCCCACCAGTGACCATGAGAGTGGGGCCGGGCTCGTTGCCGTTGACGACGCCGAATGGCATCTTGACGGTGACGGCCAGGTCATCCTCCACTGTCACGTAGCCGAAGGATTTAGAGCCGGGCTTAACATCCAGTGGGTCGAACATCTCAGTGTATCTCCCTTATATCCTTCCCTATCTCGTAGATAACGTCTCCCTGCCAGATGGCTGGGCTCGTCACCATATGGATAACGCCCTCCGTGGGCACTGTGATCTCCTCCAGGGTCTCCCCGAACAGGTCCTTGATGACCCCTAGTACCTGACCCTCCTCCACCATGTCACCGGCGCGGACCTGGCTGATGAAGAAGCCGCCGTGCTCAGCGTAGAGGTGGTACGGGTTGAACACCTTAGCCCTGGAGGGCACCTGAGGCTCGCCGTCCATCATATCCAGCCTCATCATTACGTTCCTGCAGCCGCGGACCACCTCAGATACTGTGTCGCTCTGGCATCGGCCCATGCCGCCGGCCTCGGTGCCCACCGTCACGGGGAACCTCATGGAGCTGTTGCTGGGCCGCGGCAGACTCTCCCTGATCCACTCCCACCCGAAGGCGCGGCACAGGTCTAGGTTCAGCCTGTCCTTCTCCACGTCGCCGGTCATCCTGTACATGGTGCCCGTTAGGAGATCCTCCTCTAGGTCTCCGCCGTGGAGGTTAAGCCGGTAATCCGCCTGACTAAGCACCTCCTTGTAGAAGGTTGTGGCGACGTAGTAAGTGATCTTTGGTGGCCCAGAGCCTCCTCGAGGTATCTCCTCCACGTAGCAGCCTGTCAGGTCCCTATAGTCGACGGGGTTACCGTGCATCCACCTAGCATCGAAGGCAAGCGTGTTCACCATGGGCACAAGAATGACCTTTCCGTCTACGTCACCCGGCTCTAGGGTCTTCATCAGCTCCAGAACCCCTGCGGGGCCATTGTACTCTGAGCCGTGCTCGCCGCCGTTAATGACCAGAGTGGGGCCGCTCCCTACACCATTAACGAGCATCACAGGTATCTGGTGGCGGCCAGCGGGACGATCAGCCACGCTGAGGTAGCCTTTAACCTTCTCCCCTGGCCCGGCTTTCAGTTTCTGGACCTTCAGAACGTCGGACATCGGTTTAGTCTAGTCTTAAACAAATATGGCTTTTATGCCCACGCGGATAACTGAACCCATGGCTGGCAGGCTCAATGGCAAAGTGGCCGTGGTGACGGGCTCCGGCAGGGGTTTCGGAAGAGCCTTGGCGCTTACCTATGCGTTGGAGGGCGCAAGGGTGGTCTCCGTGGCCCGCTCACCGGACGAGCTGCGGCAGACGGAGGCCAAGGTCAATGAAGCGGGAGGGGAGGCTCACACGGTGCAGGCCGACCTCGGCACGGATGATGGCCTCAACATGGTCGTCGACGAGGCCCAGAGGGTATTCGGGGGCGTGGACGTGCTTGTGAACAACGCAGCCACCAGCCCCTGGCTCACCCTGGAAGAGATGACCCTCGCCCACTGGGACAGGGTGATGGCTGTGAACCTGCGAGCACCCTTCGCCCTCTCCCAGGCCCTGGCTCCTGCGATGACGAAGCGTGGAGGAGGAAGCATCATCAACATAACCAGCAGGTCCGCCGAGGTCGGATTCGTCGCCGAAGCGGCGTACTGCCCCAGCAAGTACGGCCTGGAGGGCCTAACCCAGTGCCTGGCCCTGGAGCTGAAGAAGCATAACATCGCCGTGAACAGTCTCAACGTGGCCGCCCCGCCGGGCAAGATTCTCAAGCCCACAGAGCTCACCCTCAGGGAGGCCGAGGCAATGTCTGACGACGTTAAGTCGCTTTACGCGGACGACTGGGACATGGTGAAGCACTTTCGGGATGCCTGGACCTTCCTGGCCCTCCAAGACGGTGGAGGCATCACAGGTCAGAGGCTGGGCACCCTTGAGCTGGCTACGGTGCTCAAGGTGGAGGGCGAGGCCGCGGCCTACCTGAGGTGGAGCGGCAAGCTGACCCAGGCCGCGTACACGCCCATCCCTTGGCCTGAAAGAGTGCGTTACCAGACCTGTGGAGGGGGCTGGAGAGAGCTAGTCTTCTAGCTCCGCCTCGACATACGAGACCAGCTCCCGGAACCCTTCGTCACCAACCAGATCCAACGTCTGGAGGTTAATGTCCCCAAGGCTAGGTGACCCAAGCCCCATCCTCTGGGCGTGGCGGAACTGGTCGTGATCCTTCACAGGTTTATCCACAACCCTGACTGTGCCGTAGCGCCTCATGACAGCAACTGCCACGGCGTCACATGCCACAACGTTTCCTCCTGCAACTATGACGCCGGGCGATACCTCGTCAACTGCGTCGGTCCCGTAGCCCGTATTCATTTTGAGAGCGTCGGCCACCACTAGGTCCACAGTGTAAGCGGAGCTGATGTCCAGCAGCTTACCGACGTGGTGCTCTCCATCGTGAAGCCATTCCCTGCTCCGGGCGTCTATGAGTCCGACACCAAGCTTCATGGCGCACGTAAAGGTGGCCGTTGTGTGGCTCCTGAGAATGGGTGTGAAGATGATTCTCTCCGCATCGTAGATGCGTCGTGGGATCACCAAGCCGTCTGGCCAATAGCCTGCCTCGAGGGGCTTGACTCTGACCCAGGGCTCCTCCTCGAAGTATGCGAGCTGGAGCCCCAGCTCATCAGCCACGGCCTTTAAACCCAAGTTCTCCATGGTGACCCTAGTGGGTAGACCCCTTGCCCTACCTGACATGTCCCCGACCACTATCTGGCGTGGCTTTACGCCGGCCTTGATGAGCGCCTCGGCGATTGCCCTCACAGTGTCCGGGTGGGTGTCCCGCGGGTAAGGGTCATCCGTATTACAGTTGGGTTTGATGATGATCTCGCCCTCCACGCCCCGGATCAAGGACTTGAGTCCACCCAGGAGCCTGAGGGCCTCAAGAATCCCACGGCCACGGTCGCTGCACCTGGCTAGGACAACACTATCTCTGCCGCCCACCTTGTAAGGGCTCATTCTCCTCGGATTAACATTGACAGTCGGCGCCTCTTGCGGTCGCTCCGCTAACCCCATGTACAACGTCATGGAGCCCTCGTGAGAAACCTTCATAGCGTATAAGAAGCAGCGTCATCGGATAAACCTGCTCGCGCTTAACCATGTTAACATGTGTGAGGCAATTTCTCAGCTTTCTTCCCCTTAGGCTTCTTCCTCTACTTTTCTATTCTTCTAGGCGGACTTACACCTATTACGATCCTCATGATGAATTGTCGGGTCAGACAGTAAACCCATCAAGCGGGCGTGCGCACATGATGATGACACAAGCAATACTAGGTATAAGAGGGGGCATCTACCGGCTAGTAATCCCCGCATCTAAATGAAAAATCGTTAAAAAAGGTCACGTTTCCCATGATTTCACCCCAAAAGAGGGGTCCATTAAGGCATCAGTAGGTAAAATGCCGTGAAAATGTTAAAATAAGTTGAAGTATAGTCTGTATTCATGAGCCTTCTCCACATCATCATGCCCTCAAGGATGGCAAAAATCCGGGTGATGGTGATGGAGGAGTACCTGGAAAACCTTCTCATAGCCCTTCAGGACCTAGAGTCAGTCCACTTGGTCGGTGTCAGTGAAAGGCTAACGAAGTGGGAGAGCCTAGTCCGGAGCCCTGAGCCACCCCTCCAGGAACTCAACAGATGGGAGAGGGCCCAGACGCGGCTAGCCACCATATTGGACGACCTGGGCCTTGACCCGGAGCCGGGCTTCCTCGATCAGTACATCAAGCCCCTGGATCGTAAACTAGTACCCATCACCCACCAGGAGGAGACCCAGCTCCTGGGAGACGCGGACAATGTGATGGCGGACATAAGGCGCCAGATATCCTCGGTGGTCGACAGGTATATGCCGGTCCGGGAGGCTCTGGACGAAATGGGTAAACACGACTTCGACGTGGGCCTGATCAAGTCGTCGGACAAGGTGTCTATCTTCCTCGGCACAGTCGCCTCTGAGAGCATTAGACTCATCCAGAGGGAGCTGTCTGAGAGGCTGCCCTACACCCGGCTGTACTCTGAGGGGAACGGGCGGAGCCGTTACGTTGTTGTATCGTCCCTGAAGGTGCATGAGGCCGAGGTCTCAAACATCCTGGAGAGGCGGGGGTTCCAGAGGATACCGGTCCCTGAGGATCTTGTGGGGTCCTCGTCCTCCGCCATCAAGTGGATAGACGCCCGGGTCAGCGAGGTGAGGATGAAAAACGAGGGCCTGGTCTACAAGCTGTCGGACGCGGTGAGGGGCGTCCTCAGCCGCCTAGAGGCGAAGGAAAAGCTGGGCAGGACAAGCGAAGTCATTGTTCTGGAGGGCTGGGTCCCTCAGGCTAGGGCCCAGGAGACTGTGGACGCCGTGCTGAGAGCCAGCCTGGGGATGGCCCGTGTGCTGGTTACTCCACCGGATGAGCCCGAGGAGAACGTTCCAACCCTTCTGGGCGGCCCCTTCAGCTCCTTCTCCTCCCTCGTCGAGACGTATGATGTGCCCAGGTACAACGAGGTGGACCCCTCAAGCTTCATGGCTTTCTTCTTCACGATGTTCGTCGGCCTCATGATAGGGGACATGGCTCTTGGTGCCCTGGTTGCGGCAGCCGGGTACATGTTCCTCAGAGGGGCGGGCTCCAGAAGCAAGAGCATGAAGGACCTGAGCAAGGTAATCATAGCCTGTGGTTTCAGCGCCATCTTGTTCGGCGCCCTCACCGGGTCCTTCATGTCAGGGGTTCTAGAGGAGTTCACAGACGGCGCCTTCAAGTTTCCCGTTCTGTGGCTGAGCCCGGCTGACGACCCTCTGGGCTTCCTGCCCATTGTGCTGATGATTGGCGTCTTCCACCTTGGAGTAGGCATCCTGGTAGGCCTTGTGAATAACGTAATGAACGCTAGGTACAGGAGCATACTGGGGGACCAGATGTCAGCCACCCTCCTACTTTCAGGGGCCGGGATAATGATGGCCACAGGCCAGTTCTCGCCGGTGGGCTGGGGGCTCGTGGGATACGGGGCTCTGGCGTCGGGGGTAGCCGCTCTTCTCCTTGGGCACGGACCCAGTGGCCTACTGGAGCTCACCAAGATACTAAGCAACATCATATCCTACATTAGGCTCCTGGCCCTCAACATGGCGTCTGCGTGGATGGGACGAACCTTCGTCCTCCTCTCAGCCATGCTGATGCCTATAGCCTACGTGGGGCTACCCTTCGCCATCTTTCTGCTGGTCTTCAGCCAGTTCTTCCTGGTGTTCATATCAAGCTTCTCAACCTTCGCCCACGCCCTGAGGCTCCACTACGTGGAGTTCTTCGGCAGGTTCTTCATGGGGGGCGGCACAAGGTTCAAGCACTTTAAAGTGGAGAGAAAGTACACATACGTTTCAAAAGGTGAAAAATGATGGATACAGCGACCCTTGCCTTGGTCATCGGCGGCGTAACCCTGTCCATTGGGTTGGCCGGCACCGGGGCCTCAATTGGCCAGAGGATGGCTGCGTCAGCCAGCAGCCTCCTCATGTCTGACAAGCCGGAGAGGTTCGGCGTAAGCCTCATACTTACGGTCCTCGTGGAGACCTCGGCCATCTACGGGCTTCTGGTGTCCATCCTCATCCTTGTGCGCATGGGGGATGTTACGGACTTTAACCAGGGCCTCGCGGCCCTGGCCGCGGGCCTCAGCGTGGGCGTAAGCGGCTTCTGCACGGGCCTCGGAGAAGGCGTAGCCGCCTCGGCATCCGTGGGGGCCGTGGCCGAGAGGGAGGGTGTCTTCGGGCGAGCCCTGGTCATCACAGTGCTGCCCGAGACGGGGGCCATCTACGGGCTCCTGCTCTCGGTGCTCATCCTCAGCGGCTCAGGGTTCCTGGGGGAGATCAAGGCCCCCATGGCGCAGGTGGGTGTGGCCAGCATGTACGCGGCCATAGTTCTATGCATCACCAGCATATGCAGCTACCTCCAGGGCAGGGTGGGGAGCTCAGCCATCACGGCCACCACCAAGAACGATGAGGCCTTCGGGCGGGACCTCATCTTCGTGGTCCTCCTGGAGTCTGTCCTCATCTACGGGCTCCTGGTGAGCATCCTGATACTCAACTTCAACGGAGTGATCTAAATGAGTGAGCCAGCCGAGACCCCCAGTTTCCAGGACATGATCAAGGAGCTCAAGTACCTCAAGGAAGCCGAGAACCAGGCCCAGAAGGTAATAGACGACGCAGAGAGGAGGGCCAAGGACGTAGTTAGCGACGCCGAGAGCAAGGCCGCCACACTGCTCTCCGAGAACGTGGAGAAGCGGAGGCAGCTGGAGATACAGATCAGGGAAGAGGTTGAGAAGGAGTTCAGGGGCACCCTGGCCAAACTGGAGGAGGACTACGTGAGGGAGAGGAGCAATGTGAAGCAGAGGTCGGAGACGCACATGGAGGAGGCTGTCAAGTATCTGGTGCACAGCCTCCTGACCACGAGGTGAGGACATGTCCAAGAACACGGAGTCCCTGGAAGCCATGCGCCGGAAGATCATACAGGACGCCGATGCGGAGGCCCTGAGGATACTGAACCAGGCCTCCAAGAGGGCCGACGAGGTCATGGAGGCGGCCAAGCAGGAGTCCAGCTACGATGAGAACGTGGACAGGAGCCGCATCAAAGACAGCCATCAAGCCACGGACCGGGAAAGGGTGAGCGAAGCAATGTCAGAGTACACGTCTCTGCTGTCCTCGTACAAAGCCGAGATAATGGACAGCATCTACCAGGAGACACTCAGGCGGGTGAAGATGCACGTGGACTCAGATGAGTATCTACCCACCTTGGAGGGGCTCATCGTGGAGGCGGGGATAGCCATAGGCGGAGGGGAGATAATCGTCTGGGTCAACCAGGATGACACCGAGAGAGCCAGCAGCTCGCTGCTGGCGAGAGCCTCCGCCGAGGTAACCAAAGTCACGGGCAAGGAGACCCGGCTGACGTTGAGCCCTGAGCACATGGAGGCTGTGGGCGGGGCCAGACTGGTCCAGACCGAGTCGAAGGCAACTGTGGACAACACCTTCCAGGGTAGACTCAAACGGTTGAGGGAGCAGAAGCAAAGCGAACTGGAGAACATGGTGTTTGGCTGACGTGGAGGTGGTGCTACCATAAGTGTTGCCCTAAACACGGTAACGGTGATAGGGATACTTGTCGAGCTTGTCATTGCCAGCTGGAGCGCCCTGCGGGAGAGCAGCCTGGCCCTGCTGTCGCCCATGATGATATCCAGCGAGCTGGAGGCCCTGTCCACCCGTCTGGACAAACTCATGCTGATGGGGGACAGGGAGAGGGCCACCGACGAGTTGGAGCGTTTCGGGGTCTCCCTGAGGGGGGACGACCAGCCGCTGAAGCAGATAGAGTCGGCGGAGAACTATCTTCTACAGAGGTTCGACGACAGGTATAACGATCTCATCCACTACATGCCTGAGAACCTGTCAGCGTTCTTCAGGCTCTGGAGGCAGACTTGGGACGCCGAAAACCTCAAGATACTTTACAGGTGCATAGTGAAGGGTGTGCCCTACGAGCTAAGACGCAGCTCTACAGGGCCCACAGGCAACATAGGTAAAGAGACGCTGTACTTACTGGCTATGTCTAGGAGACCCCGAGAGTACATCGCTAAGGTGTTCAGCCTCCTTTCTCGGGAGATGGTGCTCAACATAGGCGCCGGGGAGGAGCCGGACGCAGACACGTTTGACGTAGCCCTGGACAGCGCCTACGCCGGATATATAAAGGCCCGGGTGGGCAAGCTCAGGCTCAAGGACCCGGAGGCGGCTTGGAGAGTCATCTCGGGGGAGTACGAGTACAGGGACATCATCAACATGGCTCGGCTGAAGAAGGCTGACCTCGATGAGGGTGTCATACAGTCAAGCTTGGTCCTCCAAAGATCCTTACTAACGGAATCCCAATACGATACACTCGTTAAAACCAAGAACTATGAAAGTTTTTACCACGTGCTGCTGACCACCGATTACAGCGAGGCGCTACCCCACAAGGACGTCTTGGAGCCTCCCCAGCTTTCGGAGAGCCTCCGGAACCTAAGACTCTCCCGGTACCTTAGGGCACTCAAGGTGGACGAGGAGGAAGACTTCATAATAAGGTCCATGATCGGAGTCTATTACGGCCTCGACGCCATAAGGCGTAGAACCATCTATCCCCTGGAGGTGGCGCCATGAAGATAGCGTGTGTAGGCGACAGGCAGAGCCTGCTAGGCATGGGTCTCGCAGGGGTCAAAAGACTCATCATCGTAGAGGAAGGGAAAGACGCAGGGGAAAGGATACGGGAGCTGGCCTCCGCCGACGAGTACGGGCTAGTGTTGATAACCTCAAACGTTTATCGCCAGGCAGAGGAGACGGTGCGGGAGTTGGAGGCGACCAAACCGCTTCCCGTTTTCCTTGAGATTCCTGAGATGAAGCTTCTGGCAGGGGTGAAGGAGGTTGAGTGAGGACACACCTGTAGGCATGATAGATGGCATCTCGGGGCCAGTGGTCTTCGCGGAGATAAACCAAGCCGTCGCCCTCATGATGAATGAGATGGTGGACGTGGGGGAGCGGAGGCTCATCGGGGAGGTCACCCGCATGACGGGAGACAAAGCCACCATACAAGTCTACGAGGATACAGAGGGCCTCAGGCGCAACGAGCCAATATACCGTTCGGGGCAGCTGCTGTACGTGAAACTGGGCCCCGGCCTCATAGGCTCAATATATGACGGCCTGCAGAGGCCCCTCACCGCCATAAAGGAGCTCCACGGAGAGTACATCCCCCAAGGGGTCCGGCTCCCCAAGCTACCCAACAGGAAGTGGCTTTTCCACCCCAGGGTTAAACTTGACGACGCAGTGGGGCACGGGGACGTGGTCGGCGTCGTCTACGAGGGGGAGTTCTTCGAGCACAGAGTTATGGTCCCCCAAGGGGTCTCAGGCCAGGTCATCTACGTGGCCGAGGAAGCGGAGTATGGGGTGGACGACGTGGTCGCAAGGGTCCGGGGCATCAGGGGAATTCACCCGGTGACCATGTCCCACTTCTGGCCCGTGAAGCGGCCCAGGCCCTACCTCCACAAGCACACGGTGTCCGAGCCCCTCGTCACGGGATGCAGGGTCTTGGACACCATCCTGCCCGTGAGCAAAGGAGGTACCGTGGCCGTGGCCGGAGGCTTCGGCACCGGCAAAACGGTGCTCCTGAGCCAGTTACTAAAGACCATAAACGTGGACGTGGTCGTCTATGTTGGGTGCGGGGAGAGGGGCAACGAGATAGCCGACCTTCTTAAGAAGATACCCAACATAAAGGACAGGAAGCGTGGGCTGCCCCTCATCAACCGCACAGTCATCATAGCCAACACCTCCAACATGCCTGTGGCGGCCAGGGAGGCCAGCGTCTACACTGGCGCAGCCATCAGCGAGTTCTACAGAGACATGGGGTACGAGGTGGCCCTCATAGTGGACTCCACCAGTAGGTGGGCTGAGGCCCTGAGGGAGCTCTCATCCAGGCAGGGGGAGATACCCGGGGAGGGAGGGTACCCGCCATACCTGGCGTCCAGACTTGGGGAGTTCTACGGCAGAGCCGGCAACGTGCACTGCCTTGGAGGAGAGGGGAGAGAGGGGAGCCTCACCATCATCGCCGCCGTATCCCCCACGAGCGGAGACCTCTCAGAGCCGGTCACCCAGAAGACCATGCAGATCGTGAGGGCCTTCTGGGCCCTTGACCCTGAGCTGGCGTACAGGCGCCACTTCCCGGCCATCAACGTGATGCAGAGCTTCTCCCACTACGTTGACACCGTTGAGCCCTTCTGGGTCAGCCAGGTGGGCCAGAACTGGATGCAAGTGAGGAACAGCGCACTGGAGCTATACGCCGAGAAGCTTGACGTGGAGCGCATCGTGAGGCTTGTAGGCACGGGGGCCCTATCAGCTGAGGAGCAGATACTGTTGAAGAACGCGGAGCTCCTGGAGGACCTGTTCCTGAAGCAGTCCGCCATGGACCCCGTGGACAACTACAATTCCGCCGAGAAGCAGTTCCAGCTTATGAACCTGGTACTGTTACTTCACGAGAAGGACATGGAGGCCATCAAGGCCGGTACACCGTTGGAAGCACTACTGGACTCCACCCTGAGGAAGGAGATACGGGACATCAAGACCATGTCCGACACGGACATGAACAGGGCCTACTGGAGGATGAGAGGTAGGATGAACCTGTTCTACCTGAGGCTGAGAAGGGAGTACAGGAGACAGTGAGATGCTGGAGATAACCTACAGGGCGGTGGAGGGGGTCGCGGGGCCTCTCATGTTCCTCAAAGGCATCCCCAACGTGTCCATCGGCGAGATAGTTCGCATAACTGTGGGGGGGGAGCAGAGGATCGGCCAAGTAATCGAGATGAAGGAGGACCTCCAGGTCGTCCAGGTCTTCGGGGGGACCTCAGGTGTGAGCAAGAACACCGAGGTCCAGGTCACCGGTGAGGCAATGAAGACGCCGGTATCGGAGGATATGTTCGGCAGAATCTTTGACGGCTTTGGCAACCCTATAGACGATAAACCTCCTGTGAGGGGCGGTGAACGGAAGGAGGTGTCAGGGGCTCCCATCAACCCCACAGCCAGGGCCTACCCCCAGGAATTCATAGAAACCGGAATCTCAGCCATCGACGGTCTGTTCAGCCTTGTGAGGGGCCAGAAGCTGCCCGTCTTTTCTGGGAGTGGCCTCCCACACAACCAGCTGATAGCACAGATAGTGCGCCAGGCAAGGATACCGGGCCAGGAGGAGGGGTTCGGCGTCATCCTGGCTGGCATAGGGGTGAACGCGGAGGAGGCCGAGTTCTTCAGGAGAAGCTTCCAGAGCAAGGAGGTCATGAAGCGGACCATCATCTTCATGAACCTCATGAGTGACCCCACCGTAGAGAGACTCCTCACCCCCAGGATCGCGTTAACGGTCGCCGAGTACCTGGCCTTCGAGAAGGGGTACCACATCCTGGTCCTGCTCACAGACATGACCAACTACTGTGAGGCGCTGAGGGAGGTCTCCATGGCCAGGGGGGAGACCCCTGCGAGGAGGGGCTACCCCGGCTACATGTACACGGACCTCGCCTCCCTCTACGAGCGCAGCGGACGCATCGCTGGAAAACAGGGCTCCATCACAACCATACCTGTCATATCCATGCCCGACTACGACATCACCCACCCAATCCCGGACCTCACAGGCTTCATCACCGAGGGCCAGATAGTGCTGAGCCAGGAGATGCACATCAAGAATATCTACCCTCCCCTAGACATCCTGCCGTCCCTGTCCAGGCTGATGAAGGACGGCGTCGGCGCAAGCAGCACCCGGGGCGACCATCTGAAGGTCTCGGACGCCGTGTACTCTGCATACGCTAAAGGGAAGAACGCCATGGATCTCTCCCTGATAATGGGGGAGGAGACCCTTACAAGGGAGGAGAGGAGCTACCTGGCCTTCGCCGATAGCCTGGAGCACCGCTTCATCAGCCAGGGAGAAACCGAGCGCAGAGCCATCAACCAGACCCTCGACCTAGCCCTGGAGCTGCTTAAAAGCGTGGGGTGACGCCATGTCCAACGTGTTCGGAGCCCGGATTAAACCCACGCGCCACGAGCTGCTGAAACTGCAGAAGAGGCTGAACCTAGCCAGGAGGGCCCACAAGCTCCTGGAGGAGAAATACAGGATACTGAACATGGAGAGGGAGAAGATCCGGGAGATCCTCAACCCCTTCGAGGAGAAGATGGGGCGCGACTTCCACGAAGCCTACAGGCTGCTCCTAGAGGCCCTCCGGCACTCCAGCCTCAGGAATATGCTGCTGGCTGAGGCATTGAACGAGGCCAACGACGATTTCTCCGTCAAGTGGGTCACGATACACGGCCTCACGGCCCCCAGGTTCCAGTCCAGCGTCAAGAAGAGGAACGCCACCCAGAGAGGGTACGGACTATCCACGACCGATCCATGGATAGATGAGGCCGCCTCAGCTTTCGAGGAGACACTGGACCTCATGATCTCGGTGGCCGAGACCAGAAACCTCCTCAGGGTACTCTCAAGCGAGGTTGAGAAGACCCATGTGAGAGTGGTCGCACTGGAGAGGTTCCTCATCCCCCAGCTTAAGAGAGATGTCCGCAGGATCGAGTTAAACCTGCAGGAGCGGGAGCTCGAGCAGTTCGTGATACAGAAGTGGATAAAAGAGTCAAAGCCGCCTGAGCCCATCTGAAACATGAAACCGTTAAGGCTAGGCTATGTTTCTCCAGACACCTCGCATGGAAGTTATACCAGAGCCAAGGCGTAGTTCTCATGTCTGAGCCTAAGCCACAGGGTCAAAGCCGTTAAGGCGAGTAAGATGGATGCTTGTGGGAATCCTTGAATTATCTCGTTCCCCCCCCTCAGGTTTCTCTTGTTCAGGCTCGGGCGTCTGCCCCGACTCGGAGCCTGGCCCAGGTGAGGGCTTCGACTCCTCTGGCTTTTGCTCTTCTTCGGGCTTCGGCCAGAACTCTTCCACATCCTCTGCTGAGGGGACCTGGGGGAATACGTCTACTCTGTGAAAGGCTCAGCCTCACCCATTGATAGTAGAGGAGCCTGGTGCCTTGGGGAGCCACTTTTAGCAGCACACTTAGGGCGTCTCCATCCGACTCGATGACGCATATTGGTGCCCCCTCGTCGAGGAGGTAAACATGGTAAATGCCTGGATCCAGTTGGAACACGCTGCATAAACGCCAAAACGCCACCCACAAAACCAAGGTTTAGCTAAATGCAACCCATAAAAATTTCACATTCTTCCACACAGCTGTCAGCTGCCGTCAAACAAGAAGCCCCCCACAGCGACCAGCCGACGACAACCATCGCCGCCCCAGAACCCCAAAAAAAACTCCCAAACCAATAAACAAGCCAAAAAACGGGGAATCACGGCGACGACTACACTCCCCCACCCAACGCACGCACACA
>Ga0172362_10003650_pt1 | contig 13309 bp, 14 predicted proteins | sample LakKivs1_kivu2a2_FD_114534 | JGI IMG/M metagenome (GOLD analysis project Ga0172362, IMG submission 114534) | Sediment microbial communities from Lake Kivu, Rwanda - Sediment s1_kivu2a2 | ecosystem: Environmental > Aquatic > Freshwater > Lake > Sediment | place: Rwanda: Western Province, Lake...
CATGCGTTCGGCAATGCGCAACGCATAGCCCAGACTGTTCCGCACCGCTTCAGCGTTCGCGGGCGTCGGTTCCCACACTGAGGCCTTATCCCAAGGATCCATCGAAATCGGGTTCAATCCTCGCAGGAAGCTCTTCCACACCCAAGGCACGTTCCCGCCCACACCCCAGAGATGATCTGTGTCCAAGATGATGACCTTCGCACCGTCCGAGGCCGGCGGATCGTTCTTGTAGTCGAAATGGTCGGGGTTCGGCGAGATCCAATCCGCGGGGCTCTTGCGCAGGCGGTCCAGGTCGTCCACCCCATACCCGATGGAGGTCATGCCGACCGGATGCTGCTTGGGCTTGGTGGATTCGTAGCTCTGGATGAGGCGAATCAGGTGGTACAGCCACTCGGTCGTGGTGAAATCGCTTTCGTTGGCAATTTCATGAAGCACATCGGCCAGACAGAGATTTCCGTCATTCACCAAGGCGTTGCTTGGCTTCAACCTCCTATACTCCAGCCCGCCGCGGATCTGGCCCACGTTTGCCCAGCATCGGATGCCCGGGCGCAGCCAGTCCACATTTGTGCCACCGTCGAAGCGCGGACGCGCGCCTGTATAGAGGAAGGGAAACAGGCTGTTGCCAGCGATGGTTACGTACTTGCCCTCCTGTGCGGGGTCAGGCGCCGGGTAAGCTGCCCCTTTCCAGTTGAGTTCCTCTCCGACTCCGACGAAGTTGAGCAGGTTCGCATTGCAGAGATTGAACGTGTGCCTCGTGCGGAAGAAGTAATCGATCCAGTACGTGCGGTGGGCGTGGTTCCCCGCCACCAACAGTTCCGGGGCGGTGTAGGCGCGGGGAAAGAAATGAGAACCATCGGCAAAGAGCCAGCAGCGTGGATTGTTCGGATCGATGCGCAGGGGACCGGGCCGGGCGCCGTCGCGGACGCGAAAGACACAGGGCTTCATCACGAGGGGTCCTCTCGTACCGTCACATTCTCCTTGAGAACCATGGGCGTGTCCGGCGTCGCCGCCTGCCCTTGGAAGTCCAGCAGCGTCAGATGCGAGACATCGCGGAGCACCAGGGCGCTACCCCACGTCGGTTCCGGCTTCTCGCGGTCCCAGGACACCGCCACGCCGCGTAACGTGAGTCCCTCGATGTCCTGGAACACCAGCGCATGCGTGGCCCGTTTGTCCGGCAGATTCTCCGCCAGCATCTTCACCCGCAGGTTGGCGATGGTGATGTTCTCCAGCTTGCGCTCCGCCTGGCCGGCGACCAGCGAAGTGCCGCGGGCCGTGCCCTGGGCGCCCTCGACGGTGATGTCGTGAATCCGGCCCAGGCGCGACTGCGGCGTCCGTTTCTTCAGCACGAACTTCATGACCTCCGCGCTGCCCCACCAGTTCCAATGCCGCCGACTCGTGTCGAAGGTCACGTTGACAAACCGCACGTCGCCGACGTCCGCGCCATCCTGCACGTTGATGCCAAACACCTTGTTCGAGTTGCGCACGATGACGTTCGAGAACAGCACGTGGTGGATATCGGCGTGGGTTTCCGTGCCGATCATCATCGGCGTCGAGGATGAGGTGAGAATACAGTTGCTGACGGTGATATTCTCTGTAGGACGCACGGGTTCCGTGCTGCGCCGGTCCCAGGCGGACGTCTTGAGACAAATGGCGTCGTCGGCCGTGCAGATGATCGAGTCGGAGATCAGCACGTTCGAGGAGGAGACAATGTCGATCCCGTCCGAATTCACGCCGCGTTCCAGATCGGAATACAGATAGATGCCGCGGACCCAGATCCGGTTGCAGTCCTGCAAATGGACGTTCCAGAGCGGCGCGTTCAAGAGGGTGACGCCTTCGAGACGCACGTCTTCACAGTCCCGGAACAGGAAGAGCCTCTTCTGCACGTCGCCCGTGCGGTAATAGCGCTTCATCTCCACGCCCGCGCGCCGGGCGTTCTCCTGTTCCCACGCGATCTCCGGATCCGCCCCCCGGACGGGCTGGTATTCCCATTGCGCGTTGCCGTCGAACGTACCGCGTCCGGTGATAGCGATGTGCTTGGCACCTTGGGCGTTGACCAGGGCGGGTGCGCCGGCCGGCCAGTCCTTCCTGTCCGGGCTCAGCACCACGGTCGCGCCCGCTTCCAGCCGGAGTTCGACATTGTCCTTCAGCCACAACGGGCCGCTGACATAGCGACCGGGTGGAAGGTAGGCGACGCCCCCACCCTGCGCGGCACAGGCATCGAGGGCCGCTTGCACCGCCTTTCCGGTAGGTTCTTTCACGATCTGAATTCCGTCGGCGGCGCCGGCCGCGATCGCCAGATGTAGCATCAAGACGCACCAAGTAGTGGAGATCAGAGTGTTCATGTCATTCCTCGATTCTCTCAGACAGCAGCGCCCAGTCGCCCGGCGTCGCCGGTCGCCACTCGACGCGATCTTGCGTAGGTCCGGCGCACACGGCCGATCGGGAGATCGTCCCGATAGTGTACCACGTCGGCGTTGAGCGGACCACCCCGACGACGGCATCGTACTCAGAAACGTCGGGAGGGACCATGGTGCCGGATCTGCCGGGATTGAGACCACGGATCCGTTATATCCGGCCGTTCGAAAGGACGTGGTGCATCGGGTCCGGGCGGCCGCTTCCATGAACGGTGGACTTCTGCTACAATCGCAGCTATTGGATTGACTGCTGCGAATGCACAATGATGGATGAAATGGTCTCTCACATGGCAAAACGATTGGTCTGTGTCGCCCTGCTGCTGCTTGTGGGCCGCTCCGGTGCCGACGAGGGCTCGATACTCCGCCGCCAGTTCATCGACTGGTACACGCGCGGGGCTCCGGAGGCACGAGTGATCGACGATTACGTGCGCCGTCTCCCGGCCAACGGCGCGTGGCCGGACATCGATTATTCGAGCGACGAGCGCGGCGGATGGCCCCCCTACAGCCATCTTGGCAGGACGCTCGCGATGGCGGAAGCCTACCGGAAGTCTGATCACCCGTTCTGCGGCGCCACGAGCCTGCGCGACGCGATCGTTCGCAGTCTCACGCACTGGACGGAGAACGACTACATTTGCCCGAACTGGTGGTACCCGCAAATCGGCGTGCCGAAGGCCGTGGCGCCGATCCTCATCCTGATGGGCGACGACGTCCCGGCGCACCTGAGGCAGCGGACGATCGAGACTATCCTCGGCCGCAGCAAGATGGGAATGACGGGCCAGAACAAGGTCTGGCTGGCGGGGATCGCGTTCATGAAGGGAATGCTCGCAGACGACCGTAATCTGATGACGGAGGCCAGGGACCAGATCTTCAGTGAACTGCACGTCACGACGGCCGAGGGCATCCAACCCGACTACTCTTTCCACCAGCACGGCCCCCAGCAGCAATGGGGCAATTACGGGGCGGCCTTCGGCAGCGATATGATCGAATGGGCCAGCATCCTGCGGGGAACGGAATATGCGATGGACCCGCAGGGGCTGGACGTGCTGCGCCATTACCTGCGGGAAGGCTCCGCCTGGGTAGTATGGGAAGGCCGGATGGACATCAGCGGTTGTGGCCGCCAAATCTTCCGTGGATGCCAGGAGGGCAAGGGTCGCGGTATCCTCCGCCAGTTGGAACTCATGACCTTGCTCGATCCTTCCGAGGCTGACAAATACGCCGGCCTGATCGCCGCCAATGGGCCGGACGGCACGAACGCCGTTATAGGTCACAAGCACTTCTGGCGCTCGGACATGAGCGTGCATCGCCGACCCGGTTGGTACGCCTCGGTGAAGATGAGCTCGACGCGCGTGATCGGGGCCGAGACCTGCAACAGCGAGAACATGCTGGGCCTGCACCTGGGCGACGGCGTCACGTATTTCCTGCGGACGGGCGACGAATACGAGGACCTCTTTCCAGTTTGGGACTGGCGGCGGCTGCCCGGCACCACCTGCCTCCAGGATCAGGGCTCGCTCGTTCCGAACCCTCAAGCCTGCCGGGGCCGGAGCGAGTTCGTCGGCGGGGTTACGAACGAAACGATCGGCGTCGCGGCCATGGAATATCTCCACGAGGGACTGCGGGCTCGTAAGACATGGTTCTTCCTCGACGAGGCGGTGATCTGCCTCGGGGCCGGCATTGATTCCGACCGGCCGGAATCGGTGCTGACGAGCATCAACCAGTGCGCTTTGGATGGCCCGGTCACCATCCGCGCGGATCAGCGCACCCGCGAGTTGCCGCGAGGTGAGCACACGTTCACCGCCCCGGACTGGGCTCATCACGACGGGATAGGCTACTTGTTCCTGGCCCCGGCTCAGGTGCACGTCGGGGGCGGCGTCCAGCGCGGGACCTGGCACGCTGTCCATCACCGGGAATCCCGCAGGACGATCGAGCGCGACGTATTCAATCTCTGGATCGATCATGGAGCCAGGCCGCAAGACCAGGAGTACGCCTATGCCGTCTTGCCCGGCGTGACCGTCTCAGCCATGCCGGCCCGGAGCGCCTCCCTGAAGGGCGCGGTCCTCGCGCACACCGGCGCCGTTCAAGCGATCTCGACTCAGGAGGGAAAGCTCCTCTGCGCCGCTTTCTTCGAGGCCGGCCGATTGACTTGCCCGGAGGGCCTCTGCATCGAGGTCGATGTCCCCTGCCTGGTCATCCTCGACAGAACCAGTCAGAGGACTCGCCTGCACGTGGCCGATCCCACACACAGGCACAGGCAAGTAGTGTTGCGGCTCTCCGGGGCCGAATACACGGTCGATTTGCCCGTGGGAGAGTTGGCCGGAAAGACCGTGTACGCCCGCGATCTGCCGCAGTTCCGCGAACATACCATCAGCAGTGAGTTGAAGTACGGCTACCAGCTTGTTGCCGCGGATCTGACCCAGGATGGCCGGACGGATCTGATCGCCGTGGACGAGAGAGCCACGGAGCTGATTTGGTTCGAGAATGGCCATCCCACCTGGTCGCGGCACGTGCTGGCGGAGAATGTCCCCCGCCCGCTGAATGCCGATTGTTGGGATCTCGACACCGATGGCATTCCTGAGGTGGTCCTGGCGTACCACTTCGAGCCGGACCCCCAGAAGAGCATCGGCAGTGTCGTGTTGTTGACGAGCCAGAACGATGTGCGGCGACCCTGGGCCGCACAGGAAATCGACCGCGTGCCGACCGCACACCGTGTACGATGGATCGACCCGCAGGGCAATGGGAAGAAGGTGCTCCTGGTCGGACCGATGGTTGGGACAAAATACCCACCCGTCCCAGACGACCCGGTGCCGATCTACCTCTACCGACCCGGCGCATGGAAACGCGAGATCCTCACCACGTTCCCACGCGGGGTGCTGCACGCGATCAATCCGGTACCCAGGGACGGCGGCGCGGGACAGCAACTGCTCACGGCGTGCTATCTCGGCCTCCACCGGATCGAATTCGACCGCGGCCCGACGGCCGTAACAGCCATCGCCGAGGGCGATCCCCGCCCTTGGCCCCAGTGTGGCAGTAGCGAGGTGCGTATCGGCCACCTCGGCGACCACCGCTTTCTGGCGGCCATCGAGCCTTGGCATGGAAACCAGTTGGTGGTCTACCTGCCGGAAGGAGAGTCCTGGAAGCGGCTCATGATCGAGGACAAGATGGACAATGGTCACGCCTTGGCCGTGGGCGACCTCGATGGCGACGGTCGCGACGAGATCGTCTGCGGATTCCGGGGCAAAGGCTGTCGGCTCTCAATCTATCAAGCGGCGGCCCCCCGCGGCGAACGATGGCAAACCACGGTGCTGGACGGAGCCATCGCGGCCGCGGACTGCGTCATCGGCGACTTCACCCACGATGGCAAGCTGGATATTGCCTGCATCGGGGCATCCACGCACAACTTGAAGCTCTACGAGAATCTGGGCCGTTAACAGCATCTATGGGACCGTGCGGGTAGCGCGCGGCCGGCCGCGGAACGACCTCAAGGCAATCTTCGCAGGAGAGTTCTCATGGCCTGGGTCATGGCCCCCTGGTAGTGGGCCGTCTTACGCACGTGGAAGATGTAGCGGTCTCGCGCCGCCTGGTCATGCTGCCACTGGGTCACCCCCTTATCCGAACAGGATAGTCGAATCGGGTCAAACGAAAACACGCCGGAGTCCCCCGCGCGATCACGCTCGATAATGCTCCCGTCGGCGACAACCGTCTTGCCTGCCGCATGGAGAAACCCGCCGGTGCACCACATATGCCGGTCTTGCGTGCCCAGGGTTTCCAGCAACGGCTCGTCCCGAGGCCCCGTGAGATACGTCAGCCACCGGTGGTCCTGCTTCTTGCCCAGCACGCAGGCGAAGAAGTTCTGCATCCGCTCCGACAGGTGCGGCAGGATCTCGCCCTGGCGAAACAGGTAGTGCGTGCCATATTCCCTGACCACCCGGTCGGATTGCATTTCCTCAAAACAGGGCATCCAATAGATCGGGCACGGCAGATCAAAGATCGCCGCATAACTCAGAGGCGCCAGGCTGACGTTATATTCGAGTTGGGCGGCCTTGCTCACGTCCGGGGAGCCGGTGCCGGCATTGAGGTAGATCCCGGCGCACTTCTCGGCAAAGAGCTGTGGTGCCTTCTTTCCCGCGATGGCCACGTCCCGGCACGAACCTGTGATATGGATAATGACTGGCGCGGGCGAGCGGTGCAGGATCTCCAGCACCATGCGGACGCCGCCACGGTCGCTTTCGTCAGCCTCCGGCTGGCTATCGTCGCGTGAGCGCAGGGGACGCGACGCACCGATGGCGACCGGCACGTGCAGGCCGGCGACGTAGTTCATTTGCGCCACGGCCATGACGTCAGGATTGTGGTCGCCCTGCGGCTGGGGCGCAAAGTCGATCAGGACTCCCTGAAGGTCGATCTCTCCGGCGTAAGCCAGGGCGAATACGCAGGCCAAGTCCCAATGATCGTCCGGGTCACAGTGCGGGCGGAACAAGTCCGTCACGTGGATCACGGGAGGCGGCTTTCTCTGCGAGCCGCTTCCCTCTCCGTACAGGACGCGCGGCGACGCATACGGACCCAGAGCCGCCCCACAGCCGATGGCGCCGAGCAGATGACGCCGACTCATTTTCCCCTTCATGTCCAATTCCTCTGTCACTCCGCCAGGCATTGTCAAGCCCAGCCTCCGATCATGGTCAAGGATTGTAAGCCGATTGACCCCATTCCACAAGTGCGTCCGCCAGCATACCCCTGTTTGCTCACGAAGGAGCTCCACAGATGGTCTTTGCGGCAAGAGGCGCACCTGATAGAATTCTCGTGACAGCCTGCCCACCATGGATAGAATCGAGAACGTGATCGCTCAACATGCATTCAGGACCAAGAGGATGAGGATGCAGAGATGCATCGACACGTGCACCTTAGCTCACGCGTACTCTTGCCCGTCAGTCTACTACTGACGGCCGCCCTATCCTGTCAGAAGACCTGGACGCACACCCAGCCGAGGAGTGCTGCAAAACCAGACGAGGTCGCGCCGGCAGGCTTCGTATCGTTGTTCAACGGCGTCAACCTGGATGGCTGGGTGGCAAAGAGTCCGGACAACCAGGATTGGCGCGTGCTCGACGGCGTCATTGACTGTGATCCCCACGCCGGACCGGGCGACCGAAACCTGTGGACGACCCAGAGCTATGGCGACTTCGAACTCCGGGTGGATTGGCGCATCAAGGAGAGCCCGTACGTCAACCGAGTCGCCAAGGTCATTCTTCCCAATGGGACCTATCAGAAGGACAGCGCGGGCAAGGACGTGCTCATCGAGATGCCGAACACCGACTCCGGGATCTTCCTCCGCGGCCAGCATAAGTCCCAGGTGAACATCTGGTGCTGGCCGGTCGGCTCCGGCGAGGTCTGGGGCTATCGCACCGATCCAGCCTTCTCGCCGGAGGTTCACGCGGGAGTAACGCCCAAGGTCAGAGCAGACCGGCCGATCGGTCAATGGAATACCTTCCGGATCGTCATGCGCGGAGATCGCCTGTCGGTCAGGCTCAACGGGCAGCGGGTCCTTGACGACGCCCAGTTGCCAGGCATTCCGGCGCAGGGGCCGATTGCCCTTCAGCATCACGGAGACCGCCAGGATGGGGAATGGGGAGCCTCCTTCCTTCAGTTTCGCAACCTCTTCATCAAGGAGTTGGATCGGCCGTCTGGACGGTGACGTCCGCCTCGCCACAGGCCGAAGCGACCAGAGGTAACGGACTGGTTGTCTATTCTGGGGCTGTTGTAAGTGGTGAACGGGCCGGGGGTTGCGGCTTCCGGCCCGTCTGCTTTGACGGCTGCTTTGACACACTACAGGCGCCCTATCGGGCCTTGTTGCACGGTTTCGGGCCGGACAGAATCACGTTCGTCGTTGGCGGCCCGGCGCGAAGAGCTTGACAACCGGCGGTTACATGGCATACGCCAGCGGTTCGCAGACAGCAAAGACCAACACGAAACAATCGAGTTCAGCAACGAGATCATCAACAAGCTCGCGAATCGCGAGAAGATCGACGACGCCGAACGCCAGTAGCAAGCAGTATCCCGCAACCATCATCCGGGCCGGCATGTACGCCGGCCCTTTTCATATCTGCCGGCGGCAGATCGAAGCCCGCATTTTCTGACACGAGAATGCCAGAAGCTCACTTTGTGAGCTGCAACTTATTGCTAATGCATGACTTATGGTCGATGAAAAATCTTCGAAATCCCCGCTGTTTAGCCTTGACTAAGTATGAATAACTCTGGTAAAGTATGCCCAACTATATTGAAAGGACAGAAAGATGCAAGTGGTGATGCTCAAGATTGCGGCTGGACCGGACGGAATCTGGCTGGCAGGCAACGTCCGCGATCTGCCTGAAGAGACCGCGAAGCAGTTTATTGAGGCAGGCGCGGCGATCCTGAATGATCCTGCTTTCGTGGTCACAAAAGAAGACATCGCGAAGTTGGCGAGTACCTCGACGAGCACAGTGGATCGATGGAGGCGAAACAAGGATTTTCCAACGCCAATCGCGAAGAGATGGCCGTTGCGGTGGAAACGTTCCGATGTCGAATCCTGGCTATCGTCGGGCGGGCCGGATAGGTCTTCTGAAGGGGACGTCGATCTGGGCGACGACGACGGCGGGGTCGATCAGGAGTGGACCGGCACGGCCGCCGATGCTCTGGCGCAGGAAGACGTAACCACGGATGCGGCCCTGCGACAGATCGCGGTCACGCTGGGATTGCCAGCGGATGCTCCCGCGGGTCGAGTTGTAGGAGCGGTCCTGGACCTCGCCCACACGAACAACCGTACGCGCCGCGCGGTCAAGCAGGCCATGCGGCTACTCGGGACGATTTGAGCTTCCGATGAGCGAGCAGCGACCCATCGAGGCTCTGGCCCTGAGCGCGAGTGACCTGGCGGCCCTGCTGGGTGTGAGCGTTCGACAGATCTGGTCGATGCACTCGGCCGGAACGTTGGGGCCTGTCCCGGTGTCCCTTGGACAGCGGCTCGCGCGATGGGACCGTGCGGAAATAGAAGCCTGGTGGGCAGCCTGCCGAGCGGCCGGGCGACCGATTCCCCGTGCCGAATGGCTGCGGACCCAACGAGAGGGAGAGCAATGAAGCAGCAGCGATTCTCACCTCTGCGCCAACACGGCGGCTTCTACTCGCCTGACGAGGCCATGCGGCGGATCTTCACCGGCGGGCCCGGCGAGGCCGCGGCATGCCATCGACAACTCGCGAGCCTGGGCAGCGACTTCGAAGGGGATCGGCTGCGGGGCCTTGTCGTGGAGTTGGTCCTGCTGGCACGCCGGCAGGTTCACCCCTGTCGGGGGAGCTTCCTCCACACGAACGGGCAGCCGATGACGGCGCGGCAGATTGCCAGCGCGATCGGCTGGGACCCTGCTTGGATCCGCGCGGACCTGGGGAGGATCGTGGCGGCTGGCCTGATGGCGCGGACGGACGTCGACGCCCTGCCGATCATGGGGGGATATGCGCGATGACGACGAGCCGGAAGAATCGAGCGACTGAGCCGGCGCCGACGCGAGAAACCCGGCAACTTGACGCCTACTGTCTGACGAACTTCGGCCCGTGGTACGAGATCGACCAGAAGGGATCGCCTCGAAAGAAGAAGTGGCGACGCGGGGGCGGCCTGGACTTCGTCCGACTCTTCGTGTCTGCAAAGAACACGCAGTCGTCTCAGTTCCTGCAACTGCTCGTTGTCTTGCGCTCCGTCAGTCCATCCCGCTACTATTCGAACGTCGGAATCTACTTCGCCTTGGTGATGCTCACGGCCACGCTGCAACGATGCTATCGCGGATGGCTGCTCGATGAAGCCCTGCGACCTCTGACCGAGAAGGGCATGGCCCAGCGGCTGTTCGTGGACCTCGCCACGATGCGGCGGGCGATGAGGGATCTTCTGGCGAGCGGCCTGCTACAGCGGCAACCTCTGCCCGAGTTCGATCCCGGCGCCGATGATGAGCCGGAAGAAGAGGGGGCAGAGGCCGAAGAAAGCCCGGAAACGAGCCGTTCGAAGCAGTCTCGCGCGAAGTCGCGCAAATCTGCGCAAAAGTGCGCAACCCTTCAAGAACCTGAACCTGAACTGGCCTATGGCCTTCAACAAGAACAAAACTCTTCAACTGGCCAAAAGGGCAAAGCCCACGCTGCGCGTGGGGTCAATGGCCAAGGGAACAGGGAAGCCTCCGCAACCCCGTCCCCCGCCCCGCCAGAGGAACCGAAGCCAGACAGCAAGCCACAAGAGGTCACGCGGGGGACGGGCAGGCACTTTCCCCAGACGGGGGAGAGATCACGGACTATCACCCCGCCCCCGCGTGTTGATCGGGAGTGCAGGCACTCTTCCCCCGTGGGGGAGAGATCACGGACTATCACCACTCCCGCGGGTTCTGAAGGTCCGAAGATTGTCCCACTACGACCGGACAGGGACGTGGCCCCTGTCGGGAGCCTGCTGCCCCGCGCCGTCGATCACCTGGCCCACGGCTACGCTGTCCGGGCCCCAGACTTCGCGCGGAAGATCTTCGCGCTACTGGGGGCCCCGTTCACCGATGAGAGCCCCAAGGGCGTGCGGGAACTGGCGAACTATCGGGCGGCCCTGCTTGAAGCCGTGGATGCTGGCCTATCGCCCAGTCAGATCGAGGAGCTGATGGGGAAGGCCCGGGCGGATGCAGCCCGGATCGGCAAGCACCGCAAGCGGTACTATGCCAACGATGGTTCTCCCGAACAGTATTGGCGGTTCTTGTTCAACAAACACCTGAATTCCCGCCGAGGCTTGCCGACGGGAGAACAGAAGGTGGGGGCTGGCTGATGGACGAAGGCCGCCAGCACGATTTCGAGAGTCGGCTTGTCGCCTTGGGGCAGAGCGTCGAGAGGGTCGTGGGCCTGATGCAGACGGAGAGCGACGAAGCGCGTCGAGCATTGAGCCTGTACGGCCGGGCCCGACGACTCTTGAATTCCTTCCTGGGGAAGGCGTCGGGTCACCAGGTTCGAGCCTGTCACCTGGGGCAACGCTTGGCCGGTTACACGGACGAACTCAAGAGCCTGCAGCGCGAGGTCGAGGTATGGCCCGAGCAGGATCGTGAGAGGACGCGGGCCGCGCGTCGAGAACTGCGCCGGATCGGCGAGCAGATCCGGCATGGGTCTGTCGAAAGCGATGGGCTGCAATGATGGCAACGGAACCTTCGACACAAGCTGTTCTTTGGGATGTGTCACCACGGCGCCCGGCGCCATCGGCCCGCGCGACCGAGCAGCGGACAGAGCCCGGCAGCAAGCGGAGCGACCCTCTGCCGTCGTTCCTGGCGGCCGAGGCCGTCAAGGTGACCGGAGCCTGGCACCGCCAGCTTTGGGCGGTCTATCGCGGGGTCCAGCAATTCCCTGGCCTCACGGCGGCCGAGTTGACGAAACGCCTCGGGCTTGAGGATCGGTATATCGCGAATCGGCGGCTGCCCGAGCTACGCGACAGGTTCAAGGTCCTGTGCAACGGGCGGGACCGGCGATGCACCGTGTCGAGGTCACGCAGGTTGTCACAGACGTGGTACTGCTCGCGTCGGTTCTTCCCAAAGGGCGACGGGCCGGACGGAATCTCAGCACCGAAGGCCGCGGGCCCGTCCTGACTCTCGAGCAGCGGCAGGCCGAACGCCAACGACTGGCCGCAGAAGGCAGCTCCGAGGTCAAGCGGTTCCTGGCCGCCCTGGGCAAGGGGGGAGGGGGGGCAAAATGATACAGGATCGCGCCCACAGAGACCGAGCGTCCAGCCGCGTGTTTTTTTGGGCAAAATTTTGAGAAAGTTCCCGGGAGGCATGACGCATGAGCAGACGAGCTACCCCAACGCCAATCTTGAAGCTACACGGCGGCTTCCGGCAGGACCGGCACGGCAGGAGGCCCTCGCCCGAGATCCTCGCCCACAAGCGGCCTGCGTGCCCCAAACGCTTCATCCTGAAGGGAAAAACCGATGATGGCGAGTTCGCCCGCAAAGAGGCCAAGCGGGCATGGGACCGGCTCTGCGGTCCGCTGTTCGAAGCCGGCCTATTGGTCGATGCGTTCTACATGAGCTTCGAAATGCTCTGTAGTTCCTGGGGGTTGTATCAGCTGGCGTGCCAGAAGTGCGGCGACGAGGGCCTGACGACAACTGGGGCAAAGAACAATGAGGTGAAATCCCCCTGGGCAAGGATCCGCGCGGAGACTTTGGATGAGGTGAGCAAGTTGGCCGGCTGCTATGGCCTCACGCCGGCGGACATTGCGAGCGTGAAGGCCCTGGACAGACCGCAGCTTGACGACGCCAAAACGCGGTTCTTCGGCCGGGGCGAAGGGGCTTGATTTGTATTTTTCCGGCGAAAAATGCCTTTGGTTCCCAAGTGGACCGAGCGTAAGACTCTGTGAAACAAGGACTTATGAGCGATGAAACAGGAGCGCAAGAAACCTGAATTCTGCGGCTGCGGAGCGGCCCTCGATCAGAAGCCGGGCAAGGGACGACCGTTGAAGCGCTGTCCGCGTTGTCGGAAGGAGCACCATCGGACGCAGGAGTGTGAGCGGTACAAGAATCGAGAAAGGATTGACCATGAATCGGGAACAATACGTGGATCACGTGAACGAGATCCTGGACGAGCAGGAACGCCAAGAGGCGGCGGCCGTCGAGAAGCTCCAGGAGGCGCGCCGGCTGCTGGCTCAGGCAAAGAGCCTTGTCGATGAGGCTTCCGGACTCGGGGAAATGCCCGCGTCACGGCGGGCTCAGTACGAGCGGTGTCTCAAGACTATCGCCGAGATCGACGCCCGCGCGGTTGTGGAGCAGGAGATCCTTCGGACGCGCGTCGAAAGACGCGGAGAGCTAACCGCGGCGAAGCCCGCGGAAGAAAACAAGGCCCGTGCGGCACGTTCCGCACGGGCCTGATAGATGAGCCGGGTATGCGAAG
>Ga0172362_10003651_pt1 | contig 13305 bp, 11 predicted proteins | sample LakKivs1_kivu2a2_FD_114534 | JGI IMG/M metagenome (GOLD analysis project Ga0172362, IMG submission 114534) | Sediment microbial communities from Lake Kivu, Rwanda - Sediment s1_kivu2a2 | ecosystem: Environmental > Aquatic > Freshwater > Lake > Sediment | place: Rwanda: Western Province, Lake...
AGGACAACAGGGGGCTCAGATTCTGACCAATGAAGTCGAATGGGACGGAACAAATGATGCCGGCGACAAAGTTGAAAAAGGCGGGTATATATCCAGAATTGTGGTACAATCGAGTTCAGGAGTGAAACAGGCGATAAGAAAAATAGGGCTGATACATTAGACAAAAGTCTGGTGTTTTCAGAGTGCTTGCAAAATAACGGGGAAATAAAGATGAATATGAAAAAGAAAGCTGTAATCCCGGCAATACTGATTGCGGTTATGTGGTCTATGGCAGCAGACCGGCCCGCCGAGTCATCTACTGCTGCAGGCGGACAGCCGGGAATGATGTTCTCGTACGGGGCAGGAGCCAGGGGATTGGGCATGGGAAGGGCTTATGCAGGAATTGCCGACGACGCCACAGCCAGCATCTGGAACCCTGCCGGGTTAACTCAGCTTGACAGGACTGAAATAGTTGCGCTTCATACTATTCTTTTTGAAGATACAGGATATGAATTTGTAAGCTGTGCGTATCCAACGCTCGACTATGGAACACTGGGGCTCAGCATACTTTATCTGCATACTTCCGGTTTTGAAGTTACGACAGCTGAAACAGTGGGGGTGGAGCAGGGGGCGGAATTCACTGCCGGCAAATTAGGAATTATCGGAAGCTATGCATATCCGGTCTGGACAGACCGTTTAAATATCGGCGCAAACATCAAATATTACAGCAATACCGTTTATAACGATACAAGCGGCTTTTTAATCTGGGACATCGGGGTAATGTCATGGCCAATGAAACATCTGCGGGTCGGATTAAACTTACAGAATCTTTTAAGTTTCACGGTTAAGGGAGACACTGAGGATAAGATTCCGGTTGTCATACGATTTGGTTCTTCGTACCAGTTTCTTAACGATCAGCTGGCTGTGGCTTTCGACCTGGATACCCAGGGGACACGGATGCGGGCGAATTATTATCTGGGAGCCGAATACAGGATTTTCAATCCCTTAAGAAAACTGCCGTACCAGATTGCTTTAAGAATAGGGCATAACTACGAAGAAACAATTACCTTCGGATTTGGAGCCAGATATCTGGATTACAGTCTGGATTATGCATTCGGAAGTTATGAACAGGGCAGTTCCCACCGTTTTTCAGCCAGCGTAAAATTCGGAGGTTCTCTGGTTGAGGCAAGGGAGCAAAAACTTCAGGAGGAGCGGCTTGCACAGCACGGGAAAGCAGACGAGTTTTACAAGTCAGCTGAAGATGACGGGAAAAACGGACTCTATGCGTCAGCCTCTGATAAACTTGCTAAGGCGCTTGATTATGACCCTGAATATACGGAAGCAAAACGGTTAAAGGAAAAAATGGACATGGTCTCGTCATTTCTTCCGAAGGTGACCGGAGACGACCAGAATGCGCGGTTGTCAAAGAAGGCGGTTGCACAGTTAATGGACGACGACGCTGAAACCGCAGCCAAAATCCTGGAGTATCTGCTTCAGCGCGATCCGTATAATCCCGAAAACGACAAACTGATTCGTCTTGGAAAAACCATGTCGCAGAAATACAATGTTGATTTCAAGCCTAGTCCGTCACCGGTCGGAATGAGCTATGTGGAGAGCCTTTTGTACGAAGCACTCGGTTATTTCTACGAAGGCAGATATAACAAGGTGATTGAACTCTGCGAGAAAGTCCTTGAAGTAGAGCCGAATAATATAATAGCCCTGATGCGGCTCGGGTCAGGACATTATGCGATTGGAAATAAAGTAAAGGCAAGAGAATTGTGGCGAAAAGCATTTATACTTGACCCCAAGAGAACAGACCTGGAAAAATTCATCCAGAAAGTCGAAAAAGAAATAAAAGAAAATAAATAGGGACAGTCACCTACTTATTTTAATAGATCTTCTTATGTTTTAAAGGTAACTTTTAAATATTTCTGAAATCTAAAGTGTGGACCCCCTACCTTATTTTTTTAAAAAATTGCTTAAAATGGTAATACCGGCAATGCTAATTTAACAATTATGTAGGTGACTGTCCCTATTTATTTGGAAATATTTCCATAGTTGTCTGTGAACCAAATATATTTTAACCTTGATTTAATTGAAGTTATAAATAACTCCATCCTGGCATATAATATGCTTATTCATTAATTGGGTTAAACTGTAGGTATGACCAGGGAGGTGAGCAGAATGGGTGAAGAACCGGCTGTAATCCTGGAATTGCATGATATCATGGGAAGGCTGCAAAAAAACGGGAATGTTCAAACCTCAGAGCTGAAGACCTGTTTACATGAGGCAGTTCAGGATAAAAACAATTTTGGGACCTGGATAAAGAAGACAAGAGATGAACGCACCGGCCAGACCAGTGTTTCATGTATCAGGATAACCCATAACCATTTATTACAGGCTTTCAGATGCACTGCCTACAAAAGTCCGCAATAGGGCCTGCGCGACTAGATTAATGCCTGCCATTTTTTAAGTTTTCAAGAATTCCGGTTGTAATTTTACTTACAAAAAACATTTGCAATCTATCTATAAATATTGTATAATAATATTAAAAAGATACGAGTGTATATTAATACATATCCAAGGAGGGAGTACGATGGCTGAAGATATTGAAGCAGGAAGAATGCCGTACAAACGCGGGGGTGAACTTGTTTTTAAACTCAGCGAGTATCGTGACCAGTATTATTTTGCTATCCGCGCTCAGTTTAAAGACCAGACTGGTGTCTGGCGGTTTACCAAGGAAGGTATTCATTTGAATGCCACTAATTTCTTGCAGTTCAAGGAAAACCTTTCAAAGCTGGAAGCCGAAATAGAAAAACGTAATCTTCTGGTAAAAAAATAATCAGTTGGTTGTATGGGTTATTTTATTACCCTGCTGGCAGTTTACCTGCTTACTTTAAGTCCATCTGTTCAGGCAGGCAATAGTGGTGGACTGATTTATTCTGTTGTAACTTTTACAGTTAAGGGTTTTTTTCTTTATTGTCTTCCGGGCGGTATTTTTCTTCGTTTGCCTGTTTCCTCAATTGCATACCGTTTAAATCTGATGTCGGCATTTTTTTCATCGCTGGCTGTTTATCTTTTTTATCGCCTGGTTCTTGGATGCCTTGTGAAGCGGTTAAACGTCAGAGCAACAGCCTGTCTGCCTTTTACCGCGTCTGTTCTTATGCTCGGTTTTTCTCAGTTCATCTGGCACAGAGCTGTCAGAGCCGGTGGATTTCCTGTTTTACTTTTTTTAACCGCATATCTGCTATTTATTGTTCTTAATTATCCGATCGGCAAAAAGCATCCATGGCGGACATTTTTTTTGTTCGCATTATCAGCGGCGGTAATTCATGCTTTTTGCATAGCCGGTGTCTGGCAGGATTTTTCCGATATCATTTCCGGCTCTGACATATATCTTGTGCTTCTTGTCCTGTGGTTGTCAGCTGCGTTTTTCCGGATATATTTTCGGAACCGGAAAACTTCGCTCCTGATTTCCACATTCGTTTTTTTTCTGCCCTTTTCAATTCTATCTGAAAACTACACACGATGTAACAGGGCAGAATCGTATCTGGCGCATGATTACGGCAAAAACCTGCTTAAATCTCTTCCTGAAAAAATCGTTCTCTTCATTTCAGAGAAAGACGATGCCTCATTGCTGGCTTATTTTTGTTATGCCGAAAAAACCAGAGTCAAATCACAGATGTATGGGCCTGACAATGAATATTTTACGGGTATTTACGGCACTAACATGGATGAATTGTCATTCGGCGAACAGCAATGGCGCAGATTTGAAGCACAAAGAAAGTTCATAACTCCGGAAATCTCCGCTTACTATACGCGTCCTGACCGGTCACTGGAGTGGTCAGGACTGGTTTTTGTGCCTGATGGGTTGTTGTTACGGGTCGGCGCTTCCGGGACATCCGGGGTGCTGAAAGTGCCTGAGTTACGCATTCCTGAAAACATTTCAGGAATGGATAAGCCCTCCAAACTGCTGTTAGCCAGATATTACAGGGCTGTTGGCGATGAGAAACGTCGTTGCGGCGATTCAAACGCAGAGATTTATGAAGCAAAGGCAAAAGAATTGACAGAAAAAATAAAATTTCCTCTGGACCCTGCCTGGGAAAAGTTTTTAAACGGCAATGAACTTCTGAAACAGGGCAGGCTTGAACAGGCAGCGGAAGAATTCACGGACGCAGCAAAAATCGATCCCTGTCTTTTACCTGCGCGGATGAATTCAGGACGGATTTTTGAAAGCCTTGGACGGTTAAACGACGCTGCGGACGCCTATTCAAAAGCCGTTGAAGCTTCACCTGAATCAGTTGCTGGATATATCGGCGTCAGCAGGGTTTTACGCAGACAGGATAAGCTGGATAAGGCACTAGATGAAATGCGGAGAGCCGTAAGGATCAACGGTGAATCAGCAGAAGCCCATGTCGAGTTAGGCAACCTGCTCATGGATGCAAATTCAATTGATGACGCAATCACGGAATTCAGGACAGCCTTAACGATAAGGCCTTGTTATCCGGATGCGCATTACCATTTAGGCGTTGCATACGAACGCAAGGGCTGGATAGATAAGGCAGTTCTGGAATGGGAAGGGGTAAAATGATAATTCTCTGTGTTCCTGCGTATAACGAAGAAGCTTCAATAGGACTTCTGCTGGAACGGATTGACAGAGCGGCTCTGGAAATTAAACGGCAGATTTTTGTCCTGGTTGTGAATGACGGCAGTACAGATTCAACAAGGCAGATTGTGCTGGAGCAGAGCAGCAAAAGCAGGGTGCAGGTTCGCCTGGTTGACCATCCGGAAAATTCAGGATTAGGTGCTGCAATCCGGACAGGCTTAATGGCAGCGGTTGAAATTGCGGGTTCCGATGACGACGTTATAGCCACAATGGATGCCGATAATACTCACGACCCGCTTCTGCTCGACAGGATAGCAGAGGTAATAGAGTCCGGTGCTGACCTGGTAATAGCCTCGAGGTATCGGAAGGGAGGCAAAGAAATCGGGCTGAGTTTTAAAAGAAAAATCCTGAGCAAGGGTGCAGGTTGTCTTTTGAAAATATTTTTCCCGGTTAAAAATGCCAGAGATTATTCAAGCGGTTTCCGGGGTTACAGGGCATCTTTGCTTAAAAAAGGTTTTGAAAAATGGGGCAAAAACCTGGTTGAATCAAACGGTTTTTCCTGCATGGCGGAACTTCTTGTAAAACTCAGCAGTATAAAAATGAAAAACAGGATGAATGCCAGGGTTGAAGAAGTACCGCTGGTGCTGCGTTACGACCTGAAGTCCGGAAAAAGCAAAATGCCTGTGATGGCAACAGTCAGTCAATATTTCCGGCTGATTCTGAAAAACATTTTCAGGGCATAATAATGACAGGAATAATTGTTTTTATAATTTCCCTGCTTGTTTATCTCCTTACTCTGTGTCCTGTGGTTTACGTCGGCGACAGCGGCAATTTCTCGGCAGGTGCTTTCATACTCGGGATAGGACATCCGCCCGGTTACCCGCTATACATGCTTCTGGGGCACATTTTTACATTTCTGCCGCTCGACAACATTGCTTACAGGGTGAATCTTATGTCTGCATTTTTTGCCTCAGCCGCTGTTCTGTCCGTATTCATTCTGCTGAAGAAAATGCTGCACAGCCTTTATCTGGGGCGCCGAGAAGCCCCCGCCTGTAAGGACGGGGATGAGAGGCGCAATAAAATTTCTTTTTCCTCTCAGAGAAGATACCCTGCCTGTGAGGGCAGGGAGATTCAAGAAACACTGTCCGGTTTTTCGCTGAAAATCATCGCATTATCGGCATCGCTTGTTTTTGCTTTTTCAAGGACATTCTGGTCGCAGGCAGTATCCGCAGAAGTTTATACCCTGAACGCATTCTTTGTCGCACTTACTCTTTACCTTTTAATCCTTGGAGAAGAAAAAAAATCCTGGTGGTTTCTGCTTTCGCTTGTATACGGCATCTCATTGGCAAATCACGACACAATGCTTCTGCTGGGTCCTGTTTATGCTGCCTATGTATTGTGGATTAACCGCAGGAGAAAGGATTTAACGACTGGAGATTTCACGCGGATATTTGTTCTTTTTTGTCTCGGGTTGCTTATTTATCTGTATCTGCCCTTGCGCTCCCTCGCGCATACGTCGCTGAACTGGGGCAATCCGGAGAATTTTGCCAATCTCTGGGCACATGTCACCCGTAAACAATACGGCCCTCTTTCACCCCAGCCGCATGCCTGGCCGCTTTTTTTCAGACAGTTGTCCTATTATCTGAATGAATTATCCCTGCAGTTCAGTCCGCCGCTTCTTGTCTTTGCAGTTCTTGGACTTTTTTTCAGCATAAAGGCGCCGAAGATATTCCTGCCGCGGATTTTTGCTCTTCCGGTTGCTTCTTACTTAATGCTCAGCATAGGTTTTATATATCTGTTGAACATTAAGCTGACCTCCGAAATGTTTGATCTTTTCGAGGTATTTGCAATTCCCTCCTATATGGTGGCAGTACTCTGGTTTGGATTTGGTCTTGCAGGGTTGATAAGGAAAAAAGGACGCATGGTCCTGCTTGCATTATTTCTGCCGGCTGCACCGCTGTTTACAAATTTTCATGCGGACGACAGGAGCAATCACTATGTTGCCTATGATTATGGGAGAAACATACTGAAAACTCCCGATGGAAAAGCGTATATTTTTACCACAAAAGACAATCAGGTTTTTCCCCTGTGTTATTTCAAGAAAGCTGAAAAGATGCGGCCTGATATCGTTATAGCAGACGATTATGGCTACGTGTTCCAGGAGATATACGGTCCTGATTTCGGTGTGCTGGAAGAAAGGGAAAGAAATATCCGGAGGATGGAAACAGTTAAGAATCTGCTCAAAACAGATACGGATGCAATTTACTGCACTCCGGGCAGCGCAATGAGTATTATGAGCGGTGTGGAAATTGTGCCAGTTGGACTTCTGCGCAGGGTTGTCCGTTCCGGTGAATCAGTTAATGATAGTTCTGTCTGGAACAGATATCAGTTCCGCGACATGGGGAAATATAATCTTGTCCAGGATTATGCCACCAGGCACCTGGTATCCCATTATCATTATAACCGCGGGGTTTATTTTCACAGGAAATCGCAGACACCGGCTGCACTTGAGGAGTATCGCCGGGCGCTTGAGGTGGGCTATGACATGGAGTATACGTTCAACAATATCGGCGTGGCTTTTGGACAGTTGCACCAGCATGATGAATCTATCAGGGCATTCCGGCAGGCAGTTGCGATAAATCCAAAAACAGCTGAAATTCACGGGAACCTTGGAATCGTGCTGATAGAAAAGGGGACCATTGATGAAGCAATTGCTGAATTTCGTGCGGCCATTGCCCTGAAATCATTTTATCCTGCCTGTTACTATTATCTCGGACAATGTCTGGAGAAGAAAGGCCTGCCTGCGGAAGCAGAGGATTATTACAGGGAGGCAATCACCCAGGACCCGCACTACCTTGAAGCAGGTGAAGCGCTGAAACGGGTTTCAAAAACCGGAGTAGACAAGCAATAATTTTTATGCTATAATAACGAATAACATGTCACATATATTAAATGAACACAGACTGTATAGGTATGACCGGATTTTCGGTCGTGTTATTTTACCCCTTGCTGTTTTTGTCCTCCTTGCCTCACTTAATGCCTATGCAGTGGTGATAAACAGTATTACTCCTAATTCCGGGCCGATATACGGCGGAACCACTGTAACGATATATGGCGATGGTTTTCTTATTGGTGCGGCGGTAAAAATCGGCGGAGTACAGGCAGGAGGAATAAAAGTTGTAGGTTTAACAACGATTTCCTGCCGGACCGGAAAGATAAATAATCCCGGCGTTTATCTTGTAGAAGTGATAAATCCTGATGCGACAAAAGGTGTTCTGGATAATGAGAAAGCCTTTTTTTATTTTAGTCTTGAGAAACCTGTGACTAAAGAGGAGCCAGGCAGGGCTGGGCTTTCTGTGGACATTAACCGGCGTTTGCGGGCCAGAGTAGCTGCAGGGGGTCAAACTGTGCCATCGTTGTCTATGCCGTCCTCCGGGCCATCCAATAGTATTCCGGCTAACAATAGTAATTATAAGACTGCCCCTGTCAGTCAGGGCGGCATGGCTCCGGTGAATCAGAATCAAAATCCGGCTCCCAGGCCATCAGCCAGCACCTGTCCATGTCACAAAGGTTTTTAGCGTAGAAATCCGGAGGAAAACTTAATGAAGAAAATATTTTTTGTGCTATTCTTGTCGTTTTACTGCAGCTGTTCTGCTTTTGCAGGTGTTGGTACCACGACCGGTCTGGTATTGCTGGAACCGCTTGACGCCAGAAGCGTTGGGCTGGGAGGTGCCTGTGCTTCGCTTGATGGATATGCAGCGTATCTGTATTACAATCCTGCATCCCTGGGGACTCTTACAAATGCCCAATTCCTCTGTTATTTTCACAATAGCAGCGTAATAGGTATCAATCAGGGAAGCATAACTTTTGCCTACCCACTTAAAAGTATCGGGACTTTCGGAATAGATGTGGTTTATTTGAATGCAGGAAAAATGGAAGTGAATTTTCCGGACGGAACAAGTTCCGAGGTGATAAGCGAACAGGATTTTACCGGCACAATAAGTTTCGGGAAAACAATCTTCACAAACTGGAACGTCGGATTGAATGCGAAAGCGGTTTCAAGCCGTTTGATTGAATCCAAAAGTGCTTTTGGATTCGGGTTTGATGCAGGCGTGTTATACAAAGGTTTGCTGGATAAAAGATTAAATGCCGGGCTATCGCTGCAGAACATAGGAACCGGATTAAAATATATTGAGCAAAAAGACCCGTTTCCAGTGCTTATGGACGGCGGATTATCCTATGATTTAAGGGTGTGGTCTGTAGGCATACTTGTTGCGGCGGACGGTGTTTACCGCATGAAAGAAGAGCTATTTAGACTCAAAGCAGGAATAGAGGGCAATTACGGGCCGTTATTTTTAAGAGGAGGATGTCCGCTCAGTTCTGCCGACGATGAAAAATTTACGGTCGGCATTGGCGGAAAAATGGACGAAGAGATGCTAAGCGACCTTATGGGGACAGGGAAAAGCGCCGGGAGCCGCAAGGAGAAAAAAGAAGGTAAAGAAGACAAAAACAAACAATTTCTTAATAAATATTTCCTTGACTACGGGATCACGTTCAGTAAAAACCTGGGTCTGTCTCACAGGGTAAGCATAGGCATGGAACTGGGCAGGAGCCAGGACAAGTCCGGAGGTAAGAAAAAATGAAATTTAAAGCAATATTGACAATGAAGCTTATTTTGATTCTGGTGATGGTTTTTGTCTCCCAGGCAATGGCTGAAAAAGTTATTGCAAAATGGACCAGGACCTACAATGACGCTGCCAATGGTGATGACCGTGCATCAGGCGTAGCCGCTGATACTTCCGGAAATGTTTATGTTACCGGTTATATAACAGGGGCCGGCAAAGATATATGGTTGAGAAAATATGATGCCAGCGGAAATGTCGTCTGGACCCAGACCTACAACGGAACCGGTAACGGTGACGATATCGGTTCAGGCGTAGCGGTTGATAGTTCCGGAAATGTTTACGTTGTGGGCAGCGTGAAAACCGGAACAAACAGCAATATCTGGCTGCGGAAATACGATCCGAACGGAACAGAACTCTGGACACGGGAATATGACGGCGCTTCAAACGGCAATGACTACGGCAAGGCCATAGCCATTGATAATCAGGGAAATGTTAATATTACCGGCAGCGAATGGGTGAGCGGGCAGGGCGACAACATCTGGGTAAGAGGATACGACCCGAGTGGTACTGTGGTCTGGACGAGAACATATAATGACGCTACCAATGGCAATGATGTCGGCCGGGGGATCGCCACTGATATGGACGGAAATGTTTATGTTACCGGAAGTGTAGCCGGCACCGGCCAGGATATCTGGATAGGAAAATACTCGGGTGGATTTCCCTGCTGGACAAAAAGCTTTGATATCAGCGGAAGTGATGATTGCGGATACGGCATTGCTGTTGACGGTTCCTATAATATTTATGTGGTCGGTACTATAACGCAGTCCGGCTCAACTTTCCTGTATCGCGGGTCATATAGTCCGAATGGCATTCCGCTCGAGTCTACGACTTACAGCGGCGGTGACGGCAATACTGCGGGTTACAGCATGCTCCTTTTTCACGATACTTATATTTATGTTGCCGGGTATGAAACCAAAACAGGTGGAGGGACTAATACGCTGGTAATAAAATATCCCATGAGCGGCGAGCCGATCTGGGTGCAGACATACAACGGAACATCAAACGGCGATGATGTAGCCATGAGTATTTTTGTTGATTCCGGTGAGAATGTATATACCGCAGGATATACAACAGTATCCGGACAGAATAGCAATATCTGGGTGAGAAAATACCTGCAGGGTGCTGCGGCCGAGGGTGAAATTATTTTTCTGTTCGACGGTCTGGATTGCAAAATAGTAGGCAATAAAAACGGATATGTCAACCCTGCCGCAGGAGAGAAAGTCAACTTTTTTTACCGGACCACCGAACCCGGTGTGGTCACCTTTAAAGTATATAATCTCAGGGGTGAACTTGTAAAGACGCTGACTGCTAACAGCACTGCATCAGAAGACCCGGACAGATACGAGTGGAACTGTCTGAATGAAAGCGAGGAAGTTATTGCATCAGGCATTTATGTTGTGAAAACCGAGGGTCCGGGATTAAACGTGGTAAAGAAATTCGCAATAATAAAGTAACAAGATACATATCCATAGGTAAGCCATACTTTTCCACTGAAATTTGGATTATCCGGCAGAACAAGAGGGGTAAAAATGAAAAAAAACGCAGAATTGGTCATCGTCTTTATAACAAGACCGCGAAGACCACGGGCTCGCCTCGATTCGGCGAAGCGGGCTTGCCCGTGGATATTTATTTTCAGCCTGATTCTTTTCAATATAACAGGTGCTTTCGCCGAATCTCCACAGGTAACCATATATAACGGCGGGTTTGGCGTTATCAAGGAGAGATTTAACCTGGAGTTGAAAAAAGGCGAAAATGAAGTCAGGTTTACTGATATTACAGCGCACATGGAACCGGAATCAATAATCCTGCGGGATATAAAGAAACCTGACAGCGTTCTCATCCTTGAGCAGAATTACGAATCAGATCCGTTAAGCGAAGGTCTGCTTTTGATGAAAAACGAAGGCAAGGAGATAATGTTTGAAATTCAGAATCCCAAAACCGGAGAGAAAGAGATAAAAAAAGCAAAGATTATCAGAAGCGGCTATGTGCCGCACCAGTCGGCATACGGCAGGTATGGACAGGAATATTATGTGCAGCAGCAGGCAATGGCTTATGGCGGAGCAGGAACTCCGATTGTGGAAATGGACGGAAAAATCATGTTCAATCTGCCAGGCAGGCCGGTATTTGAAAACCTGGACCCAGGAAACTTCCTCAAGCCCACGCTTCTTTGGCAGCTCTGGGCAGATAAATCAGGCACCCACGATATGGAGATTTCGTACATTTCCGGAGGAATGAAATGGGAAGCTACGTATAACGCTGTTGCACCGGCAGAAGGAAATGTGATGAATATAATCGGATGGGTAACCCTGGACAACCAGAGCGGGAAGGAGTTTAAGGACGCAAATGTTAAACTGATGGCAGGCGATGTAAGAAAAGTATCTCCGGAAGGCATGGGAATACGGCGGGATAAGGCCTCAAAGTCCATAGCCGGAGCTCCGCCGGCAGTCACTGAAAAAGAATTCGCAGAGTACCATCTTTATACTCTGGACCGCAGAACCACACTGCGCGACAGGGAAATAAAACAGGTGGAGTTTATAAGGGCAGACAATGTTACTGCAGAGCGGTTGTATGTTTACGACGGCACAAAAATCGGAGAAAGGTACCAGTACTGGGATTACTCCAGCATCCGCAATAATGCTGAATATGGTACAGAGTGCAATCCAAAGGTATGGGTTATGATGGAATTCAAAAACAGCAAGGAAAACAATCTGGGTATGCCATTGCCGAAAGGAAAGGTAAAACTTTACCAGAGAGACGAGGATGGAAGGAACGAATTTATAGGAGAGGATGTAATCGACCATACTCCCAAGGACGAAACTATTCGTCTTTATATCGGCAATGCGTTTGACATCGTAGGGGAAAGACGCAGAACGAATTACAGAATCGACAATTCCCACGACTGGTGTGATGAGTCGTTTGAGATAACGGTAAGAAACCACAAGAAAGAAGAAATAACCGTCAGAGTTGTTGAACACCTGTACAGGTGGATTAACTGGGATATTACGGCGAAGACGGACGAGTTCAAAAAAATTGATTCCAGGACAATAGAATTTCCGGTCAAGGTGCCTAAGAACGGCGAAAAGAAAATAACTTATTCGGTGCATTATTCATGGTGAACAGTTTTTCGGAATTTTCCTGCTATGCCTCAGGAATCTGTCACCGGTATTGACAAAGGCTGGGCAGACCTGTCGCAGCTTGCCCCGGACGATGTTGTTACAAACAGCGGTGCCGGCTATGATCCCGTAACCAGGATTTATCAGCTCAAAGTTCTTAACATTACTTATGTCATCAGCCAGCACGAGAAGAAAATCACCGAACAGGGAAAATCCGAACCTGTTAAGTTTGAGATGGGGCTGCTTATCCTGCATTATCTGGTGAATGCAAAGAATATACCGCCAAGCGGAAAATTGCTCGGAGCCAGAGACCTTCCTGACGGAGATATTTTCTTCCGGAGCACACATGAACTGCCGCTTTCTCCGTTAAAGGAAAAATTCGGTTCAAATCCGGCAGGGCTTCTTGAAGCCGCAAAGGCGTTGAATGGGAAAAGGAAAGATTTTGCAGACGCTGCTGTTGAAATCCAGGTCCTTCCCAGGCTGTTTTTGACCATACTGGTCTGGAAGGGCGACGATGAATTTCCCGCGAATGCCAGCGTGCTTTTTGATTCAACGGCTCCGGAACACCTGGCACTGGATGTTCTTCTGGCTGCCGTAAAATTTACGGTAAAAGCCCTTACAGAAAAAATTAAGGGGACATAATACTTAATTCTAAGACGAAAAGCAGGTACAGGCAGTTCAATGGAACAAACTACCCGACAGTATATGCCAGTCCCTGTTTTTCAGAATTAAGTATTATGTCCCCTTGTCTTTACACGACAAAGTAGATGCCAAAACCTACTAATGTGAGCCCGCAGATATAAATCAACAGGCGGTAAATATTCGGCGTTATGAATTTTTTCCCGCGGCTTACCGAAAAAGATACAAACGCGTACCAGATGAAATCCGCGAATATATGTCCGGTGAAAAACGCCAGGACAGC
>Ga0172362_10003654_pt1 | contig 13293 bp, 16 predicted proteins | sample LakKivs1_kivu2a2_FD_114534 | JGI IMG/M metagenome (GOLD analysis project Ga0172362, IMG submission 114534) | Sediment microbial communities from Lake Kivu, Rwanda - Sediment s1_kivu2a2 | ecosystem: Environmental > Aquatic > Freshwater > Lake > Sediment | place: Rwanda: Western Province, Lake...
CGAGGTAAGCTCCCTGAAGTTGCGCCCTCAGCTCAGCGGGCATCTCCACCATCTTAGTGAAGCGTACATTCTTCTCCTTAACGTTAGCCGACTTCGATGGAACGTACATGGCTGCGGGATTCGGTACGACCTCGTAGTAGACGTACTTGAACAGCAGCTTCATCATGTCTCGGAAAGTTGTTAGCTGTCCGAGGCTAGTCATTCCTCGAGTGAGCCAGTCCATGAACGCCTTGCTATCAAACAGGCGCTGGGCTGTATCGTCGTTCTGCTCAGCTACGATCTGCTGAAGAATATGGTTCTTGAGCTCGGCGATCGTGAAGAAGTCATTGACACCGTGACTGTGCCGGGGAACTCCTCCCATGGCCTCTAGAAGGGAGATGATTCCCCCCATCAACCCCTGAACCTTCTCTAGTCCGGGAGTCTTAGGACGCTTCCTCAGATATTCATTCATTACCGAGACATGTCCTGCGGCGAGGTCATCGAACATTGAAGCCCCGCCCGCCCAGACCGCCGCCGCTGTTCCTAGGAAGTTGCCATTCGGACTGTAGGAAACGAAGAACTGATAGGTCGTATCCCAGTAGGTAGAGAAGTCTGAGCACTGGAGTACTGCTTGACGTCCCACTGGAGATTTCATCATCGTTACTCCAATGACTTCTCCACTAAAGAGCAGCTTGTACCCTCTAAGCTCCGCTTGTTCTGGGGAGGCGAATAGCTCTGGGCTGCCTTCGATAATACTCTTGGCCTCTTCTACAGTAACCCCATACTCCTCAGCCACCCTCTCTGGGATAGGCGGAGTCGGTACGGCCTGGTGGTCGAGTGTGTAGTCCCAAAAGAACAAGTGGACCATCGTCCTGGCCTTGAGGTCCAAGATGGCATCGCCAGGAACTACCTGAATGGAGGCCGTAGCGGGCGAGTTGATGTTTACCTGGACCTGCGCCGCGATGACAGGTACCTCGATACCCTCAAGGAACAGTCGGAGGCCCAGCCTCTCTCCAGCGGCTCCCATTACAGAGGACCTCCAGACGGCAGAACGCTACCAAGAGCGTCTACAGCCTCAGTGACCTTCTTGATTCCAGTAGACACGATGCCGAAGGCCCCTCTCCGGAACAAGTTGATGACGGGGTTAGGAGGATCCAGGTCAATGCCGTGCGACTCGTATACCTTACGAACCTGGTCTGCTGCCTGGAAGTCTTCGATGAGCTGCGACCCGTGCAGGTTGTTGAACTTATCTGCTCCGGTCGCGTCGCCAACCTGACGAGCAACAAACTCGTCGTAGTTGACGTACAGAGGTAGTCCAGTCCTAGCTGGAAGGAACCTAGCTCCTAATGTTGCAGCAAAGTCAGAGACCAGTCCTGAGTTGGCTAGTGCCCTCTGTCGAACCACGCGGTTACCGGAGCCTCCGTAGATGACCTCATTCGCTCCTGGGATAGAGGCCAGAGAGAGCTGAACTTCCTGATCGAATGCAGCAGCACCCTCGAACCCGCGAGGGACCCGAATATTGCGGCCTGAGATGAAGTTACCGGCCAAAGAGAGGAGGTCTACAACCTGGCCCTGTAGCTCTACGAAAGCGGTGGATAGGATTCCAGACTGACCCGCACGTAGGGCTGCCGTCAGAGAGTTCTTTCCCCTGCCACTCTGAGCAGCCAACTCGTAGGCCTTCTGGTTTTCAATACGGTTGATGGCCGTCAGGCTAGTCCCTCCACCGCCAGGTAGGTCTAGCGTAGACGGGTCCAGGTTGACCTCTTTGCCGATCCAGTGTGCGTCAGGATCTCCAATGCGAGAAATGTTCTGGTAATTGGTCAAGTACATCTGGAACTGGAACTGGACCATATTCCGGTTCTGAGAATCTTCGACGGCAGTGGCATTAGAGATATACCCCTCCACAACGATGTCGTCCCAAGACAAGTAGACCCTTGTCTTGTTACGAACACACTGAGAGCCGCGGAGGTACGTCTCGTAGTTCTCCCACCACTCGGCTCTCCAGTTGAAGTCTTCGGTGTTGAGAAGAACCCCGCTAACGCTAATGACTCGAGGCTGCTCTCCGAAGAAGTAGAAGTAGGGAGCTCCGAAGGTCAGGATGACCTGCATCTTCTCGGCTCTCTGCTCCTGTACCTGCTGGAGGAGGAAGTTGGAGTTGTGGGTACCTCTTCCCGTGGCACTTCTACCGGCGGCATCGAATAGCGGCAGAGCCACTCCATTAGCCTGCCGTACCTGAATAGTGGCGTAGGTATCGTCCTTGACCTGGATACCTCGAACAGGCCTTCTAACGTGGCGGTCGTTCCCCACCCGCATCTCCGAAGATGGGTCTAGGTAATCTCCGCTTCTGCGGTCTTCAGCGAGGTTGTTGAAGGACTCGTTGAAGGCATCCGGCTCGATCTGGACGAACGTCGCCATGGTTACTCCTGAAGGATACCTGTCTTGACCAGGTAGTCCTTCTGATTCCTATCGACCGTAGGGAATACGTCCCTGCCCGTGATGACGCGATGGCCCTCGGCCTTCATTCCTAGGATGAGAACGTCATCGATCAGAAGTCCGTCAAGGATGCGAACCGTAACAGCCTTGCCGTCCTTGAGGAGGATGCGCTGAACTGTCTCTTTACGGGCCATTTAACCGCCCTTCTTCTGATCTTTGGTGTCTGTCGAAGTTACCCCCATGTCCATAAATACCTGGGCGGTCTTCTCCACAGACTTCTTGAGGATTTCGCCGTCCTCTTTCTTCATTCGGATCCTCTTAAGAATCACGGAGGCTTCTCCATCGTGGGTGACAGCTTGCTCAGGATCTCGGCGGCCTTGAGGGTGTTATCAGACATCGTCTTCAAGCTGTTAGCAATCTCCTGCTCGGACATGTACTGAGACCGCTGTTCAGAGCCTCCTCTAGCCATTAGCTCAGCCGTCTTACCAGTGCTCAATTCCTTCGCGAGCTCGCCGATCTCATCCTCGTCGATGGTATCGCCGAAGCGAGCCTTCAGACTCTTGAACATCGCCTGGCCCTGATCATCGGTACCAAACGCGTCCTCAGATACAAAATCCGTTAGCTTTCTCTTACGACCATTCTTGAACTTCCGCATGGTCTGATCCCACGACCCCACAGCCGCCTCAACTTCTGAGAATCCCCCCTCTCTGATCATGTTCATTAGCTTCTTCTTGTCTTCTGGAGAAGCCTTCTGAATCATCTCAGTGATGTTACCGACGCGATTACCCAGCTCACCTGAGTAGGCGAGCTGGAGTCCATTCCCGCTCTCAAGATCCTTGGCTAGGGCAGTAAGGGCGGAGGCAGCGGCAGCGCCTCCCTTACCAAGTCCTGAGATAGTGTCCTTGTACCTTCCCAAGGAGTCCGTCATTCGACCACCAAGCTCGGAGAACTGCCTCTCTAGCTGAAGCATATCTTGCGCCTGCATACCGACACCAAGCTCCTTCAGAGCCTTCTTGACATCGCCTCCCTGCGCATCGATAGCAGCCCGAACCTTCTCCAACTTGTCTCGGTTTTCTCTAGCGTACTCCTTAGTGATACCCAGCTTGGCGGCGGCGGCCTCTTCTTCCTTTGACCAGGTTTCTGGACGCTTAGCCAGAGCCTGTCTAACCCTATCTCCCTCAACTCCTCTAGAAGTAAGATTTTTGGCATTCAAGCCCTCGACCAGTTTTCCGAAACCTCTAGTGGAGTCCCAGTTCTTGTTAATAGACCCCGTATCGACCAGACCAGCAACAGAGTCACTTCCTAGAACCAACTGTCTAAGGGTTGAGTCATCAGACATCGCCTTGTCAATTTCTGCGAATGAGGCCATCCCCTCCCCAACCCTGAAGCTCTTGGCAAGGCTCTTTCTAGATTTTGTCACCCTGTCGGCAGCACCCTTGTAGTCTTTGAGGTCGAAGCCCTTTGCTAGGCCCCTCATCTTCTCCTCAAGGCCTTCCATGGCGTAGTAACCCTGCATATCCTCAGATCCGGCAAACTGAGACAATACAAAGGCGTCGGAAGACTTCCCCATCATCTCTTCGTAGACCTTGTCTCCGACACCCATCTTGATGGCAGCAGACATGGACTTCATCTGGGATAGGGTGTCTCCCTTGATATCTCCCCGAGCAATGGCATTTTTAAGAGCTTTAACGCCCCTCTCATAGCTCTCGGTGCCGGCAAACTTATTGCGCCAATTCTGCCTACCTTTGGAGTCTCTGAAACCGATGGTACCTTCCCTCTCGGCCCTCTTGATATCGGCCATAGAGGTACTGGAGGTCCCTCCCGCATACGTCTCTGAAAGAACGATACGACCCGTAGACTGGATATCAGAGGCCCTCTCTCCGCTCCATCCCTGATCTTCTACAGAGTCTGCCGACAGATACTTCAGGGCTGCCTTAAGTTGGTCTCCAGAGAGAGTGGTCCCACTAAGATCGTTAAGAGTGCTACGAGCAACTCCTCCTAGTCTGGTGGCACCTCCGTACCTAGTTCCTAGGTGAGCCCCTCTACTGAGCCCACCACTTGCCTGCACACTAGAATGCATGGAACGGAGACGATCCTGGGCATACTTGCTGCCCATCATAGAGTTACGGACTAGATCGGCCGTACCCTTCGTCAACGTAGCGGTGTACTGACCAGTGAGCTCATCGACAAATCCTTCATAGGCATTTGTGATGTAGTCGCGAACAGCGGTGCCCGCATCCTTGAACGGGTCTGTAAGTTTGTGCTCGATCTTCTTGAAGACCTTATGCTTGATGGCATCCATTGAGTAGCGCTCTTTCATGATTACCTGGCGAGCTGAATTTCTCGCCTGAGCACTACCCTGATGGCGCATATTCATGCCGATTTCATCCAGGCTCGGCAAAAGCTTCTGAAGAAGATTGGCCTGTTCCTCAGAAGCCCCGAACCTCTGCATGACGAGGTTCGTAGCGTCTGGATTAGACCAACCACGGTCTCCTAGAATTTCCTGGAGCTGCATTCCGATACCCTCAGAACCGACGGCACCTACCATCTCAGAACGGAGACGCTCCTTATGAGCTGCGAAAGAGAGCTTGGCCCTTCTGCCTCGTGCCTTGCCTCTCGCCAGTCTCCTTAGCTCCCCCAGTCCAAGCTCTCCACTACGAACCCTAGCCACTAGGTTCTCATCCATTCTTCCCGTGTACCGACCATCCTCCATCTCTCCAAGAGCCAGAGTAAGAGCCTGACCAACGTTGGACCTACCCATTCGGTAGCCAAGCTGAGTCATCTGGGCGGACAGATCCTGGATACCCTCCGATCCCTCCTTACCAGTCATCTCGACGATCATGTCGTTCGAGAGAATTCCCATCTGATTGGCCATTCCTAACTGACCGGCTGTTCTAAGGGCGTTCCGAGCCCCGGATCTACGACTTCCCCCCGCGGCATGACCAATCTGAGAACCATACTGCTGAAGAGCCCCTACCTGTTCCTGAGTCATCCCCGTCAGAGATCCAGTGATTTGACGATTCAATACGTTTTTGACGATGTCTCCCTGAGAATAGAATCCCGAGAGACGGGCCTCTCCAAACGCCTTGAGGGCACCCTCCATGGTGGTGCCAATCATTTTGGACAGATCCTTCAGAGTGTGAATGGTCGTGCGGAACTTGTCCATGAACTGTCCGGCATCTCGGACACCTTGCATGAGCCCCATCTGGCCCATCTTGTCCATGATCTTATTGAGCTCTCCAAAGCTCGTAAGCATTTCCGGGACCCGCTCCATCTGGCGGACCATGTTACCGATCTGCATCGAGTCGGACCTCGAGAAACCTCTACCAGTTCTCGATTGCTGATTCTGGAATTGGAACTGAGAGAGGGTTCTCTCGATCGCGGACTGCTCATGAGCTCCTTCCATAAAGGAGTTCGTGACGTGACTGCCCGCCATTCCGATCAGAGAGCCGGCACCAAAACCAACGGCGCCTCCCATCATGGCTCCCCTCAAACCACCCGCCCTGAACCCTAGAGCGGCTCCACCAATACCGCCAATAGCCCCCATCGAACCAAAGAAGGCGTTGCCGATGCCTCCCATACCAGACACGACAGAGTTTCCAAAGGAATTGCCTGGTCCATAGCTCCCAGACATAGCTCCGCCATAGCTGTACCCGCTTCCGCTAAAACCCCCGCTAAAACCTTGGGCTCCTAGTCCGAAGCCTTGATATGGAGCGGGCATACCGGCCGACAGTTGTTGCGCATACTGTTGCTGCGCACCAAACATCTGACCCTGCATCCCGTGCTGCTGAGCGATCTGCCAAGATGAAAGCAAAGCCGTGCCCCTGGGTAGAGTCGTCGGCCATTGTAGGGGGCTTGCTAGAATAGAGCAAGGTTATGAAAAGAAAGGCCCACCGGGTTCCAGTCCGGTGGGCCCATGCGGGGAGGTCAACCCGCAGGATCAGGTAGTTGCAGTAAGGCCTGCTCTAGTCTCTTCATGGAACACGTTTCGAAGTAATCTGTCGAGCATGAAGTCTCGAAGGATGGACTTCTCGTGACGGTCCAAGGCGGCTCCAAGAGATCCTGATACTCTACGGCGCAGGCTCTGCTCGTAATCTGTAATGGCCGCATCCACGTATGGAAGGACGTGACGGATCATGTCTTCCTTTGTGGAAGGAAGGCTCTCAAGAACTTCTATTGGGAGGCGGACCTCGATCATGGGATGTAGTCTCCTTCAAGCTCGAGCTCGATGGGGGCTTTGTATTTCTTGGCGTAGGAGTCTTGTAGCTGAGAGAGGGGAACGCCATTCCTGTCTTCAATTGCCAATACCTTGGTGTCTTGTCCGCTCTTTTCCAGAAGCACTAACTTATTATTATGTGTAGTTAGAACATAACGTCTAGGGTTGAAGTTCCACTTTGCAAAATAATCGTGGAGGGCTTCCTCGACTACCTCAGTCTGGGTCTTGGAAAGAGCGTGACAAAAGCTCTTTAGAGTAGAAGAGGTCCCAGAGCCCAAACGAACCGTGGTGACTACTTTCTTCTCTTTTGTTAGAGGGCGAGCGGCCACAGGAGCGAGGTTGAACTCAGGGGCTAGCTTCTCTACGAAGTGCTTCTCACGCTCTGTTAGTAGTCCTGAAGAGACTTCCTCTAGAACCTCAAAAGTAAAAGAGGTCTCTCCAAACAAAGTCCATGCGTACTGAAGGGCCTTGTTCTGGTGACTTCCTCTATTCAAAGAGGTTTTGTGAGAGGCCCATCGAATCTCCAAATCCTCTGCGCTTCCGACATACCGATGGCCGGTAGTCGTGCAGAGAATTGCGTAGACCCCAGATGCCATACCAGGCATACTGTATTATAAGGTATAAGTAAGTCAAGGAATACGTGAATTACTGTATTCACCAAGGAGAAACAATGAGTTGGGAGCGTCTTTCTGGGGGCCACTGGCCTGATTTTGAGTCGCGGCAGCGCCAGTGGACCGGCTTCCGGCGTCACTTTCGCCAGCACCATGGGCGAGGGGAGGTTCGGGTCTGGGAAATCTGGTACCAAGACGGCCGTGTCTTTACCAACCACGGGCAGTTCGGCGGAGCCATGCAGGGGACGAGCTACGTCGGCAAGGTCAAGAACAAGGGCAAGGTGAACGAGATCACCGCGGAGCAGGATGCTCTCGCCGAGGCTCGTAGAGACATTCGGAAGAAGTGGGACTTTGAAGGCTACGACGAGTATGCCTATGACCCAGCCGTCAGATTCACGAAGTCCGGAAACGGAACCGCAGACGTCGATCACTGGACAAACATCGACCGACGCAATCAAGACATCTCGATTCCAGCCCTGCTGACGAGTCTTCCAGGTTCTTTCGTTCTATACAAGCCGGAGAACAATCTGTACGACCAGAAACGTCTCTTGGAGAAGGCGAACAAGGGGCAGGTCGTATATACCCTCAAGAGAGACGGCCTCGCCTACTGGGCGGTGGTCGACTTCTACGGCAACGTCCAGCTCTACTCTCGCCGGTCTCGAGCCTGGTCGGATACCGAAGAGCCCCTCGAACTACCGGACGGTACTCTCGACTACTCCAAGGTAGTCCTATGGTCCCAGCGATTCCCACACATTGTGGAGGCCATCCACGCTATGAGCCTGCCGAAGGGGACAATGCTTGCTGGCGAGCTCGTGGCTCCCGGCAAGGACAGCTACCCCTACGTCCTCGGGCTCTCCAAGGGGTATACCCCAAGAGCGTTGGAGGACATGACCAAGGACGGACTCCCCCTCTACTACTGGTGGGATATCCCGTTCTTCGACGGCCAGGACATGGTGACCACCCAGACTCCTCGGCATAGGTGGAAGATCATCGAGGAGTACATCGGAGCTTCGAATGGGTATGTGGTCCCTCTACAGTTCTCGGTCTTCGGCACCCCAGAGGATGCAGTTGCACACGCCAAGAGCAACGGTATCGAGGGATGGGTGGTCGTGGACCCCGATGAGAAGTACGGGGACCGTGGGTGGAACTTGAAGGGGAAGCCAGACCGCCCCAAGAGCTGCGCCAAGCTGAAGCCTTGGTTCGAAGACGACTTCATTGCCTACTGGGACCCAGATAACGATATGGGCGAGTGGGGAACGGGTCGTCACGAGAAGGGTAAGAAGGTAAAGCTACCTTCTGGGCGCGAAGTCATTCACGGAGGAGTAGGATCCGTGATGCTGTACCAGTACAACAGCGCCGGCCAGCTAATCCCTATCTGCAAATGCGCCACTGGAATGGACTACGAATTCCAGGCACAACTTCGTCAAGAAAACTTCCCCATGGTGGTAGAAGCTCAGTACGCTGAGCGTACCTACATCAGTGACGGGGAAAAGACCAACGCACTACGCCTTCCGAAGTTTGTCCGGGTTCGCACGGACAAGCAGCCAGGCGAGTGCATCAACCCCCGTCTATAGGGAGAAGGGGTACCCAGTGCTGAGAGCTATGAAGAGGAAGTTCCTACACGCGGTCGTAAAGACCAGCTTCAACATCACGAAGTGGGCAGGCAATAGCCTGTTCGTGATGGACATGCAGGACCGCATGGCGGCTACCTCCCCCGAGCAGGTAGCGACCGAGCTCTCTTCGCTGGGGGCCAAGATGGAGCAGGGCTGTGGTCGGTGCCCTGCCTGCCTAGCCCACAAGACCGAGGCAGAGAAGTTACTGAACTAGATCCGGGTGGAGACGATTCGAGTACCACATTGGTGACAGAGGTACCGAACGCCCCCCTTCCCGTCGGGAGAGGCCGATACAAGGGCCCCGCAAAGCTTGTTCGTGCAGCGAACCTGCCGAACATCTTTCTGGCCCTTGACGACCGAGTAGTTCTTGCGGTCCTTGGTGCCGGCGATGACTTTGTTCTTCGTTGGCATTTATTTAGCCTTCAGTTGAGCATACTTGGGGTACAGAGGCTAGGTCATACCGAAGACCCGAATATCGGGCGGTAGGCCTAGCCTCTCTGCCTCAGTGTGTCCACTAGACGGAGCTAGGCCGCGGTCCTGCTTCTCGGAAGCCTGGAACTCGGCCTCCATACGCTCCGCCTCTGCCTTGTCGGCAGAGGCCTTCTCCTTCTCGACTGCCAGTGCTGCCTCAGCGGCCTTACGCTTCTCCTCAGCCTCCTCCTGCTGAGCCTGGACAGTCTCGTTGGCCTTCTGGAAGGCGGAGGCAGCGGTGGCCTGGAACCACTCAGTAGCTTCCTTCTTGATGTTCTCGATGTCCTCGTCCGATAGGTCGGAGGAGAGGTTGGCCTTGCGGAAGACCGTATCAATCTGGGTGAGCTGTCCGAAGATCTCCTTCAGGAGCTCAGACATGGCGATGTCATTCACGTCGTGATGGTGCAGGGCTCCATCAACCGACTGAAAGTAGAGATTGAGCTTGGCCATCATCTTGCCGATCTCTGCGGCAGAAAAGTTGGCGACCTGCTTAATGAGGTGCTCCTGGGCAGCGAGCTGAGAAGCCATGGAATTGTGCTTCTCCACCAGCTCCCTCTGACGAGCCTCCCAGTCCTTGGCAAAGTCCCGAAGCAGATCTTTCAGAGACCTTTCATCCCGGGCCAGTGTCTGGTTGCCCTTGGGGTTGTTGTGCCGGCCCTTGTTCTTCTTCGAACGGTTCATGCCTGTACCTTGACCTCTCCTAGAACGACGACCTCCTGGCCCTCGATCTCATCGATCTGTGTCTGTATATCTGAAATAGGACCCTCAGCGATGTTCTGTAGAACATCCTCTACGGTATCCTCTGTGACTAACTCAACGGGGCAGTTAGGAACCCGAATCCCCCCAGGGGCGTGCCGCCCGTCTTTGCTAAGGAACCTCTCACTCATAACGGCATGGATAGCTTCCCAGACTGCGAGTCGGTGCTTGAGTCTGGTGAGTTCTTCTAGTTGGTCTTTCAGAGTCGGCATGCAAGACCTCGCAAAGAGTCGTGATAAGGGTAGCGGTAGAAAACTAGTGGACTACATCAAGTCAGGCGTACCGTCCTATTCGGGAAAGTGACTTGATCGCGGAACCAGGAGACTGGCCACCACCTGGGGAAGCGCAGTCTTACCCAAGAGAGGCGAGAAGCCTTGCTGCTGCCGAACCAAAGGCAGCTTGCTTGATGAGATCCTGTGTGGACACTCCCTGGTTCTTTAGCTCGTTCTTAACGAGCCAGACGTGCTTGCAGTCCCTAGTTGTCTGGCCCTTCCTCCAGGACCTCTTGTGTACCCAGTCTCCGCAGTTACACGTGAACCGATCGATGTCGGCGTGGTACTTCACGTTGTAACTCTTCGCCCCACTGGACTGACTGGGGACGGGGAAGGTGGGGACGCCCTTAGCCTGAAGGTGCTTGGCGTTCCCCTCTGAGTATCTTTTTAGCTTGAAGTCTGCCCTGGTGTCTGCCTTCACCGCGTCTACAAACGCGGGTGACTTGAGCTTGCTCAAGAACTTCTTCCACTCTGGAGCTACTCCGAAGTGATCGTCCAGGAAATCTTGGTGCTTAGGCTGCACCTTGACCCCGGCCTCTTTGTGGATGGACTCCAACTTACGGTAATACTTCGGGTCTTCCGTAAGATGGTCCATCGCGATCTCCCTAGCGAGAGGTCTGGCCTTGGTGTGTTCTAGCTCAACCTTCACCCCTCGCCGAAGTTCCGATGCCTCAAAGTCCGAGGGCTTCTTGTTGTCCGCCTTTCCTCCGGGAAGGATGTCAGCGGCTAGCTTGTGGAACTTGAATAGTGAAGAGTGCATGACGACCTCAAGAGAGCAAGAAGGCCTTGATCAACGAGGGCATAGTAGCACCCGAGGCGGTGTCCTTGAGAATCCTGTAGAGGGGGTAGATCGACCTCTCGATGTTGGACCGGGCCTTCTCTACCTTCCGGAACTCTGAGTTAGGGGCGGTCATATCGAAACGAATGTCGTACTTGAAGTGCTTCAAGTAGATGTCCGCGTTGCCGCCGAACTTGTTGAACAGGATATCGACCAGCTCTACCAGGCCCACGATACTCCCGAAGTAGGGGATCTGGCCTGTGAGGTTCTCGACGGCAATCAGGTTCCCGCACCCAGGGCAGTTGGCCAAGGGACCAGCGATCACATTGCTTGGGATAGGAGACCCGCAGCCCCACTCCGTCCTCTCCCGCTGCATCCTCCGAATGAGCGGGAGCGCAGAGGGAGGCGTAGTGTTGTCCTTCTCGAACAAGCGGTGGTCCATGCAGAGATACATCCCCGCATCGCCTCCGCCGTGGAAATGCTTCCCCGACTCATGGAGACAGATCAAGGCTCGGAAGTCCTTGAAGGCCGACCTATCGGGGCCGACCATAACCTCGATCTTGTACTTAGCTAGGACGATCCCTCCTTCTAGAAGGAGCTTAACGTCCGCATCTTCCTCCTTGAGCTTCTCAAGGTCGTCTCTATCTGAAGTGGCCATAGTCACCTGTTCGGCTTGAAGTCTTCGGAGCCACCAATGGTGTAGGCCCCCTTGCCCTTACCGGGACCGTCTTTCTTTGGAGACTTCCGGCTTGCTCCGGTACCAGACAAAGGCATCTCCTCCAGCTCGTTCTTGCCCTTACTGGTCTGAATCTTCTCTCCCCGAATCACCCTACTGATGAAATCGAGGGACGTGGCGATGTCATTCGACTGGAACGCGATGTTCCACCCGAACACCATCTTGGGGCCGTCTGGGAACTCCTTCAGGAAGTACCTTCGACAGATGTGGGACGCCCATGCATGAGGCTGCCCTGCCTGAGAAGGCTCGGACAGGAGGAGCCTCTCGACAATCTTTACCCACTCTCCGTCTGAGCCCTGCTTGACCCTGCATAGAACAGAGATGTTGTTGTCTCCGAAGGAGGTCTTGACGACCTCTGCAAGGCCAGTGCTCTCCACAGCTCGAGAGAGCCTATCGGCATACGCCTGGGAACTCATCAGTTCTTTCCTCCGTCGATCACACCCAGCCCTGGGTGGTTCGGGATGTCGAGATTTGGGACCTCGCCGTCCTCGATCTTTCGAATGAGCTCCTTCATCTCTTCGATAGTTCTTTCGATGTTGTGAAGGGTGACTTCCAGGGAACCCACTACGGCATGAGTGCCAGACCACTCGTGAAGGATTGGTCGACGAGGGATTGGCAGTTCGTTGCTCTCGGTAACTCGCCGGCGGATGATGGAAAGGGCCTGTCCCCAAGCATCCCGGTCGTGCCGGAGCTCTTCCAGTTCTCGTCTAAGGAAGGACAGGCTCCACCCACTCATGCTGCTCCCAAGTACTTCTTCAGGTGGTCCATGGGAGCGTTGAACTTGAGGGCGAGCTCTCCGTAAGAGACCTGGGCCGTGAACCCTCCCTTGCTATCAAAGCTGAGGGAGTAATCAAGCTGAGGTACCAGCTCCGGTTCCGTGGACATGTCCACGATCTCCGATGGAGGCATCCACGAAGGGTGAGCCAGGGCGTAGCACCCGTGGCACAGGATCTTCTTCGTGTCGTAGCAGAACTCGACGTCTGCCTTGCGCAGACCTTCCTTGTTGCAGTTGTTGCACCAGGCCATGGGGACTCCTATTGGGCGTTGATCGTGATCTGCTTAGCGACCACCTGCTCACCCTGGTAGAGGTCCTCGACCTCGAGAACTTCTAGTCTCGAGGCGGAGGGATCCATCGGAATCAGGACGCTCCCGCGAACGACAGATACCTCTGGGCCGGAGACCAATCTCCCCATCTCATCGATGTATGCCCAGAAGGTTTCAGAGGTGGGGTACCCGGCTCGTACCGTGCGGTAGGAGTACTGAACCGGGGGGTTCTTGACCTGGATTTCCAAACGGGTTTCCCGCAACGGCTTGTCGGTAACCTCGTCAGTAGTCTCTTGGTCTAGAAGGTCCTCGAGGTTCTCAACGAACTTCTCAAGGGCCTCTTGAACAGCCACAGGCTTGGTAGCCAGGGCTGCCTCTTCGGGA
>Ga0172362_10003656_pt1 | contig 13287 bp, 13 predicted proteins | sample LakKivs1_kivu2a2_FD_114534 | JGI IMG/M metagenome (GOLD analysis project Ga0172362, IMG submission 114534) | Sediment microbial communities from Lake Kivu, Rwanda - Sediment s1_kivu2a2 | ecosystem: Environmental > Aquatic > Freshwater > Lake > Sediment | place: Rwanda: Western Province, Lake...
ATTTTTTACCACAGCTCCTTCTGCGACAACTGCCCATTCACCTATCTCTGCATAATCACTGACAATCGCACCCATACCAATGATTGCCCAATCATGAATCGTCGCGTTATGGATAATCGCAGCATGTCCAATAGTCACAGAATTTCCGATGATTGTTTTTTCATTAGGTCGTGCATGAATAACCACGTTTTCTTCTACAGCGGTATCATTGCCAATTCGTATCGAACCGTAATCTCCTCGAATACGAGCCCCTGGTCCAATGTAGCAGTTTTCTCCTATAGTAACATCCCCAATCACGTCTGTTGATGGAAAAATAAACGTACCTTTCCCTATGCGTGGTTTCTTTTTTTCAAACTCGTAGATTGACATAGAATCATCTTTCCCCTTCTAAAGAGAGGCCTTTTTAACTTGACCCTGAACTGTGATGATTTTAATGGTACGTTATCCTACTTACAATGTTCACCATGATGTTCATGATGATGTTTATGTTCATCACGAAACGCATGTCTACCACAAGCATCACCAGCACCTGCTTTTTGAAGGCGCCCTTGCTTGAAAGCAGAAATCGCATCTTTCACAGTTCCCGATGCACCAATATACACGTCAATGCCTGTCTCATCAAACATACTAATAGCACGTTGACCCAATCCTCTACAGACAAGGACATGCACACCTTCTCGTGCCATAATCTCAGGAGGATATCCAACCCCACCCATATGTTCGCTTGTATTGGGTACCACTTTAACTTCATTGGTCTCAAGATCCACGATTGTATAGGTTGGGACTCTTCCGAAATGTTCGCCTACTAGATCATCTAATCCGCTGCTTCCCATGGTTGGTATACATATTTTCATTATTTTCTACCTCCTAAACCAGAATGAGTTTCTACATTTGCTGCTCCTGTTTCTTGCAGCTTTCCATTTTTGTAGCTCTCAATTGCATCTTTTATTGTTCCTTCAGCCCCGGTGAATACTTTTATACCCGCTGCTTGAAGGATTTGAAACGCATTCGGCCCGATATTTCCTGTAATCACAGAGCTTACATCTTCTTTGGTGACTATCTGTGCTGCTTGAATACCAGCACCACCAGAAGATTGGTTACTTTGGTTTGAAACAGTCTTCACCTTCATTGTTTCCATATCAATAATTAAAAAATATTGGCATCTGCCGAATCGTTGATCTACATCTGCGTTCAAATCTTTTCCTGTTGATGATAGGCATATTTTCATTTTATTCACAACCATATTTTGTTATTTTTTCTTATCTTTCTTCAGGCACATAAACCAGTCAAGGCAGTATTTCCCTTCTTCCTTTTTTTCAACCCGTTCTTTAGCAGTCCCACATGATCCTGGTGGCGGTATTATCACGTCATCTCCAGGCTGCCAGTTCGCAGGTGTCGCAATTCCTTCCTTGTCTGATTTCTGTAGCGCCATAAGTAACCGTTTTATTTCTTCCATATTTCGGCCATTTGAGGATGGATAGTACATCATTGCTCTGATTTTTGCAGTTGGATCAATCAGAAATACTGCTCGTACTGCTTGCGTTGTTGATGCATTTGGTTGCAGCATACCATACTTCTTTGCGACATCCATTTTGATGTCTTCGATTAATGGGAATTTCACTTCAACATGTTTCATTCCTTTGTAATCAATTTTTTCTTTTATGGTTCGTAGCCAAGCAATATGTGCATAAATGCTATCGATGGACAATCCGATTAGTTCGCAATTTAGTTTTTTAAGGTCTTCGTGCATGGTTGCAAAGGTCATGAATTCAGTGGTGCATACGGGAGTGAAATCTGCAGGGTGAGAAAATAAGATCACCCATTTTCCTTTGTAGTCATCGGGGAAGTTAATCTCACCCATTGTTGTTTTTGCTTTAAATGCCGGAGCGGTATCTCCTATCAACGGCATCGCGTTTGTAGTTTTTTCTTCCATTTTTTCACCTAACCTATCTTATATATCTCTTTTTTTCCTTGATGCTTCTTCATAAATTTTCATCTCCCTTATTATATTTCATAATGTTATTGTGGTCGTGTCATCAGTGCACCGCACTTAGGACATTTTCTCGTATAACACGGAACGCCTCTTTGATGAGGTTCACGATAGCCACAGTTGGGGCAGAGACATTCTCCGTTTGGACCCAAACCATATCCTCCACCAAGACCTCGGCCGCCGCATCGTCCGAAACCTCCGCCACCACATCGTCTATGCATATTTTTGTTTATCTCCTTTGTTTTATTATGTGTTCAGTTTTTTCAACAATAGAAACAAATGCCTTGCCTGCTTCGGTTGAAGCATTTTTTATTAGGAATGGTTGACCATTATCACCTGTTTCAACAATATTTGGGTCCAAAGGAATCTTTCCAAGAAATGGTACCTGAAAATCTATGGATGCTTTTCGTCCGCCACCCGTTTTAAAGATATCAATTTCGTTCTGACAATGAGGACACGTAAACCCACTCATGTTCTCCACTATGCCGATAACCGGCATATTCATCTTTTTGACAAAATTGATTGATTTACGTACACTAACTAACGCTAAATCCTGTGGTGTTGTAACAATAATTGCTCCATCACTATGTGGAATAAGTTGTGCAATACTCAAAGGTTCATCTCCGGTACCTGGTGGGAGATCAATGATTAAGTAGTCAAGATCGCCCCAGTTGACATCACCGATAAACTGTTTTATCGCCCCCATCTTCATTGGCCCACGCCAAATAACGGGGGCGTCGTTATCTGAAAGAAGAAAACCCATGGACATTACTTTTAAATTTGGTGTAACCGAGATTGGATTAAAACCAGTAGGAGATGATGTCGGTTTTTTCTCTTCAACACCAAGGATTTTCGGTATACTAGGTCCATGCATATCACAATCCATTAACCCAACAATATGTTTTTTTGATAGTGCAAACGCGATATTCGCAGAAACCGTGCTTTTCCCAACGCCGCCTTTACCACTTAACACAATAATCTTATGTTTTATTCTACTGAGATTCTGTGTGACTTTCAAATCATCATTTTCTTTTTTTTCCATGTACGTGTTCACCTCAATGTTTTTAACCTAAGTTGTTATACTCTCTTTTGTCATAAAAAGAAAGAGAATGAAGCTCGATTGGTTTTATTGTGAAGCTTCCTTTTTTTCTTTAGACAACTCTTGGAGTCTTTCCCGTATCATCTTCAGTTCTTCTTCCAGATCTTTGACCACGTCTTCTAAGTAGATTTTTTCGTCCTCTTTGCTGGGTTCTGAATATGTTTCAGGGTAGTATGGTGCTGGATAGGGATATACTCCTCGTCCCCAAAAGCCTCTCCCTCGTCCCTGGAATCCTCGTCCGAAGCCTCGACCTCGGCCTCTGCCGAAACCAAAGCCGCGTCTAAAGCCAGGGTTTGCGTAACCAGGAATATTGTATCCTGCGCAGTATCCTGCGACTCGTCCCGTTCTTGGTCCAAGTCCCCAAGGTCCTGTTCTGTCGCCGCCAGGCATTTTCTATTTCACCTCCTTTTCATTCTTACTATTCATCTGTTATCCTTCAAGTTCAACTTACGATACTATCCAAGATAAAGATTAACTTATAAACGTTATTATAATAATTATTATAAATTACGTTATTATTCCTATTTTTTATAGGAAATATTTATATAGGTTACAAATATGATTAATAATATATTCGAATTAATGAGGTTGATGTATGCCGCATTTAAAATTTACCCTTGACGAAAAAGATAGAAAAATAATTTCCCTCCTTCATGATAATCATGATATCTCTCAGGAAGAAATCGCTAAAAAAGTCAACTTGTCTCAACCTTCAATTGCAATGAGAATAAAAAAATTGAAGGAGCGCGGAATAATTGACCTCGTTTCTGGAGTAAACCTCAACAAAGTAGGGATGTATCTTGTAAAGGTTATGGTGAGAACGACTAATACCACGAAAATTTTGAATATGTTCCGTGGCTGCCCTTTCTTTTTAAACGGTTTTGTCGTATCGGGTAATGAAAACCTTATGTTGTTATTTGCAGGTGAAGATTTAGCATCTCTTGAATCAATAATCGATTGTAGAATCCGTCCAGATAAAGATGTGCAAAGTGCAGATTTTAATATAATAATCTCAAGTAGCAAAGATTTCGTGATGCCTGTAAGAATTGTCGAAAGATCTATGAATAAACCTCCCTGTGGCGTGGAATATAAAACGTGTCCAGCTTATTCTGAGAATCGTTGTTTTGGTTGTCCGGCAACCAATCGATATAAAGGATCGTTTTGGTAAATGTCCCGTTGATTCTATTCAATTCATCATCATATTTTTTTTATTTATCATACATAATATATTACAATTATTTGAGTCAATTTTATAATTATAGGATAAAATTTTGAATATGTTTGAAAATTCTTTTTTATACGTAAAACCTTTTTCTGTCAATATACGCTTTTTTTCGTTTTTTATAATAGATAAAGCAACTGCTTCTTTTAATATAATACGTAGTATCGATTTAATCCAAAGAAAGTTATTTCAAGCTTGCAATATTCAGCACTTACATCTAGTCATCCCTGCAGGAATTTTCCCGTCCCCAAAATGTTTATCCAACCAGCCAGAAATGACATCTTCTCTGCAATCAAAATATTTCACATAAGGTTTGATATCTAACAGAGGCGTTCCATTAATTATATCCACTTGCGTAAAATACAATTTATTTTCATGAATTTTTTTAATTTTTACAACAGAAAAACCAATATGGTTAGGACGATGTGGACTCCGAATAGCAAAGACACCATGTTTTTCATCCTCAATAAACGGTTTACCCTGAATTGTTACCGTATTTGACTTATGAAAAAAGTAAATAAGAATACAATGACTAAATGTATCTAAATCTTTTAAGCCACGGACATATTCCTTTTTTAGTTCTACCCGCGCTTCTACATCATCGTTAAACCTTCCTTGTATTGGAATTTCCGAGTTTTCTTTATACGGAGAATGAATTGTTCCAATTGGATGCATTGTTATTTCGTCCATGGTTTCACCTTACCCTATAATAGTATAGTAATTTAAAAAAAGCATGGTTATTTAAACAAAGAATCTCCAACGAAAATACACACACCTTAAGGTTTTATATAAGACAATAAAAATCTACTATATCTGACGAAATATTGTACTCATTGTATCCTCTAACTTCTAACGTATGCAATCCACGAGATGCTTGAAGATCCCACGTATACGGAGCATCATCATCAGTACATTGTTTTTCACCATCAATAAAAAATTCAACATAATTCGTATTCTCAGCATTTACTTCTACGACAAAACGTCCAAAAATTCGTGGAGCTGCTTTTTGAATAAATAATTCTTTAAAAATTGTCGAAAATTCCCGTCCACCTACATACGTCTTAAAAATAGTTGGTGCTTCAATATGGACTTTCGGGACATTTGGTTTCATATTCCCATAAACACCATCGATATACATAATTCCTGTTCCCACACCATACCATTCAGCAAACATATCTGCATCGTATGAAATCCAAATCCATCCCTCTTCGCCCCACTCTGTTCCCGCACTATTCTTTACAAGCCAGGCTTGTTTCGTATCATCATAGCCAACCAAACACATCACATGACCTCCTGCATGTTTTCCCCATCGATGTGTATAGACGCCTCCATGGTAATAATAAAAATCTTTACAGAAACTCACACAGATAGCGAGCGGCCCATGGTCGATTAATGCTGTTTTAATCGAATCGATATCATGACTAACCCACCCCCACTCTGTTATTTTCATAGTCCTGTTTTCCCATCCGGGAAGACTTTCGAAAGGATAATCAAATGGTCTATGAGGATCTGGAAAACATCCCTCATCTGGAACCCCATATTCTACTAAATAATTAGCCGCATCCATAATGTTCACATAACCTGCTTCATAGGTCCCTCCCGCGTAAAAATACAGATGCGTTTCAGAAAGATCTGGACCATACCTTTCTCCCAACTGATATTGCATTAACGTTTCAAGCGAAGCACATAAGGCATAAGCCTCGCAGGTGGGAGCAGGTGCTTGATTCTTCACAGGAGTCGTATAATCGGTGCCGTTGATATTCCTCCAACTAAAACTTGTTGGTAAAACAGATGGCATGATAGGAGCTGAGGAATTAATTGGCATAAAAAAAAGAGCACAAGAAAAGAAGGTAATAATCAATACAATTTCTTTTTTCATATGAAGGCAGACTCCATATTATTATGTTTTTCACTTCTTCCTATAATTCTACACTACTTTTTTTTATGTTTTTGTCTTCGTAACATTAGTATTCCAATCAGAACAACAATAACAAGGACTAGAGGAATGAAGAGTAAATATGATTCCCATCCAAGAGGAACTCCTCGTTCATGGGGATACTCTGTTGTGCCAAATGGCTTATGTCCGTTAACAGAAAAACCGATGGCTGGATTAAATTGTAGTGATTGGACATCACTACTCCCCCAATGATTAGAGCTACTATATTCTGTGCTTGGCACCCAAATCCGAAGATCAGGATCACCATACAAACAAACGTTTTCCGCTAAATCCCACCACCACTGAGGCGGTTCAGAGATATATAAAATTCCAACCTTTTTGATACCTTCAGAATATATTTCACCAATGGTTTTTCCTAGAGCAATGCCTCGGGGTACCGAGTTTTGCCAGACATCAGAATACCAAGACGTTGCCCATGGGTCCATGATTTGAAAGACAGAGCCATGTCGCATGAGTGCAAGATGTAAGTATTTTCCTGCAGGTAAGCATGCAACACTACTCACTCCCGTGGAATGGATGTTTCCTAAGGAATCATCAATCTGGGTTCCATTGTACCAGGAGGTCCCAAATCTGCCAAGAAACACGGTGATGATGACTCCGTCGTAGTAATCTTGGGTATCTTGGAGCCATTCAGGAGTGATTAATCGCAGACCAGGAAGACTTGCAGCTTTTCCGATGATGTCTCGAATTGGTCGTTTCGCAACCGCCCAATCCAACGCTGTGGTAAGGATACGTAATCCTCGAGGATTGGGGTTTCCTGTAAGCGCTGGAAGAATACCATGTATTTCCATAGTCATGGTGTCAGGTTCTTCTGTTGATCCCATCAGCCATTCGTATCCTCTCCAAGGGTTCGTTTCTTTATTATATCCTGCTAAGGGAATCGCTGGATAACCAACAGGGTTTTGACTTTCCACATCCCAGAACATTAGCATTCCACCGTTCGTGGGAGCACCGTGGGTATTAACTAACCAGAGGAGAACACCCTGATTTAGATTATGCATATTTGCTTCAAAATTTGTGGAAAACACAGGATCATATCCTGCTCGTTTGAGGTAGAATGGTTGGACTTCTGATCCGCTTAAATCCGGAAGGAATGCCCCACGTTGACCATTGACTGCGAGCATCACACCATCGTCTATGGGTTCGTTTGATGAGGTTTGTCCTGGAATACTGCCATCAGCGCATTCATAGGTAAATCCCCAGTATTCACTAGCGCGACTGTTGAATTTATGATCATAGCAAATCAACGTGTCAAGAACAGGATAAGTGAATGTTTCTTCTTGAGAAGGTTTTGTTATTTTTAATCCAAGTTTTCCTCGCCAAAGAGTAAGTAAACCTAGAAGGCCTTTACGTTCGCTACTGCTTCCATTAATAAGTGTTACTCCATTAGGGTTTTTCAACGCAGGGTTCTCGAAAACGATTTGAGGATAGAATACATTTTTTGCAATCCAGACTGAAAGGTCTGTTGGTGATCCTATAAACCGACCTGGTTTTCCTCTCCCAACAAACATACGATCCCAAGAAAGACCAATCTCAAATTGATCTCCAACAGTAATAATGGTCTCTTCACCTTCAACATCAAAATGATGTGCTTGCAGGAAGTCATATACGCGCGTCCCGGTCAGAAACATTTCTGAAACCGTAGGAAGTTTTGAATGACCATCAGGATGACGCCGCCACAGTTCATTATGCCACACTACAGCAGAGGAAAGCTCAGGATGATTATCAATTATCAATACAGGACTCCCGTGTTGCGCAGCAATATATGCGGCGGGACCAATTGAAAGCGCACAAGGCATTTCCCCTGCTACCGCTAAATCAGTGACGTTCCAGTAACTCCAAGAATCTATTGTTGAAAAAATAACGTCGTTTCTGTTCGTGATCTCTCGAATATAATTATAAATACTTTCATAGCTGATAAAATGCTGCTGAAGCGAAGCAATTGTTGTTAATTGCGTCCGCGCACCTGATGAGAGATATCCGCCGAGATCAACAAGAAAAACGTGTTTTACACCAAGCTTATACAGAGTATCAACAGTTGTTTGCGGAACCTCAGATGGAGAAGTATAGAGAAGGGGAGCATTCAAGATTGATGCAAGCACAGCAGCTTCTGTTGCTGAAGCAAGACAATCAGCCTCCATGCGAGAGGTATCTTGTTTCCAAGAATATTCAATAGTAAACTCAACTTCTGTATCAAGCTCACTCATAGCAAACACACATAATGAGTAATGCTCACCAGGGAGACATTCCCCAAGACGCTCTACACTAACATCAGTTGATGTTCCTTCTGGGAAAACAATACTTTCGCTCTCATCGGTTGGTGGAGTTGTTGAGGAAACATTGGGTTCTCGTGCAGACAGTATTTCTTCGCCACTGGGTCCAATAAGGGAAAGCCCAAGATCAACAGAGCTGTCATCCCAGGTTAGTGTAAATGTTGCATCGCGGCAATTAAAAGGTGGTGTCTCAGGTATCTCAATCATTGTTCCTGGATACATGTTGACATCGACTTGATACGTGACTTTCCTCATATTGCGTAGGATGTCTATGATTCTTCCATATCTCCCGAATTCAAAGGTAAAGATTTTATGATGTTTTTGAGGCTCTATTGATGTGTCGATGAGTGGTTCAGTGTTTTGTGAAAGAAGACTTGAGTCTATGGATTTTGTTGGGACATCAGTGACTGCTACACTCCATTTTCCGCTTTTATAAACGTAGACTGAGGTTTTATCAAGATCCATGCCTCCTTGTGCATTCCATTCGTTGGTGATGCCGGCCATCATCCATTGACCGTTGTAGTCACAATAGATCTGCATGTCTCGGTCTCCTGCAGGAATTGACATGTTGATAATGCCTTCAAACCCGGGTATCCCTGCTGAAAAATAAAAACAGGGGTACCATGATCGTACAGTGAGGAATTTGTATCCTTCTGGTACAGTAAACTCGTTATAGATCGGGTATTGTTGATTGGTCTTTGGTATTTCAAAATGTTTGGTTAAAACTCCTTGTTCAGTATTAACTAATCCTTTGAGTGTTCCTTTGGTTGTATTGTCTGGTTCTTGGTAGGTTTCGTTGATTGTTGCAAGTACTACTTGGTCTGTATAAGACCAATCATGGAGCGCTATTTGGCTAGCGATTTCAAAGGCTGAATCGTTCGTGATGCTTGTGATATTTTTTGCATGCCATGTCGTATCGATTTTATTTTGTGGTATATTGATGAGCATCATGTGATCAAGGTTTTCTTCGCAGTAACTCATCCAGTCTTGCATGAAGTAGTTCAGACCTTGTCGTGCGTTTAATGTTCGTTGGTTGTCATTAACATTTTGTTCATCCTGATAAAAGAGTAAAGGATTGGAAAAGAGGCGGTTGTTTTCTTTGTCAAAAAAAACCGTGGTAGGTATTGAAGCAAGATAGGAATAATCATCAAGGTATGTTTCAGGGTCGAAGTTCACAAAGGTGGTTCGTTTTAGAGGAATCATTGGTTTCCAGGAAACTCCCCGGTCAAATCCTTTTGTGTTTAACGTCTGAGAATCCGCAAAAACAGAGGGAATTATTGTGCTACATACTAAAATGTATACACTAATGATTACTACAAGTGTCTGCTTATGATGTCGTGGTGTTTTCATATTAAATTCCAATTACACCTATACGGTTATTTGTATTATATAGATTTATAGTATATATATAATTTTTTATAAATATTTTTTGTGTGAGCATTTAAATAAATAGCATTTTTTGTTATTTCAATTTACTTCATTGAACAATTGTAATATGGAGTTGAATAGAGCTGTTATTTTTTTTCAACTATCTGATACCTATTTTTTTAAAAAACTTAAAATTTAGGTCGACCGAAATATTTATATTTTAAAAAGTACTATATGATACTATAGTGAAACAAATGCCAAAAGAACACATCGAAGAATACCTGGAAGCAATCTACGATATTGCAGGACGTGAAGGCACTGCAAAAACAACAGAAATAGCAGAACGACTAAAAAACGCACCAGCTAGCGTCACTGAAGTCTTCCAGAGAATGAAACAAAATGGCTTAGTAAGATATGAATCACACAAAGGAGTCTCCCTCACAGCTAAAGGGTACAAAGCAGCAATAAAAATGAAACGAAAACATAGACTCCTTGAAGTTTTCTTAGATAAAATGCTCCATTTACCAAGCGATAAAATTCATGACCAAGCATGCAAAATGGAACACACCCTTACCGATGAAACAGAAACTGCTCTCTGTAAAACACTCCGAGGACCAAACCACTGCCCCCATGGATCACCAATACCCCCCTGCAATCTTGAAGTAAAAAACTGCCAGGAATGCCTTTCTGAAGAATCACTAAAACTTGAAAAACGAGACAAAGACGTCATTTCCATCACTTCGTTAAAACATGGTGAAAAAGCAAAAATTGTGTTTGTCCGCGGTGGCGGAGGAGCCATGCAACGATTATGCGACCTTGGTTTAACCCATGGCACAGTCGTGTCCCTACTACGAGAGGCCCCATTGAATGGTCCAATAGAGATTTGTGTCCGAGGATGCAAACTCGTTATCGGCAGAGGCATCGCTGAAAAAATCTTTGTCCAGAAAACGTGATGAACAATGAAAGTTGACCTAACAATCGCTCTAGCTGGAAATGCAAACGTTGGTAAAAGCTCCATCTTCAATCAACTAACCGGTCTGGGGCAAATTATTGGAAATTGGCCTGGAAAAACAGTGGAAAAAGCAGAAGGAATGCTCTTCCATCATAACAAACAGATTAAAATAATTGATTTACCAGGAATCTATTCTCTTTCTACATATTCACAGGAGGAGATTGTTTCTCGGGACTATATTGCACTGGAACGTCCTGATGTCGTAGTCAATGTTGTTGATGCGACTTCGCTTGAAAGAAATCTGTTTTTTACGCTACAACTTATCGAAATGGGTATTCCGCTTGTCATAGCATTAAACCTCGTGGATATCGCAAAGAAAAAAGGGATAACGATTAATCAAGTAAAACTTCAAAAATTACTTGATAGCTTCGTTGTTCTGACAATAGCAACCAAAGGAATCGGTGTCCATGAAATCGTTGATGCCGCTCTTGAACAAGCAAACAAGCAATCACCAGAAAACAAACCCGGTATTCGCTATGGTCCTGAGATTGAAAAACGGATAGAAAAGCTCGGACGGGTCCTTACTGGAGTTAACATAGGATACCCTCTCAGATGGACTGCAATAAAACTATTAGAACAGGATTCTGAAATCGTAAACAAAATTAAGGAAAAACACCCTGATGTGATAGTTGCTGCGAACATTCTTGCTGAGGAAATATCTGAGATTCATAAGGAACCATGTTCAACGGTTATTTCATCAGAACGCTATGCAGTTGCAGCAAGGATTGTAAAGGAGGTTCAAACGTTCAAGGAATCTGAGAAACCCTCTATAAGTGAACGTTTTGACGGAATTAGTATGCACAGTGTCTGGGGGTACGTTCTCATGTTCACTGTTATGCTGAGCATTCTTATGTTTATGTCGTTTTTCGGAGGATGGCTTTCTGAAACGTTTACCAATCTCTTTGAGAGCTTTAATCCCCATCTGACAGGGTTTTGGCCTGATCTTCTCTGGAATGGTGGGGTTGTAGGACTTTATGCAACGCTTGCTATTGCTTTTGGGTTTATCTTGCCATTTTATCTTATTCTTGGAGTCCTTGAAGACTCTGGGTACCTTCCAAAAATCGCCTACCTTATGGATCGACCCTGTCACACCATTGGTCTGCATGGAAAAGCCTGCATTCCATTGTTACTTGCCTTCGGCTGTAATGTGCCCGCCTGTGTTGGTTGTCGTATCATGGAAACTAAACGTGATCGCTTCATCGCGATTTTTCTTTCAACATTGGTCCCATGTTCAGCACGAACTGTTGTTATTCTTGGTCTTGTGGGTGCGTATGTCGGTGTGCAATGGGCTCTTGCGCTTTATGTTTTTGATTTCATTTTGATCTTCATCATTGGAAAACTTCTCAACAAGATTGTTCCTGGAGTCTCTGTTGGAATTATTATGGAGATGCCTCCGTATCGACTTCCATCCAGAAAAGTGGTTCTAAAACAAGCATGGAACCGATTCAAACCGTTTCTTATTACTGCTCTTCCACTTATCATCCTTGGTAGCATCATCATCGAAGCGATGCGGATAACAGATATTCTTCCTCTTATATCAAATGCCTTAAGTCCAATTACTGTTGTTTGGCTTGGGCTTCCAGCATTTACAGGTTTTCTTTTTATTTTCGGTGTATTAAGAAAAGAGGCGGCACTTGTGTTATTAATGGCTGCTGCTGGGACTGTGAATATCAGTTCAGTAATGTCTCCGGTGCAAATGGTCGTCTTTGCACTCGTTATTATGATCTATATTCCTTGTATTGCAACGATTGCAGCGTTGATTCGTGAAACAGGATGGAAAAAAGCTGGTCTAATCACTTTAACAGAGGTAGGATTAGCGATTTTTATTGGGGGTCTTGCTTATCGTTTATTGAATGTGTTTATGTAGGCTAGCTTCAGGATGAGAAGGGCATGATTCAGAAAATTGTTGAAAAATCATTAAACGACAAAGAACTATCAGAAAAAGAAATCAAGGATCTTTTCAAGGTTCCTATTTTTTCTAAGGAATCCTCTCTTCTTCTTTGGGCAGCACGGAAAAAATCAGCGCATGTAAGTAATGGTGTAGCTGAGGTTCATGCGCAAATCGGTTTGAACATTGCCCCCTGTCCACAAAATTGTCTGTTTTGCTCCTTTGCCGCACGGAACAAGGTGTTTACCGATTCCTTTGAACTTCCTATAAATGACGCGGTTTTTCAGGCTCGACAATTTGAGACAGAAAAAGCGAACGCGATTTACTTGATGGCAACAGCTAATTATCCGTTTGAAAAATTCATTGAGACGTCAAAGGAAATACGACGTGCACTGAAAAGAGATACGATTCTTGTCGCCAATATTGGGGATTTTACTGTATCACAAGCCAAGGAATTAAAACACGTAGGTTTTTCTGG
>Ga0172362_10003660_pt1 | contig 13284 bp, 10 predicted proteins | sample LakKivs1_kivu2a2_FD_114534 | JGI IMG/M metagenome (GOLD analysis project Ga0172362, IMG submission 114534) | Sediment microbial communities from Lake Kivu, Rwanda - Sediment s1_kivu2a2 | ecosystem: Environmental > Aquatic > Freshwater > Lake > Sediment | place: Rwanda: Western Province, Lake...
ATCAGCATGACTGGTCAACTTGTAACGCATCAACACGCGCCCGCCTTCAAGAGTAAGCGTGCGCTCGATCGAAAGCGGTGAAACCGGCAGGCGCAGCCGTGTGGTGATAGCTCCGTTCACCAAGGTATCCATGTCAAGTTCCCAGGCCTCGCGCCACGCTTCTCCATGACCTGGAATGCTCAGGCCGCGCCACTGGCACGCTCCGATGGTCGGCACCATCTCATCGGCACCTAACATCGGACCGACCAGAAACGAATCGCTGAGTGCATTGCGAAACAGACGTCGTTGCACCGTAGGCGCCCACATCCATTCGCGCGAGGTTCTCAGGTCGATTAAACTATATATCTTGGCCCCCAGACCGGGTAAAATTCTGATTTCGACCTCATTACTGCGCAGTCCAACGCAATCGAATCCCTGGATCTTTTCCCTGAATACTTCAGCCATGTTCCCTCCTTTTAGCGACGCGCGCCCGGCCGCACCAGTTTGGTTTTCCAGTCATAGCGACATAGGTGACGGACCAAGCACCTCGGACCCTTCAGCGGTCACGAACACATCATCTTCCAACCGCATACCACCGAATCCTGCCTGATAAATCCCCGGTTCAACCGAGTGCACCATGCCCTGTTCAAGGACCGTTGCGCTGCCAGGACAGACCAGAGGCACAGGTTCATGGTAACGCAAGCCGACACCGTGACCGGTCACATGCACAAATTCCTTTTCATAACCGGCTTCGCGCACTATCCTACGCGCCGCCTCGTCAACCGCTCCCGCAGCAATTCCGGGCTTCACCGCGGATACGGCGGCCTGTTGGGCGGCGCGTATCACCTCAAAAACCTCTTGCTGCCTCGCAGCAGGCGTACCGGCAACGCGCACGCGCGTACGATCGGACCAGAATCCGTCGGCAACTACTCCAAGTTCGAGCATGGCAATTTCCCCATTATCAAGCTTCCGGCTGGTGGATATCACCATGGGTCGGAATCCTGTAACGGTCTCGTGCACACCCGTGGTCACCTGCGCGAAAGCCCGCACGCGGCGCGCGCCTCCATGGCCGGTGCCCTTGAGCAGCACTGCCTGCTCCACGCATGCGACCAGATCGACACCCGAAACACCGATATCGACCTTGCCGGCAAAGGCCGCCAGGCCCATAGCTGCGATCTCATTGGCGCAGCGCAGCTTCTCCTGTTCCAGAGGGGTCTTTCGCGAACGTAAATCGCACAGCAGCGCAGTTGCATCTGTTAGGGAACCCTCTCCTGCCGCGCCGGCCAGAAGCGCCCTTGTGGCAGCTGCGGGAATAGCCCCTTCAGCGGTGTTCCAGGCCGGGGCGACGCTCTCGAAACCAGCCTCGTACCCCACCCGTCCCAATCTGCGGCCTCCGATCACCCGCCGGAGGGTCTTGAGGATCTCCTCATACGGATCCCCTGCGCCCAGCACCCCGGAAAGATACGGCACGCACTCAGCCTCCCACAATTCCTCCTGCGCCTCCTTTTCGTCGCAGTGCGGCACCACGCACAACGGGCGCCCGACCGCTGGAAAGTACAGGAAACTCGTTCCTACCAGAGGCCAATGACCGCTGAGCAGCAGGACGTTCTCGGGCAGCCGCACGATCAGGGCATCAAAGCCCGCATCTGCCATGGCCCGTCGGGTCAGTTCAATGCGTATGGTATCCACGCTTTACCTCCTTCATGCCGTTCTGTACCGATCAACCATCGGCAAGGTAAACGGCCTTTCGATCCAGGAAAAACTCTAAACCGCTGGCGCTGTTCTCCGGCAACCCGGCTCCCGATTCCTTCCACCCGCCGAAGGGCAGGGCCGGCAGCTTGAGCCCGGTACCGCAGTTGACATGCGCCATTCCGGCCCGTATGGTATTTATATAACGCCGTGCCCGGCCGAGGTCACGAGTAAAAATCGCTGATGAGAGCCCGTACTGGATATCGTTGGCCAGATCGAGGGCTTCATCAAGGTCGGCGCATTCCGTGATCGCCACCACCGGACCGAACACTTCCTCCCGGAATATGTTCATGGAACGCGAAACACCGGAAAATACCGTTGGACGGATGTAGTAACCGCGCTCCCCGGCCTTCACTTCCATAGGACCGCCGGTGTGCATCCGCGCGCCTTCCGATACGGCCCGTTGTATGGCCGCACAGACCCCTTCATACTGCTGCGGCCCGGCAACCGGCCCCATGTCAGTGGCATCGTCGAATGGATCCCCCACGCGCATCGCCTCGCAACGCGCCACGAACCGCTTCAGGAACTCGGCGGCTATCGGCTTGTGCAGGATCAGACGGCTGGTGGAGGTGCACCACTGCCCGGCGCAGGCGAAAGAGGCGGTGGCCACCGCGGTCAGCGCCTTGTCAAGATCCGCGTCATCCATGACAATAGCCGCGTTCTTCCCGCCCATTTCCAACTGCGTGCGCGCCAACGTATCGGCCGCCCGCCGCGCAATGGCATGTCCGACAGCGCTTGAACCGGTAAAAGAGATGGCGCGCACCCGCGGATCGTCGACCAGGGCATTGCCGATGGAAGCCCCAGGGCCGGTGATACAGTTGAACACGCCGCCTCCGCATCCTGCTTTGTCAAGTAAACCAGCCAGGAAGACGCCGGACCACGGAGTAAAGGTGGCGGGTTTACATACCACTGTCGCGCCGGCAAGGAGTGCGGGGATAGCCTTGCGGCACAGGACATTGACCGGAAAGTTCCACGGACAGATCAGGGCTGCAACGCCTACAGGGCTCCACTGGGTCCACCCGTGCATTGGGCCGGCGCCCATGGGCAAAGTCGGTCCGCAGAACACTGAAGCCTGTCGCAGGTGATGAGCACCCTCCGTGAGTGCCGAACCGATTTCGGTGCGCGCCTCCTTCATCGTCTTGCCGTTCTCCCGTGCCACGATCGAAGCCAGTTCCTCCCTGGCGCCGGCGAGAAGATCGAGGAATCGAGCCACCACCTCCTGCCGATGCTCCACCGTTGTCGCGCTCCATTGCGCAAATGCCCCAGCAGCCGCATCCACCGCCGACCGCACGTCGGTCACCCCGCATGCCGCGCACTGCGCAACGACCGAGCCACTATGCGCCGGATCCTCATCATCAAATACTCCGCCTGTCGATGACGGCACCCATTGACCGCCGATATACGCCTTCAATGTGTTCATGCTTTCTCCCTGCAGATGTTTTTTTTTACACACCGGTACGGCAGATCGAATTCCAATCCTACCGCCATGCGCGCCTTCCCGCGGCCAACGCCGTGGCTGCGATCGTTTCGTCGCTGATCAGTGCGGCCTTTTCCAGCACCCGTGACACCGGCGGCGGTACATCCTTTGAGGCCGCGCAGGCAATCGGGCCGTCAAGAGCATCAAAGAAGCGCTCCTGGATTTCCTTGGCAATGGTCGGTCCGAGGGAATGGCACTGCTGCGCCTCTTCGGCGATCATCACCGCCCCGGTCTTGCGTACGCTCTTGCCGATTGTCTCGTAGTCGATATTCGCATAATCGAGCGTGCGCAGGTCGATCAGCTCCGCGCTCACGCCCTCAGCAGCCAGACGCGGCAGAAGCTTCTCGCACCGCGGCACCAGCGAGCTGTATGTAATGATAGTCAGATCGGCGCCTTGCGCCGCCACTCGGGCACGACCCAGTTCGATGCAATAGTCAAGATTGTTCTCCGGCACGGGAAACTTGACATTATACAGTGACTGGTGCTCCAGCATGAGCACCGGATCGCGCGACTGCATGGCGGAATTGAACAGGCCGATGTAATCCAGGGCGTCGGATGCGGTCACGATGCGCCAGCCCGAAAAAGCCGCGAAAACGCCTGCAGCATCCATGGAATGCTGCCCGCCATAACCCAGTCCGGTGCATACGCGCGTGCGCACAACCAGCGGAATGTCGGTCGTGTTGCCGTACATATGCCGCGCTTTGGCGATCTGGTTGAACAACTGGTCGGCGGCCACGAGCGCAAAGTCGCAGAACATGATCTCCACGATCGGCCGCATACCTGTCATGGCTGCCCCCAGTCCCAGCCCTGCGAAACCCGCCTCCGAGATAGGCGTATTGCGTATCCTGCCGGGAAAACGCGCCGGCAGGCCCTTTGTGGCGCCGTAAACTCCACCGCCGAAATTGGCAACCTCCTCACCGATGACAATCACCCCGGGGTCCTTCTCCAGCCAGCGGCCGGTCACTGCCGCAACAGCATCTGAAAATCGCATTTCCTTGAATGAAGTAAAATCATGGCGTTTGACAAAGGAGATTCCTTTCCATTCCCCGCCCGCGCTTCGCACTCCATTACAGACGCTTGCCGGATCGGGATGAAGCTCCGGCCGCACACGCCGGGGTTGGCCTGGAAAAGTGAGATCGTCAACCGCCCGCGCCACCGCGGCAAGAGCCGCGGCGTGAATGCTCTTTACCTCGGTCTCGGACAGGAGTCCTGCCTTGACAAGACGCCGCGGAAAAACCGTCACCGGTTCCTGCTGCCCCCATCGCTGTTCCTCCTCAATCGGGCGGTAATTGTAAACGCTGCCGGGCTTGTCTCCGGCATGATGAAAGCGCCGGTAACACTTCGCCTCGACCATGCACGGACCGCTCCCCTGTCGCATGTCGGCAGCGGCAAGTGCCACCACGGCGCGGACAGCCACCGGATCGTTGCCGTCCACGATATAACCCGTCATCCCATACGAACCTGCCCTGATCGAGATGTCCCGCACCGCGCAGACTTCCTTACGGGCACTGGCCACCGCGTACTCGTTGTTTTCGATGAAAAACATCACGGGCAGCCGCCAGATCGCAGCCAGGTTGGCTGCTTCATGAAACGAACCTTGATTGGCCGCACCGTCACCGAAAAAACAGACCACAATATTGCCTGTGATGCGATGGAGTTCAGTAAACGCAGCGCCGGTGGCCAGCGGAATACCACCGCCCACGATCGCGTTGGAGCCCAGGAATCCCGCCTCGGCATTGCGCAGATGCATCGATCCGCCCCGGCCACCGCAATAACCCTGGGCCAGCCCCATTATTTCGGCCATAGCCCGGCGCACTACCGTGGCCCCGGCCTCAGGCAGAGGTGTCGCGCACGGATCCCAGGATTCACCGGGCACGGCAACGGCCAGACATCTTGCCACAAACTGGTGATGGCCACGATGCGTGGCGAACACCTTGTCGCCGGCTTTCAGTGCGGCCATGGCACCGGCAGCCACCGCCTCCTGGCCAACGCTGCTGTGAACCGGCCCCCACACGCAGTCGTCGTTCTTCAACCGCAGCAAGGCCAGTTCGAACTCGTTGATGAGCATGACATCGAACAGCATCCGCCCGGCAATACGCGGCGACAGGTCGCGCAGGTCCTGCGGTCCGCCTTTCCATTCGTACCAGCGGGTATCGATGGTTCTTCGCGACAACGCGCGATGAGGACTCGCCGGCGCATTCTTCTTCCCGGCGCCGGCGGAGGAATTCTTTTTAATCAATGACTGTGCCATTCGTTCAATCTCCCTGGGGTACCTGACGCAGCTCGCACACTTCGCCGTCCGGTCCGTGAAAGTAAACTATCCACACGCCGGGCCGAAACTCCACCGGCGAACTGAGAAACTCGACTCCCTGCGCCGACAGGCGCGCGTGATCGGCACGGGTGTCGGTCGAAACGAATCCGACATGGACAATGCCATGGTCGGCCTGATCGCGTGCCGGAAAGGCGGGCCTGCCCGGCGGGTTTGCATACTGGAACAGCTCTATCATACGCGATCCCAGTCGAAGATGGGCAATGCGCGCCGAAGCGCCCGGCATGCCGACCACAGTGCCAAGCGGTGAGTCGGGTCCGCATTCCAGCCGCCGCGCCAATTGAGCGCCGAGATGGTCGCAGTAGAAGCTGATCGAGCGTTCCAGGTCGGCAACGCTGATGGCTGTGTGATCGATATCGGTTATACTCACAAATGCCTCCCGGCCGCCATTATCTCAGACATGGTAGAAACGCTCCGCATTATCGTGAAACAAATTATGCCTTTCGACTGCCGAACATCCCTGCACGAGCTGCTCAAGCGTCCCGACACAGGTCGGATAATCGGCAGCCATCGACGAGACCGGCCAGTCACCGGCGAACATGGTGCGTTCGAAGCCGAAGCAGTCGAAGATGTGGTCAACGTAGGGCCGCAGGTCATCGATAGTCCAGTTCGTGTGATCGGCTTCCGTAGCCAGGCTCGATACCTTGCACCATACATTAGGAAACCGGGAAAGCTCGCGAATCTCGCTGCGCCACGGTTCGAGCAGCTTGCCCTTTATACCTGGTTTACCGATGTGATCCAGGACCATGGGCACTTCCGGGCACTGTTCGACGAACCGCGCGGCGATGCGCGTGTGGCGATGGTCGATGCAGATGTCGAAGGTGAATCCCAGTTCGGCCGTTAATTTCACCCCGCGGATGAACGCGGGTTTAAGGCAGAACGCCAGGTCGGGCTCGAACTGTATGATCCGGCGGATACCCTTGACAAGCGGGTTCAGTTTCAGTGCTTCCAGCTCGGGCCGCACATCATCCCCTTTTTCCAGCGGCGCCCAGGAAACAATACCGCGAATGCGCGGATCGATACGCGCCAGATCACTCACCCAGCCGACCTCTTTGCGATACTGAACCGGATCGCATTCGCACTGGACAAAGACCATCTTTTCCACCTGCACCGGCCCGCATGCCGCATCGTAGTCCTTGAGCAGGAAAGTGCGGTTGAGCATGGGAATGTCGTCAAGCCATGGATAGCGGAACTTCGCGATATCCCATACGTGCAGGTGCGGATCGACGATGGGGAATGTGAGCATGGTTCCTCCCGGGAAAATTGTTTTCGTCGCAGCTCAGCGGGAGCCGGCGTTGACTGTGGTCTGACCGATCCCTTCAGGCCCCACAGCAAGGTATCCTCCGTCAATCGGCAGGTCGGCACCCGTGATGAATGAGGCGTCATCGCTGAGCAGGAAGAGCGTGGGCCCGGCGCATTCTATAGGGTCGGCCACGCGGCGCAAAATGTGATAGTCGCCCCAGACCGGCTCCCATTTCGGCCTGCCGCCGCCGTCAAGCTGCGCCGCCTTTTCCACCTCCCGGGTCCAGACCCAACCCGGACTGACACTGTTGACCCGTATGTTGAATTTCGCAAGGTCGAGGGCCTGGCACTTTGTCATCTGGTTCACTGCGCCCTTTGATGCGTTATAGGTCCAACGGTTGATCTGCGCGATATGGGCCGAGATACTCGACATATTGACAATCGCCCCGCCCCCTTCCTTCTTCATGGGCTCCACCACGTTTTGCACCATGCGCGCATAACCTACGGGACCGACAAAATAACTGCGGTACCAATCGTCCGCAGTCGCATCTAGACCTTTGGCCACGAAGGAGAAGGCGTTGTTGACCAGGTAGTTGACCTTTTTCCATTTCTCCAGCGCCGTCTCGACCAGCCGGGCACAGAACGACTCTTCAACCATGTCGCCCTTGACAAAAAGCACATCCATACCCTCCGCGCGCATCTGTTTCTCGGTATCGCGGCCGGTATCGCTGATCCCGGAAAAAGCGACCGACGCGCCCTCCCGGCACAACTCCTCGGCAATGGCTCGGCCGATCCCCGAAGATCCGCCGGTCACGATCGCTACCTTTCCCTTGAACCGGTCCCGTACGAACACACGCTGTTTCATGGCTGTGCTCCTTCCCATTTTCGGGATTTAATCCATCAGTAATCCGCCGTTAATGTCCAGGGTCGCCCCGGTGATATATGACGCCGCATCCGAGGCGAGGAAAGCCACCGGCCGTGCGACCTCGGCCGCACCGCCCAGCCGGGCCAGGGGGATGGTCTCGAGAAAACGCTGCCGCTGCTCCGGGGTGGCCCCACCGGTAATCTCCGTATCGATAATACCGGGCGTTACCGCGTTGGCTCTGACATTATACGGAGCGCCGGCGCGCGCCAGCGTCTTGGTCAGACACTGGATCGCCGCTTTGCTGGCGCTGTAATGCGCCCCCACTGCGATCCCCCCTACTTTTCCCGCCATGGAAGCCAGGTTGACGATGCACCCCGACTTGTGTTCGATCATTGCCTTGAGTGCCAGGCGGCCCAGGAAGAAAACCGACGCAAGGTTGACATCCATGACCCGGCGCCACTCGTCGGCGCCGATGTCGAAAAGTCCCGTGCGGGGGCAGATACCGGCGTTATTGACAAGTACGTCGATCCGGCCCTCCTCGCGAAGGACCTGCCGCGTCCACGATACCGCGAAAGCTTCGTCGGCGACATCGCCGGCGACAAAGCGTTCGCGCTCCACCGGTCTGAGGTCGGCAGGCCAGACACGCGCCCCGCGTGCGTTGAACTCCCGGCACAACGCCGTGCCGATACCTCCGGCCGCGCCGGTCACCAGCACGACCTTGCCGTCGAAATCGCCTTTACCGGATGTCATCCTTCCCCTCCTTTGACCGCAAAGACCCGCCCGCCGGTCGATTATGCCGGCCAGTTGGTGGAACGCACGGTCATTTCCTCTATGTCAAGAGCCTCCGGCGAACGCGCGATCTGCAGGATGGTCTCCGCAATGTCGTCGGGCTGCAGGCACCGTGGATCCTTCTGGAAGTCGCCGACCATATCGGTTGCGATGACATAGGGACAGAAGGTGGAAACCCTGATGCGGTGCTGCGACAATTCCTGTCTTGCCACGCGCCCCAGCCCTAGGATGGCGTGCTTGCTGGCGCAGTAGTGACTCAGTCCGTACATGCCTATGTGCGCGGCGATGGAGGCGATATTGATGATATGACCGCCGCCATGTTCCTTCATGCGCAGGGCCGAGGCACGCAGCACGATGTAGGCGCCGACCACATTTGTCTCCAGCACCTTGCGCATCACCGCAGGACCGGTCTCCAGGATCGCCCCGCCGTCGTTTACGCCCGCGTTGTTGATAGTGATGTCAAGCCCCGGCATACCGGTGACGATCCTGCCGACGGCCGCTTCATCGGACACGTCGGCTTGCTCGAACGTCACGGTACCGGCGGTCGCGCCCAGGATTGCGCGGGCCTTGTCGATGCCCGCAGCCGTCTTCGCGACACCCGTCACCAGACAGCCCTCCCGCGCGAAGCGTTTGACAAATGCAAACCCGATACCCCGGGTCGCCCCGGTGATCAGAACTTTCTTCCCGCTCAGGTCCACCATAATCATCCCCTTCCGTCTTGCTTGTCCGAAACCTGTCGAACCTGCGGCCGGTCTTTCCGCACTTCAGCCCGCGCGACCAGGTTTCGTTTCGAATTCTCAAGGTGCTCGGTCATCAAAGCCGCACCGCCCGTGATATCGCCCCGGATCAGCGCATCGAGTATGCCAATGTGCTCACGTAGCGCATTGTCGGCCAGCTTAAAATCCCCCATCTCTCGGATCCGCATCATTTGTATCCGCGCCCGCAGCGTCGAGAGGATCTCACAGAGATTAGGACACCCGGATCGTTCCGAGATCATGTCGTGCAGTTCCATATCGAGAGCTATTTCTTTCCGGGCGTCCTTGGCCGATGAAATACGCCCAAGGGCCGCAAAGCGCGCCCGCAATTCACGCAGGAAGCCGATGTCGAAATTCGAGCCTGCGTATTCGAGGGCCATACACTCCAGCCGTTTGCGAATTTCGTACAATTCGGCAATATCGACCGGACCAAGTCCCGCAACGAAACAACGGCTGCGCGGTACCAGTGTCACCAGATGGTCCTCGGCAAGTTGCTTGAATGCCTCACGCACCGGAGCCCGGCTGATACCCATGGCCTTCGCGATTCCCGATTCGGTTATCTTGGCGCCGACCGCAAGCTCCCCGGAGGCGATACTGGCGCTGATAGCGCGATAAACGGCTTGGGAAAGACTGCTATCGTGTCTTAAATCGGGCAGCATCATGAATCCCGCTATAAAGTAGAACTTTCTTTTAAAAAGGTAAAATAGTCGACAATCGACAATATGTCAAAGATTTTTTCCGTGGTGAACGACAGCAAGTTCTATACACCCTGATTCAACCCGATTCACCCTTTCGGAATGTCTTTCTCTTTTGCCATGTATTGTTTTTCCGGGTTATTTTTCCGGGCATCCGGCATTTAAATGATATCGGGAAACCAGGAGATGGATATCGCCGTATTTATTTTCTTTCGTAAACTGCGACCCAGTATTCCGAGGTTGGAGTCTGCGGGATATTCGCGTTCCCCCAGTAGTACCTGGTCGTATCTTCGAAAATATCGCTAAGCGCGGATAATGTGTAATTGCTGTTTTTATATGCCTGGTACCAGTCAAAAATCCACATGTTTGATGATTCCTTTACCAGCCAGGAGGTCGGCACACGGACAAACAACAAAAACCGAGGTTTGTTTCTCTCGACCTCTGATGCGAAGCGATGCTGCATGAGGAGTGCGTTTTCGTGGGATTCCATCAACGCATACGTATACAGGAATCCGGTCGCCGCTTTCCGTTTCGAATAAAAATACACTTCAGGTTCGGAACCGATCACCGCAATTTTATCGCCGATATCCGAATGCGCCGCAATCCATTTACTTATAAGAACAGCTTCATTGAACGGATTCGGCCCGTAAATGGCCCTGGAAATCCCCTCCGGATCTTTTTGTCCGATCAATTTACTGTCCGCATGCACCGGACCGGAAATACACAATACCAGCACGATCGCCGCCAGCGCATGAAGCAGAGGCCTTCTTATCCGGGTGGAAAGCATGGCCAGTGCCGCCTGAAAGAAATATCCGGCACAAAGAGATATAAAGGGAAGCAGGAATATGAAATAATGCTGACGGAAATAGAAACCCGGGACCGTGGAGAGGAGCGCTGCGGCTGTCATAAGCAATAGAACGGAATGTTCTTTGCGTTCGCGAACCCGGAGGAGCAGTATCAGAATCCCTCCAAAAGCCAGAATCCAGGTGTAAAAACCATGCTTGATAATCGGCAGTATATTGCTGATAAACAGTCCGGGAGCATATTCGACAGGGATTTCTGCGACATACGCGCGAGCATATTCAAAGGTCCAGAACCAGAACCGGCTTAATGTGCCCGTACAAAGCATATAAACGCAAAGCAGCAGGTACGGCAGCAATGACGCTCCCAGGAAAGAGCCTGCATCGAACAGCATTTTCCCGTATCTCGACGAGTACTTGACATATATGATTCCGGCGACGCCTGCGGGTATGAAAAACAGCGCGTGCTGTTTACACAGACAGGCGATCCCGAAAAGGAATCCGCTCAACAGCAGGAGATTGCTTTGGCGTCTTTCCATCCAATTGATAAACAAGAATAATGACAAAATAATAAAAAAAACCGCATACAATTCGGAATGGGCAAACATACCGAGTACCGAGGAACTGCTGAGGAGAAATCCGGCACAGGCGACCGCGAATGAAGCGCCCCATACGCCAGAAAGCCGGATCATGATCAAGTACATGAAAATGAGAGATCCCAGCACAAAGAAAAGCGCGCCGGCACGGATCCCCCGGGCAGTTTGGCCGAATACCGCCATTGTAAGGGCATAACAGTAGTAGACACCGGGCAATTTCATGTTCCAGGCTTCCTTGTACGGCACCTCGCCTTTGAGAATCTGCTGGCCCATGTAAGCATACTCACCCTCATCGCGCTCAAGCGGTACATCGAGGTAATGTATCCTGACAAGCGTAACCACAGCAATGATAACCAGGAGGGGAATGAGGAAAAGAAATTTTATATGCGGCAGCTTTAGCGACATGTATCTCCAGGCCTATTTGGCGGCATCCCTTATCTTCAATATCAGGTTCAAAACTGAAGTGTCTCCGGGAAGATCCCGTTTCAGGATCTCGAGATCGTTCAATGATGAATCGTTTTTATTGTTTTCAAAATACAATACTGCCCTGTTATATCTGGCAAGGTGCTCCCCGGGCCACATCTTCAAAATCCTGCCGAATACGGCAATAGCGTCATAATCATGCTTCCTCCTTTTCAGCAGCAATCCCGTATTCAGGAGCGCTTCACGATCAAGCGGATCATTTCGAAGGATATGACGGTACACGTCGATTGCACGATCAGAGCTTTCCGCCTGCATCAGGAGCCACGCCTGGTTCTTCAGGGCCGGGATATATTCCGGATCGATGGAAAGAGCGCGTCTGACAATCTGTTCCGCAATGTCAACACGCCCGCATCTGATATACGCATAAGCGAGACCGTTCAAGGCGGTCGTATTCCCGGGTTTCAATGCAACGGTCTTCTCCAGATGGAAACAGGCATTGCTGCAGTCACCACGATCGAGATATGCCCATCCGAGGTTATTGTGAACAAGCGCGGATGGTCCGGTTATGTCAAGAGCGTGAGTGAAAAGCGTTGTTTCATTCGTCCAGAACCGCTGCTGGTAACGGGTTTCCAAAGCCAAAAGGAGTGCGATCACTACGGCAAGAGCCGCTCCTGCCCGGGAAAGTTTTCCAATGAGAAATGAATGCAGGCCGGCTACCGTGATGATCAGAAGGCCGATAATGGGGAGATAAGCATACCTGTCGGCCATGGCCTGCTCTCCGGCCTGAACCAGGCCGATCATCGGCAAAAGGGAAATAACAAACCAGAACCATCCGGTAAAAAACCAGGGATAACGGCGCATTGTTAAAACGGCAAGTACCGTTATCAACATGAAAGCGCAGCACGCAACCGACACTTCAATGGGATTGAATGAAACGGGGAACGGGTAATATGCCGAATACCCGCCGGGCCATACAACTTTCCCGATATAGAGAAACAACGATTCCACGCTGTTCTGCAGACGAAGCCACAACGGCAGTTGCATCATACTTTGGATTGCATTTTTTGAATGCTGCGCGCCTATTGTAAGGAGCGCTCCGCAGGCTGCAATAAGCGCGTACGGTAATTTATCATAAAGCAACCTGAACCGTACCAACGTGCGTTCCGGACCTTTTTTAATGAAATTCGCGAATCCGCCCAGCGGCCACCAGTCAAGTATTATGAGAAGCAACGGCATACTGACCGCCATCGGTTTCGACCCCACCGAAAGCGTGTACAAAAAAAGAGATATCAGGTACGGCGCGCTCCGGTGATTCTTTACATAAGCGACATACGCGCCCATGGAAGACAGCATAAACAGCATGCAGAGGATCGTTTTACGCTGCGATATCCACCCCACGGCTTCAACATTCACCGGATGAAAGGCGAACAGGGCGGATATGAAGAATGACGGCCACAATCCCAGACCGAGATGAAACAGCAGCTCAAGAAGAACTATGACGCAAAGGGCATGAAGAATAACGTTCGTAAGGTGATGGCCCGACGCTGAAAGGCCGTACATGCTGCAGTCGGCCATGTGGGAAAGC
>Ga0172362_10003661_pt1 | contig 13283 bp, 9 predicted proteins | sample LakKivs1_kivu2a2_FD_114534 | JGI IMG/M metagenome (GOLD analysis project Ga0172362, IMG submission 114534) | Sediment microbial communities from Lake Kivu, Rwanda - Sediment s1_kivu2a2 | ecosystem: Environmental > Aquatic > Freshwater > Lake > Sediment | place: Rwanda: Western Province, Lake...
CCAGAGCTGCATCGAGTTTGTGGCGGACCAGACTCGGCTCATACGAATCGCCCCGCTGGATGGCCACCGGCATACTTGGGGCGTTTTTGGAGCGGTCGGGCAGCGGCGGCACGGCCGATTCCTGCGCAGTGCTCCAGGCCAAAGGGCGCCTGCTGCCAACCAATGCTGCCGCGGTGCCCAAGCCGCGGACCAACATCTTCCGTCGATTCACAGATGATCCCATTTCAATTGCCCCTACCTACGAGGAATTTAATCCACCTTATCGAGCTTTTGCACGAATTTTGTTGACGCCCCCGCAGCAGCATAGATTTCAGCAATTTTCCTTGGCAGCTCACCTTGGTTGCCATAAATGGTTATCGCACGCGGAGCAAGCATTCCCAAGACGTCAGGGATATCGCACACTCTTAGAACACTGAGGAATTGAGGTGCTTCTGTGTTCGTATGAGATAGCAGCGGTCTGTTTAGTATTACACCTGCAATATCCGGTTCCCACAAGGCGGCGTAGGCAGCCAAGATACCCGCAGCCCCTTCGCCAAGCACGTAGACTGGGACACTCTCATTGTATTTACCTCGCAGATATCGGGCTGTCGCGATGACATCCCACACCCGCCCGGTATCGACGGTCCTGCCTAACAAGACGTGTGAACGCTCGACATAGTTGGGCGGGTTCTTGCGTGTCCAACGCGTGTCGCCGACACCACGTGGAGAACACACGTATATGTGATCACCGGGTTCGTACACACGGTGTACCCAATTGGATATATGCTCCGCCGAATCGGGATTTCGTACAACGATCAAAAGACGTCTGGCATCCTCGGTTGAGCCGAAACTTGTAGCGTATTGCAAACCAACTTTGATACCGGGTTCTGACTCAAGCAGCACATCGTTCGGTTGGACCTGCTCGAGCAACTTAGCTGGTGGGATCCGCTCTGGAAAATATCGAAATGTCACGCGACGGAGTTCAGCCAGAATCGGCGTTTTCCAGGTCTCGTACTCGCCTTTCCGGGGCGGCTCCACCTGCGCCACGGGCACGAAATGCTGGTCTATGGTCGTGTTCAACGCATCTGCGGGAATGTCAGAGTCTTCAGGAAAAACGCGGAGCTTCTCCGGCTCAATCGGATGCACTGGCTTACCGGAAGAGTCAGTCACGAGATCTACCTCACTATCAGTCACCACCGTCGCATCATTCTTCAGGTGCGTGTTTATGAAGCGATAGACCGCTTGGCGGATGTCCTGTCGATAGGCGTGACCCCCGATGCTGACGACGCTGTCGACAAAATCACCTGCTCCGTATAGGCTGTAGACCCGTTCCAGTCGATTTATCACCCGCTGGTTGGCATCCATCGGAAAGATAGAGTCTTGGTCACTGTTGACGAACAACAATGGGCGGGGCGCCACCAGAGCAGCAATGTTGGTCCACGGCCACTGGAATGTGTTGTACAAGAACATGCAATCACAATGTCCGTTGATCACCCGATTGGGCACATAGGACATCAGATCAGCCATGCCGCTAACGGGTACGGCAACTTTAGCACGCTCATCGGCCGCCGCGATCCAGAAGGTAGCCGCTCCGCCACCGCTGATTCCGGTCACGGCAATCCGCTCGGGGTCCACATCAGCTCGGCTAACCAGGTAATCGATGCCGCGAATTCCATTGAGGCACTCTACACCTGCAGGCGTATATCCGCGTGAGTGCCACCACCAACGACCTTCACGATACGTACCGTGGTGAATACCTGCAATCTCACCTAATTGCAGCGTGTCGAGAATCAGACAAATGTAACCATGCCGCGCAAACCATATACCGTGCGACTGGAAAGCGGTCTTGTTACCGTTTCGTCCTCGGGAAGAATGCCCACAGACATATAGCACAGCCGGCAAATGTTGGCCCTTAGTGATGTTCTTCGGCCGATAGAGATTGGCAGTAACATATAGCTGTGGCCGGCTCTGATAATGAAGCATATCCACAATATAATCGTCACCTTGAAGCGTCCTGGTGACAGTAGCTTTAAGCGGCGTTTTTTGCGGCATTGGCTGGAGCCCCAGCATATAGAGGTATTCCTCTTTATACTTAGGACGAAGTTTCTTCCAGTCCTCCACAGATTCAACGTTTTGAAAAAACCGTCTATGTATCTCCTCCGTCTCACCTCTCAAGTATTCCTGAATCATTTCATCACCAGGCTGCCCACGGTCCGGCGGATCATATGGCTGGCCTCCCATTTTCGACGCGCTTGCGAGCATTGTCAGCACCGCCAAAACGGTCATGTACCAAAATCGCATGATTTGATCCCTCTTGTATTTTCTGTGAATATCTGCCTCACCATATTATGTGCAACCATTGTAAAGGGGGAACGCGCATTTGCAATGGTTACCTATCGGTGATTCGCTTACTAATGGGCGAATCGCCGTTGAGTAAGACCACCAATGCGACGACTTGAAAGAGTGGCCTACATATTATCTCGACAACGGCCGTTCCCGACGAACTGATAGAATCTATTGGACCAGTCCTGCCAGCAGCCAGTGTGCGCGCACCGATGACGCCCGAAAATTGCTCTTTTCAGGGTTTGCCTACTTCTTGGCCAGTTGTCATAAGCACTTGTCTTCACTGATGTAATCGAAATTCTCACAGAACCTGCAAAACTGTGACTTTCAACTATTTGTAAAAAGTCGCGAGTTTGAGCATTGGCTATCCAAATGATTGAAGAGATGCAATTACTTCAGCCTTTGAGTGATTCAAGGATCGAACATCGCAACCGTAAACCTAACCGTGTTCGCTTGACTGAAAAAGGAATGTTCCGGTTAAGCTCCAGCAACAAATGATAATGCCGAATTTCGCCACTTTGCCATCGCACGTTGGCAGTGCTCGAAAAGCTCACCATCAAAGGTCAGGGGCCTGGAGTCTGATACAATAGGGGTGTTGGCGCCCCGGAAACAAACGGATACACTACTTACGGTAGATTCTTAGGGGCAAACATAGCAAGGAATCTATGTGTCTTTTGCCCCTGGCTATGAGTGAAGCCATCTGGGAGATCGCACAATACGGGCAATTTATTTCCGGGGTATATAATGGTTCTTCGAACACTATCGATATCTCTTGTCACTCTTATGGTCCAGTCGCTCACTGCTGCTGAGCGAATACCGTCGATTCCCAAGACCGCCTACGAGATAGTGGATGATCTGTCATATCCTCAGAAATCCACCGAGGAACTCTGGAAGCCAATGGCTGGTACGAAGCCGGTCTCGGTAGTTGAGGTGGGCTGCAAGAAAGCTTTGAGGATGCCCTGCAACTTCCGGGGCACGAAGATCGATCGCGCTTCCTGGGACCACAATATTAAGCTCGACCTTACTATGTGCAAGGGCCTGCAATTTCTATTCTACTGTCACGACGCATCAGCGGTGGCCAGCTTTAGCGTTTACATGCACAGTGGAGATGGGTGGTATAGGGGGCAGTTTGACGCTACTGCCACAGCCCTATGGACTCCAGTAAGGATTTACAAGAAAGACATGGATATCGAGGGCCGTCCTGCAGGATGGGGCAATGTCGACATAATTCGCATCTCGGCGTGGCGAGGTCAAGATGTAGATACGGAGTTCTACATTACAGCGTTTGGCTTGTTTGGCAGAGATGGAAAGATCATTGTCGTTCGTGGCGACTCGGCCGCCAGCCAAGCCCCCAATGAGCTCGAGGCCGTAAAGCAATACACTGGCATCATGACCCAGTTTCTTGACCGTGCGGGTCTTTCGTACATCGTCCTTAGCGACCTGGATGTCACAGCAGCAAGACTGAAGAAGGCTGAGCTTGTTATTTTCCCTCACAATCCCAAGATGCCGGACATGGTTGCTGATGAGATCGCCAAGTTTCTCCAGGCTGGCGGTAAGCTAATCGCATGCTACCACCTACCGAATCGTCTGGAGTCAGTGGTCGGTATTAGAAGCACTGGGCACATTCCCCAGCATTACAGGGGCTATTTCGATTCAATTCGGCCTTCTGATAAGTCATTGGAAGGGCTCCCGAATATTACCCGGCAGGTCTCATGGAACATACAAGAGGCCCTGCCTGTCAAAGAACACAGCTACGTTGCCGCGTGGTGGTACAGCGATAATGGTCAACCGACTGGCAAACCTGCTATTATTGTCAGCAACAACTGTATCTACCTGACGCACGTGTTACTCCCAGACGATCGAGCTAACAAGTTGCAGCTGCTCCTGGCCATGGTCGGGAAACTTGTGCCAGAACTGTGGGGCCAAGCGGCTAGCGCATGTATTGAACGCATTGGGCGCTTCTGGCCCTACGAAAACTACGATACTGCCTACGGGAGCATAAAAGAATGTGGTTCTTCTTTGAGCGACTCCCTATCGGTTCTTCAGTCAGCCCATGAACGGCGTAAAGAAGGTATGGTCCTGTTGTCTGAGCGGAAGTTCTCTCAAGCTATCCTTGCTGCTGATGAAGCACAGAAGTCTATGATCGATGCATATTGTCTGATCCAGAAGCCATTGCTCAAGGAACATCGGGCGTTCTGGTGCCATAGTGCCTTTGGCGTGGAGGGCATGGACTGGGACCACGCCATCAAGGCCTTGGCTGAAAATGGTTTCACTGCCATCCTGCCAAACATGCTATGGGGTGGAGTGGCTTTCTACAAAAGCGACGTATTACCAGTCTCCCCGGCTGTCGCAGAAAAAGGCGACCAAATCTCGCTTTGCGTGACGGCATGTAGGAAATACGGTATCCAATGCTACATCTGGAAGGTCAATTACAACATGGGCTGGGCCACGAACGAAGCGTTCATAGCGCAGATGAAAGCCCAGAACCGGACCCAGGTCAACTACGATGGTTTGCCGAATGATCGCTGGTTGTGCCCTTCACACCCGGAAAATCAAAAACTTGAAATTGAATCAATGCTGGAAGTCGCGCGTAAATACGATGTGGACGGCCTCCATTTTGATTATATTCGCTACCCTGGCAGCGAGGGCTGCTTCTGCAACGGATGTAGAACAAGGTTTGAGGAAGCCATTGGAAGGAAGATCAACAACTGGCCGTCAGATGTACGAAACGATGAGAACCTGGCCCAGGAATGGCTGGACTTTCGGCGTCAGCAGATCACTACTGTCGTGGCCGCTATAGCCGGCCGCGCAAAAAAGATTAGGCCGAGTATCAAGATATCGGCGGCCGTTTTTCGAAACTGGCCAGTCGATCGAAACTCAGTGGGTCAGGACTGGAAACTCTGGTGTGACCGCGGGTACCTCGACTTCGTCTGTCCTATGGATTACACACCTTCAAGCAGCCAGTTTAAGTCCATGGTTGAACAACAGCTTGCATGGGCCGGTAAAATCCCCTGCTATCCTGGAATTGGCTTAAGTACCTGGAGTGACTCTACTGATATCTGCAAGTTGATTGAGCAGATCAAGATGACCCGCCAACTGAGCACAGGAGGCTTCACGGTTTTCAACTATGGTCCTACCGAGGCAACTCAGATCCTTCCCCTTCTGGGAAAAGGGATGACAAGAAAAGAGCGACTTTCCAGCCAATGAGCGACAATCTTCGCTTGGAATGGCTATATTCACAAACACGAAGGTATTAAGAGGTAGCCTCAGCCTTTGGTTATGAACCACATCTGCTTGAGGCATCAGAGGATTTGCAGCAACTTTCCTTGGAGAATTTGAATACTAAGCGTAAAGAAACCTCAGTTTACGCGTCAAAGCGATCGGTATTGACTATTATATTGTTTATCAGCTTCTTCCTGAAGTAACGTACGCTGGCTATATCAATCGTTCTGCTTCTGCTCCGCCTATATGACACAGGGTTCCTTTATAAATTTTTCCCACCACTTTGAAGTAAAGACACAATTTGTAAAAGCCCGAAGCTTTCAGCATCCCGCCGGGTAGACGCCATCGGCAGGATCACTTCCAGCGGCAATCCCTCCAGTCCAAGCACTCAAGTTCCACGATCGCAGGGCGCCCGATACCCAGGGGCAGTCCTTCTGGCTCGGTGGGAGAGTCTTTTCTGCCGGTTGGCCTATAATCTAATTGGTGTATTCCAGTGCGATCCAACTGGGGATTCCTTCCCTACCTGCAACATTGCGAGGCCGTACGCGCAGTTGGTTTCTGCCGGGGTGCAGCGTCCAAGTGAAACCGGAGGCCACGCTCTTTTTCTCCCCGGCGTCGATCTCGGCCAGGAAGGTCTCGAAGCTGGGTGTCTCGGTATCCAGATGAACCCGAAAGACGCCAGGCGTCTGGCTCGGCTCCAAGACATAGTGCGCCTGGTTGAGGGTCCACTCGAAATCCCCTCGCTTGGTCACGCGATGGCCGAACAACAAGCCGGCCGGCGCCTCGGCATCGGTCCATACGTAGTGTCCGGTCCAAGACCATTCGTCCGTTCCCTGGCTAAGCGGCAGAGGAGATTTCGCCTGCAGGAAGTTGCTGCGGGGAATCATCCGGAGCTCGAGGTACCAGTTCAGGGGCGCTGGACCAGCCAGGCCTTTCCAAACGAATTGTTTGTTCTTGGTCCGCTCGGCGGCGATGACCCGCACCGGCTCGACAGGTTCTCCCCGCAAGGTCGGCAACTGGCGCTGGCGCAGTTCCCAAATCGAGAGAGGAACCCCCGTTTCCTCCGCGACGATGTACCAAGCCAACGCGCCGTCCACGTAGACCCACTTTTTCCATTCATTAGACCAGAGTTCCACAATTTCGTGGCCCCCGCCCCCAAGGCGTTCATACCAACGCCCGGGGCTGATGGAAACGGCGCGGCCCACAAACCCGAAGCTCTCGCAGGCCTGCAAGAACACCAGGTTAAACTGGAGGCAGAAACCGCCGGTAGGCTTGCCATCCCGGTACGGCTTCAGAATCTCCAGCGCATCCCAGAGAGGGTAGCACTCGCTGATGTGATTGGGCCAGTCCCAGTAATTGCAGGCCCATTGCGCCAGACGCAACATCAGCTCGAGCTCGTTGCGCGCACCTTGCACCACCTCATCCAGCTTGTACTCTTGGCAGAGCTGCTTGAGGCGAGGATGATCCAGGGGTTCGTACTCGAACGGAATGGAAGTGCGGACAATATCCTCGTTGTGCTCCTCCAGGACGCGCAGCCGAGCCGTCCAGTCCTCCGGGCCAGTCGGCTTGGCTTCCACTCGGACACGCCACAACCGCGGGCTCTGCAGCGGATCTCGCGAGGAGAGCTCCATGACCACCTGCACATACCGCCCGCGTGGGCTCGGAAGCACGCCCCCGGTTGCGCCCAACTCTTGCCAATCCGACCAATGCTTCTCGGTGGGAACATAGGTGTCGCCGGTTCGTGCCCGAACCAGGATACCGCCCGCCGGTCCGGTTTCTCCCTCCACGGCGATCTCGATCGGGCCCGTTTGGGTGATAGGCGCCCCCACCGCGTTTCCCTCCAGATTGCCCGCGTCCAGCACCGGCAGGGTGACCGATCCCTGGGACCGATAGTGCTCCAGAAACACGCGCATCCCGTACTCCCCATCGAGTTTGCCCTCCGGTCCCAGGTGGCCGTAATCCCAGGTCTTGCCCGCATCGGTGCTCTTGGCGCTGCGGCCAGGATGCCTCGTCCGGGTGCGGGACCCCAAGGCGAACTCATCGTCCCGCGCGATCGTCACCCTGCCCGAGGTTCGCAGGATGATCTCATTGCGGCCTGCCTGGAGCAGGTTGGGGTCAAAGGCGTAACTTTTATGGAGTTGCCTTCCGCTCTGGTTTGGCCCGAAGTGCTGCGCAATCCCATTGATGAGGGCCTCAACGGGCACGTCCGACAGCACCACCAGGTACGCGACTCGGGCGTGGGGATTCGTAATGAGAAGCTCCTTCTTGATCCACGTCTGGGTCGTCACCATTTCCCGATTCTCGGGCTTTTGATAAGACCGGCCGGACGCGGGGCCGTCATCCTCGAAAAGTTCTCCAACAGCCAGTTCAATTTCCCCCTGTCCTTCGGACAGCCTCAGGTCGTGGGTGATGGATTGTTCGAAGACCCTCGGCGCCTCAAGCCGCAAGACCGATGCGCCAACCGGCTTCTTCTGCTCCTGCGCCTGGGCAAACGGGAGAACTATCCAAACAAGGCACGCTACGGGGAGAATTCTCATCGGCATGACGCCTCTCCTTCAGGCTATTCGATTCTGCGTTGTGGTACTCTGCACGGGGGACATTCTGCCGAGTTTGCGATTGGACTTCCGGGGATCCCTTACTTGTTTCCGTCTTGATTAAGTGCGCTGGCTTCATCTATTTATGGAGTCTTCTTTTTCTTTGCCACACGTTTGGGAAAGAGCGAGACCGTGAAATGGCCGGCGGTCTGCTCGGGCTTTCACAGGTCCTCACAGAGGATATCCAAGTCGCAATTGAACTGCCTGGCGTGGGCTTCACGGGCACGGCACACTTCTTCGACAATCGGGTCCTTCATGGTTCGTCTCTGAACAACTCCTCGTATCCAATCACACAGGTCTTGATGTACACCTTATGTCTCATAGTCATACGATCGTGCCTCTGGGGCTTGACTGAGATTGATTATAAAAGCGTCTAGTGCTGCGCCAACACAATAATGGAAAAGAAGAAAACTTAAGTATGAAGAAGCTGTTGGTTAGGCCTGAACGTTCCTACATTCTCTCGCTCTTGCCAAAGCTTTCGGACCAGTCCTGCCAGCCTATGAAGCTAGTGCGCGCGCACGTAACATGCCCGAAAATTGCACTTTTCGGCGTTAACCTGCTTCTTGACCAGTCGTCGTAACTATTCTTCTTTACTAATCTTATCTCAATTTCCTCAAAACTTGAAAACTGTGACTATCTAACTATTTGTAAAAGGTCGCGAGTTTTAAGCCGTAGTCCGGCAATGAGAAAAAGGCTGCCAGTATCTCAAACTGCCAGTGGTTGTCTATGGACAAATGAGCAACCTTAGAAGTGCACCTTCAGACCATGTAACTTGACTCCAGAATGCTGACTTTCATGTTTGCCATTTAGGCAGTCACGAAACGGCCGAGGCATCGCGGGTGACTGAGGGGCCTGTTTTCCCGAAGTCTTCCAGCTTGACGCACGTTAGCCGATGTGCCTCCGCGATTCAGCCTGTAGTCATATCCAAGTCATAAGATATGGATTGGCATATCTGGCGCCAGGCTCGTATCTCACTGTACTGCATCGGACCGGTGGCCGAGCACATCGGCTTCCTCGAAGACGGCATGGTAGACGGTCGTTCGCTCGTCCGAGGTGAAGACAAGATGGATCTTGCCGTCGTCGGTCTGGATGGCATAGGGGTAGGCATAGTCACCCGGGCCTTCGATTAGATTGCGACGGTATGGATAAGTTCTGTCGCCGTCGATCGAGAGGGCCGCCGTCAGTGGCGTGCGGTCGCTGGTCGAGTTGTTGAAAATCAACAGAAGGCTACCGCTCTTGAGACGCAGGAACTCGACGGCAGCGTTGGGATTGGGGAATTCTGTGTCCTTTCCCTCGCTCCAGGTGCGTCCGTCGTCGCGTGACTCAGCGCGAACGATGCGCCCATCCGGCCGGCCGGAGTAATCTCCACCGCGCCGGCAGTAGCAGATGAGGTAGTCGGTCGTGATCGCGGCTACAGCGGGTTGAATGTTGCCAATACGCGAGTGGATACAGTTCGTTTCGGTCCAGGTGTGAAGCCGGGCGTCCCAGCGGAAAAAGAGCGAGCAACTGTCTGGACCGACCATTTCGGTGTCGTGGCCCGTCTCGTGATACGCCGGCAGCAAAATGTCACCGTTGGCCAGAGCGAGTGGACGACTTCGGACCATCATCCCTTCCGTCATTGTCACCAACATCGGATCGGACCATGTCTCGGCACCATCGCGGGAGATCTTGGCTTGAATCCGTGACGAGGACCAGGTTTTGCCGTAGCGAACGACGTAGAACAGCCACACCATGCCGTCGGGGGCCTGCCACACCACAGGATTGCCTTCGGAGCGAAAGGGCGTGTCGGCGATGGGCACGGGTGTCGTCCACTGGGTCTGCCCTTTCGGCAAACGGGCACCGTACACGGCAGTGTCCGTGGCATACTCGCCTGAGCCGGTGTAGTACGCCAAGTACAAGTCGCCACTGGCCAATTGTGTGATGGAGGCCGGATGCTTGTAGCGTCCGCCCGGATGCTCAGGACCGAAGACGCGCTGGACGGGTACTGCTGTCTTCATAGCCCTCATAGATTTAACGGGCACCTTGCCAGGGTCCCAGATGGTGGCGGCGATGTAGCGTTCCGGGCCGGTCTTGTGATCCCAGAAATAGTAGATGGTGACGACCTTTCCATCCGGCCGCTCCACACTGCGTGGGTAGCCGATATCGCGGCCGCCGCCATCCTCACGCAGCGTAACAGGATCGCTCCAGGTGCGGCCGCCATCGTCGCTCAGGCGGGCGTAAATACCCCAGGGCGCCGCGCGATAGCCATAGGTCAAGCACAGCCGCCCGTCGTGCAATCGTATTAGCGCTGGTGGATTGCCCTCGCCGGTGTCAGGGACCGGGCGATTGAGATGTCTCCAGGAGTCGCCATTGTCCCGTGAGAGGTAGGCATCGATCCAGCTTCCTGACTCGTCGCGGCAGCGGATCGTGGTAAGAATCTCTGCGGGTGACAGACGCACCGTGGAAGGCATGATGGCGTAGCCGGTCGGCTCCGGGCCGATGTATGATACGAACGACCACGTCTTACCGCCGTCGGTGGTGCGCGTGCATATCACACGGCCTTCTTGGTTGTTCTGCTTCGCGGCAGTCAAAAAGAGCATGCAATCGTGCTTGCCATTGACCAGATAGTCCGTGCGGGCGGCGATCCCCTTTTGGCCGAAGAGCGGCAGGCGGAACGGGCCCTCCCAATTGTGCCCACGATCCGTCGAGTAGTAGAATCGCGACAGGCCGGTATCCTTGTCCGACATGCGGATCGTCATGGCGAAGTCCGGGTGGGTGAAGTCAATGCCGCCGGGACAGTCGCGCCACGGCCTCTCCTGAAGCCCAGGCGGTGGGGTTCCGTGCAGGGCCTTGCCTGCTGGGACGAGTACTCCCTTTACGGAGGGGTTCTCAATCTGCCAGGTCAGTCCACTGTCACGGCTTCGCGCCAACAGGTGTTCCTCGGGCTTGTCCAGGTCAATCGCATGAAGATTTGGGCCCAGGTCCTTGTAGGTGCCCGCGCTGAAGCCCACGAGAATTTCGTTCCCCCAGGACCAGATGCCATGGTTAGCGGGCCACCCGCCAAAGCGGTACGGCTCGTGATAGACCATCACATGCTGGAGTACAACGCCGTGTGGCGACGTGGGCTTTGCCAGCTCGACTCTCGCAGTCTCATCCGACGAAACCGAAGGAAGGCAAACCAGCATGAAGAAGAGAGTGTGCATGGCATTTTTCCTCTTTCCAGATTGTATACAGCCATTCGGCTGCCTTGCTTGGTCTAATCTCAGCTCACGACATTCTGTGGATTCCCCTGCATGAAGGCCCGCACGTTAGACACGGCGATGTCCATCAGCCGTTGCCTCGCTGCCTTGCTGCCTCAATGTCAACCACATTATACCCGGTTGCCAGAACGCCGATGTACTTGAGCCCAGACAGATGGGCGACCGTCGCACCAGCCAGGACCGTTTTGTTCGTCAAGACAATTCGGGCTCCGCAGGCACGCTCCACTACCCGTATCGGCTCCGTCCGGTCGTAGACGTCGCTGGGCCCCAGTGTCTTCAGCGCGTCCCAGGTCAGATCGCCGGGGTTGAGAGTATATCCATCCAGAACAACGATCCGCATGGTCATAACACTCCCTTGCGCCTGTATTTCTCGGTAGTGCTACGTGAGAAGTCCTCGACCGCCTGGTTCAGTTCCCAGAGGATCTGCTCGTGCGTCTTGCCCGAGGACGCTCGCCGTCTATCGTCAACATCACCGGCCACACGCTTGGAAAGTATAGCTGGAAATCCTATCCTTTGCAAAGCGATTCTCTGGTTATTTCTAACGCGCCGGCATCCGGTGCAAGGATACGGCCGGAGAGAGAAAGCGAGGCCCTAACGGCTGCCGCAGGGACCGTCTTGAGAACCAGTCGCCTGTTCATTACATCTTATCATTGAATCAGAGTCTTAACGTTTGGGGTGGATTGCCGCTGAAATCAGCGATCGTCGCGACAGCGTCGTCGAGATAGAAAAGCGCAAATATCGGATTGTCAGGCGTCTTATAAATCGCTCTCACGAGAGGAATTGCCTCCTGTATAATCCTGCTTTTGATAGACCGATCCTGGGATAAGACAACCTTGCCGCTTAATCTAAGCCAGGAGAAATTCTCGACGCGGGCACACAACTCAACATAGGGCTGCTGTGTAATCTCCTTATATACTTGCTTGTCGCTTGTAGTGCTGAAGTAGAGCTTGCCGCCTTCTTCCAGCTTGAACTGGAACGGACGCACTTTGGGTTTTCCGTCCGTCCCAATCGTGGCTAAGTACTGGGTTTGGCTTTTCTTGAGAAAGTCAACTACGGGTTTCATTGCTGATCCCCTAAGATAGAAGGTTATTGATGTAAATGTACAGAGCTCCAGCAGTTGGCGCAAGTACCGCCAGGAAGATTTGTCGTCTGTTCATGAAACCGTCTCCCTGAATCAGAGCGTGAACGTCTGGGGTGGATTGCCGCTGAAATCGGCAATTATCGCCACGGCTCCGTCCAAATAGAAGATCTCAAAGGCCGGGTTTTCTGGCGTTTTGTAGATGGACTTGACGATTGGGCTGGCATCCTGGATTCTGGCTTTGAGCTCGAGATCCTTCGAGAATACAACCTTGCCGTTCAGACGCAGCCACGAGAAGTTCTCGCCAGACGCGCAGAACTCGACGTACGGATGCTTCTGGAGTTCCTTAAACACGGTTTTTTGGTTGGAGGTACAAAAGTAGAGCTTTCCACCCTCTTCCAGCATGAACTGGAAGGGACGAACCTTGGGTTTGCCGTCCAGGCCAATCGTGGCAAGATACTGAACCTGGCTCTTGATCAGGAAATCGGTTACGGCGTTCTCTCTCTTGGATGTGCTTTGCATGGTTTTGCTCCTTTCTGCAGGTCACATTGTTCGCACACGAACTATTGGCACAAAAAAACTACTCGTTCAGGTTGCTCTCAATCTTTTCCAACCGCTCTACCAGGTACTCACGATCCTTTTTGCTCACGTCCTTATAGAGCTTGTTCAGTAATACCTGGGAAATCTCATCAAAGTCCTTCCGAAATCTGCGCCCCTTGGGCGTCAGTTCCACGTACACCATTCGGTTATCTGTTTCACACGGGAACTTGCGCAGGTAGCCGTGTTTTTCGAGCGTACTGATCGTCACGGTCACCGTCGATTTGACCC
>Ga0172362_10003663_pt1 | contig 13278 bp, 12 predicted proteins | sample LakKivs1_kivu2a2_FD_114534 | JGI IMG/M metagenome (GOLD analysis project Ga0172362, IMG submission 114534) | Sediment microbial communities from Lake Kivu, Rwanda - Sediment s1_kivu2a2 | ecosystem: Environmental > Aquatic > Freshwater > Lake > Sediment | place: Rwanda: Western Province, Lake...
CGACGAGAAGAACCAGGCGTATCTCCTGGGCGTGCTCTGCTCGATTCCGCTGGACTGGTACGCGCGCCGCTTCGTCGAAACACATGTCAACTTCCACATCCTGAACGCCTTCCCCATCCCGCGCCCCCGCCGGGACAATCCGCTCTGGCAGCGTGTTGTTCAACTTGCCGGTCGGCTGGCGAGTCCGGACGACCGATTCGCGGAGTGGGCGGCGGCCATCGGCGTGGAGTGCGGGCCTGTCCCGCAATGCGACAAGGAGCAGATGATCTACGAACTTGACGCCGTTGTCGCCCACCTCTACGGCCTGACGGAAGCCCACGTCCGGCACATCTTTGAGACCTTCCACGAAGGCTGGGACTACCAGCCACGGCTGGAGGCGGTGCTTCGGCACTTCCGTGGCTGGAAGGCGTTGGTATAATGGCAGGTGGCAACTGCGAAGGAGCAGGTTGTGACTTACCGCGGACGAGTGAAAGACGGACTGGTGGTTCTGGAAGGCCCGCGAATGCCGCCGGAAGGTGCGCCTGTGAGCGTTCGGGTGCTGAAGGCGCCGACGCGCCGGGCGGGAACGCGGCGCAGGTCGGCGGCGACGCCCTTTGAGCGGATGAAGCCGTTCATCGGCGTCATAACGGACTTGCCGGCCGACCTCAGTCTCAACCACGACCACTACCTGTACGGTGCCCCCAGGAAGGCATGAAAAGGGCGTTCGCCGATACCGGGTACTACCTTGCCCTGCTGAATGCCCGCGACCAGCACCACGGGGCCGCGGCTGCGGCCGCGCGAGAATGGACCCGATTCGTTCTGACGGACTTCGTTCTGGTGGAGGTGGGCAACGCCGTGGCGGCGTCCGCGCGCCGCGGCACGTTTCCCAGGCTGGTCCGGCACCTCCGCCAGGACCCGGACACCGTAGTCATCCCCGTGTCGCGGGAACTGCTCGACGCGGGCGTTGACCTCTACGAACGCCGCCCCGACAAGGACTGGTCCCTGACCGACTGCATTTCCTTTGTGGTCATGGACGAGGAAGGCCTGTCCGACGCGCTGACGGCCGACCATCACTTCGAGCAGGCCGGGTTCCGGGCGCTGCTGAGATAGGGGGCGAGGCAGAATGAAACCCGAGTTCGTTGACAACCGCAGCGGCAACACGCTGGTCGCGGCCTTGCGGGCTCATTTGGACTGGCTGGCGTCAACGTACGCGCGGCCGGTGGAGCTGGCCATCGCGACGGGGTACTTCAACCCGGAGGGCTTCGCCCCGATCGCAGACCGGCTGGAGAAGCTGCCGAAGGTGCGGCTGCTGCTGGGGGCCGAGCCGGTGCCGCCGCCGGCGCGGCCGGTTCGCAGGCCCGGCGATCCGCGCGGGGAGCGGTTCGAGGCCAAGCTCCTTCACGAGGCCATCCGCGCGAACTTCGGCGGCCTGCTGAAGGACCGCGACAGGCTGTCGTTCGATGCTCAGACGGACGCGGCGCTGAAGAAGCTGCTGGACTTCCTGGCCTCCGGGCGGATCGAGGTCCGCCGCTACGAGAAGGCGTTCCTCCACGGCAAGGCGTACATCTTCGCCGACGACGAGGGGGTTATCGCCGGGAGCAGCAACTTCACCGCGGCCGGGCTGGTGAGCAACCTGGAGCTGAACCTCGGCCGGTACGACCCCACGCCGGTGGCGCAGGTGAAGCGGTGGTTCGACGAGCTTTGGGCGGAGGCCCAGCCGTTCGATCTGGCGGCCATCTACGCCGCCCGCTTCCAGGAATACGACCCGTACCTGATCTACCTGCGCGTGCTCTGGGAGCTGTACGGCCACGAGTTGGAGCAGGAGAAGGGCCGGGACACGCGGATTCGGCTGACGACGTTCCAGAACGACGGCATGTGGCGGGCGCGGCGCATCCTGGAGGACCGGCACGGCGTGATCGTGGCCGACGGCGTGGGGCTGGGCAAGACGTTCATCGCCGGGGAGATCATGCGCGAGGCGACGGAGGATCGCCGCCAGCGGGTGCTGCTGGTCGCCCCGGCGGCGCTGCGGGACGGGATGTGGAAGCGGTTCGCCGAGGCCCACCTGCTCTACCTTGAGTGTATCTCGTACGAGCAGCTTCTCGCCGGCGGGCCGGCGGAGGACCCGAACCGGTACGCGATGGTGGTGATCGACGAGGCTCAGGCGTTCCGCAACCCGGAGGCCAAGCGGACGGCCGCCCTGCGAAAGCTGCTCCAAGGCGAGCCGCCCAAGAAGCTGGTTCTCCTGACGGCCACGCCGGTGAACAACTCGCTGTGGGACCTCTACTACCTGCTGGCGCTGTTCATCGGGCACGACGCGGCGTTCGCCGACCGGGGCATCCGGTCGTTGAAGGAACGGTTCGCGGAGGCGTCGAAGGAGGATCCCTACGACCTGCGGCCGGACATGCTGTTCGACGTGCTGGACACCGTGACGGTGCGCCGGACGCGGCACTTCGTGAAGAAGTACTACCCGCACGACCGGATCGTCGGGCCGGGCGGCATCGAGATGGCCGTGACGTTCCCCGACCCGCACGTGCGGAAGGTGGACTACGACCTCGACGCCGTGCTGCCGGACTTCTTCGACGAGTTGGAGGAGGCGCTGGCGCCCGAGGATGAAGACGCCGAGCCGCTGCTGAGAATGGCGCGGTACTGCCCGTCGGCCTACGGGCCGGGCGAGCTGGACGTATCGCAGTTGGCCCTGGTCGGGCTGGTTCGGTCGGGGCTGCTCAAGCGCTTCGAGTCGTCGGTGTACGCCTTCGCCAAAACGGCCGGGCGGATGGCCGACAGCCACGACCTGTTCCTGCGGGCGCTGGAGCGCGGGTACATCCTTCGCACGAAGGACTCCGAGGAGTGGGTCAACGTCGATTGCGATGAGGAATGGGACCTTCTGTTGGAGGCGACGGAGCAGGAATCGGCCGAGCGCTACGACGTGGCGGCGCTGCGGGGGGCGGTGGAAAGCGACCGGGACATTCTGCGCGGCTTCGCCCGCAAGGCGGCGGCCGTGACGGCGGGAACATGCCCGAAGCTGGCCGAACTGAAGCGGGCACTGCTGGACATCCTTCGGCAAGCCCACGAGGAAGGGACCGACGAGGAGGACATCCGCGAGAAGCGGAAGGTGGTGATCTTCTCGTACTTCGCCGACACGGCCGACTGGATCGAGGGCTACCTGCGGCAGGCGGTGGAAGCGGACAGGCGGCTTGCGGAGTACCGCGGGCGGATCGTCTCCGTGGCCGGCCAGGAGAGCCGGGGCGGGGTGTCACGTGAGGACGCGGTGTTCGGCTTCGTGCCGAAGTCGAGCGAGGCGCCGGGCGGCCGGGATGAGGACCGCTTCGACATCCTGGTGACGACGGACGTGCTGGCGGAGGGCGTGAACCTTCAGCAATGCCGGAACATCATCAACTACGACCTGCCGTGGAACCCGATGCGGCTGGTGCAGCGGCACGGGAGGATCGACCGGATCGGCAGCCCGCACCGCGACGTGTACGTGCTGTGCTTCTTCCCGGACAAGCGGCTGGACGGGCTGCTGAACTTGGAGAGCCGAATCCGCCGGAAGCTGGCGCAGGCGGCGGCGTCCATCGGCGTGGAGAGCGAGGTCATCCCTGGCGGGGCGACGAACGAGGTGGTGTTCACCGAGACGCGGCAGGAGATCGAGAAGCTGCGGCGCGAGGAGGCCGACATCCTCGTGACGGGCGGCGAAGACCCGCACGCCCACAGCGGCGAGGAGTACCGCCAGGAACTCCGCAAGGGCTTGCAGACGCGAGAGGCGGACATCCGGTCGCTGCCGTGGGCGGCGGGGTCGGGCATTGCCGGCGGACCGCAGCGCGGGCACTTCTTCTGCGCGAAGGTCGGGGAGCGGCTCTTCCTGCGGTTTGTGCCGGCGGCCGGCGGCGAGGTCGTTCGGAACACGCTGAACTGTCTGCGGGCGATCACCTGCGCGGAAGACACGCCCCGACACCTCCCGCCGGAACTGGCCGAGGCGACCTATGACGCCTGGGCGAGGGCGCGGCGGGACATCTACGAGGACTGGACCTTCGCAACGGACCCGGCCAACCTTCAGCCGCGCATCAGGCCGTTCTTCCGGGCGGCGGCGGAGCACCTGCGGGCGCACCCGCCGGCGGGCGTCGCGCAGGCGGAGCTTGACCGGACCATCGAGGCGGTCGAAGCCCCGTGGGGCGTGCGGATCGAGCGCCCACTGCGCGAGGCGTTTGACCGGGAAGCTCAAGACCCGCTTATGGCGTCGGCCGCGCTGGTTGGGAAGGTCAAGGAGCTTGGCCTGCAACCGTACCGCCAGCCCAAGCCGCTGGACCCCATTGACGAGGACGAGATCACGCTGATCTGCTGGATGGCGGTGGACACCTGACGAGGATGAGGAAACGGGAGAATGCCAGACATGGACCGTCGCGACCAAACTCTGGTGAATATGCACAGCGCCTTCCATGAGGCCCTGCGGCATAGAGAGCAGGACATCATCCGCTTCGTGGCAATACTGGGTGCTGCGTTGGGCGGGTTTGTCTTGATCTTGGGCAAGGAGAACCTTCGGGAACCTGCGAGGTTCGTTGCGGGGGCCTACGGCGTTCTCCTGGTGCTTGTCGTGGGTGCGTTCTACGCGCTTGCCCTCGGCTACAACTACCGTTACCTGACGGTCCAACTGTCCAAGTTGGGGTCGCCGGGATGTCTGGACACCGAGAAGCACCTACTGGCTTGCTGGCCGAAGGAACCTGGGCCCTTCAAGCGGAAGTACCGTTGGGGCGTCATCCCATGGTGCACCCCGCCAGGGATCATCAAGGTGTTCTGGCTCGCATTCGTCGCGAGCATCCTTGGGGTAACGGTTGTGGTGTCCGTTGCCCGGAGTGACATCGTGTGGCCGGAGACCGCTGCCACTCAACCGACCGCCCAGCCGACCCCATCAACCCAACTTGCCAAGCCCGACAGCCGGGCAACGTGGGAACGTTTCCTCTGGCCTATCCCATACGTGGGAAGCGCGTGCTTCCTGCTTGCACTGCTTGGGCCGGTTCATGTCGGCAGGAAGATGCTTCGAGTCTGTGACAAGGAAGACCTTGAAGATTGGAGAAAGCGGAATGAGCGAGCAGACGAAGCCTGACAAGCCGCCGAAGGAGAAGCCCGAGCGCGACAGATCGAACGTCGAGATGTTCCAGTCAGTGGCAACGTTCGGCTTCCTGGCGGCCGCGATGTTCTGCCTCGGCGGGCCGCTTGTCCTTGCCTTTGGCCCGAACCTGTCCAGGTGCTTCCGGCACGTGATGATCATGGCGAACGGGCTGGCTGGCGCTGCGGTCGTGGCCTGCGTTCTGTACTACTACTACCAGTTCGCCAGTAAGCCCGCTGCCTCTGGACCGACGCGCGACGACACGACTGAGGAGACAACGGAGACCTCCCAAGGAGATAGGCCGTGATCGAGAACAACCCCAGCAATGTGTCGTCGGCGTTCGAGATGCTGCTTGAGGAAGTGGAGGCCGAGATCGACTTCGTGAACAATGTCGGTGCCAAGGCATTCGCGGCCCGCGATTACGACCGCGCGCGGGAAGCCCTTGAGCGGGCCGGGACGCTGACGGCGTTCCGCGACAAGGTGGCCGGCCTGCGAAGGGAATGGGACGAGCTTGCGGCCGTGGCCGAGAGCCAAGAGGACGAGGAGACCAAGGCCCAGCGCCGCGACCTCGGCCGGCTTCGGAAGGGGCTACGAACACCGGAGGCCGCCTACTACCGGCCGATCCTGGAAGTCCTGGCCGAGATGGGCGGCTCAGGCGAGACGGGAGAGGTGCTGGACCGAGTTGGCCGCAAGATGAAGAGCCTGCTCAAGGACGTTGACTACGACCCGCTGGCCAGCGAGCCCGGCAATCCCCGCTGGCGCAACGCCGCGCAGTGGGCGCGTAACAGCATGGTCCGAGAGGGCCTGCTCAAGGCCGACTCCCCTCGCGGCGTGTGGCAGATCAGCGACAAGGGCCGGGAGATGCTTGGGCGCCGTTGAGTTGGGCGGCGGGCCGGATGGACAGTGATGGCTGAGCCGAAGACGGTTGGCGAACTGCTCTACTGGTCCTACGCGAACCTGGCGATGATGGCGAACGTCCTTGAGGACGGGGCATCGCGGCCGGGGCGGAAGCACTTCGCCATTCGCAGCAGGCTGTACGCCGGCCTGTGCCGAGGCACGATGAACGTGCGGGGCTTCCTCGACGACGAGAAGCTCAAGCTCCGCCTGCCCAAGGCGTGCTGGTACTGTGGAGGCGCGGACCGCCTGTCGGCCGACCACATCATCCCCCAGGACAAAGGCGGTGCCGATGGCGGCGAGAACCTGATCTACGCCTGCCGCCGCTGCAACAGTTCCAAGGGGTCGAAGGACCTGCTGGCGTGGATGGCGCAGCAAGGCCGCTTCCCGCCCCTGTACCTGCTGCGGCGATACCTGAAAATGGCCATCGGGCACTGCCGGGAGCATGGCCTGATGGAACTGCTTCTTGCTGAGGCCGAACAGGTGAAAGCGAACCTGCCGTTCGCCCTGGACCTGATCCCGCGCACGTATCCCCTGGCCGCCGAACTGTGTAAGTGGGTCGGCGACAAGGGGGCTTGAGGCGAGGCGAGAGCGGGCGAAGAAGGCGCAGCAGCAGTCGGCCGGCTTGGGGTAGAATGCGGCCCATCGGGAAGGCCCGCGACGGCGGGCCAAGCGTTCCGGCGGCATCCGCCGTCCACCTGTCCGGCGGACCCGCCGGGACGACCCGAAGATGGACAGGTGAGCGATGAACGGATTCGAGGAGTCCCTGTTGCGGCGGTGGGATGAACGGCGCAAGAACCCGCCCCAGCGCTTCAGAGAACTGGTTCGGGCGATAGACGCCGTGGCCCGACAGCCGGGGGCGGTGGAGGTATTCCGCGAGCACATCCGGGACGTGGCGGCGTGTCGAGCGAAGGCGGTAGCTGAGAAGACGGCCGTGGAGGAGAAGCTGCATCCCTTCTACGATGCCGGCAAGTCGCCCCCGCAGGAACTCTTGCACGAGTTGCGGGCCGCCGAGGCGAAGCTGTCGCCCCTGCGCGGAGCGGGCGTGCCGCTGGCACTGGCCGAGAAGTATGCCTACTTGGGGGCCGTACACGATGAATTCGCCGAGGCTGAGCGATTCGACACGATCAGGCCGCCTGATTGGGACCGGGACTTCTGCGCGGACTGGCAGGCGAACAAGGAAGCCTGGTTGGCGCGCTTGGGGTACCACGCCTCGGCATCCGGCTTTGAGGACAAGTACCAAGTGCCTGATGACTCGCCCGAGATCGACGTGCTCCATCGGCATCTTGACGACGTGAGGGCCGACTTGGCGACACAGGAGCGCATGGCCCGCGCGGTGGGCGAGTACCTTGATCGCGTAGTCTCGCACGCGGCGACGGTGGGCAACGAGCTTCAGCGGTCCAAGGCGCCCACCTATCCGGTGAACGGCCAGACGATAGAAGGCAACCGCAAGGCTTTGCTGTGGCTGCTTGGCCCGGCAGTCCCCACGGGCACGTTCGACCCGGACGCGATGGCGGGATACGGCGTCAAGCCGGCCACGCTGATGAGCTTCTTCGCCACGGCGGGGCAGGACTCGGACATCCTGCGGGCGCTCCGCTGGCTGGCGGACCTGGCGGCGAAGCTGAAGGGCCTGTCGTCGCGGCCCGATGCCGCGCTCGCGGACGGCTGGCGCGAAGCGACGGCCCTGCTGCGGAAGGCCGCGGACGAAGCGATCAAGAGCGACCCCAGGTTGGCGGCGGCGCGGCAGGCGACGGACGACTTCGCCGACGTGGAGGGGCTGCCGGCGGAAATCGCGTCCATCCTGAAGCGGGGCGACTTCCCGGCCCTGTCGGACGACGAGTACGCGAAGCTTAGGGCGTGGCTGACGGCCAATGAGCGCAAGCACTATGACGGGCTGGACCCCGCGAGCATTGCGAAGACCCGCCGCATGGAGGAGGCCAAGACCCGCCTGCGGGCAGTCCTTGAGTACAACGCGGCCCTGCGGGAGGCGGTTGCGCCCGGCGGTGGCGCGGGTTCCGTCGCCCACCAGGCCGACAGCAAAGAGCAACCTTGGGCCGACGACGCCCCGGAGTACCTGCCGCTTAAGGAGGCCAGCAAGCTGACTGACGCCTCCATCAGCCTGCCCGCGCTCAGCAAGCTCTGCAAGCCCGCCGGCGAGATGCGGTACATGCGGAAACCGGGCCGGGGGTGCAAGGTCCACATTGCCGACTTCCGCCTATACATGCGAGGCCGCCTGAGCGACTCTGAATGGGCGGCTGCCTACATGAATTGGCTGAACGCGACCAAGGCCGGCAAGTTCCGCATGTTCATGCGCTGCAAGAAGTGCGGCCACGAGTACCCGGACGAACCCACAGCCACGGACCGTTGCCCGAAGTGCAAGGAGGAAGCGGAAGTCACGTTGAAGAAGCCGCCCAAGCCGCGCCCGAACCAGGGCACCATCGCGTCTCATGCCGTTTCGAGGGCTGCCGCGCACTGAGGGGAGAGCATCCTTGCTGCGGATTTCTGGATCTGGTGAAGTCGGTGATTGAGTATCTCTGTCTTCACCTGATCGGTCGAGAGATAGACGCTGAAATCGACAAAAATCTTCCCGTCTTTGTCCTGAGCATACCTGGCGACCAAGGAAGCGCGGGCTAAAGGCGCATAATGCCTGTAGATGTGCTCATATCTCTTGGTTGTCTTTAGGATTCTCTCCCTCGCCTCATGTGTCTGCGTGTGGCCGATACGCGGGTCCTTGGCGAAGATGGCCTCTACGATATGGACTGCTTTGTAGAAGGCAATAGCGACGATCTAGTCTGGGAATCCCCCATCGCGCCCTGAGAGTAGGAACTCGATAGCACGCTGGTTGCTGGCGGCCTTGTCGATGTGGTCTTTCTCAGTCGGCATTGTTGTAGGCCATGGCGTATTGAGGGCACACGAATGAACTCATCCCCGCCTGGCTCATCGGAGGGACGGCGAGTACCGCCAGGCGAACGAGGTCAAACTCGGCATCCTTCGCGATCTCCATGTCAAGATCGGTCAGGCTATCCTCAAGGTCACGGTCGTAATGGGAGTTGCGCTGGACGGCGATGAAGAGAAGGTCCGTATTGCGGACGGTCACTATGCCGGTCTTGACTTCTGCGCGATGCTCAAGGAGCCACTGACCCAACCTGGCCAGCAGAGCCTCCATTTGGTTGCGGAACCTAACCGGCCGCTGCTGGGCTTCGCACGCCTGAATGGCTGCCTCGACCGTTATGACGAAACGATCATTGTCCTTTGGGGTCACGACGACGCACTTGTCGCCGTCCGTGAAGGTCAGGCGCACCGGGTCAATTCCTTGAACTCTCTGCATTGTCGCTGTCCTTGTGGGCTCACTAACCCTAAGTCTATCGACAAATCTTCACGTACGGCATAGCACCAAAGAATAGGCCAACAGCCCGATCCGCGGTCCGTGAACACCGTCTTATGCTACGCCTCGCTTCGGCGCTGGTCAAGCCCCTCCTTCAGATTTTTTTGCCGGCACTTTCCTCGCACTTTCAGCAAGTGACGGTTCTGGCCGGGAAACGGAACGCAACGCACTGTGCCGTAGAGAGTTACTGTCGAACGCACTTCGCGATACTTTCCGCGCACTTTCGACCTATCTCGACTTGCTACAACGCGGGCATGATCGAGAGGAAACATCTTCGGATCGTGCGAGCGGTGCAACGGGTAGTCGCCGCCGCAAAGGAACTTACCGACGCCGAGCGGGCCTTGAAGCGCCCGCACAAGACGCGGCGGGAACAGGCTACCCCCAGCGAGGCCGGAACCGCCAACGGGCAGGACGCCCAAGGGGTGCATCGTGACTGACAGCGCCGCAGTTGCCCCCGTGGCCCCGCTGCTGGTTGACGCCCGCGCCGCCGCAAGGCTCTGCGGCGTTTCTCGGTCCAACTGGTGGGCCCTGCACGCCGCCGGGCGGACGCCGCTGCCCATCCGGCTGAACCGCAGGACGCTCTGGCGCCACGCCGAGCTTGAGGCATGGTGCGCCGCCGGCTGCCCGGCGAGAGACCGTTGGGTCAGCATGAGGGGAGGTCGCCAGTGAGCAACCTCAACCCCGTTCAGAACGTGCTGGACCGCCTGGAAGGGACGAAACAGACCGGCCCGGACAAGTGGGCTGCGCGCTGCCCCAACCACGATGACAGACACGCCTCCTTGAGCGTTGCCCGTGGCGACGACGGCCGAGCGCTGCTGTTCTGTCACGCCTGCGGGAAGGAAGCCACACCCGCGATCCTGGCGAAGATCGGGTTGACGCTGGCCGACACCTTCCCGCCCGGCGCTTCTGCCGGACCCGCCCCTGCCGGCAAACGGGCACGGCCCGAACCCCCGAAGCCGGCCCCGAAGAAGCCGAAGGCGCTCTACCCGACGCCGGAAGCCGCCATTGAGGCGATTGGCCGCAACGTCGGCGGGACACTTGTGCCCTACGGCATGGGGAGCGGAATCTACCACGCCGCCGACGGGCGCGTTGTGTTCCACGCCCTGCGGTTCAACCTGGCGGCGGTTGACCCGGCCAGGAGCAAGCCCGACAAGACCTTCCGCCCGCTTCGCCCCGAACCGAAGGGCTGGGCCATCGCCGACCCGCCCGGCCTCCTGCCCCTTTACCACCTGCCGGAACTGCTGACGGCCGACGCGAGCGCGCCGGTGATCGTGTGCGAAGGCGAGTGGAAGGTCGATACGGCCCGGTCGCTCGAACTCGTGGCCACTTGCAGCGCCCACGGTGCGAAGTCGGCCGGCAAGACCGACTGGCGGCCTTTGGCGGGGCGACTGGTCTACATCCTGCCCGACAACGACGGCGCTGGCCGGGAGTATGCCGAGGAAGTTGCCGCGATTCTGACCCACTTGGGGGCGCGAGTCCGCATCGTCCACCTGCCGGGCTTGGCCGAAGGCGGCGATCTTGTCGATTGGGTTGGCCCCGATGGGCCGGCGGGCTGCTCCAGCGCCGCGGAAATCCGCGAGGCCATCCTCGACCTGGGCGCCAAGGCCCCCGACTGGACGCCAAAGGCAGAAGTCAAACCGGGCGGACCGGTGCTCGTATGTCTGGCCGACGTGAAGCCTGTTCCCGTGAAGTGGCTGTGGCCGGGGCGCGTGCCGCTTGGCCGCATCACGTTGCTGGTGGGAAGGCCCGGTGAAGGCAAGAGCTTCCTGACAACCGATATGGCGGCGCGCGTCACTACGGGGACGCCTTGGCCGGATGGGAGCGGCTGCCCGGCCGGAACCGTGATCCTGATCTCCGTGGAGGACGACCCCGGCGACACGATCCGGCCCCGGCTGGACGCGCACCGGGCGAACGTCGGCAAGGTACATCTATTGTCCGGTGTACGGTGCGTGGCCGAGGACGGCGAGCAGTCGGAGGTGATGTTCACACTGGCCGATGTGGTGGAACTGGAAGCGGCCATGAAGACCCTTCCCGATTGCCGCTTGATCGTGGTGGACCCCATCGGGAGCTTCCTCGGCGGGCGTACCGACGCTCACCGCGACAACGAGGTGCGCGGCGTGCTGGCCCCCGTGGCGAAGCTGGCCGAGAAATACGGGCCGGCGGTGCTGGTTGTGGCTCACCGGCGGAAGAGCGCGGGGAGCATCGCCGACGACCTGGCCCTTGGGAGCCGCGCGTTCACCGGGATCGCTCGCGCTGTCTGGCACTTGAGCCGCGACCCGGACGACAAGACGCGCCGGCTGCTGCTGCCGGGAAAGAACAACCTGGCCCCCGAAGGCGAGGGCCTGGCGTTCCGCATCATCGGAGAGCCGGCGGCCATAGCGTGGGAACGTGACCCGGTGGCACTGAGCGCGGATGATGCCTTAGCTGTGGAGAACGGCGACGGCGAGCTACGCAAGCCTGGCCCCCAAGCCGAAGCCCGAAGTCACGCGGCGGAATGGCTGCTCGACCTGCTCAAGGGCGGACCAATGGAGTCGGCCAAGATCAAGGACGAAGCCACGGCCGCCGGCTATGCTTGGCGAACCGTCCATCGGGCGAAGGATGAACTCGGCATAAGGCCCTACCGCGAGCAGTTCGGCGGGCCTTGGATGTGGAAGCTCCCGCCGCAGCCATCCGAAGCGAACCCGTCATGCCACGTTCCCAGTGAAACAGAGAACTTGGCATCTTGGCACGATAGCGGAAACCACGGGAAATCAGGGGTTCCTGACGAGTCGGAAGTGCCAGCGTGCCAAGTTGGCGAATCTGGCACGGTAGGAACGGTGGGGGGGGACAACGGGTTTGTTTCGTTCGACGGCGCGCACAGGGCGGGCGGAGAGCATCCTGAGACTTGGCCCCGTGCGGGAGCAGAGACCGAAGAGACAAGGCCGGCCCCGCGGCGGAGGAATGAAACGACGAGCAGTGAACGGTCCCCAGCGGGCCGAATGAAGTGCGAGGCGCAATATGATTGACAGGGATGCAAGCGACAGGCTCGAAGGGTTGAACGTGGCCGCGATACCGCGGTTGGCGTTGCGGCCCGCGGAGGCGGCGCGGGCGCTGGGAATCGGCGAAAGAAGCCTGTGGGCACTGGCGGCGAAGGGCGAAATCCCGTTCGCACGGTTGGGAAGCCTTCGCGTCTTTCCCGTCGCGGTCCTTGAGAAGTGGCTTGCGGAGCGGGCGGCGGAAGCGGCCGGGGCGGGCGACGGCGGCGGGAACGCCACGGAAGCGGCCGGCGGGAAAATCTTGGAATCTGCTTGACTTCGCCGGGACACGGCGGGATAATAATCACAAGACCATGAAGACCATGAGCGAAACCTTGCGGGCGGCCTTACAGCGGAGCGGCATGACGCCGGTCCAGATTGAGCGGGCGACGGGCCTCCAACGCGGAAGCATCCTTCGCTTCATCCGGCGGGAACATTCGTTGCGGCTGGACCTGGCCGACCTTCTGGCGGTGTTCTTCAAGTTGCAGCTTCGCCCGGCTAGGGGCAAGCGCAAGAAGGGACGGTGAACCGTGGCGTCGATTGCGAACGATCCTGGCGGGCGGCGGCGGATCATCCTGCGGTGTCCCGATGGAAGGCGGCGCCCGCTTCGCCTGGGGCGCATGCCCATGCGCGACGCCGAGATCGTCCGGGGGCACGTGGAGCACCTTCTGGCGGCAAAGACATCGGGCGGCGCCCTGCCGGTGGCGACGGCGCAATGGCTGAGCGAGCTTCCGGCGGGCCTTCGCGGGCGACTGGTTCGGCTTGGGCTGGCGGCGCCCACCGAGCGCCGGGACTGCCCCACGGTCGCCGAGTGGGTGGGTCAGTACATCGCCAAGCGCGCGGACGTGAAGCCGAACACGATTCGGAACATGAGGCAGGCGGCGGACAGTCTGATCGCCTTCTTC
>Ga0172362_10003665_pt1 | contig 13276 bp, 18 predicted proteins | sample LakKivs1_kivu2a2_FD_114534 | JGI IMG/M metagenome (GOLD analysis project Ga0172362, IMG submission 114534) | Sediment microbial communities from Lake Kivu, Rwanda - Sediment s1_kivu2a2 | ecosystem: Environmental > Aquatic > Freshwater > Lake > Sediment | place: Rwanda: Western Province, Lake...
TAGCTAATGTTTTTCAGTTCTTAATTGGCGGGACGTCGCTATTGATTGTGGTTTCTGTTGTTTTGGAAACAATGCGCCAAGTCAACGCCCAACTCCAAATGCGCGACTATGAAACCTTCTAAATTAATTATTATTTTATTTGGCAAGTCCGGTTCCGGCAAAGGAACCCAGGCTGAACTTTTACAAAAGAAGTTCGGCTTAGAGTATATTGGGAGCGGTGACTTATTAAGGGCCAGAGCAAAGAAAGAAGATTTTACTGGTAGAAAAATTGCTCAGATATTAATTACTGGCGATTTGATACCAACCCCGGTTATTTTTAAGCTTTGGCTTGATAAAACAGAAGAATTAAAAAATAAAAAAAACCTGAGAGGACTTGTTATGGACGGCAACCCCCGGAAAATTCTGGAAGCTTATTTAATAGACCAAACCTTAGATTGGTATGGCTGGGATAAAAATGTCAAAATTTTTTTAGTTGATATTTCTGACAAAGAAGCAATTTGGCGGTTGACTAAACGAAGAATCTGTAAAAAATGTAAAGAAATCATTCCTTTTGTTGGTAGTTTCAGAAAAATTAAAAAATGCCCGGAATGTGGGGGCCAGTTGGTTCAAAGAAATGACGATACCATTGAAGCAGTGAAAAAAAGATTAAGCTGGTTTAAGACCGATGTTCAGCCAATAGTTAACTATTACCGCCAAGCCGGCAGGTTGATTAAGATAAACGGTGAGCAGTCAATCGAAGCTGTCTTCCAAGACATCCTAAATAAAATCCGCCGAGGCCCGTCCTAGACGGCAAATAAAAAAGCCCGTTTCGCGGATTTCCGCAGAAACAGGCCTACAATGGTTTCTTTTATTCCTCTTTTATTTTGACCACGGAATATCCACTGGATCAAGAACCCACCCTTCTGGAGATTTTTTAGGTCTAAAGAAGCGTGAGCCAGTTTTCAGAGGATTCTTCTGCGGTCCTACAAGTTGGAGATCATATTCAGCGTTTGCCACTATTGCGACGTTGCCAACTTCCGGAACAACGGTCTGGACTGCAAGCTGGTAAATCATCTTTTTGTCAAGGTCGCCAGGCGTTATCATTTTCCCGGCGAAACTTGAATAGTAGTAGCGGTGGCCGTAGATAAGAGCGACAACCGCTATCACGCAAAGTATCAATCCTGCCATTGCCCCGATGTCGTAAACAATTTTCTTCCTTTGTTCAGAAGAAGGCAAATACGGAAAAAGTAAGCCACCGCCGACAAAAAGAAGAGCACCACCCGCCGTCGTTAATAAAACACTTAGCAACATAGTTTTTCTCCTTTCCTAAGAAACCATTTATGTTGAGAACAATAATTACATAATAGCATAATATTGAAACTATGTCAAGTATTACTATCAAAACTAAAGAGGAGATTGAGATAATGAGAGAAGGTGGTCAGATTCTGGCAGAGATTATGAAGGAGTTGGAAAATAAGGTTGAGCCGGATATTACCACTAAAGAGTTAGACAGGGCTGCGGAAGCCCTGATTTTAAAATACGGGGGAAAACCTTCTTTTAAGGGCCACCTGGATTTCCCAGCTTGTTTATGTACTTCAGTAAACGAGGAGCTGGTTCATTGCATTCCTTCGGAAAGAAAATTAAAAGAGGGCGATATTGTTTCTCTTGATTTGGGGATTTTGTATAAAGGGTTTCATACTGATATGACAGTAACCTTGTCAGTTGGGAAAATTTCAGCGGAAGCCCAGAGATTGATTAGAATAACCAAAAAAGCCCTGAAAAGAGGAATAAAAAAAGTCCGGCCAGGCATTACTTTTGGCGATATTAGCAACACAATTCAAAGATATGTTGAAAGCCAGGGCTATAATGTTGTCCGAGAGCTTTGCGGCCATGGCATTGGCCGAGAACTTCATGAGGAGCCAGAAATTTTGAATTACGGAAAAAGAGGAACTGGCCCTGAGCTTGCCGAGGGGATGACTTTTTGTCTTGAACCAATGGTTATAATAGGCGATTGGCATCTCAAAAAAGCCAAAGACAATTACGGCCTTCAAACCCAAGACAACTCTCTCTGCGCCCATTTTGAGCACACTCTTGCCGTTACCCAAAATGGTTGTCAGATTTTAACCAAAGAGGTAGAATAAAACAATGTATCTTTCGATTGTTGTTCCAGCTTATAATGAGGAGAAACGTCTGCCAAAGACCTTGGTTGAAATTGATAAATATCTGAGAAAGCAGTCATACGAATATGAAATTATTGTTGTTAATGATGGTTCAAAAGATAAAACAGCTGAGATAGTTAAAAGTTTAAAGTTCAAAGTTCAAAATTTAAAGTTAATTGATAATAAAGAAAATAAAGGCAAGGGCGCGGTTGTTAGACAAGGTTTATTAGAAGCAGAAGGGGAGTATAGATTATTTACTGACGCTGATAATTCAACTTCAATAGACCAGGTAGAAAAACTTTTACCTTATTTTAAAGAGGGTTTTGATATTGTAATCGGTTCTCGCGATGTCAAAGGAGCTGTAATTTCTAATCCTCAGCCGTGGTATAGAATAATTTTAGGCAATGTATTTAATCTGATGGTTCAGATAATTACTGGGCTTTGGGGAATTTGGGATACGCAGTGCGGTTTTAAAGCCCTTTCGGCAAACGTTGCCAATGATATTTTCCCGAGGTGCAAAATTAATCGTTGGGCTTTTGACCCGGAAATTTTAATAATTGCCAAGAAGCTTGATTATAAAATAAAAGAAGTTCCCATTGTCTGGGAGAATGATCCGGAAAGTAAAGTAAAACTAAAAGGCATGATTAAAATGGGGTTTGATTTATTAAGAATAAGGTGGAATTTAATCACTAAAAAATATGTTAAAAAAATCTAAAACTCTTAAATTCCCATCAGAATTAAGATTAGATCTGGTCAGCCAGGACTGGGTTGTTATTGCCACTGGCCGGGCCAGAAGGCCAGAAACATTTAAAAAGGAGAAGAGAATTAAAGAAGAAACGTCTCAAAAAAATTGCCCATTTTGTAAAATTCCCGGGGATTGGACAGCCATTGTTATTCCCAATAAATTCCCGGCTTTTCTTCCTTATCCTCATCTAGACGAACAGATCGAGGGCAAACTCTATAAAAAAATGAACGCTGTTGGTTTCCACGAGGTTGTTATCACTCGCGACCATAAAAAACAACTGGCTCAATTATCAGTAGAAAAAGTAAAAGAGGTTTTCGATGTTTATCAGCAAAGATATTTAAGTTTGATGAAAGAAAAATTTGTTAATCATATCTCTATTTTTCATAATCACGGCAAAGAAGCCGGCGCCTCAATTGTTCATCCTCATTCCCAAATAATCACTACGCCTTTAATTGATATTGACTTAGAAAAGGCAATTAATCGCGCTCAGGGTTTTTATAAAGAAAAGAGGGAATGCATTTATTGCCATATGAACGAATGGGAAAGAAAAGCGAGAAAAAGGATTGTTTTTGAGAATAAAGATTTTTTAGCAATTTGTCCTTTTGCTTCAAAAACCGCTTTTCAGGTTATTATTTCCCCTAAAAAGCACCTTTCCTATTTTGAAAGAATTAAAGAGGAAGAAAAATGGCAGTTAGCAGAAGTATTCCAAAAAGTTTTAAGCAAACTCTACAAAGGACTTAATAATCCTCCTTATAACTTTTATCTTCATACTGCTCCTTGCGACGGCCGCAATTACGATTATTACCATTGGCACTGGACGATTTTGCCGAAAACTTCAATTTGGGCTGGATTTGAAATCGGCACCAGAATGGAGATATCAACAATTGAACCAGAAAAAGCAGCCGAATATTTAAGAAAATTATGAAACCTCTTATTGTCGCCAACTGGAAAATGAATCCTCAAACTTTGCGAGAAGCAAAACAGCTTTTTAGTTCAGTTAAAAGGGGAATGATAAATTTTAAAAAAGCCGAAGTAATAATTTGTCCGCCATTGATTTATTTACCAAGTTTTTCAAGTTTCAATCTGGGTGCTCAAAATTGTTTTTGGGAACAGCGAGGTGCTTTTACCGGCGAGGTTTCGCCGTTAATGTTAAAAGGGGCGGGCTGCCAATATGTAATTGTCGGGCATTCGGAAAGGCGAAGATATTTTGGAGAGACAGACGATATTATAAATAGAAAATTGCAAGCGGTTTTAACGATAAATCTAACCCCGATTTTATGCGTTGGAGAGACAAAGAAAGATAGAGAACAGGGAGGGGCAGAAGAAGTGATAAAAAATCAGATTATTTCTGATTTGGAAGGAATTTCTAAAGCAAGGTTTTCTAAAGTTGTTATTGCCTATGAGCCGGTCTGGGCAATTGGCACTGGGAATCCCTGTGATGTTGACGAGGCCCAAAAAATGGGATTAGTTATAAGAAAAATTATTTCCCAGTTTTATAACCAGGCTCTTTCAAGAAAAATTAGAATTCTCTATGGAGGAAGCGTTGATAGTAAAAATGCAGCTGGTTATATCAAAGAAGCTAATTTCCAAGGACTTTTGGTTGGCGGCGCCTCTTTAAGAGCCAAAGAGTTCATTGACTTAATAAAAGAAACCTGTTAGAATAAGGGCGTTATGAACGACACTTTTTTTAATCCGACAAAGGGAAATTTATCAGACAGAGAAGTGATTGAGGAGATGATAAGATATATGCAGGCGAAGCCGGAAAAGTTCTATGATATTATTGTCGGCTGTGATTCTTCCTCTTCAGATGAGCCACATTTTCCAGTTGCCGTGGCGATTTTAAGAGTGGGCGAAGGAGGAAGATTTTTTTTAAAAAAGGTTAAATATTCTTCTTCAGAGAACAAAAAATTCAGCCACTGGAGAAACCGAATTTTAGAAGAGGTTTTGCTTTCCTGCGATTTAGCCCTATTTTTAAGAGAGAATTTTCAGAAGAGAATTCAAGAATTAAATAACCAAAATCTCCGCTATCAATTTCGTTATATCCATGCTGATATTGGCGAAAGAGGCCAGACAAGAGATATGATAAAAGAATTGACCGGCTTAATTATCGGGAACGGCTTTGAGCCAAAAATCAAACCCGAGGCCTATATCGCCTCCGTGGTCGCCGATCGCTATTCCTAAAATATGATTTCCAGTGAACTGCGGAAAAAATTTCTGGATTTTTTTAGAGAAAAAAAACACATTATTATCCCCGGCGCTTCTCTAATTCCCGAACATGACCCAACAGTGCTTTTTACCACTGCTGGGATGCACCCTTTGGTGCCTTTTTTGTTGGGAGAAAAACATCCCTCAGGCAAGAGATTGGCCAATGTTCAGAAATGTCTCAGGACAGATGATATTGAAGAGGTGGGCGACAGCTGGCACCTAACTTTTTTTGAAATGCTTGGCAATTGGTCTCTCGGAGATTATTGGAAAAAAGAAGCGATTGCCTGGAGTTTTGAATTTTTGACTGAGAAAAAATGGCTGGGAATTCCGTTTGAGAAAATTAATGTGACGGTTTTTGCCGGCGATAAGGATTCGTCAAGAGATGAAGAATCAGCTAAAATTTGGCAGAAGTTAGGTATCCCAAAAGGGAAAATTCATTTTCTAGCCAAAAAAGATAATTGGTGGGGTCCGGCTGGTCAAACCGGCCCCTGCGGTCCTTGCACTGAGATGTTTGTGGATGGCTGCGAAATCTGGAACGATGTTTTTATGGAATTTAATAAAACCAAAGAAGGGAAGTACGAACCACTAAGGCAGAAAAACGTGGACACCGGCATGGGCCTGGAAAGAACGATTGCTGTTTTAAACGGCTTTGACAGTGTCTATCAGACAGAGCTTTTTTCGTCAATTATCAAAGGAATTGAAGCTTTATCTCAGACCCCGGATGAAAAAACTAAAAGAATTATCGCTGACCACTTAAAAGCAGCGGTTTTTATATTGTCGGAAAATATTGAGCCCTCTAATGTTGAGCGGGGCTATGTGTTGAGGCGTCTGATTCGGAGGAGCGTCAGATGCGCCAGGCAAATAGGAATAAAAGAGATTTTCTGCCACAAAATCGCCAAGATTATTATTGATATTTATCCTGAATTGAAGAAAAACCAGGATTTTATTTTTGAGCAGTTGATTAGAGAAGAAGAAAAGTTTAAAAAGACCCTGGAAAGAGGATTAAAAGAGTTTGAAATATTAGCTAAAAATAATAAAATTACAGGTAAAGAAGCTTTTCTGCTTTACCAGAGTTATGGTTTTCCCTTGGAATTGACCCAAGATTTAGCCAGAGAGAGAAATATAGAAGTAGCTGAAAAAGAATTTAAAAAAGCCCTGGAAAGGCACCAAGAAGTTTCTCGGGTAGGAGCTGAAAAAAAATTTAAAGGCGGGTTGGCAGACCATAGCGAGAAAACAACAAAGTATCACACTGCTACCCATTTACTTTTAGTCGCTCTCCGTCGGGTTTTAGGCGAACACGTCCAGCAAAAAGGCAGCAATATTACTTCTGAAAGATTACGTTTTGATTTTTCTCACGGAGCCAAACTTACCCAACAAGAGCTAAAGAGGGTTGAGGAGATTGTTAATCAAAAAATTAAAGAGGATTTGGAAGTAAAGTGCGAGGAAATGGATTTAGAACAGGCAAAAAAGCAAGGCGCTACCGGAGTTTTTGGCGAAAAATATGGAGAGCGAGTAAAGGTTTATACGATTTTTAATCCCAAAACTGGCGAGGCTTTTTCCAAAGAAATTTGCGGCGGCCCCCATGTCCAGGCTACCTCAATGCTTGGCAAATTTAAAATTATCAAAGAAGAATCCTCCAGCGCCGGCGTCCGTCGCCTCCGCGCCATCTTGGAATAACTTGGTGTGGACCCGGCGGGGTTTGCACCCGCTTCACTGCTTGTCAAAGGCAGAATTTTACTACATGAAACTACGGGCCCGAGTCCACAGCATAATTATAACAAATCAAAAAGATCCCGTGAAGGACCTTTTTGATTGACAAGCAGTTATAACCCGCAGTTTATGCAGATTATCTACCTACCCCAATGATATCATACAGCAAAACTGCTTGTCAATACTTTTGAGAAAGAGTAAAATTAAATAATGGGGTTTAGTTTTTTTAAGGAAAAACAAGATAAAGTTTTTTTGGTTTTGGATATCGGGACTGAAGCAGTGAAAGCACTGATTGTTAAAAAAGATAAAAGCGAAAATATTGTTTTGGCCGCCTCAATTCAGTATTTTGAAAGATTTGGAGTTTTTGACAGCAAAGATTTTGACAAAGATTTAATTAAAAAAGCTATTTTAAAATCAATAGAATGCCTCCTTCAGAATTTTCCAGCTGATTTTAAGAATTTGCCAATTCTTTTAACTTTGCCCCCCAATATTTTTAAAGCAAGAGTTATTTCTCAATTATTTGAAAGAGACAATCCAGAAAAAAGGATTTCCGAGCTAGAGAAAAAAAATATTTGCCAGCAAGTTTTGAGGACAGCCAAAGAAAAAATTTCTAAAGATTTTGCCAGTAATTCCGGCATTTTACCATCGGAAATCCACTGGATTAGCCTAAAAATTCTTGGCATAAAAATTGACGGCTATTCTGTTTCGGAGCTTTCTGGCTACGAAGGTAGAAATCTGGATTTTAAAATTTTAGCTACTTTTTTACCGAGATATTATTTAGAAAATATCAAGAGCATTTTTAGAGATTTAGATATCGGGGTTTCCCAGTTAATCCATATCGCTGAAAATTTATCAAGACTCTTCAGAGAAAAGCAAACAGACGCTGTTTTTATTGATGTCGGCGGCGAAGTTAGTCAAATTTTTTTGGTAAAAAAATCTGGGTTAGAAGAAATTTCTGATTTTGCAATAGGCGGAAGAATATTTTCTCAGGTCATAGCGGGTAAATTGGGAATAACTGAGGATTCCGCCCGAATTTTGAAGGAAAGATATTCTCAGAAACTTTTAACTCCTGAGGCTGAAAAAAAAATCAAGGAAATTCTCTTATCAGAAAAGATAAACTGGCAGAAGAGTTTAAGGCCGGAATTTCTCTCTTTACCAGTTTTTCTTTTCGGAGGCGGCTGTTTAGTTCCGGAAATTCAAGAAGCTCTAAACTGCGGCAGCAGGGGAGTAAAGGTTCTTTATTCAATAGAAAAATTAAAAAGTCCGCAATACATTCCATCTCTATTGATTATATAAATATGGCAAAAAAGTTTTTTGATATCATCCCGCCGAAACAAATAGAAGTTCACCCTCAGAAAGTAAGATCAAAGAGAACTTTTCCAAAAAGATTTGTTTTTTTTCTTTGTCTATTTCTTCTGGTTTTAGGAATGGCAGTTTTTGTTTTTATATTTTTCTCTAAAATAAAAATTGATATTTGGCCGGAAAAAGAAAGTTTAGATCTTGAACAAAAAATTACAATAGATCCAAATTTAAAAGAAACCGCTCTTGATTTTTGGCTGGAAAATAAGGTTATTCCAGGAAAGGTGTTCCAGGACGAACGGTCTGCTTCCCAGGAGTTTACTGCTTCAGGGAAATCCGTGAAAGAAGAAAAGTCAAAAGGCAAAATCCGGGTTTATAATAATTATTCTACTTCTCCGCGGACATTAGTGCCCTCACGTTTTGTTTCATCTGAGGGGAAATTATTCTGGTCAGTTGAAAAAACAATCATTCCTGGAGGGAGGTACGAGAAAGGAAAACTTATTCCCGGAGAAGTAGATGTTGATGTTGTGGCAGCTGAGCCGGGCGAGGATTACAATATTGGGCCTTCAACTTTCGCCCTGCCTGCCCTCGCTGGCACCCCTCTCTATACGGCAGTTTATGGGAAATCGTCTTCGGCAATGACCGGTGGTTTTAAGGGTGAAGTTCATCAGGTTAGTAAAGAAGATTTGGATAAAGCGGAAACCATTCTGACCGATAAATTAAAGAAAGAAAGCAAAGATTTTTTTCAAACATCGCTATCCAATGATTATGATTTATTAGAAGAGACATTATCTCAAGAAGTTATAGAGAAAAAGAGTTCAGTTGGAGCATTGGCTTTGGCTGAATCATTTGGTTATAGCATTAAACTTAAATCGCAGATTATTGGTTTTAGTAAAGCAGACATAGAAAACTTTGTTAGAAATTTCGTTATCTCTACTGTTCCCGAAGGTAAAAAACTCCAAGAAGAAAGTTTGGAAATTAATTATTCTTTAGACTCAGCTATTTCTAATTCGTTAAATTTGAAAATCAAGGGAAAAATTTATTCAGATATTAATATCAGCGAGCTTAAAAGGGCCTTAGTGGGGAAGTCGCGTAGTGAAGGCAAGATTTTTTTAGAGAACTTGCCCCAGTTAAGCAATGTTAAGATAAAATTCTGGCCATTTTGGCAGAGAAAAATTTCCGAAAATATAGAAAAGCTTGAAATCATCATCCGTCTTGACTGATGAAATGAAGCTTGCTAAACTAAAAAATTGATGCAAAATTCAAATAAAAAGGTTTTTAGAAGAAACGGCGTTGTTTTAGAAGCCTTGCCAAGCACTAATTTTAGGGTGAGATTAGACGACGGCAAAGAGATTATTGCCCATTTGGCAGGCAGATTGAGGATATATAGAATTAAGATTTTAGCTGGAGATAAAGTAACAGTGGAGATGACTCCCTACGACGAGAACCGGGGGAGAATTGTTTATAGAGGAAAATAGTAATTATGAAAGTTCGACCATCTGTCAAAAAAATTTGTCGCCATTGTAAAATCGTCCGAAGAAAAGGACGAGTTTATGTGATTTGCAAGAAAAATCCGAAGCACAAACAAAGACAAGGTTAATTTTATGCCACGTATTGCTGGGGTTAATATACCAGAAAAAAAACAAATAGAAGTTGCCTTGGCCTATATTTTTGGGATAGGTCGGTCTTTGGGTAAAAAAATTTTGGCCGAAGCCAATATTGATCCAAAAAGACGGGCCTCGGAACTAACAAACGAAGAAATTAATAAGCTTAAAGATATTATTGAAAAGAAGTATAAAATTGAAGGAACCCTCAGAAGAGAGATAATGATGAATATCAAAAGATTAAAAGACGTAGGCTGCTGGCGGGGAATGAGGCATATTAAAGGACTGCCGGTCAGGGGCCAGAGAACTAGAACTAACAATAGGACTGTCAGAGGAAATGTGAGAAAGACAGTTGGCTCTGGCAGAAAACCGCCTCCAGAACCAACCTAATTTTATGGGGAAAAAAAGAATTATAAAAAAAAGCGAGCAGGAACTTTTGAAGGAGACAGAGAAAGTGGAGGCAGAGATGAAAAAAGAATTGAAGGTTAAAGCTGTTCCCAAAGCAAAAGAGGGCCGAATTTATATCTCTTCTTCCTACAACAACACCATAATTACCCTTACTGATTCTCAGGGAGATGTTTTAACTTGGGTGAGCGCCGGCTCGATTGGTTTTAAGGGCACAAAAAAAGCAACGCCCTTTGCCGCTTCCCGGGTTGCTGAATCAATATGTTTGGCAAGTAAAAAATTAGGAGTGGAAAAAGTGGCGGTTTTTGTCAAAGGAATTGGCTCTGGCCGCGATTCAGCCATTAGGTCTTTGGCAACTCATGGCTTAGACATTGTTTCTATAGCCGACATAACGCCAATACCGCACAACGGCTGCCGTCCCCCCAAAGCCCGAAGAGTATAACTTATGCGAGATTCAAAGTGTAAAATTTGTCGGAGATTAGGAGTGAAGCTTTTTTTGAAGGGAGAGCGCTGTTTGTCGCCGAAATGCCCGATGGTCAAAAGAGCTTATCCACCCGGAGAAAAAAGAAAAAGGAAGGGCGGCGGTTTGTCTGAATACGGAAAAGAATTAAGAGAAAAACAAAAGCTAAAAAACTGGTATAATTTACAAGAGAGGCAGTTTCGTAATTATGTAAAACAGATTCTTGAGAAAAGAGGGAGGGTCCAAGATGCGGGAGTTCTGCTTATTAGGAAATTGGAGCGTCGTTTGGATAATGTGGTTTTCCGGTTGGGCTTTACCTCCTCACGAAACCAAGCAAGACAGCTTATAGTTCACGGCCATTTCTTAGTAAATGGCAGTAAGGTTAAGAGTCCGGCTTACCAGGTCAGAAAAGAAGATAAAATTAGTTTTCATCCTCGTTCTGTCAAGATGGCTGCCTTTAAAAATCTTTCCAGCAGTTTGAAAAAATATCAACCGCCTTCTTGGCTTGAGCTTGATATTAAAAATTTAGAAGGAAAAGTCGTTGGCGAACCATCTTTAGAAGAAGCTGGTTTGCCAGCTGAAATTTCTTCGATATTTGAATTTTATTCACGTTAAAAAGCGATACCAATAATACTAATCACCATACCAATGATACTAATATTCGTATAATTGGTATGCTATTCGTAGATTAGTATCGCGTTTATATGATTTTACTACCAAAACCGCCAAAAGTTATTAAAAAAAAAGAGAATCAGGCCCGTTTTGAAATTGAGGCCCTTTATCCCGGCTATGGCATAACAATTGGCAACGCCCTGAGAAGAGTTTTACTTTCTTCTCTGCCAGGCGCTGCCATAACTCAAGTCAAAATTAAAGGAGCTCAGCATGAGTTTTCAACTATGAAAGGAGTTTTAGAAGACGTGATGATGATTATTATGAATTTAAAACAGCTGAGGTTTAGAGTGTATGCTGATGAGCCCCAAAAAGCAACTTTAGAAGTAAAGGGAGAAAAGACGATCAAGGGTTCTGATTTTAAGCTGCCAGCCCAAGTTGAGTTAATTAATAAGAACTGCCACTTAGCCACCATCACTGATAAAAAGACAAAACTGGAAATGGAAATCCAAATTGAAAAAGGTATTGGTTATGAACCAGTTGAGCGGAGAAAAAGAACGGGAAAGCTGGAAATCGGCGTAATTCCGGTTGACGCGATTTTTACTCCCATCAAAAGAGTAAGTTTTAAGGTTGAAAATATGCGGGTGGGGGAGCGAACCGATTTTGATAGATTATATTTAGATATTGAAACTGACGGCACAATTGCCCCAGAAGACGCTTTTAGCCAAGCAGTTGACATTTTGGTAAAATTTTTCTCCTTATTTGCCGAAAACTTTAAGATGCCAGAAAAGAAGAAAGTTATTGAGAAAGAAACGTCAAAGAAAAAGAAGAAAAAATAACATGCGCAAACTTAAAAAAGGCAGAAAATTTTCAAGGGAAAGAGATCAGCGGAAGGCCCTGCTTAAATCATTGGCAGTAAACCTTTTTTTAAGAGAGAAAATCAAAACAACCGAGGCAAAAGCTAAAGGTCTTTCTTCTTTTGCTGAAAAACTTATTACCAAATCAAAAAAAGGGGACTTGGCTTCCAGGCGGATTTTAGTAAGATATTTTCCCAAAAAAATAGTTAAAAAATTGGTTAATGAGATTGGACCAAAATATAAAGAGAGAAAAGGCGGCTACACGCGAGTTATTAAGCTTGGTCCGAGAAAGTCGGACGGCGCCAAGATGGCGATAATTGAATTAGTAGAATAATTATGGAGAGAAATAATCATACAATTGACGCCGCAAATAAAGTATTGGGTAGGCTAGCAACAGAGATAGCGGTTCTTCTGCGTGGCAAAAATAAGCCTGATTTTGTTCCTTATAAAGATATGGGGGATTTTGTTTTAATTAAAAATATTGATAAAATAAGATTTACTGGTAAAAAATTTGAGAAAAAGATTTATTATCATCACACCGGTTATTTAGGCGGCTTGAAAGAAGTTCCCTTGAAAAAACTTTTTGAAAGAAGTCCCGGCCAGGTTTTAAAAAAAGCTGTTTTTGGAATGTTACCTAAAAATAAATTAAGAGCAAAGCAAATTAAAAGATTAAAGATAGTATAATGCCCAGGGTCAAGAAATCAACTAAAAAAGAAACTTATTTTGAAGGCATTGGCAGGAGGAAAACAGCGGTTGCCAGGGTTCGGCTTTTTACTCAAGGAGAAAAGCAGATTTTAGTTAATGGAAAGCCGTACCAAAGTTATTTTCCAACCAAAGAGCTTCAGCAAATTGCCTTTTCCGCTCTTCAGGCAATGAAAGCTGATGATAAGTTCAAGATTTTAGCGAGAATAAAAGGCGGAGGAATCTGTGCTCAGTCAGAGGCATTAAGGCACGGAATAAGCCGGGCTTTGGTGAAGTTTAATCCGGATTTTCGCAAAAGATTGCGCCGTGTTGGTTATTTAACCCGCGATCCGCGCATGCGTGAGAGGAAAAAATTTGGCCTCAAGCGCGCCCGGCGCGCTCCCCAGTGGCAAAAGAGATAATATGCTAAAAGAGCTTATTGATAAATATTATTTGGATAGACAGAAAGATAAGGAGCAGAAGAGTTTTTATGTTTCCGAGGCAGGCAAGTGCGCCAGGCAGATTTTTTTTAAATTTAAAAACGCTCCCCGGAAAGAATTAGA
>Ga0172362_10003666_pt1 | contig 13275 bp, 13 predicted proteins | sample LakKivs1_kivu2a2_FD_114534 | JGI IMG/M metagenome (GOLD analysis project Ga0172362, IMG submission 114534) | Sediment microbial communities from Lake Kivu, Rwanda - Sediment s1_kivu2a2 | ecosystem: Environmental > Aquatic > Freshwater > Lake > Sediment | place: Rwanda: Western Province, Lake...
ACCCATCCGGGTTTTCCGTTGCGGCGCCGTACAGGCCGCCATCTGGGCCGACCACAGGGTCATCAATGACACCGTGGTGAAGCACCACTCGATCCGGATCACCAAGAACTACCGGCAGGACGACGAGTGGAAGAGCACCACGACCTTTGCTGCTGAAGATCTCCCCAAAGCCTCTATCGTGGCCATGGAGGTCTACCGGTATCTGCGGGTACGGTCCTTCGACAACGGGACGTGCGACCCCGACGAGATGCCTGAGACGGGATACTTGGGCACCGATATGCAACCCCACCCGCTATGAGGAGGTAACGAGTATGAACGAGATCGTCTCTACACTTGGATTGTTGATGTACATATTGGCGGCCGTGAGCATCTTCACAATCCTCTTCGTGACCATATCGAAGACGCTCAAGCAGACCCCCATGTTCAACGGGGGCGGCGCCGTGGCGGTGGCACTGGGTGTGTCGCTGCTGTGCATGGTCGGTCTGTACAGGACGTTCGTTGAGCCAGCCGCCGGCACAACGGTATCCCGAGGTCATGCACAGCCCTGGTTCGAATTCTGCCTGCTCCCGTATACGGCCCTGGCTTTGGCGATGCTTTCGGTGCTCCTCTTGCTACTGGTGCGTAGAGTGCTGCTGGGCAACCGCACGAAGAGTGAGCTGCCGCCCCGAGCCTTGGCAACACAAAGCCCGCCTGCAAAGACAATCAAGGGATCCTCTGGGAAGGGGGCGCCGACCTCCAGACCCAAAAGACCCTCGAAATCACTTGAGAAAGGCAAAGGCGTCCGGACAGCGTGTTCGGACCGCCAGACAGCCCTACAGACACGTGCATTGAATAAGGAGACGCTGAGATGAAAGAGTTGATGTCCATCATGCCGTACGTAGTGCTTGCGATGTCCATGGCGGCGGCCCTGATGGTCGTGTTCGTGGCCGCCCTGCGGACCCTGGTGCGTTCCTTCCACCGCCCGACCGCGGTCATCCTTGCGCTCGGAGTCACGATCCTAGCCGTCGTGGGGACGACCCAGATCATCTTCGTTCGACCGCACGGACAAGGGTCCGCTGTCTTGGCGGTCCCGAACGGCAATGCGCTGATGCTCCTGCCGTTCGTCACGCTCGCCGTTGCGTCACTGTTGGCGCAGGTTCTGGCGATGGCCGGTGGGGCTGTGCCACAGACAAAGCCAGAGCCGGTGCAGGGCACGACTGCCGATGCCGAGCCGCAGGCGCCGCCCGATGCCGAGCCGGCAAAGAACACGCCCGCCAAGTCGAAACCGCGCGGACGACCCAGGAAGCACCCGCCCGAGGAGCCGCCTCAGCAACTGTTGCTGGAAGATGCGGCGAAAAAGACGAGTTCATCGAAGCAGCCGCGTCCTGCCGGGACGGATGCACCAGCCAAGCAGAAGCCTGAGGCCCCAGCGGGATCGACGGAGCAGAGCTGATGCAAACCGGCGCTCCTGCTGCGACGGCCAGGATGGACCGCGTCGTTCGGCGGAGCACTGCCGGCAGACGAAGGCAGTGGACAAGCGGCCGGTTGTCAGAGAGATCTTCGGCTCTGGCCCTGTAATGACCCCAGAGGGTCCAGGTAGGATCTTTATGGAATACGCAGACCGACAAGATGAATCCCAGAGCGCCCGAAGACGGCCATTTGCCGGCCGTAGGCCTCGTAAACCGCTTGGCCACGATGAGATCGAGGCGGCTTTTCGGAACGACCCTCTATTCCCGCCGATTCTGTCCCTGGAGCAGGCGGCGCAGTTGGCTCATCTGGCCCCGGGCACCCTGAAAAGACTTGTGTGCGAAGGCTTTTTCGCTAATAGTGTCAGGCGGGGCAAGCCGATCGCCTTCTGGCGAAACCGGTTTGTCGCCGAGACCATGGAGTTGGACAAAGCAAGAGAACGCAACAGACACTCAAGATCTCAGAAAGGAGGACAGCACACGTGAAGCTGATTCACAAACAGATCGTCGAGGCGACCAGTCCGACGATCCACATCGGAAAGCGAACCTATCGCGACAAGCGGACCGGCGAGGAGCGGGTCGGCGGGCCCTACTGGGCCGAGTACTTCACCCATGGCAAGCAGTACCAGGAGTCGCTCAAGACCTCGAACAAGGCCGTGGCGCTTCGCAGGGCGTATGCCCTGGGCGAACGCCTTGAGCGGGGCCAGCAGAGTGTCCGTGACAGCCGGAGGACCGTCGAGGATCTGGCGGACGCCTACTGGGCTTGCTGCCAGAAGCTGGGCCGGGCCCCCAAGACGTTGGTGAAGTACCGCGGCCAACTGGAACGGTTCAAGGCATGGTGTGAAGCTGAAGGGGTGCGCCGGGCGAACAAGTTCTGCCCGGACGACCTGTTCGCCTATCGCGCCTACCTGGCCAGCCAGTGCGGGCTCTCAGAGAAAAGCATCTACAACGAGACCATCGTGATCAAGCAGTTGTTCAAGTGGGCGGCCAAGGATGGCTACATCTGCCGCAACCTGCTGGCGCCGATCCGCTTCGAGAAGGTGCGATCGCCCAAGCAGCCGTGCTTCACCATCGAGCAGGTGGAGTTGCTCTTGGCCAATGCAGACCCCTGGGTGGCCCCCATGTTCGCTGCCCTGGCCTTCACGGGCATGCGGATCGGTGAGCTCAAGCAACTCACCTGGGAGGACGTGGACCTCGACCATGGGGTGATCCATGTCCATCGCGGCGGCAGTGGAGGCAAGCCCAAGGACAAGGAGGATCGCTTCATCCCTGTCCACGCCAGGAAGCTGGGGCCCGTTCTTCGCAGCCTGCCAAGGGCCTCCGAGGAGGTCTTTCTCATGCCCGACGGCAAGCGGGTCTGCGAGAAGAAGCTGCGGAGATATCTCAAGAGCCTCTGCCGACAGTGCGGCTTGCCCAACCCGCAGCAGTACAAGCTCCACACTTTCCGGCACTTCTTCGCCAGCTACTGTGCCCAGCAGAATCTGTCCTACAAGTACGTCCTGGAATGGATGGGCCACTCCTCCAGTGCGATCCTGGACATGTACTTCACGATGAATGATCGGCACGCACAGGCCGCGATGAACAGCCTGAGCTTCGACAGCGAGCAAGGGCAAAGTAGGACAGCTGTAGGTCAGTCAGGTGCTGCCTCCCCGCGGACAGCTCCGCAAGTGTCGCACGCCTAAGCAGTTACAATCACCCCTGAAAACGTAACGGAGAGGGCGGGATTCGAACCCGCGGTAGAGATAAACCCTACACGGCCTTTCCAAGACCGCTCCTTAGGCCACTCGGACACCTCTCCAACGGCATTACCTCAACCGTTCGGCAAGTGCGATTTTACGACAGAACGCGGAAAAGACAAGCCCAAAAATTCGCCCGTGAAAATGAACCGCGGGGGTGGTAAGACAGACTCAATAAACAGAGATGAACGATTCCCGGGAACAACTCGTCGATGAACTACTGGTGATGGAGTGCCAGGACGGCAGCCGTCAGGCCATGGAACGGCTGGTCTCCCGGTGGCAGCAGCGGCTGTGGCGCTATGCCCTGAGGTTGACGGGCCATCCGGAGGCCGCGTGGGATGTGACCCAGGAGAGCTGGTTGGCCATCGTCCGGGGCCTTGCGCGTCTGCAGGATCCCGCCCGCTTTTCTGCGTGGGCCTATCGGATCGTGACGAACAAGGCCGCGGACTGGATTCGGCGCAAGGGCGCGACGACCCGGCTGCCGCCGGACTTCGATTTGGAGACCCGGGAGTCAGACGAACAGGTGCCCGCCACGACGGCCGACCTCCGGAGCGTCCTGCCCCGGCTTTCGAATTCCAGCAGGACCGTCCTGACGCTGCACTATCTCGAGGGTTTCGGCCTGGCCGACATCGCCGGGATTCTGCACGTGCCGAAGGGGACCGTCAAGTCGCGCCTGTATGCGGCACGCCACGAACTGAAGACTCTGATGAAGGAGATGACGAAATGAAAGACGATACCCGCACCATGCTCGACGATACGTACGACGGCGCCAGGGAGGACTCGATCCGCGCCATGATCGGCGATTTCTACAGTCGCAGGATGCTCGCCACAGCGGTCTTCCTCTGGATGTGGGGGCTGATCTTCCTGGGGGGGGCGATCTACAGCGCCGTACGGTTCTTCGGGGCCGACGTGGTGAAGGACCAGATTCTGTATGCGGCGCTCTTCATCTGCCTGCTCAACCTGATCGGTCTTTTGAAGGTTTTCGCGTGGCAAATCATTCACCGCAACGGCATCAAGCGGGAGATCAAGCGGCTGGAGATCCGCATTGCCGAATTGGCGAAATCGCTGGACAAATAGACTCTCCGAGGTTCTGATGAGACCCGCCGAGCCGTACCTCTCAGGGGATCGGCGGGGCGAGTCCCACCCTTCAGGCTCGGCAGCTAAGGTTCCTGAGGCCCGTCTGTAAAGGAGAATTGAATGTCGGCGAGTCATGTGGTCTGTGCGGTTCTGACGGTCTGTGCGGTGTCGGCGGGGCACGCCGTCGGGAGTTCGGAGCAGGCGACCTATGCCGAGCGGCTGGGCTGGCCGCGCGGCGCCAAGGTCGTGATCTTCCATGTCGATGACGCCGGGATGTCCTACGACTCCAACGTGGGGGCGATGCGGGCCCTCGAACAGGGCGTCGCGACCTCGACGAGCATCATGATGCCGTGCCCCTGGGTGCCGCAGTTTGCCGCCTGGCTCACAGCGCATCCCCAGACGGACGCCGGACTGCACCTGACGCTGAACGCGGAATGGGACAACTACCGCTGGGGTCCTGTCGCCGGCCGACCGACCGTGCCCGGACTCGTCGATGAGCAGGGTTGTCTCTGGCAGGAGGTCCGTGATGTCGCTCAGCACGCATCCGCCGACGAGTTCGAGACCGAGATCCGTGCGCAACTCGCCAAGGCCCTGGCCATGGGCATCCAGCCGACCCACCTTGACAGCCATATGGGCACGTGCTTCGTCGAGCCGTTCATCGAGCGCTATGTGAAGGTGGGCGTCGAGAACCAGATCCCGATCCTCATGTTCGGCGGCCATCTCCAGCATGTGGGCGAGGAAGTCGGGATGCTCCGGCCCCTCGTCTATGCCCTGGCCGGGAGGGTCTGGAACGCGGGCCTGCCCGTGATCGACGATCTCGTGACCAGGCCGACAAACGCCAATGACTTCGAGGGGCGAAAGCGCGAGTTGATCGATCTGCTGCGAAACATGAAGCCGGGCATCACGCAGATCATCGTCCATTGCACGGCCCCGACGGAGGTCTTTCCGCACATCTCCGGCAGCGGCCGGGCCCGCGAGGCGGAGATGAACCTGATGATCGACCCGGACGTCCGTTCCTTTATCAAAGATCAGGGAATCGTCCTGACCACCTGGCGCGAGCTGAAGCAACGGCGAGACGCCGCCCGCCAATGAGCGGGCCCCGGACAGACGCCAAAGAGTCCCGCTGCCGCCCACAGAACCCTGTGGCCGACCTGCTATGATCCTTCCGATAAGCCAGTCTACTTTGTGGGGCTGCAGAAAGGCCCCGACGTGTTTCCGCCTGGATCGAGTCTGTGGCCTATGTTCTTCTTCCACTCCGGCCAGCTTTCGACGATTTTACGGGCCTCTGCGAAATGTGCGGGGCAATTGTGCTGCGCGGAACAGGAGGTAACACTCCGGTCAATGCCGCCCGGCCTTCGATTATCTTGCATCTCTTCCATTTCCACTCTCCAATCCTTCCCGGTACTCCGCGAACTTCTCCGTTGCGGCCACCTCTTGATCCAGGTAGCAGTAGGGCAACATCTGTATTCTCGCATAACTTTCATCGCGTTGCCAATGCAAAATGTGCCCATCTTCACCTTTACGCACCAGTTCAAAACCTGTACTGAGCCTCATGGAGAACAAGTCGAAGAACTTCCTCGGGCCGACGCCAACGAACGGCTCGAACCTGACCAAGGAAGGGCTGGACTTCCCGCCTTGAGCGATCGCATCGGCATGAAACTCCATCGCCTTGCTCTTGGGATAAGGTTCTACGTACACAACTCGCTCGATACCCGCCGCTACGATGTGTTTGGCGCAGTTGTGGCAGGGAAACGTGGTTGCGTATAATGTAGCCCCGCGTGCATCCACGGCGTTGCGAGCACAAAAGAGCAGGGCTTCCATTTCGGCATGCACGGCGCGCCCGTATTCCGTCAGATCTCCAATCCTGCTCCGCAGGAGCGCGTCTTCGACTTGAGATGTGTCAATGTTGCTGTCAAGACGTGACAGAATCTCATCGATCATCTTCCGCTGTTCTCTTTTATTGGAGTCTTCACCTCTTCTATAGTCCCGCCCGTCCTTTGCATCTGCGTATTCGCATGCTGCGGAATCATATTCGGGCCAGTATAGGCCGCCGCCGGGCCTGGGGCAATCATTGGCTCCCATGGCAAGGATTTCGTTGTCGCGCGCTATCACTGCTCCCACCTGACGCGAGAGGTCCGCAGATCTAAGGGCGGAGGCAAATGCCATGAACATGGCGTATTCGTCGAAAACAGGTGTAACGTAGGGATTCGCGAAGACGAGATCGAGTATCCGCCACAGGCTGTTCTTCCAAGGGGGATCGTGATCGCTGAGATGGATGAAGAAGTCGGCAAGATGAAACGTGTCGCGCGTGTGTTGGCCATGGCCTTCCACCTCATCCTCATCTCGCCTGATCAGCTCCTCCGCCTGTGCTGGTTCGATGCCCTTTTCTTTCACCAGATAGTCACGGCGCATATCCTTGCTGGAATGGACGCCGATGAGGTAGAATCCGTTCGTGTAAACACGTCGAAGGCGTTTCACCTCCTCAGGATGTTTCAGCGAGTTGATGATGTAGGCGGTCCGGTGCCCAGGCTTGACATTCCCCTGTTCGTCGCGGCTCCTTTCACGGAATATCTCTGAGCAGACCCCCAGCGCAAGAATCGAGTTGTCGCCGGATGACTGACGCACCTGGTTGCCTCGGTCGATGAATGTGCTTACTCGCTCGAACTCGGAAGGAAAGGCAGAAGGAATGTCACCGCAAAGCATCGCGATCACATCCCGAGAGACACCTATTTCTCTGGTGTTGTACTTGAAGACTCTGAGCCTGTCCGTGATTGCTTCAACCACTCGCCTTTGTTGTGTGCCCACCGCACCTACAAGCCCAATCACTATCTCGGTGTCCTTGAAGACATCTTCAAAAGGCTTGTGGACGCGATCCCTGCGGTTGTCGGCAAAGCTCGCATTCTCGCACATGACAGACCCCTTCGGTCAGTAGACACCGTTCTTCAGATCGACGAGCTATACGACATCGGACATTCTTCAGGACCCTCGAAGTCTCCAAGGACATGCCGACCGCTACAAAGGCATTGTAGCACCGCCGCAGGAACGAGTCAAATGCCAATGGCTTGTGAGAAAGTCTACATACTTTTCGCTGCTCAGTCCCCCGAGAATGTCTGGCAGTGAATGGCCGATTGTTCGTGCCGGAGCATTCTCTGCTTGGTGGCAATTCCGCCGGGGGCGGAGAAGCCGCCGAGACCCCCGTCCGTACGAAGGACGCGGTGGCAGGGGACGATCAGGGGGATCGGGTTGGCGGCCATGACCCCGCCCACGGCCCGGGCAGCGCCCGGACACCCGACCTGTTGGGCCAAATCGCTGTAAGTTACTGTCCGGCCGAAAGGTATGGCTCGGCAGGCGTGCAGGACCCTCAGGCCGAACGATCGGGCACGGTCGAGGCTGACGGGCGGATCGGCGCGGAAATCGACGGGCTCGCCCTCGAAATAGGCGATGATCCGCTCCTGAAGTTCCATCAGCAGCGCCTGATCCCGTTGGATGCCTTTGCCGGCGTGATTGAGGTCCGACAGCAGCCGATGTTCAGCCTCCTGCTGCGTCGGCATAGGCAGGCACGTCCTGCTGACCGCGCCGTCCGCGCCGGCCAGAGCGAAGTAACCCCATTTCGTTCGAAAGACTGTATATCGCAAGTCCCCCATTTTCCTGTCCTACCGGGCGATTTCCTGTCGCAGCCAATCGATGCTCTTCTCCACGTTGCCGGGGGCGGCTTCGCACTCGATGGACAGGACGCCGTCCCATTTCGTGTCCTTCAGCAGCTCAATACAGCCGGCGATGTTCTCCGCGTTGACTCCCTCGCCGATCGCGACCACGGAAGATGCGATGCCGGTCTCCTCGCCACGGGCCGCTTTGGCTAAGGACTCGCTGACGTCCTTGATGTGACAGTGCGAGAGCTTGTCGCGAAAGCGTTGGAGGAACTTCACCGGGTCCTGGCCGGCGATGAACGTGTTGCCGGTGTCGAGGTTCAGACGCAGCCAGGGCGAGTCGAAGAAGCCCAGGATCTGCTCCAAAGTGTCGGGGTTCGTCGTATAGGGTCCGTGCGGCTCGACGTTGATGACGATCTCATACCGCTCGGCCCATTCGAGCACGACCCGGTAATACTGCTTGATCAAGGCCATTACCTCGTCGTCGGAGTAGCCGGCGGGTCTGCGGGCCCCATCGGTGGTGTCCACGCACGGGCAGCCGAGCGCCTTGGCGAACTGAATCGCCCGCAGGGTATAGGGGATGCCGCGATACTGGCCCTCGGGAGACGAGACCGGATAGGCCGCGTCGAGTTGCGAGGTCTTGAGCTTGAGCGAGTCAAGATAGGCCTTGAGTTTCAGCGGATCATAGTGTAGGGGGATGTGCGGATTGTAGCCCAGCGCCTGGATGAAATAGTCGCCATCGACGGTGCCGAACTCCACGTACTTGAGCTTGTAATCGCTGGCGAATTGGCACGGGACCTCATAGGAGACGTCGAAATGCCGCCAGTTGTCTACATGCATGCCCAGTCTCAACATGGTACAACCCCTTTCCACAGGTTGGTCTATGTCGCCTGCTGCGTCGGGCCACCATGGTACCGCAAGTTGCCCTGTGCTGCCACTTTCCGGCGGCATTATTTTGCGGACTACGCCACGCAGTGGTACCATGTGTCCATGGGCCGGCGCAGCGGATGAGCCGGTCCTGCGTCGGCGGAACCGTGACTGGAGGGAGTCGAAATGAAGAAGTGGCTGGGTTCGTCTTCGCCGGATTTCCAAGATGCTCATTCCGCGAGGCTATTGCTCGCGCTGTTGGACAGAGGATTCGAGCTGGCCTGTGAATCCGAAGGACTGATCATTGACTTGCGGCACGGCTTCGGCGGCGGGCCCGCCATCGAGTACATCGACCCGTTCCTCCGCACCGGGCTGCAGCGGATCACGATCGATTCCGTCATGCGTGGTCGCAGGATCACCGATCGGATCGCCTTCGACGGGCCGATCGTTGTCCTGATCGGCCCCGGCTCGCGGAGCGGCAAGGAGCTTCTTGCCTGGTACTTTCAGAAGACCGGCCGGGCCACGCTGGTGGGCGAGCGCACGGCCGGCTGGGTCAGTGGCGGCAGGCCCCTGCGCATCTGCGAGGACTCTCTGCTATACTGTTGTGTCGCCATGATGACCGTCGACGGCCCGCCCATCGAAGGAGTCGGCGTCCCGCCGGATGTCGAGGTTCCCTTCGATATCCGCTTCGCCGCGGGGAAGGACCTGCAACTGAACCGGGCGTTGGATGAAATGGTGAGACAACTGAAAGCGGCACGCAGGAAGGAGTGAAGAGGTCTATGAAAGAGAGCGTCAGAGCGTACGTAGTCGGGCTGATTCTGCTGCTGCCGGCGGCTGCGCCGGTCGGTGGGGCCGAGACCGTATCCGAGCCGCGGCTGTATGCCGGCTGGTCCCGCGTCGATATCACGCCGGACAGGCCGGTGGCCCTGATCGGCCAACTGCATAAGCGAATCTCCCAGCGCGTCCGCGATCCGCTGACCGCCACCGCCTTGGCGCTCGAGACGCGCACCCGCGAGGGCTCAGCCGAGCAGGCGATCCTCGTCTCCTGTGATGTGCTGTTCATCCGCAAGCCGGTGCAGGACAGGGTCAGAGATGTTCTCAAGGGGAGGCTGGCGGGTTTCGATGCGGACAAGTTGCTCCTGAACGCCACGCATACCCACACGGCTCCGGGTTTTGGAGATGAGGATTTCGGCACCCTGTACGATGTCAACGATCCAAACGTGATGAAGGCGTCCGAGTATGCGGAGGTCTTCGTGGAGCAGGTCGCCCGGGCGGCGGTCGAGGCCTGGGAGCGGCGCGCGCCGGCACGCATGGGCTGGGGGCTGGGGCATGCGGTGGTCGGGATGAACCGCAGGGCCCGTTATTTCGATGGCTCGGCCGTCATGTACGGCTCCACGAATCAGCCGAATTTCGCAAATGTCGAAGGGTACGAAGATCACGGCGTAGAGACGCTGTTCTTCTGGGATGAGAAGGACAAGCTGACCGGGACGGTCGTCAATCTCGCGTGTACATCCCAGGAGACGGAGGGCCTGAATGAGGTCTCCGCCGACTTCTGGCACGATGTCCGCGTGGAGATGGGCAACAGGGTGGCGAAGGATGTGCATGTGCTGGCCCAGTGCGCGGCGGCAGGGGATCAGTCGCCGCACCTGCTGTTCCGTTCGCAAGCCGAGCAGATCATGGTGCAGCGACGGGGTCTCTCCAAGCGCCAGGAGATCGCCCGGCGGATTGTCGATACGGTCGCGGACGTTCTGCCTTTGGCTCACAAGGAAGCGCGGACCCACCTGACTTTCAAGCACGCGGTGACCCGCGTGGACCTGCCTGGGGCCGACGCGTCCGTCGCGCCGTTCTACACGACGGACCCGATTGCCCCGGTTGAGCTGCACGTGTTGCGTCTGGGCGACCTCGCCATGGCGACGAATCCATTCGAGTTATACCTGGACTACGGGATTCGCATGAAGGCCCGCAGTCCCGCGGTGCTCACGATGCTGGTCCAGTTGTCCTGTCAGCACTGCGGCTACCTGCCGACGGAGAAGGCGGTCCAGGGCGGCGGCTACAGTGCGGACCAGTACATCGTCGGCCCCGAGGGAGGCCAGGTCCTCGTGAACGAGACCGTCCGGCAGATCCAGGCTCTTTGGGAGTGAGAAACCAACTCGCTCGTAGTGTGCCCGTGAGGGCATGGAAGATAACGCCTGACGGCGTCACTACGAACGAGCAGTGTTTCCTCATTGACCCCTTCTGAGCAGACGGTACAATCGTCGGGATTCGGTAGCGGAGTATGGCATTATGCATGCGATCGAGCTGGAAAACGTGTGCAAATCGTTCGGGCCGGTGCGGGCGGTGGATGGATTGACCGTCCATGTGCCGCAGGGCTGCGTGTACGGCTTCCTCGGGCCGAACGGGGCCGGCAAAACCACCACGCTGCGGATGATCATGGATATCATCCGCCCGGACCACGGCGCGATCCGCCTGTTCGGTGAGCCGGCCTCTTCACCGGTCCGCAATCGCGTCGGGTATATGCCCGAGGAACGCGGGCTCTACCGCAAGATGACGGTCGCGGCGGTCCTGCGCTACTTCGGCTCGCTGAAGGGGATGACCGCCGAGCAGCTTGGTCGCCAGGTGCCCGCATGGCTGGAGCGGATCGACCTCGCCGCACACGCGCGGAAGAAGGTCGAGGAACTCTCGCGCGGGATGCACCAGAAGCTCCAGTTTGCCGCGACCGTGATCAACGACCCGGAACTGGTGATCCTCGATGAACCGTTCTCGGGCCTGGACCCGGTCAATCAGGACATGCTGCGTGAGCTCATCGACACGATGCGCCGGGAGGGCCGGACCATCCTGTTCTCCACGCACGTGATGCACGAGGCCGAGCGCTTATGCGACTTCATCGTGCTGATCAACCAGGGCGCCGTGGTCGTCAACGGCACCCTGGACGAAATCCGAGCCGGGCACGAGTCTCGCACCGTCTCCCTCGAATTGGAGGAAGACGGAGGATTCCTCCGGACCCTCCCCTTCGTGGCGTCGGTCAAGCCCGACGGCCGGCGCATGGACGTGACGCTGCGGGAGGGCGCCGATCCGCAGGATTTGCTCAAGACGCTGGTCGAGCGGGCGCGGGTCCGTGTGTTTGAGATCAAACAGCCTTCGCTGCACGAGATCTTCGTGCGGCTGGTCGGAGGCGCCCATGTGGAAGATCGGTAAAGTCGCCCAGCGGGAATTCCTCGATACGGTCAAGACCAAGACGTTTCTCCTGAGCCTGCTGTTCATCCCGGTCCTCGTCGTCGCCATCATTTTGCTCAGCCGCAAGATGATCGAGAGTGAAACCGGGCCGCGACCACCGGTCCGGGTGGGCGTGACCTCGTCGTCCGAGGAAATGTCCACGCGGATTGCGGGAGCCTTTGCCGCGCACAACGAGTCCCATCCGCAAAGCCCTCTGGCTCTGCGACCCGTGCCTGCCGACGGCAATGAGCCGTCCCCTCCGGAGACCGGCAAAGAGAAACTGCGACAAGGCAGCCTCGACGTGTATGTCGTCCTCGAAGGCGATCTGGAGGGCAAGGACGGCACGCTGTACTTCTATACGTATAAGACCAAGGCCTCGCAGCTCGATGCGCTGGGTACGGTGGAGCGGGTCCTGCGCGATGCGGTGATCGACCGCCGGTACCAGGCGTGCGGGATCGACCGGGCGGTCTTCCAGGAGATTCAGAACGTCCCCATCCGCCGGATCGAGCTGGGTCCGGAGCAGGGGCGCGAAAAGGAGCAGAGCCGCGGCCAGCAGGCGGTCCGCATGATGGTGCCGTTCGCGTTCATGTACCTGATCTTCATCGGGATCGTCGGCATGGGCCAGCATATGATCAGCAGCATCATCGAGGAGAAGAACTCGCGGATTATCGAGATGCTGCTGTCGGCGATCAGTCCGTTTGAGCTCATGGCGGGCAAGATCCTGGGTCTGGCGGGCGTGGGCCTGGCGGTCATGGTCCTGTGGGGTGTCGCGGCGTACGGCGCCGCGACGCGACAGGGGATCGCGATCGATATCGGCGCCGATCTGCTCGTCTATGGACTGCTCTATTATATCCTGGGGTTCGTCCTGTTCAGTGCGCTCCTGGCGGGCGTCGGGTCGGTCTGCAACACGATCAAGGAGACGCAGAGCCTGATGATGCCGATCATGATGGTCTTCATTATCCCGATGATCGCGTGGCCGGTGCTGGCCCGGGACCCGAACGGCGATCTGGCCCGCGTGCTGTCGTACGTGCCGCCGGCGACGCCCATGATCATGGTCCTGCGCCTGGCGAGCAGTCCGGATATCTGGTGGGGGGAGATTGCGCTGTCCTTCCTTGTCCTGGCGGTGGGCGTCCTCGTGGCGATCTGGGCGGCGGCCAAGATCTTCCGCACGGGCATCCTCATGTACGGCAAGCGTCCGGGCCCCCGCGAAGTCCTCCGCTGGCTGCGGGAGCGATAGAGTTCAAGTGGCTCAGCACCTCGCTACGCAGAGTGCAATATACTCGGTCATGA
>Ga0172362_10003671_pt1 | contig 13265 bp, 9 predicted proteins | sample LakKivs1_kivu2a2_FD_114534 | JGI IMG/M metagenome (GOLD analysis project Ga0172362, IMG submission 114534) | Sediment microbial communities from Lake Kivu, Rwanda - Sediment s1_kivu2a2 | ecosystem: Environmental > Aquatic > Freshwater > Lake > Sediment | place: Rwanda: Western Province, Lake...
ACCGCCAGAGCCTCCACGTCAGCCAGTACTGTCACGGCTACCAGATTTGAGAGGTCAACCACCGTTGCCGTTCTATCCTCATTGTTGACCAGATAGGCCTGGTCGCGCTGGGGGTCGAGCACCGGTGGGGGGGCCACCATATCGGTGCGTCCCAGGGGTACCGTGGCCAACACCTGGCCGCTGGTCTCGTCTACGATGGAGAGCACCCCCCTCTCCTCCAGCTCACCCCACTGACAGTGGACATAAATGAACCCTTTCGCAGGGTGAGCCGTTACCCCCTCAGGATAGTAGCCATTGCCCGCCGGGACCCCCAGATCAAGGGTGGCCAGAGGCTGCGGCCACCAGCCCGCGGGTTGGGGTGTGGGGGTGGGAGAGGGAAGGAGAGGGGGAGAGGGGGCAGGTTCCGCAAGCCGCATTCTGAAATCCGAAATCGAAGGAGGCAGGGAGGGCCTCTGCTGGCAGGAGATTAACAGCAGGAGGGGCAGGATAGCTAGCCAAATCATCCGGCGAATCATCGAGACCCCCCTTCCACAATCGTCGGCCGGGGCATGAGGTCGGGCAGGTCCTCCCCGAAGGCCGCGTTCCACTTCGCCGCCCATTTCGCCATCTGCTCCCACATGGGGTCCACCGCTTCCCCCAGGTTCTCCCGAACCCAACTCGCCAGCCGAGACCTCATCTCTTGAAGCCGTTCTTCTCCCCTGCCCGCCAGGTTGACTACCTCCACCGGGTCGTGCTCCAGGTCATAAAGCTCCTCTGTGCCCTGGAAGTAGTTGCGCATGTACTTCCACCTCCCCTGCACCACCGCCCGGTACTCGTGGTCCTCCATGAACATCTCGTTTCGAGCTTCCCTCTGGCCCTCGATCAGGGGCCACAGGTTCATCCCGTCGAAGAAGGGCAGATCGCCCTCTTCCGTGCCGAGAAGCGCGAGGAGGGTGGGGGCGATGTCCGCCTGCTGTACGTATCCCCCAATGACCTGCCCCTGAGGCACCAGTCCCGGCCCCCAGAGGATGAGGGGCACGAAGGTTACCGCCTCGTGGAGCATGCGGTGATCATAGGTGCCGTGCTGTCCTAACTGCTCGCCGTGGTCGGAGGTGATGAAGAGCGCTGTCCGCTCTGCGAGGCCCAACCCCTTCAGTGTCTCCACCACCTCACCCACGAGCCCATCCACATAGCGGATCTCGCCATCGTAGAGGTCAATCGTCACCCTGCTCGTTTGGGGGTCGGGCTCCCAGATCTCCCCCACCCTCCCCCAGCCGGGGACGTAGGTGTATCCCGCCGGAGCCTCTTTCACCTGCAGGTCGTTGAGGTGGCCGGGCTCGTGCTGGAAGATGCATCTGAACTCTGGGGGCTGGTTGTAGGGGGTATGGGGGTCCCAGTAGTGGGCGAAGAGGAAAAAGGGCTCGTCGGCATGTGCCTTGAGCCAGGGGATGAGCCGTTCATTCACCTCCTCGCCGAGGAGGTGATGGTGGATAGGTTTGGCGGTCCCGGAGGGGTTGACATAATACTCAAACCCGCGCGCAAACTGGTCCATGGGGGATGCGAAGTTCATGAGGTTATCAAAGGCGGCGGTGGTGTATCCGCCTATCCCGTCCTGGATCCGTTGGGGCAGGGTGGGGATGGCGTCATCGAAATCTATCAGGTTGGGCAGGTTCCAGGGGGTGAGATAGAAGCGGTGGTGTATGGGCGAAAGTCCGGTGATGATGGAGGTGAAGCCCGGCCCTGTGGGTATCGCCGTGGCGTGGAAGTCTTTGAACCGCACTCCCTCCTCGGCCAATCGGTCGAGGTTGGGGCTGGTGTCACGGAAGTACCCGTAACAGCCCAGATGGTCCGCTCTGAGCGTGTCAATGACGATGAGGATGCAGTTTATTCCTTCTTCCACTCCGTCTCTCCTCTCAAAGCTGGCGTTGCAGGTCAATCCGTGTGGGATATACCTGTTTTACCTCCTTCATCTCAGCAGTCAGCCCTCCGCCGTGGATGAGGCACGAGTTAGGCGGACCCTTTTGACCCGGTGCCTCGTCAACTGGTTACTCCTCGCCTCGTTTGACACCCTTTCTCAAGTGTGGTATCATACGATGTGCATTATCATGGCGGATTATACTTCCCCTTCCCATAACCGTCAAGGAGGCCCAGTGGTAGATATCCATGTCTACTTGGGCCACGTCCCAATGAGGACCGACCAGGGGTGAGCGGGTGCCCCGGGCGTGATTTTGCGAGCTGGGGAGATATTTGACTGGATGAAAAGTTGAGCAAGGAGCGGGTTGTGGCTACCGAAGTGATCATGCCCAAGATGGGCCAGACCATGGAAGAGGGAACCATCCTGGAGTGGTACAGGACCGAGGGCCAGGAGGTGGCTAAAGGCGAGCCCCTCTTTCAGGTGGAGTCGGACAAGGCGGTGTTCGATATCGAGTCCCCCGCCAGCGGCACGGTGCGCCGACTCTGGTTTCCCGCCGGGGCGATGGTTCCTGTGCTGACTCCTCTTGCCCTCATTGCTTCGCCTGAGGAGGATCTGAGCCGCTACGAGCCACCTGCGGCCGCAGCGGCTGAAGCACCGGCTCCCTCCGCTCCAGGGCCAGAAGTGTCCATCGCCCCGTCTCTTTCTAGGCTGCCCGAGGGCCGTGTCTTCGCCTCCCCCCGGGCACGGCAGCTAGCGGCTGAAAAGGGAGTGGATATCGGACGGTTGACCGGCACCGGCCCGCAGGGAAGCATCGTGGAGCGGGATGTGTTGGCCTACCTGGAAGCCCAGCCTCGGGCCACTCCCGCCGCGCGACGCATGGCCGCCCAGGCGGGGATCGAGCTGGCTGCCCTGCCCCGCACCGGTCCCGCAGGCCGGGTGTCACGGGCTGATGTGGAGGCTGCTCTGGCGACCAGAGCACCTGTACCAGAAGCGCCTGTACTGGAAGTGCCTGTGCCAGGAGTACCAGTACCTACCGCGGGTGAGGTCGTGCCGCTGACAGGGGTGCGAAAGCTCATCGCCCAGCGGATGGCCGAGAGCGCACAGACTACGGCCCGACTGACTCTCACTACCGAAGCAGATGTCACAGAGCTCGCGGGGTTGGTGAAGCGCTTCCGCGAGCTTCTGGAGGGCCAGGAGGCGATCCCTGGCTACAACGACCTGTTTCTCAAGGCCGTGGCCCGGGCACTTCAGGATCACCCCTATCTCAACGCTCGCTGGACAGAAGGGGGGATTGAACTGCTGAGAGAGATCAACATCGGGCTGGCGGTGGACACGGAGCGGGGGTTGGTGGTGCCCGTGATCCGCGATGTGCCAGGCAAGGGGCTTCGCGACATCGCCCGCCAGCGGCGCGATCTGACCGAGCGCGCCTTGTCGGGGAAACTCCTGCCCGATGATTTGACAGGTGGCACCTTTACCCTCACCAACCTGGGTATGTTTGACATTGATGCCTTCACTCCCCTCATCAACCTGCCCCAATGCGCCATCCTGGGGGTGGGGCGCATCCGGGCTAAGCCGGTCATCTACCAGGGGGAGATGTGCGCCCGGCAGATGATGGCCCTCAGCCTGACCTTTGATCACCGTATCGTAGATGGTGCTCCGGCGGCCCGCTTCCTGCAGCAGGTGAAGCGACTGATCGAGCAGCCAGCGCTCTTGCTCCTGTAGTAGGACGAGTGACTTTGAGAGCGGCTGCCTCCAGCCGCTGGTTTGCGGCTCAGGGGAGCCGCTCCCAAGATCAGAGGGGAGAAGCCATGGTAGATCTGGCTGTCATCGGCGCAGGGCCGGGGGGCTATGTGGCTGGACTGCGCGCTGCCCAACTGGGCGCTCAGGTGGTGCTGATCGAGCGGGATCGGGTGGGTGGGGTGTGCCTCAACCAGGGGTGCATCCCCTCCAAGGCACTGCTGCGCAGTGTGGAGGTGTACCGGCTGGCCTGTGAGGGGGAAAAGTTTGGCGTCACGGCCTCCGAGGTGAAGCTCGATTGGAGGGCAGCCCAAGAGCGCAAGAGGAAAGTGGTTAAAAGGCTGGCAGGAGGTGTGGAGCGACTGCTGAAGCGCGCGGGGGTGGAGGTCATCCGAGGCGAAGCGCGTTTTGTCTCCCCCGACGCAATTGTAGTGCGGGGCGGGGATCGGATCGAAGCCCGCCATTTCATCATCGCCACCGGCTCCTCCCCGGCGCGCCCGCCCATCCCCGGCCTCGATCTTCCCGGCGTGCTCGATAGCCAGCAGGCTCTGGAGCTGGAGGAGCTCCCGGAGAGCATCTGCATCATCGGCGGGGGGGCCATCGGTGTGGAGTTCGCCACCCTTTTTGCCGGCGCCGGAGTGCAGGTCACGTTGGTCGAAATGCTGCCCCGATTGCTACCCACATTGGATCACTCCTTGGGGCAGGGGCTGCAGTGGAGTCTGGAGCGACAGGGCGCGGAGGTGCTGACCGGGGCGCGGGTGACAGGCATCAGGGCAGCGAATGGTGGGTTACAGGTCACAATAGTCATGGAGAGAGAGGAGAGGCAGCTTCTCTCCGAAAAGGTGTTGTGCGCGGTGGGGCGACGGCCCAACGTGGAGGAGCTGGGGCTGGATGCGGCGCGGGTGCGCTACGATACCTCAGGCATTGCGGTGAATGAGCGGATGCGCACCTATGTGCCCACCATCTACGCCATCGGCGATGTGGCGCAAGGCAGGTGGCAACTCGCTCACGTCGCCTCCCACGAGGGGATCGTCGCCGCGGAGAATGTCTGCGGCCAAACCAGCCGGATGCGCTACCATGCCGTGCCGGCCTGCGTGTTCTCCTCGCCCGAAGTGGCCAGTGTGGGGTTAAGCGAGGAGGAGGCGCGGGAGCAGGGGCGTGAGGTGCGGGTCGGTACTTTCCCTCTGATTGGCAATGGTAAGGCGCTGGCCGACGGTGAGACGGAGGGGTTCGTTAAGGTCGTGGTCGAGGGAGAGGTTGGCCAGGTGTTAGGGGTGCACGCCATGGGCCCTCACGTCAGCGAGCTGATTGTGGAAGGAGCAATGGCTATCACCCTGGAGGCTACCCTGGAGGAGTTTGCGGCCACCATCCACCCCCATCCTACGGTGAGCGAGGCGCTGGCTGAGGCGGCGCTGGCAGCGGAGGGGCGGGCGATTCATTCGCTCCAAGGGTATCGGTGATCCGATGAAGGTGGATCTCTGTTCTCAGCCCAAGGTATTTCGTCGCCAGGAGGTGCTGGATGCGCTGCCCAGCATCCGGCAGGTGCTGGAGCAGCACCATGTTCGGCTGGCCTACCTCTTTGGCTCCGCCCTGGCCGATAGCGCTGGACCTTTAAGCGATGTAGACATCGCCGTCCTACCCGACCCGGAGGGTTACCACTGGCTCCACACCTACAGCAGCATCTACGAAGCGCTGTGCCGGACGCTGGACGCGGACAATGTGGATGTGATGATGCTGAACGAGGCCCTGCCCTCCTTCCAGTTCGCCGTGCTCCGGGAGGGGATCCCCATCTGGGTTGCCGATGAGGAGGAACGAATCGCCTACACAGAGCAGGTGATGGGCCGCTATCACGACGCCCGGTGCTGGCGTCAGGAGCATTGGCGACATCTGCGTCGGCGGGTGAAGGAGGGGATGTCGGTGGCAGATCGCTCTCTCGACCCCAGGCGGGTGCATCTTCTGTTGGGGCGCATGGATGAAGCGGTGATGCGCCTTCGCGCCGTTGCGCCGAAGGATGTGGAGGTTTTCCTGTCCGAGGAGAGCTGGCAGGCGCGGGCGCTGGTGGAGCACTTCCTGCGCCTGGCCATCGAAGCGGCCCTGGACCTGGGGCGGCACATCATCGCTGTCAAGGGCTTCGGCCTGCCCGAGGAGTACCGGGATGTGGCGCGGGTGCTGCGCGAGAATGGGGTCATCCCGCCCCATTTGGCCGATCGGCTGGCGAGGATGGCTGGACTGCGGAACATCCTGGTACATCGGTACTGGGACATTGATTATCGGCGCTTATATCGTGCTGCCACGGAGGGACTGCTCGATTTCGACGAGTATGGTCGAGCGATACTGGAGTACATGGAGCAAGAGGGGAGTTGAATGCGCTACCTGTTGATCGCCTGTGAAGTCCTGGCCCGCGAGGCCTACCTGTGCGCTGCCCACTCACCGCACATCGTGGACATTCAACTGCTGGAGAAGGGACTGCACGATACGCCGGAGATACTGCGCCGCGAGCTTCAAGCCCGCATTGATGGAGCCGTTGAGCGCTACGATGCCCTGCTCCTGGGCTACGGGCTGTGCAGCAACTCCACCGCCGACCTCGTGGCCCGCAGGGTGCCCCTGGTCTTGCCCCGTGCCCACGACTGCATCACCCTCTATCTGGGCTCGCGAGCGCGCTATGAGGCGGAGTTCTTCGCCCACCCCGGCACCTACTACTACACCGCTGACTACGTGGAGCGCAGTACAGGCCAGGGCTCGGTGATCCCCCTGGGTGCTGGTTCAGAGGCCAACATCCAGAAGACCTATCAGGAATACGTCGAGAAGTTCGGTAAAGATAACGCTGACTACTTGATGGAAGCCATGGGGGCCTGGCGGCAGCACTACTCCCGGGCCGCTTTCATCGAGATGGGTGTGGGACCATCGGATGGGACGGAGCGGCAGGCACGCGAGGAGGCGGAGCGCCGAGGCTGGACCTTCGAGAAGCTGCTGGGCGACCCCATTCTTATCCGCAAGCTGATGGATGGCGAGTGGGGTGAGGATTTTCTGGTGGTGAAGCCGGGGGAGCAGATCACGATGAGCTACGATGCGCAGATTGTAAAGGCGTCGCCTGACTGAGAGGTGAGGGTGATCAGCCGGAGCCAGCTTGAATACCTTCGTCGGCGGATCGGCGGACGGCTGCACCTGCTGCTGCGCGGCCCCGATCCGCGCCATCAGCCAGAGCGAAACATCTGGCACCTGTACCAGGACATCCTGTGGATCGGGCTAACCGGGGCGGCGAGCACCTTCACCAGTGTCTACGCCATCCGGCTGGGCGCTTCAGATACCCTTATCGGCCTGCTCTCCTCCCTCCCCTCCCTCATCGTCATCCTCCTGCGCCTGCCGGCGGCCCAATGGGTGGAGTGCACAGGGGATCGGGTGCGGCTGATCGCCCGCAGCCTGCTGGCCACCCGAGCCCTCTACCTGGTGCTGGCCCTGTTGCCCTTCCTGCGCTTGAGCCACGAGGCTACGATCTTCGTGGCCCTGGTGATCCTGATGGGCCTCCCGGCCATCGTGGCCAACGCGGGCTGGGATTCCCTCTTCGCCGATGTGGTCCCAGACCGGGATCGGGCCACCGTGGTCAGCGTGCGCAGCTTCCTGGCCAGTATCATGGCCGTGGTGGTGGTGCTGCTGGGCGGCAAGTGGCTGGACTGGGTGCCTTTCCCCTGGAACTATCAGGCCATCTTCCTGTTGGCCTTCGCGGGGGGGATGGTGAGCACCTACCATGTGTCTCGGATACAGGCTCCCCCTGCCGATCCCGTCAGCAAGGGGAAAGGAGGTTTTCACCGGCAGGAGATTCAAGGGTTGTTCGTGGGCAATCCCGGCTTCAGCGCGCTGGTGGTGGCCACCTTCGTCTACGATTTTGCCATGTCGCTGCCCTCGCCGCTGTACAACATCTATTTCGTGAGGCATCTTCAGGCTACCGACGGCTGGATCGGCCTGCGCACCACCATCTCCAGCCTGATACCCATCTTGGCCTACCGCTTCTGGCCCCGGCTGGTGGAGCGCTGGGGCGACTGGGCAGTGCTGGTGCTGTGCGTCCCGCTGACAGTGTTCCTGCCTCTGGGGACCGGCCTCTTCCAGACCCTGACGCCGCAGCTTTTCGTCGTAGCCTGGCTGGGCATCTTCGGCCCGGGGGTGAACCTGACCCACTACAACATCCTCCTGCGGGTCTGCCCCGCCGACCGCCGGCCCATGGCCATTGGGGTCTACGCCATCCTCGTTAACACCGCGGCTTTCATTGCGCCGCTGGCCGGGGTGCGGCTAATGGGCCTGCTGGGTATCCGCAACGTCTTCTTCCTAGCCGCGGCGGTGCGGCTGGCGGGAGCCCTTCTCTTCTGGCGGCTTCCGCCCGATCCCAAAGGGCCGACGCTTCGCCTGCGGGGGCGGCTGTTCTTCTGGAGGGCGTAGAGTACCCCTCACCCACCCCCAACTCCCTCCCTCTCCCAAGATGGGGAGAGGGAGGGGGCAAGAGGGAAGGGTGAGGGCATGAGAAGGACCACCATGAAATACATCTGCGTCATCGGAGTGGGCTACGTGGGGCTGGTCACCGGCGCCTGCTTCGCTGATCTGGGCAACCGGGTGACCTGCGTGGACATTGACCAAGCCAAGATCGAGGGGCTCAACGCGGGCGTGATGCCCATCTACGAGCCCGGCCTGGAGGAGATGGTGCACCGCAATGTGGCTGCCGGACGGCTGTCCTTCACCCTCTCCTACGAGGGGGGGCTGAAGGGGGCGGAGTTCGCCTTTATCGCCGTGGGCACGCCCGAGGGGGTGGATGGCGAGGCGGACCTGAAGCACGTGCGCGCGGCAGCGGAGTCCATTGCCCAGGCCATGAAGGGGCCACTGATCATCATCAACAAATCCACTGTCCCAGTGGGCACGGGCGACTGGGTGGCCGACATCGTGCGCCACCACCAGCCCTCCTCCACCCCCTTCTTCGTGGTATCTAACCCTGAATTCCTGCGCGAGGGCTCAGCCATCGCCGACTTCCTCAACCCCGATCGCATCGTCCTGGGCTCGTTGGACCGAGAAGCGGCGGAGAAGGTGGCTCAGCTCTACCTGCCCCTGCGGGCTCCCATCATGCTCACCGACCTGCGCACCGCGGAGATGATCAAATACGCCTCCAACGCCTACCTGGCCACCCGCATCTCTTTCATCAACGAGATCGCCTCCATCTGCGAGCGGCTGGGGGCGGACGTGAAAGAGGTCGCGGCGGGCATGGGCTACGACCGCCGCATCGGCCATGCCTACCTGGATGCGGGTATCGGATGGGGAGGAAGTTGTTTCACCGCCGATGAATCTACCTTCACCCTGATCAGCGAGAATGTTGTGGTGAAACCCTTCGCCGAGCTGTTTGCCAACTTCCCAGAGAAGGTTACAGCCGGCACGGTGGGAATGGTCATCCCTCAGGGAAAGCGCGCTCTGGCTTTCGATCTGGAGCGCCGACAGCCCACCGTAGCAGATATTAAATGCCTCACTCGTCGTTGGTACGAGGGAGACTTCGTAACCATCCGAACACGTATGGGGCGGAGCTTGCGCCTCACCGCCGACCACCCAGTAGTCCTCTATGAGCCGACCCGGGACACCTTCCGCATCGCCCTGGCCCAACATGTCCAGGCAGGCGATCACCTGGTGGCTGTAGAGGCCATGCCCCCACTGGCCGATCCCACTCGTCTCAACCTCCTGGAGAAGATGCAGGGCTCGCCGTTGGAGGGCATCATCCGGCTGCGTTCTACCGATGGGTACTTCACTCGGGTCTACCCGAAGATTGTCTTGGCCATCCCCCAGGGCATGATGAAGTACAAGTATGACATCGGACGGAACAACTGTATGCCGTTGACCGTCTATACCTATCTCAAACAGCAGGGTCTCATCGCCCCTGATGAGGAGAACTTGTTGCTATTCACCGCTGGCGGCGGGCCAGTGAGCTACTGCCCGGCTGTCTTCCTGGTGGACCAGGACTTGATGCGCCTTCTGGGGTATTACGTGGCCGAGGGGTGGATCTGCCAGGACACCGGCCGGTATGGGGCTGTGCGAGAGCGAGTGGGCTTCTCTTTCGGCGCTCACGAAGAGGAATACATCGCCGACCTGCACAGTTTGCTGAACCGCTACGGTCTCAAGTACCTCAGTAGAAAGGCTAGTAGTTCCCACGCCACCATCATCTCCTCGCGGCCCCTGGCCTTTTTACTGCGGGATGTGCTGGGTTGTGGCACCCGCTCTGACGACAAGAGGATGCCCAAATTGGTGCTGAATGCCTCTGACCCCCTCAAGCTGGCTTTTCTGCAAGGGCTATTCAGTGGTGATGGGAGTATCACCCTCCTTAATCAGGGACGCAACTTAATGTACGAGTACGCGACCGTCAGCAAGCCCCTGGCCGACGGAGTGATCCTGCTCCTCCAATCCCTGGGAGTTGTCCCTTCTCTCAGAACCCGATGGATGAACAAGTCCCAGCAGCCAGCCTACATCGTCCGCGTCAATGGGCTTTCCCAACTCGAATACCTGAAAGGTGTCTTCGGTCCGGAGAAGGAGAAGGCTATTGAAGTTCACATTGCTGGCTACCAGCGGCACATTGCCCAGTTCGGGTTCCGTCAGCAAGGAGGCTTTGCCACCCTGCCAGTGCTGAGTGTCCAGCAGGAGACAGGAGCCGAATATGTGTATGGTATGGAGACCACGATACGAACACTGGTGGTCTCCAGTGGCCTGGTGTGTCACAACTGCTTTCCCAAGGATGTGAAGGCCCTGGAGTACATGGCCCTCATTCATGGGGCCCATCCGGCGCTGCTGCGGGCGGTGATGGACATCAACCGCGACCAACGACGACAGGTGATCCACAAGCTGCGGGACCTATTGGGCGGAATCCTGCGGGACCGGGTGGTGAGCCTGCTGGGGCTGGCCTTCAAGCCCAACACTGACGACCTGCGCGAGTCTCCGGCGCTGGAGATTGCCCACATACTGCGCACCGAGGGGGCGGTGGTGAGGGGCTACGATCCGGCAGCTATGGCTGGGGCCGCGCGGCAGTTCCCTGAGGTTCAACTGGTGGGTGATCCCTATGAGCTAGCTCAGGGTTGTGACGCCCTGGTTGTCTGTACCGAGTGGAATGAGTTCAAACACCTGGATATGGGCCGAATACGCGAGGCCATGCGCCAGCCGGTGCTCGTGGATGGGCGCAACCTGTATGAGCCGGAGGAGATGCGGGTCCTGGGGTTCACCTATCGGGGTGTGGGCCGAGGGTATGGGGCAGCCGATTGAGCAGGTGAGTGTTCAAGTCGCAGCTTCTTGGTATAATTAGATGAGGAATGACCACGGATTGGGATTCACTGGGAGAGATGGCAGGTCTCTCAACAGCGTGCGTAGGGAGCCAACCATGGAGATCAAGCGAGACATGCTGCTGGAAATGTATCGTCGAATGGTGCGCATCCGGGAATTTGAGTTGGCGGCGATAGATCTGTTCAAACGAGGTCAGGTGAAGGGCACTATCCACGCCTATATTGGACAGGAGGCTTCTGCTGTCGGCGTCTGTATGGCCCTCCGCCCAGGTGATTTGATCGCTGGCACGCACCGGAGCCACGGGCACAATATCGCCAAGGGGGCTGATCCCAAGCGGATGATGGCCGAGATCCTGGGCAAGGAGACCGGCTATTGCAAGGGGCGTGGCGGCTCGATGCACATTGCGGCCTTTGAGACCGGGAGTCTGGGGGCATTGGCGGTGGTGGGGGCGGGAATTCCCATTGCTGTGGGGGCTGCGCTGGGCTTCAAGATGAGGGGCGAGGACCGGGTGGCGGTGTCTTTCACCGGCGATGGCGGGTCTAACACGGGCAACTTCCACGAGGGACTCAACATGGCCTCCATCTGGGACCTGCCGGTGGTCTTTGTCTTGGAGAACAACCTCTATGCTGTATCCACCAATATCAGGGACACTGCTAAGGCCAGGGACCTTTCCATACGGGCCCAAGCCTACGACATTCCGGGCGTCCGGGTGGACGGCTTTGACGTTCTGGCGGTGTACGAGGCAGCCGTGGAAGCGGTCGCGCGTGCCCGCCATGGAAAAGGCCCTACTTTGCTCGTGACCGAAGCCTATCGCTTTGAGGGGCACTACGCTGGTGAGCCGGAGGTGTATCGCAGTAGGGCTGAAGTCGAAGAGTACCGCAAGAGGGATCCCATCCCCCGCTTTCGCACATACCTCCTCGAGGAGGGGAAGGCCAGCCAGGATGAACTGGATGCGATAGGCCAAGAGATCGAGCAGGAGATCGCCGACGCGGTGACCTTCGCCAAAGAAAGTCCCGAGCCGGACCCAGCGATGGCGCTGGACTACATTTACGCGTGATGCGTAATGCGTGTTCCGTCACGCACGCGCAATACGGAGCATGTTTCACGCTTCACGTTTTACCATCATGGACGTGGAGTCAAAATATGTCCACAGCAGAAAGAGACGCCGTATCTTTGGGAGCAGTCACACCCACCATGTCGCCCGATGTGATCGTGCAGGTGCCGAAGGGCGTGCCGGCCAAGGAGATATCCTATCAGGAGGCGATCCGCGAAGCGCTGCGTGAGGAGATGTTGCGCGATGAGCGGGTGTTTTTGATAGGCGAGGACATCGGCAAGCACGGCGGTGCCTTTGGGGTGACCCGAACGCTGTTTGACCAGTTCGGCCCGGAGCGGGTTCGAAACACCCCGATTTCCGAAAACACCATCGTCGGAGCGGCTACCGGAGCAGCTCTGGTCGGCCTGCGCCCCGTGGCTGAGATCATGTTCGTAGATTTCTCCGGCCTGGCGATGGACCAGATCTGCAATCAGGCGGCCAAGCTGCGCTTCATGACCGGTGGACAGTGCAGGGTGCCCTGGGTCATCCGCATGGCCCAGGGGGGCGGGGCCGGCAAGAGCACGGCCGCTCAGCATTCCCAGAGTTTGGAGGTGTGGTATGCCCACGTTCCAGGCTTGAAGGTCGTCCTTCCCTCTACCCCCTACGATGCCAAGGGGCTGTTGAAGGCCGCCATTCGAGACGACAACCCGGTCATCTTCCTGGAGCACAAGCTCCTCTACTCCTTCCGTGGGCTGGTGCCGGAGGAGGACTACGTCCTGCCCCTGAGCCAGTGCGACGTCAAGCGAGGGGGGGAAGACGTCACAGTGGTCGCCTCGGGCTACATGGTCTGGCACAGTATGATGGCCGCCCAGATGCTGGCCGAGGAGGGCATCAGCGTGGAAGTGGTGGATGTGCGCACCATCAGCCCACTGGACGAGGAGACCATTGGCCGATCGGTGCGGAAGACTGGACGGGCCGTGCTGGTGGCCGAAGCCTGCCGCTCCTACGGGCCGACCGGGGAGTGGGGCATGGTGGTGATAGAACAGGCCTTCGATTACCTGCAAGCACCCATCGTGCGCGTGACCGGGCGCAACTCGCCCATCCCCTTCGCCGACAGCCTCGAAAGGGGCGTCTGGCCTGATACCCAGAAGGTTGTCAACGCCATTCGAGGCGTGATGGAGTGGTGAGCACACCGGTGGGTTTGGGCAGATGATTAGACCCGGAGGGGGTATGGCCGTCGAGATTTTCATGCCCAAGATGTCGGATCACATGGAAGCTGGCGAAATCGTCGGTTGGCTGGCCAAAGAAGGT
>Ga0172362_10003672_pt1 | contig 13265 bp, 4 predicted proteins | sample LakKivs1_kivu2a2_FD_114534 | JGI IMG/M metagenome (GOLD analysis project Ga0172362, IMG submission 114534) | Sediment microbial communities from Lake Kivu, Rwanda - Sediment s1_kivu2a2 | ecosystem: Environmental > Aquatic > Freshwater > Lake > Sediment | place: Rwanda: Western Province, Lake...
CAAAAGAAATATGCTTGAATACAGCAGCAAAACACTCAATACTACAAGTGAAAGGATTAAAACTGAACCTCTGCTCTGTTTTTTCCTTTTACACATGCTATTCCCTTAAGTAAGTATACACGTCGGAATATAGATAGTCAAGCAGGCAGAAGAGATAATGTTTAATTCGTGACTGGAAAACCAGGAACACGTACAAAGGCAAGGTGACACAAAACTTAATTCAAAATTATTATCATGAATATTTTATCTGGGAATTAAGTATTGTGTCACCTTAATTCAAAATTCAACTATGCCCCAGTTGCCTGGCTCTAACTTTGCCTCCGAAGGAATATCCACCACGATATTCGTGTTTTTATTCGACCAGTAAGCGCGTATCATGGTCTGTCCTCCGCCAGGACCGCCAAAGAGCACGCCAAAATCCATCCTGGTCTGTGTGCCTGATTTAGGACGGACATCCAGGAAAGCCAGAGGAATTATTGCCTTCACCAGGTAACCGTCCTCTCTTTTCACTATACCGGATACTACCTCGCTGGCAAGTCTGACTTCATCCATTTTTACCGCGTTCGGACGTCCTGCTCCCTCAAAAGCATCAAAAGTGTAAGGGGCCTTGGCATTTGAAATCTGCCGGTAAAGCACGGCTATCGACTTGCCTTCAAACATGGTAATCAACAGCCGCAGGTCTCCTGGATGTATAGCCGGGTCCTCAGGTTTATCCGCCGGCACCCTGAACATAAGGTCGACAGCATCTCCGCCCTTGAATGCCAGCTCCCAGCGCTTTGCCTGGTTAATCATAGGACTGTTATCCTTTACATCCCAGGCAACATAGAGGTTTTTCTCATCGTAAGAAGTATAGACCCTGGCATTTCTCTGTTCATCCACAGTAATTTCAACCGGCTTTCCCTGTGTCCAGGCAGAAGGATCTCCGTCGACAGCAGGCGGTTTTGATATCGCGACAATTTCAGCTGTGGCCTGTCCTTTCTCGGCAGCAACCTGCAAATCCCTGATGGCTTTTGCGCGGAGACAATCTTCTGCGGTAAGCGTTATTTCACCGTCCTGAAACCGTTTCAGGGAATCAAGTCCTGTCACCTCAAAAATCCTGCAATCCGTGAACCCGCTGGTCAGGATGTATCTTCCGTCGTTCAACTTGCAAAAATATCCCATGAAGGATTCCTGTCCAGGTGCCATGGAATTCGCAACAAACCCTGGTTTGGGATCCATGGGCCAGTCGTCCCAGTTGCCCCTTGCATCCGTAAAAAGCTGGCCTACATAAAGCATATCGTCGGTAAAAAGGTAGCGCTGTCCGAAATCAGAAACCCAGCAGACAACTTCTCCGTTGATTGAAGGAACGTCCACAATCCCGTGCGTCTGGAACGGATACAGCACTATGCCAGGCTCAGGCAGACGGTATGTCCACCTGCCGGTATTTTCACCTCTGAACCAGAAGGTGCGACGGCTTCCGCCGGGATAAATTTTGCGCATCTCGCTGTAATACTCGCCTCTCTCTCCCTCGCAACCCGAGTTGTAACTGCCGTCGCGCAATCCGATGCCGTTCTGGCATTCGCCTGCCATTGTCTCGAATTTTGTAAAATCATAAATCGGGGTCCCTCCTGCGGTTACACCCTTGCACCGCAGGCACAGACCGTGTTCACCGTTTGCGAAAAACATGTCGAGATTCTGCGACGGGCGTTGTCCCCAGTAGTCCATCCCTCCCCAGTTGTCGGTTTTTGCACCCCTGACTATTTCATTTTCCTGCACAATTCCGTCGTCATTCATATCCGTCCATGCAATTTTATTCGTCTGGTCCATATGCATGCACAGAATCCAGCGTCCGTCCTTTCTTTCCTTGAAAATCTGCCGCGGCTTGTCGTTAATCAGGTATGCCTTTCCCTTGCAAACATGTATATAGCCCGTGAAATTTTCAGGACGGTCTGCCGGGTAGACAATTCCGTAGTCAGACGCATTTTTCGGCATTACAAGACCAATCTGCCTCAAAGTCCAGGTTCCCTTGTCGATATCTATTTTGAACTGCATGTCCTTGTAGAAAGCTGTTGTCGGATCCAGTGGATTGATAACTCCTCCGCCTCCATAGAATGTATCGCCGATAAAATCACTGATCCATTTTCCGTCTTTCCATACGCTGACACGTTTTGGCTTGTAACTTCTTTCAACCACCCACAACTGCCCCAGGCTGTCGACTGTCAGACCGCAGGGATTTATAAAACCTTCTTCGGGTTTGTACCAGCCATTCGTGGTACGTCCTCCTTTTGCGCCGATAACAGCAGTCTGTTTTGCCTTGCTGCCCTTCCGCTCCAGGACAATCACCTGATGACGCGGCTCACCTATGGCGATGTAGATTTTGTTTGCATCGGCTGTGAGGGCGCTTGTACCATGGAAATCGCCGGTAACAAGAGAACGTGTTTCTCCGGTTCCAAGCGTAAGTTCGAAAACTGCCGACGGAGTAACTGCCAGCAGTTTGCCGTTATTTTCGGCAAAAATCTCTCCTGCATCAGGCAAGGGATAATCCTTCTGTACGGCAAAAGTGCTACGGTTGAAACTCCGGATAACTCCTTTTTCCTTCACGGACAGGTATAAACCGTCTTTATCAGCGGTAAATCCCAGCGCTGTTTCTTTCGCGTCCAGGAGGTCCAGCCGCCTGGTCTGTTTTCCGTCCGGCGTATTGATATTCAGACAGTTGCCTGTATCTGCGTCAAACTGCATTAACCCGCGCGGAGTGATGCTGAGCCAGTTAATCTTGTCTCCGGAATTCGTTGTACAAGCATAGAGAATCCTATCTACACAGGCCAGGTGGTCGGGTTCGCCGCTTCTGCATGACCAGATTTTTTCGCCTGTTTTCTCATCCACAGCCAGCAGAGGAAATCCTGCTTCTGCACCAAAACCCCCAAAATAGACTTTTCCGTTAGCAGCCGCAGCAGCAAGCAAAGTACCGTGGTCAGGACCCCATGCACCTGTACCTTTGACATTTCCCCAGGGACATCTGGTATTCGGCTGGTAAAACGACATTTTCCATTTCACGTCAAGCTGATCGCGGTAAATACCCAGCCATCTGTATTTGCCCGGCTGAAGAGCCTGGTTCCTGTCGTCCAGACCTGACCAGTAAACCGTGTTGCTGCCCTTTGGAAATTTGGCTCCTCCAACAAGACTTTTGACGCGGTTGCCTTTTTCATCCTCAATTGCAACCGTCACATAGCTGTCCTGGGGAACCGTGAAATCAATCTTCACAGGACCCTGAACCGGAGCAGCTTTTGCACGTAACCAGGAAGGAACCGGCAGCTGGAGATTGTTTTTATCCTCCAGTATAAGGCGTCCCCATGCTTTTGTATTTGTCCAGAAAAAATCCGTCTGGGTTTCACCGTCCATCAGGTTATCGGTCACCCTGCTTTTTGGCCAGCCCTGGGCCGCAGCGTCGCCCCAGAACAATTCAATGCCAAGCCGCAGGTCAGCGGTTTTCGGAGGAATCTTGCCGTCGAGAGTCAGCATTGCCCAAGGCAGTTTTATTTCCTGCACATAGCCGTGTCCGTCTGCCGAAACATGAAATCCCTGTGCGCCCATTTTTTCAGGCGACGGTCTGTCAACCTTTGGCTGTCCTCCGTCCGCAACGTCCAGTCGCCCATAGGTCACGTTCATTGCAGGACGTTTTTCCGGGGTGTAATACCAGGCATCCACATGGACAACAAAATTGTTCATGTTGCAGCGGAGTTGGACACAGTCGGACCTCCACCCGCTTCCAAACAGTGTAACCGGGTCCACCTTGTTCTGCATGGGAGTTGTGTCCCGCCACTCAATGGCAACATACAGATTATTCTGGTCCCACATTGCAGAAACTTTTCCGCTCTCGGTGTCGAGCATGGTTGATGTATCTTTGCAGAGTATAATGGCACCGCTGGTATCCCATTCGCTCAGGTCGCCGTCGATCTTGACGACAGCCGGAGCCGGCACAGCGTGCAGTCCGTGATTCAATGTCCTTTCAGCAAAAACCGGCTGAATCAAAAATAAAACCCACCCGGCACAGATAACAGCTTTCCAAAAACCGCTCTTCCTGATTTTCATCGTCTCCTCCTGTTTTTAATGATGATTATATTCCAAAATAATATAAATATCTATGAAAAAATAGGGACAGTTACCATTTTTAATAATGGAACAGATAGCCAAAAATGGTAACTGTCCCTATTTTTTTAGTATGCCTGTTCCCCAGGTGTCAGGCTGAAAACCGGCTTCTGTGGGCAAATCATAGACAATTGTAGCACTGTTCCGCGCCCAGTGCAGACACGCCACATTCCGCTGTCCTGCAGGGTCGCTGAAGTTAACCGACAGGTCTACGCCTATGCGGTCGGTGTTTTCCTGGAGTCCTATCTCTGCACGCGGAATGGCTACTTCAAGATTGTAACCCGTGCTCGTTGTCTTCACTGCTATCACCGCATCCTTCAGCACTTCCACTTTGTCCAGTATCACCTCGCCTGAAGGCGAACGAAACGGCACAGGCCTGGCATCCTTTTCCTCCTTAGGACGGAATGCCACGGCAATATTGTCCTTTCCGCTCGGAGCAAAAAGCACCCTGACATCGCCGATTACAGGCTCGTGTCTGCCTGCAGGACCAAACCAGACATCCACGGTATCGCCTGTTTTGAACAATGTTGTAATATCAGTGCCTGAATTCTTCCACGGAGAGTCGTCCGACACCTCATAAGCAACGTACAGGTATTTTTCATCGTACAGCAGACGGGCTGATGCCTTTGCCGTCGGATTAAGAGCCATTGTCGCTGTCTGCGACTGTCCAAATTCCGACAAATCACCGTCGATTTTCACTGTCCCGGATGCCTGTCCGATTTCCAGGCTTCGCTCTGTCTCTATTGCTCTGGATGCCACCTGCTGCCTGGCTCTTTCAAGCCCTTTTGCGGTCACGCTGAAATTGCCTTCAAACCTGAGCACCGGCTGTTCCACGCCGATAATTTCAAAAATATGAATAGCGTCGCTGGCAGCCATCAGATACACTTTGCCGGTCCCAGGATGCCGGAAAACGCGGGTATTGAACAGTTCCACCCAGACAGTATAAGCCGACGGGACAGGTCCTCTGCTTGGATCTTCAAGCAGGGTGTCCACGTAAAGCCCGTGTTTGACATCCCACACATGGACCAGGCTGTTTTCGTCTGTCCAGAAAAGATAATCTCCTATTATTCCTGCGGCTCCGGTCGGACAATAATGCTCTCCGGGAGCTACAAAACTTGCGCACCGCTGTCCTGCATGCCAGACCGGCTTGCCGGTCTTCTGGTCGTATTTTGTAACCTGTGCAAATTCCCAGTCGTGACCGTGTCCCACACCCGGCAGTCCTGCGGCATTATATCCTCCGTTGAAGCCATACACACCGTCTCCACAGGCAAAGGCAGTGCGTACTCCGCTGGCGCCGTGCTCCAGACCGTGTCCGCGCGGAAGTCCGACATGCCCCGCAAGATCCCAGCGGTAAACAGGCGTGTTGTTTTTCCATTCGGCAACAGGAATCTCCCAGATTCCGCCTTCCGCTGTGTCTGACCAGTCGTGCATATACAAATCAAACTTTTCATCAAAGTATGCACCCCATCCCTGCTGTGGGCCGGCTGAAGTAACCGGATAAGCGGGCTTGTCTGTGACCTGCCATTCTTCCGGCTGTTTTTCACCGTCGCTATTAATATCCGACCATGCACCTTTAAGGCCTGTGTTTTTGGTATGGTACATCGGTTTGTAATTTCCGTCCGGAAGTTTTTCCACCCAGCCGCCGTAAACAGCAGCAACGTAGCGGAAACTGTCGTCTCTTAACTCCACGATAGCGCCTGAGCCGCTGCACCAGTAGGTCTTTCCGTCTTTATGCCGTATCCTGGGCCACCATTTGGCAGGACCATGGGGATCGTTCAGGGATTCTGCGACAGGCTCATACACGCCGGTCCAGTAACGGTCCACTTCCCATTTGCCTGTCGTATAATCCACCTTGTAGCGGATGATACTGCCGTGTGTATCAGCGTAAACATATTCCGGATGCTCATCGTCAACACCGAACATGCCGCTGTAATAATACGGTCCATGGAACTCCTTTTCAAGTCCGGCGTCCTGCGACCACCTTGTAAACCTGCGGGGAACAGAGTCTTCGGCGACAAAAACTTTGCCGTTACCCGCGACGCACAGACCTGTCGGAGCAAGAAAAGAATCCGGTATCATTTTTCCTATCAAGGGCCTGCCTCCGGGATGGCCCGGCGACTGAATTTCTTTTCCGGTTAAGTCAAAATAAACAACCTGATGCCTGGGAGCGCCAACGGATATGACAAAACCTTTGTCAGGAAGTATATCCAGGTCCCAGATTTCTCCTCCTGCGTCGGCAATGACAGTGCTTATGCGGGTGAGAGGGTCGATCGACACTATTTTGCTGCCGGAGCCCGCAAAAAGATTTCCCTTTTTATCAAATGCAATGCCTGAGGCATTGTTCAGATGCAAAGAGTCAACCTGTTGTCCTGTCTGCGCATCCGCCACAAAAATCATGTTCTGCACCGGAGATGTAAAATAGAGTTTTCCGTCGTGGCAGGCAAGATCTGTGACAACGCGTTTTTCCTTTGAATATTCTCCGAACATCGGCTGAGGCTGTGCATTGGGCATATAGAGACGCTTGGCTCCTGTCTCTGCATCCACGCGCCAGAGCATAGGCCTGCGGTATTCTCCGCCGTAATCCGACTGTCCTTCCGGGGCATTTATGGCAGATGCGCAGGCAATGTAAACGTTTTCTCCGTCGCAGGCAACTGCTGTCTGGTTCGCCTTCATCCACCAGTCCAGATGCTGTTTCCACTTTACCTCGCCGTCCTGGCTCATTCTGATAAGTCCGCCTTCGCCTTCCTCAAATCCCCACAGCACAAGGATGTCGGAATCCGGAGCCGACGTGACAGGACAGATATCCATGACATTGCCCCACACGCCTCCCCAGCTGCCTTTGCCGTCGGCAGTTCTGTACGGCGGATTTCCGCTCTGGCTTATGCTGGTGACGTAACGCAGCTGGAATTTCGGAGCAATGATGCCGTGGTACCTGTATACGCCCGGTTTAACCCAGTTGCCGTACATATCCCTGCCGTCCCAGATAACCGATTTTGCCGAGGGCTGTGCGCAGACAAGCTGTCGTACTGTCACATCCTTTTTATCGTAGATGTTTACGCTCATCCTTCCTGGTTTTGGAGGTTTTACCGGAATTTCCACGGCACTAACAGGAGAATTGTCCTCCCGCTTCAAACTGGGAATCTCCGGCCGCCACAGAGTGGTTGTCGCTATTACCACTCTGCCGTTGCCGTTGTCGGCTATGTATACTCCGTTTGGATCAGCAGCAACTGCATAGGGTCTGTTCAGCCTGGTCAGCGACGAGCCTGCTTCGCCCGTCACTCCAAGCCGGGCCAGGCGTTTTCCGGTCACTGCGTCAAGCTGGTCGACTATATTTCCTGCGGTATCGCAGACATAGACATACGGCGGATAACAGGCAAGTCTGCGGATCCCCTGATATGTTTCCTCCGACGTCCATACTGTCCTGAGTCCGTCCCTGGATAAACACGACACCTGATCTGCTGCGGCGGCAAAAACAGCGTCGGGACTCACACACACTCCTATTACGCCGGACAATCCGCTGTGCCAGGGAGTTACAGTCGCTGACTTATCCATCAGCGGCCTGTGCCAGATTGTTCCGGACTTTGGGTCGGCAATCAGTAAATCCTTGTCCAGAACCGCTGCCTGGCCGATTTCCTGCACCTCGGGTAAAGAAATATCAAATGCCAGGTGCTCAGGTCCGATGTAGCAGACATTCGCGCCTTTCTGGTTGCGGTAAACATAAACCCTGCCATAAGGCGCCCTGACAAATGTGGCGACGTTTCTTCCGTGCAATGGCCAGGTCTCTTGAAGTATCTGCCCGATGGGCTGTGTCTTGGGAATTTCCACCGGATGCTGAACATCAGCATGCCCCTGCGAAGTATAAGCCACTCCCTGCAGGCAGGTATCAGCGTCGACCATTTCCTCTATATAAATCCCGCCGATGCGCCGCTGATATTCGAAATTTGTGCCGTTCCACTTTGCCTCGGCAATTCCTCCCCTTCCTGCAAAGAAATAACGTTCTCCTGACCTTATCATTTGGCATGGCATGCGAAGTTCCTGCAGAACCGACCCGCAATCTCCCGGCATAGACTTTGTACCTGTGATATCGGTTCTCCTCAATCCTCCCTCATACCCGAAAATATACCTGAATCCGTCGATAATCTGTCCTTCCATTGCCTCGCCGATGCGCTCACCTTTAAGGTTATACCTGCCGGTCCAGTTAACTCCTCCGGAATAAACAATGCTGAAGGCATTGTCAGGGTCTGCCTGAATCAAATGCCGCCAGGGCTGCGTCACGCCTTTTGGCATATCTATGGTAAAAACCACGGTTCCTTTTCCCGACGCCGGGCTGTAAGCTGTCACAGTATATTTCAGGTTGCCTATATCTGCCTGGCCGACGATAATCCTGGCTTCTGAATCAAGAGCCGGAGAAATTACCCGCATGTCTGTGCCTTCAGCTATACTTTCAACACGCAATTTTGCCGCATTTTTAGCCGAGGTGTTAATACGGCATAAAGCATTGTAATTCTGCGACACATTCTGGGCGATGAAAAAAATGTATTTTCCCTTTTCTGCCGTTGCCATCAGCGAACGGACCACCCCTTGTTTTGGCACTGGAAGCACCGACAGACAAGCACCGTTCTGGTCGCATACAGGTATTCCCTGGTCTGAACCTGCGAGATACAATCTGCCCTGGGCATCCATACCCAGACCTGTATAAAAAGCATACGGAACAGGCATGTCGCTCATTCCCGACGTATTGCCTAACACTCCCACCACCTGCAACGTATTTTTTGCGGATACAATACCGAATACGAAAAACAACGGCAAAAACAAAGGCAAAATGAATTTTCTGGCTGAAATAACCATTTTTCCCTCCGGAATTTTTCTGCGGGTCAGTCCTGTGACAACCTTATTGTTTTAATTTTCCATGGCTTCATTTCTATAAACATATTCCCGCCTTTAACGTTAAGCGGCTGGAGATTTTCCTCCAGCAGATTGCATAACCATGCATGTCTGAATTCAGGAGGAATGTGCAGGATAACTGTTTCTTTCCTGCCGGAATGTTCAACCAGCCGCAAAATAATTCCATGCCTGTCTTCAGCGGACTTGACAGCCGTCAATTGGGTATGTTTCGATGTCAAACGCCACACAGGCAAAGGCCTGGCAGAAGTTCCTGGATACGCTGAAAATCCCGAGTTGAAAACAGATGCCTGCACCACAGTATCGTTCTCATGCCAACTGCCTTTACCTATATATACGGCATGCCTGAATACGTGAGTTCCGGGGTCGACCATGCCGGCAAAATTATACGCAACGTAGGAAGCCGGCTCCAGCAGACAGTAAGGAATGACAGGACTCCTGAGCACGCTTACCAGCACCGCGCCATTCTCCACCCTGTAACTGGGTGTGCCCTGGTTGAAAACCGCAAATGTGTATTTCGGCAGCTGAATTCCCGCCCAGTGAATCGCAGGCCAGTCGCCGCCTGCATTTCCGCCGCGGATACTCTTTGCTTCATATCTGTCCCTGGCAAGAACGCCGTACGGAATATCGTAAACACCCTTGTTAGTGCCGGCGGTCGACGGAAAAGCCAGTCGCAGCCTGCGGCTCTGCGTGTACCAGTCAACTTTTGTTTCAACTTCAAGCCACGGCAATCCGGCTCTCAGATAATAATTCTGCTGCCAGGTCAGATAAGTCACCTCAGGAACATCGCAAGTGTGGATATTATCAGTAGACGGATGGCGTCCTGTGTACCTTATGACAATACTGTCGCCCATTCTCTCGACGCCTGACAGGTGTGTATAAGGCGAAAGATGTTCCCTGGAACGGTCAAGAGACCTGGTCGACCATGGATCTCCAAGGTCGTGTTCCAAGACCAGTTCGCCAAGCAAAAATTTCCGGGTGTTAATCACCTGACCGGCTCCTTTCACGGAAATTCCGGTAATGCCGTGTTCTCCGATTTTAACAGTGTACCTGCACATGGAAATAATTTTTGAGGACAGTTTTTTGCTCCTGGCAGGGGCTTTTGAAAGTTTTACAGTTGCAGCGCCAAGTCCCGGGATCTCCCTGGCAAGAAAAGTAATGTCTGTGACGCCCTTGCCCTGGTTTACTTCATACACAGGCACCCGCCTGCGGTTAAGTGTCGCTTCTGCACCCTGCCATTTGCCGGCAACACGGATTTTAACCAAAGCTGTGGCAGTATTTCCATGATGGTTAAACACTGTTATTGTGTTTCCGGCACGCCTGAGAATACGCTTGCAGGCTGTTGCGCAGGCATCCTTTGCAATACTCTGGATTTCTGCATGCAGGTCTCTCAATTCCGCATGTGCAGGGTCGCAATGCGACGAAGTTATCGCGTCGTGGAAGGCGGAAAACGACATTTTTTTCCATGCGTCGCGCAGCTTTGTAAAACCTCTGCCGTTATTCAGAATAGCATCCCAGCATTCTGCGGCAAGCAGTAGATGTTCTGCTTTCCTGTGTTCCTGCTTGCACCGGATACGCGTGACATAACACCCTGTCTGGCTTGGATTGTTTTCAACTTTGGAACTGACCTGGTTTTCCGGCGGATTATCCACCTGTGCCAGTTCATCAGCGATATACTCCCGCAAATCCCTGTAAATGCCCTGCCTTATCCTGAAATCTTTTGTCCTGGCATTGAATTCAGCTATGTCCCTGGCAACGCGGAGTCCTGGCTGGATTTCTTCTCCTCCGAGTACAAATATTGCAACATCTCCGGGCAGATGTTTCAACGGCGGAGCATTAAATTCCGCCCTGTCGCCTGTCACGAATCCCTTTTTCCCGCATTTACCGCATCCGCGTCCGTTGCACGCAGGACACGGCGAAAGTTTACGCCACATATTGAACGCGGTTGCAGAACAAAAGGATAATCTGCCTTTCACTTCATATAAAATTACAGAACCGTCAAGTCCGCGCCAGAAAGGAGCATCAGGAACATTATAGGCGAGCGAAGGAATCCAGTCGTAGCCGCACTCCCGGAAAATCTGCGGCATCTGGGCGCTTGAACCGAACCCGTCTGCATGGCAGCCGGTGACAGGTCTGGAGCCCAGCGTCTGTTCTGCCCAGAGAGTGCCCAGAATAAGATTTCGCGCAAGCATCTCGCCGTGCACCATGTTGGCATCAATGATGTTTTCACCTGAACCGAGAAGTTCAAAGCGTCCTTCTCTGATAAGCCGTTGCAGTGTTTTCAGATGTTCCGGATGACGCTCCAGATAATGCCTCAGGACCCAGGAACATTCCACAACAAAACAGCTTTTTCCATCCCTGGTTGTGGCTATTGAGTCGGAAATCCACTCTTCTTCAATTTTGCGGTATGAAACAAACCTTCTGCCGGAATCATAAAAATCCCTGTCCCAGCATCGCCTCCAGATAGGGTCGAAATGATTGCATCGCAAAACAATTCCAACCTGCGGCTTTGCCATATTTTTCCTCCTCAGTGGAAAGCAGGAAGTGGCGCACATTTTTGGTTATTTTTTCTATTGTTAAAAATGGTAACTGTCCCTATTTTTCAGCGTTCTGCCAGACCCAGCAGGTTCTTCGTCAGTATCTGCAGAACCCCGAAACGCCTGTTTTCCGGACATATGGCATAATGCTGGTAAAGACACCTGCCGATGAAATCCATAACCGACGGAATCCTGATGTACCAGCTTCCCCTGTACCAGCCGTACTGATTGCCCTTGAGCCGGGTGTCTGCCTCGCCGGGCACCGTATGAATCCCTGATGCGTCGGCAGTCAGTCTGGCAAGAATTACCTGTCCGAGTTTCGGCGTGGACATAATCATGCCCTGTCCCGGCCACGCCGGCAGAGTTTCCATAACTTTGTATCTTTTTTCTTCCATCATTGACGGCGGTAAAACGCCTGATGCGCTGAAATGCGCTGCGGTAACATGATTGTCGGACATACTCTGCCTGACATCCTCCAGTTCCATTTCCGGAACGTATTTTGTATGGTCGCCCAGGTCCCTGAAGCGGTTGCGAAATCCCAGATAAATATTGCTCATTGTCGCCGCTGTGCCAAGTCCTGCCATGAGCAGAAGTTCTGAAGCCAGGACTTCTATATCTCCTTCCTCTGCGGCAAGAAATCCTTCGCAAACAAGAGGACCGTAAGTTATGTTGGGCATTACTTCGCTTGGCTTTGACAGCAGAAACGCTCCTATGTCTTCAACGGTAATTCCCAGGGCTTTTGTTTCGTCAAGCAGTGCGCGTTCGGCAAGATATAATTTTGCAACCTGCCGCATATATTTTTCATTCATTTCGCCGGATCCTTCAAGGACGCTCTTATACCAGCCGTCAAGGATTTTGTCTGCCTGCGCGTCCGAATATTTGGAGGCCATCGACTTCATTTCCGATGCAGGACGCCTGATAATTTCCACTCCCAGATGCTTGCGGCATCCTTTTGTAAAAGCCCGGACTTCCTTTGCCCTGAAATCATTTGTATGCATGTCCACCACCAGGAGTTTTGTTCCTGCCAGACTTTTGCGGGCACGGACCGCCTGAATGGAATCAGCTATTTCCTCCGGGTTCAGCGCAGGCAGAATAATTCCCTTCCTGGCTTCAAGGTCGCGATAAAAAGCCGCGTGATATGGATGGAAACCCATATAGGGTTCAACAGCCATCACAGGCAGTTTGACCCTGGCTGCCGTTTCAGAAACAGGCGTGGAGCCGCAGACACCCAGGAACAAACCGGCATCGAATTTACCTGTAGACAATCCCTTGGCGCTGGAAGGAACCAGCGTGTCATCGGCTTTGAAAATTGGCTTTAAGAATTCAAGTCTTTTTGGCTCCGGAGCCTTACCGTCAGCCGTCACCACTGCTATCCTGAGTGAAACTTTTTTCAGTCCCTGCATTTTAATTCATCCCCTTCATTGAGAATTAAGGTGACACAATACTTAATTGCCATGCCCCATAATTGTACCACATATTAAGTTAGTCTTACACAAATTGACCGCTCTCTTAAAACTGGTCCAATTTTTATGTTAGTATAGCATAGAGTCGGAATATAAAAAAGGGGAAACCAGGTACAGTGTCAAGCCAAAATAGAAATGTCCTATTATTACCACAATAGAAATGTCCTATTTTCATGCATGAGCCATCATTGGTTCATTTAGCAATTGTCTGTTTTTAAATCTAATTTTGTAGTTCAAC
>Ga0172362_10003674_pt1 | contig 13260 bp, 8 predicted proteins | sample LakKivs1_kivu2a2_FD_114534 | JGI IMG/M metagenome (GOLD analysis project Ga0172362, IMG submission 114534) | Sediment microbial communities from Lake Kivu, Rwanda - Sediment s1_kivu2a2 | ecosystem: Environmental > Aquatic > Freshwater > Lake > Sediment | place: Rwanda: Western Province, Lake...
CCAGTATCGCCCACCATTTGTTCCACGATCGTCCCAACAAAAGCCGTTCATTGGTGGATGAGGTATATGTCCGTGGCACAGGGAACGTCAAAGGGAGCGGCAAGAATTAGTTGGTTATCACTAGGATACTAATGACTGGCTCAAACTGCAGTTTTAGAGTGCCAGCAGAAGTTATTTATCTACGATGGGATGAAGTTGCAACTATGGCTTAATCAATGATTAGCTGATTGTATCACAGTTATTAAAGTGGAAATAGAAATCATTAGTATGCACACCGCACCTATACTAATAGGTACACTAAAATCTCCGACATTCATCAATGGTAGGAAGGCAATTATAACGAAAGGTGACCTTCCCCCGCGTTTAGCAGCACCTCATCTTAGAATCGGGTAGAGGATCATTGTATAAGCATACTCCAACGCCCTCAGTCTCCCAGACAGGGGGCACAATCAATGGGCACGTTTGTGACGCTGATTTGGTGATGAGGAGATACCAGACTTCCTGAGACTTGATCAGACATTGATGCTTAGCGCTTATTTATTAAGACAATAAAGTGTTTAACTTTTGCAGTACTTCATAAATGGTGCTCACGGGTAGCGAACAAATAATCTCAGCACGTCTCACACGCCAATCCATGTTTTTAACCTGATCAGACAGGATCGCTCCCTGCACTAGCAATCCGTCCGGCAGTAATACTTCGAATGGGTAGCCTTTAATTTGACTGGTGATGGGGCAAAATATCGCTAATCCGGTTTTATTATTGTAGCTGCCTGGAGAAAGAACTACGGCAGGTCTGCGTCCTGATTGTTCATGTCCCGCCTGTGGATTCAAGGTGATCCATACTATATCGCCACATTGTGGAATATAGTTTGAGGCACTCACCATGTTTCATTTCCCACAGCTTTGCCTGTATCTGTCTCATGGTGCTGATTATTTTTATTGATCTTCGACAAAAGTTGTTTCAGAGTGAACATGGGTCCAATCGAAGGTGCTATTATAAGTTTTCCATCTGATACCGATAGTTCAACAGGTGTTTCTTTTTGCAACCCTGCTTCGGAAGCGAAGGATTTAGGAATACGTAAAGCAAGGCTGTTTCCCCATTTCTGTATACGTGTTTTCAATTCAATCCTCCGCAGAAAAGTATCTACAATGAAGATACTTCTTTTATAGCCGCCTGTCAAGGTTGATACTGAGCGAAAGCATCAACTCAGAGATCGCGTGCGAGATGCTGTGGCAATCCAGCGTCAGGCCAGGCTGCAGAATTCACCCAGACTTCCTGCTGGATAGGTTGTAGCCGCCTTCGCCAGACGGGTCATTGCTTCAGAGACATCTCGTGCTTCGCGAGGAGCTCTTCGCGGTTCTGCCTCAGGTCCAATCCGGTCGGCGCCGAGGGATAAGGTTGACCGCTCATCAACCCTGTCCAAAGAATGCGATTATAGGCCGGGAAATCCATCTTGTCCGCGTCGCTAAAGTCCATCCCTTTGGTGACCTCTGCCCAGTATGCCGCGTCGTGCGTTGGTTTGGGCACTACCGTGCCGGTCGGCTGGGGAGGCAGCGGCAGTTGTGTATTGTAGAGAGCCGGTGAGGGAGTGGCGGTAAAGCTCCACTTGCGCGGCGTCGTGTTGAAGACATCAGCCATCGGTCTCCCTAGTGCGTCGTTCAGGTTCATCGGCGGGAGGCCCAGGACCATTTCTATCGTGCGCAAAAAGTCGATGGTGTTGTACTGCGTGGAGACCAGTGCACCCTGCTTCACATAAGCACCGACGATGTACGCAGGGCTGCGATGCGAATCGACGTGATCAGGTCCATCCTGGGAGTCGTCTTCAACGATAAAGATCAGCGTGTTGTCGGCGTATTTACTTTCTGCGATCTTTTGAACCAGCAGAGCAACCGCATAGTCGTTGTCGGCTTGTTGCAGCTCCGGGGTATTCACGCCGTCAATCGCGGTGGCAAAGTTTCCGGTGTGATCGTTCATTAAGCGGACCAGGCTTAACTGAGGAAGATCTTCTCCACCATTGACGTACCTGGTGTCGAACTCCCGCTCCCACTCCTTGAAACGCCAGTAGTCCGGATACGTGGGATCCCAGCCGCGGAAGTACGGATCAGTATAAGGCATGAGGGAAATATTAGATGAGTAAGCCGTAACAGTGTTGGTTGAGGCCGGATCGTGAGCGAGAGAAAGGCTGTAGGCTGAGGTCTGCGGGAAAGTATAACGGGTACAATCAACGTGGAACCCATAGTTTCGCACGGTGAGTTTCGCTCGCAATGCAGCGTCCCACAAGTAGCCGGTATTGATTTCATTGTCCGGTCCATCGGGCGCACCTGTATCGGTCTGGCCCGGCAGCACATCCGGATCGTCCGATGTCAGGGGATTGGCGGCCTGACGCTCGGCGACGCCGGGAAGGGCAACGTTTACACCACGGCTTAAACCATCTCCCTCCAGGCTGAGGCCGCGTCCCGCATAGGTCACTGTGTACTGGCTTTCTACCATGTTTTGGGCTTGAGCCGCAGTGGACCATGCCCAGCCATCATAGCTGACTTCGGCGGTGCACATAAAGTTATCCAGCGTGACAAAGGTTCGAGCCAGCGAATGCGAATTGGGTGTGAGCGCCTTGCCGAATTCAGCCAGGGCAGGGTCGCCATTTCCGATCTCAAGGTCGCCCAGAATCTGATCGTATGTCCGATTTTCCTTGATGATAAAGATCACATGCTTGACACCCTGACGCACGGCGTCCATGACTGCCACGTCACTTGGACTCACGGTGCTTGAGAAACGGTTATTCGCGGCTACCTGCGCGGTGAGCGTCAGGAGTTGAGCCTCATCGGGGGCCGGGAAGCTCTGCAGGCCAGCTTTGATCAACTGGGGATTATATGCATTACTGGCATAGCCATTCTTGTGTGTCGGCGGGCCGAAGCCATAATACCAGGTCGGGTTTGCACCCGTCGGCGACTTGGCATTTACCACATACACATATTTGCCATCGCCGCTAAAACTCACCGACGTCGGGTACCAGCCGGTCGGAATGAGTCCAACCACCCTGGAACCCCTGTTGTCCTCGCTCAGTGCAATCACCGCCACGGCATTCAGATTGCCGTTCGTCACGTAGAGCAGCTTTTCATCCGGGGCCAGCGCCACGCTGTTGGGATTCGCTCCTTTATACTTCTCCAGCGCGACAGGCAGGACTGACCCGCGCGGCAATACCGGGATCGTTTCGAGGATCTCGTTCCTGGCAGTATCGATGACATCGATAGTATCCGCCTGGTCATCGACGACAAACAGCAGTGTCTGGGCAGCGTTCAGCGTCATCTTGTTCGGTTGGCCTTTGAGCGGAATGCGTGCGGTTATTACCGGTTTTTCACGCAGATTCACGACGATTATCTCGCGGTCGCGCAGGCTTGATACGTACGCAGTGGCGCTCGGTCCGGTCCCTTTAATAGCCACCCAAAACGGATATTCCCCTCCCGGTACGCCCACCCTGGCAGGGTCGTTCTTGCCGGGGCGCAGGTCGAGTTCGGTACCCCTGGACCATTTGCCCAGTCCTCCGGTAAACACCGTGATCGAGTCGTTATAATAATTTGCCACCACCAGCGTCAGGCCATCCTGCGAGATTGCCACGCCGGCGGCCATAGGACTTACAGCAACCCTCTCGTTGACCGGGATCTGTTCGCCGGTAGGCGGCTCTACAACAAGGCCGTTGCCCGCGGTATGGTTCAAGGCAAGCTCTGTGGTATGCTGCCAGGATCCGTTATCGCTAAGGGTATAGACGTGGACATTGTCTCCACCTGCCTGCGCGGGGTTAAAGGCGCCGGTGGTGTCATAGGGAAGATCTCCCAGCCCGCTGGATACATAGAAAGCCGTGCCGCTGGGATCGAATACCATACCATAGTAAGAATTGGGGACCATGACTACTTGCTTCTTGACCGGCTTGTTCGTCGAAATGTCATAGACGAACACGTACTCTTGCGAATCCGGCCAGTTGAAATAGCTGCCAAGGGCATCTATCTTGTCGTCGGTTCTAAAGACGCGGTTGTAGCCGCTCGTCAATACCAGCAAAGTTTTTTTATCCGGACTGACCACGGTAGTAGCCGCCTGCCCGACCAGCCAGTTTGGATTGTCGGCCAGGCCGGGATTCAACGGTTCAAATGTGGAACCCTGTGGGGCCAGCGGCGAAATCTTTTGGCCCATATTGGGCAGGGACTGGATGCCCTTCTGGGTTGGTTGGGGCCCTGGAACGCACGAACTGAGGGCAGTGGCGGCAATAACCAGCACAGCCACCCACAAATATGCCATACGACGGATTTTCATTTCTTTCCCTCCTGGTGTTTAGTTATAAAAGATCAGTTACATCAACCCCTTTCGGGAAGGTAAGTGCCGTAAAGTACAAAGCCCCGGTCATTTACAATGGGTTATCCTCTGCCCCACCGCGTCTGATTGATCTTTCTACAAACGCTTTTTGTCAGTCCCGACTTGCAAATGAGGTCTTTACATATACCTGTACCAGTCAATGTACGCCAAACCATATAAAATGACAAATGTGTGTGGTTCGATCATTGAAGCTGAGTTCTTGCACAGGGGGTCAGTGGTTCAAATCCACTATCGCCTACCATATCTGACCCTGGCATGCCCGTGTTATGCCGCTCCGCGACACCTGAGTTATATGAAGGCGCCAAAGGGAGCTATCGGCACAAACGTCTGCTGCCGGTTAACGATGCTTGGGATTATGCTTTATTTCTTTCACCAGCCTGGCTACCTTCTTCCACCTGAGCTTTTCGTACAGGCGTGTGCCGTGCTCTTCCCTGTATGCAAGGTAATTTATTTCCTTCTGCAGTTTCCTGAAGCTCTCCAGCCTGGACGGGTCAAGAGCGCCCCCGGCGATTGCCGCTTTTACGGCGCAGCCGGATTCGGTGTTGTGACTGCAATCACTGAACCGGCATTGTCTGGCCAGCATCTCGATATCATGAAATGTTGCCTGCAGGTCCTCTTCTCCGGCCCACATCTGGATTTCTCTCATACCCGGCGTATCTATCACCATGCCGCCGCCGGGAAGGATGATCAGTTCGCGTCTGGTCGTAGTATGCCTGCCCATCCGGTCGTCTCCCCGGACCTCTGCTGTCTTCTGTTTCTCAATGCCAAGCAGTGCATTGATCAGGGCGGATTTGCCCACCCCTGAAGAGCCCAGAAAAGCAGTCGTTTTCCCTCTACCCAGGTAAGCCTTGAGCGCATCCAGTCCGGTATTCTCCCTGGCGCTGACCGGGTGAATGGATATTCCCGGAGCGACAGTCTCGACTTCGTGAACGGGCGTATCGATATCCGTGCACAGGTCGACTTTATTGAGGACAATTACCGGGATGGCGCCGCTGCTCCAGGCAAGTGTGAGATATCGCTCAATCCGTCGTAGATTGAAATTCCTGCCGCCGTCCATAGCGCTGACAATGAAAACGGTGTCTATGTTAGCTGAGACAATCTGCTCTTCGGAACGTTCCCCGGCAACTTTCCTGGAGAATTTGCTCTTCCTCGGCAGTACGGCATGGATAATTGCTTTCTGTTCGTTATGCAGCCGTTTTATTACAACCCAGTCGCCGACGGCGGGATATCGTTCTTCAGTTTCAGCGAAGTGTCGCATCCTGCCTGTAATTGTGGCAGTCAATTCCCCGCATTCGGTATAAACCTGATAAGTATCCTTGAGTTCAGTAATGACACGGGCAGGCACGGTATCCGGGATTTGCATCGCCCGGAAGCTCTTCTGAAAAAACGAATTCCACCCGATATCCTGGAGGTTTGGTGTTCGTGAATGGATTGATTCTATATTCAATTCTTGCTCCTTTTCGAAAGTAAGTTAATCTGGACATTATTCAATACTGAATAATCCACGGATTCACACCCCGTGGGCGATCAAGCCTTACTTTCTGATCAGGAGTAGAACAAAAAAGCCGTTCCCTGCGGAACGACCGTTAATCTATCTGTTAAACGATGATATGGTATCTGGCCTTAAATCTAAAGGGATGTAATATCCGCAGTTATTAAAATGGCAAGCATCAGTAGTCCTCCTCTATGTATATTATGCTGGAAATACTATCATTAGTGACCGGTGAATTCAACCTGGCAGGTCGATGATGCAGGTGATTCTCCCCCGATAATCCGAACCGGTAATGTCATCAGCGAACAGCTTTGTGACGCTGTGCTACCGCTGAAAAACTGTCGAACTACCTCCTGAGTTGGCCGTTATATCTATCAGGTTACGGGTTATGAAGGCAGTCGTCATGGTTATCAACGTTACGCATGATATAAGTGTCTCCGCTGCGCTCGAAAGTCATTCGATATCTTCGATCGACGTATGCCTCAAAAATTCTGAGTGTACCTTCCACCGGATGGCTACGTAGACCGGGCTTGCGGAAATCGGCATCAAGCAGGAGCAATGCTTTATCAACTTTCTGCTGTATTTTAACGGGCAGCCGCAAATACTGCTTTACAAACCGCTCCGTAAATACAACAGGCACTATTCTCTACTCTTGTCAGCTTTACGGGGCCTTTTCGAGGCTTTATCACGAAGGAAATCTACTGCTGATGCAGCATCGGAGAATCTGTAAGTACGACCGGCGCGTATATCTTCCTGGGCTTCTATTTCACCCTGCTGCCAGCGCTCGCTCCAGAACCACGCCTGTTGTTTATCGATCAGCGCCTTTGCTTTGAGCACGATCTCTCCATTCCTGACTTGAATGTCCAGATAGTCGCCTTCTTTTATACCAAGTTCTTGCCTCACCGAATGAGGAAGGGTTACCTGTGATTTTTTACGTACTGGAATTAACTCTGACATATTATTCCAACTGTCTTACTTTCTTACTATCTTATCATAATAATAGTTGTCATGTATAGACAGTCATTTTACCGCACCGGCGCGGACAATATGCGCAAATGATTACCTTGACAGCGGGAAAAGGCAAATGTTACTATCATCGGGATTTTATCAACCGGGCGGGTGGAGATCGCAGGAAGCTGTTGCCTATCCGGTTACTCTACCATATAAGTGGAAGCGGATTCCCGATACTATGAGGTTCTATCAAGGAGCGGTATATTGATTAATATCCCGCGGGCTGGGACAGGCCTCATTTGGCTGAATCTCCTGCTCACGGCTCTCGCAGTGCTGGCGCTCCTGCCGGGAACGCTGCTGGTGTCACCAGCACCGGCCGCGGCCGCCAGGCCTCCTCACGAAGCCGGCCGTCCCACGGACAACGTCTCTGTCACGCACCCGCACGGCATGCGCCTCTTTGCGGACAACTTCACCAGTTTCCCCGGCTTCAGCCGATACGATATCCCTGCAAGCGGATACACCGAGGGATTCATAGACGGTGCAGCAAGCACATACTGGGTCAATGGCGACAGCGGCCTGGACACCAATAGCGGCTCACAGGCATTACCGTGGAAGACCATACAACATGCGCTGGATACAGTGGCTTCCGGCGACACGATCCACGTGGTGGGCATAAGCAGCACCGCTACACAGTATTATGATGAGACTCTGGTAGTAACCAAGGATGTCATCATCACCGGCGACGGCCCGGATACCACCTGGTTAGAGCCGGACATCAATTCCGATAACGCTTCGGTCATCAGCCTCTCGTCGCCCGGCTTGAATGTCACCCTCAACGGGATGTATGTCCTTGGTTATTATAATTCTACAGATGAGGGCGGCTGAATCTCGGCAAGCGGCGACAACCTGACCCTTCACAGCATGTTTTTTGAGAACGATAATGATGTCACGAATTACGGGGGCGCCATATTTACGGACAACTGCACGCTGACGATGAACGGCTGCATTGTCTTTGGCTCGAATGCCTATTATGGCAGCGGCCTGTACGCCCACGAATCGAACGTGTATATGGCTGATTGCTATTTCTGCATGTGTGGGGGGCTCAACAGCGAATACGGCGGAGCCATATACCTGGACGTCTCTACCCTGAACGCGGCGAGATGCTCGTTTTACGATAATTACGCTTTTTGGTATGGCGGAGGCATCTTTATCAGTTCATTCGATGGGGATTGCACTGCAACCCTGAGTAATTGCACACTCAGTTATAACTATACGGATACCGGCGGCGGCGCCGGGATTTATGCAGAAAGTGACGTTGGCTCCGCCAGCCTGACCCTGACGGGCTGCACATTTTATATGAATGAAGCCGGCGGCGATGGCGGCGGCCTGCAGCAGTATGGAAGCAAGTCTGCCACCACCATAAGCAACTGTGTCTTCGATAACTATGCGACCGGCAGCGACGACAACATCGATATTGAGGCCGGTGTCGCTGTCTCCAATTACAGCCTGTACAGCGATACCCCGGCTTTCACGCTGGGTCCCAATGATATCACGGATACTTACCCTCTTTGCTACTGGATGGCGGACAACGGCGGGACCACACCGACCTGCGCCATCGACTCAACCAGCCCGGCAAGAAGCGCAGGCTCCAACGCAGGCCTGGTTACCGACCAGCGCGGCGTAGCCAGGGGTCCGGCGTATGACATAGGCGCGTACCAGTGGGTGTGACCCACCTATGCCAGCGTTTCCGGTAATGATGCCAACAGCGGCCTCAGCGCCCTTGCTCCCAAGAAACATGTCTACGCGGCCGTTAACCTGGCGGGGCCCGGCTCAGCGGCCTACGTAGCGTCAGGTACCTACATGGAGGAGAACCATTTCGATGTATTCTGGCTGCATAACGTCAATATCGATATATTTAAGCCCCTCACGTTGACGGGAACCGACGGCGCGGCCAGCACCATTATCGATGACAGCCTGCCTAAAGTATCCGACAATGAGACAATCATCGGTGTATTCGATGCCACGCAGATATGGCCGGATGGCGCCGTAAGCATCAGCGGGCTCACCATGGCTAACGCAGGTGGTGACGATTGTTTCGGCGGAGGCATGTGCATTATCGAACAATATGGTATAACCACTGTCCGGGACTGTGTAATGCGGGACAACCATGCCGATTTCGGGGGTGGCGGAGTTTACATTCAAGATAGCGGAGATGTCACCTTGCTCGGGTGTAACATCAGGAATAATTCCGCGAGCCTCTTCGGTGGCGGGGGTATTTTAAGCTACTATAACGATAATCTCACTATCTCCAACTGCGAGGTCACGGGGAACTCTGGTACAGGGGACACATACGGCGGCGGCATTTATGTAGATGAGTGTTTGAGTTTTAGCCTTACAGATTCCATCATCACCGGTAATAACTCAGACAGAGACGGCGGCGGGATTTACGGGTTCAGTCTATACGATACTTCAATAACAGGGTGCACCATCAACGGCAACGCTTCGGATGAGTCCGGCGGCGGAATTTATCTAAGCTATACAGAAGGTGCAAGCGTTGCCCTGATCGAGGCCTGCACTCTGAGCAATAACCAGGCCCAGCTCCAGGGTGGAGGACTTTTTAATGGGAAAGACCCTACAGTGGGCATCGCTTCAACCCGTCTCACAAACTGCACCATTTACGGCAACAGCCTTCCCGCCGGAGGCAGTGGTGGTGGTATCTATAATTCGGGCCATGCAGATCTGCTCAATTGCACTATCTCCTCGAACGATGCCGGCCCGGGTGGAACAGGCGGTGGCTACTTCGAGAAAGGTCCGCACACGGGCATATTCAAGAACACCATACTGGCCGCAAATACAGCGGGCGCGGGCAATCCGGATGACATAGCCGCAGGGCCGGTCTATATCTTTGTTTCAAACGGCCACAATATTTGCACTACTGATGCCGCTGTATTCTTTAATCAGCCTACCGATAATAACACGACCGACCCCGGCCTCGGACCGCTGCAGAACAATGGCGGGCCTACTTTCACATGCGCGATAGACGCCGCCAGCCCTGCCTTCAACACTGCGGCAGATGGACCCTCGACCGATCAGCGCGGATACCTGCGGCCGGCCTGCGGCGGTTATGATGTGGGCGCGTACGAGCTGGAACCTGTCACGCCCACCGTGACAGCGATCTTACCTGACAGCGGCGTCAATACCGGGATTATAAATATCACCGGAGTGACCGGCACTAATTTTCGCAACGGCGCCACGATCCGACTATTAAAGAGTGGGCAGCCTGATATCACAGGCAGCAGCGTGGTCTTTGTCAGTTCCACCAGTCTGACCTGCACCTTCGACCTCACCGGGGTGGCAACAGGAATTTGGAACGTCGTGGTGACAAATCCCTGTGGCGCGTCCGGCACTTTAACCGGCGGCTTCACCGTGACTGAGCCGGCGCCGCCACAAAATCCAAATATCGGGATTGGTGGGCAGACACCGCACGGTGGATCCGGAGGCGGCAGCCCGACCAACACGCCAACAGTCGCGCTCGGCAACCTGCAAATTGTGAGCGCCAGCCTCTCGGATAGCACTGTGTCGCCCGGCACAGCGGTCACTGTGTCTGCCGACGTAGCTAACAGGGGCACGGTTAACGGCAGTAAAAAGGTCACACTGTATGTAAACGGACAGGTGGAATCAATACAGGGGATAACTGTAGACAGGGGCGGTTCCACCAAATTGACTTTCTATGTATCACGCAACGAGCCGGGAGATTATGCCGTTTACGTGGATAACGCAGCGGCAGGCAGCTTCAAAGTCGAGGCTTTCAAGGATTCCGACATTATCCTGTGGCTGAGCATGGCATGCGTGCTGACCTCCCTCGTCCTCGGTGTGGTCATGCTCTGGCGCAGACGGGAATGGGACAGGTAGTCCAAATTTACTTTCGTCCACTGCTCTCGCTTCTATCATACCCTGTCAGGGTTTCTCTACGGGTGTTGCGATGCCAGATCGTTGAAATCCGCCCTGTATTGAATTGCCATTATACCCGGTCATTTTCACGATTTCGGCTGTATTGATTGTGCAGGGCGCTTTTGGAAAGGCTTAGTTTTTATTTCTATTAACAGTCGTCACTTCAAAGGCGCCGGCGGCGGGCCGTGAAATTCGCCGGGTTCGCCTTCATATGAGAAGACGTCCTCGATTTTCACATTAAAAAGACCAGCGATACGGAAAGCCAGCGGCAGGGAAGGGTCGTATTTACCGTTTTCAATTGAGATAACCGTCTGCCTGGTCACGCGCAGGCGCTCGGCCAGCGCCTCCTGCGTGAGGTCGTGCATGGCGCGAAATACCTTTAACCTGTTTTTCATCTACACACCCTACAGCTTGCGGCTGAAGTAAGCGTAAAAGCACAGGTGCAGTATTATAGCAGCACAGACGAAATACCCCATGATGCTGCCGAAGAAAACAATGTTTTCCGGCAGCTGGTTGCGGAAAAGAGCGGCGCCCAGCGCAGTTATCGCTGCCAGTATTAGCACGCTGATGAACGCGGCATGAGCAGCTTTCCAGCTGATCTGCATCATACGCTCATCCCGCACAATTTCCTTATTGCGGCGTTCCACAATAATTGCTAGCACAATGGCTACAGCAACCGCCGCCAGCGCTATTACGGGCGTATCGGTGCCTATGGCAATCGCCACGGCCAGGCCCAATCCGCCCCCGATGGCAGCCCTGTAAATACGGAATCGACTCAATTTCATTTTTGTGTCTCCTGTATAGATTAATGTACTAATTGTAAAGGAGACTATACAATTTGTCAAGTAATTTGCCGGTTGATTCCTTTTTCACCAGTGGCGGTTATTGACATGATTAAGTGGATTAATTACATTGAGTTATCGTGGGCATAAAATCGGAACGCAGAAACGGCATCCTGGTGGTGGCGCTGGAGGGGAGGCTGGGCGCCTTCGAGGCCGCCGGCCTGGGCAAGGAGCTTGAGGCCCTTTTAGCGGAGGATGATCACTATCTGGTGATCGACATGTCGGGCACGCAGTATTTGAGCAGCGGCGGCATACGGCTCCTGCTCTCTACGCATAAAAAACTGACCGGCAGGAAAGGGCATCTCTCCCTTTGCGGGATCAGCGAGTATCCGGCGCAGGTGCTGAAAATGGCGGGCATGGAGGGGATGTTCCCGACCTTCGCAACGGTGGATGAAGCAGTCAGTCGCAGCTCCTTGCAAAAGGAGATGAAGCTCTCCGAAAAGGACTGGGGGAGCCTACCCTGTTACCGCCGAAGGGATACCAGCTTTCGCGTATTCCACGTTACCGACCGCTCCGCCAGGCTGAAAACCGTGGGCGACCTGACCAAGGTTATGAATGCTGCGCTGGAGCCGGAAGATATCCGGCAGCGGCGCTTTTCCGAAGCTGAATATTCCATCGGCCTGGGAGCGCTGGGTGGCAGCCTCGAGGACTGCCTGCCGCTGCTGGGCGAAATGATGACCAGCGGCGGCATCATGGTCTGGCTGCCCACCGATGGTAACGACACTCCTGATTTTCTTATCCCTCAAAAGGATACCGGCGAGGTCATGATACATACCGGACTCAACCTGGCCCTGCATGGCGAGTTCAACGACGTAATGCTGGTGGGCGACGCCGCGGGCGACAGGCCGGTCACACTCAGCGAGTTATATGAGGCCATTTTCGATATCGCCCGCGAACATCAGACGATCAAAAGCAGCCTGATCAGCCTGGCCATGATCGCCGACCTGGACGTGCTCTTCAGCTCAGGCGTTAAAATCTCGCCCATAAAAAAACATGCCCCGGCTAACAAAGGCCTTATTACCGATCCTGAAAACATAGGTCAGTGGATGGATATCAATACAGAGCCGAAGTTGCCAGGACGGACCATGATCAGTTTTGGAATCGGCCTGGACCTGGCAGCCGACCATTCACACCTATCGAAGGCAGCCCTGGAAAACGCCTTCTATATGCATCCTGCCAATGTGGGCAATAAGAAAATGATGCTGCATAACCACGGCGTGGTCTTTGAGAACATGCAGTGGGAGTATACGCTGGACCTGGACGCCGAAATAAGAAGAATCGCGCGGGCGGGCGAGTTTGTCGATATGCGTCACCTGCTGGATACTACCCGCATAAGGCGGGCCGTCGCCGGCGTCTCGTATATCTCCGAGATACTGCCTGAGTGAGACGCGCCCGGGCAATCTAATCGGCGCCCGATTGCACAGGATATCCGGCCGCCTGCCAGGCGTTCCAACCACCTTTCAATGCTTTAACGTTGGTGTAGCCTTTTTTTATCAGCAGGAGCGCTGCGCCGGCACTTGTCTTATCGTTGGGACAGGAGCAGTAAAAGATGATCTCCCTGTTCAGATCGGCTGGAGGCGTCCACTTCCCTTCTGTGATCGTATCCGGGGGAACCGCTACAGCGCCCTTGATATGCGCTATTTTAAACTGCTCCGCTA
>Ga0172362_10003675_pt1 | contig 13259 bp, 13 predicted proteins | sample LakKivs1_kivu2a2_FD_114534 | JGI IMG/M metagenome (GOLD analysis project Ga0172362, IMG submission 114534) | Sediment microbial communities from Lake Kivu, Rwanda - Sediment s1_kivu2a2 | ecosystem: Environmental > Aquatic > Freshwater > Lake > Sediment | place: Rwanda: Western Province, Lake...
GACCACTTGATCCACTCATTGCATTTGGATCGCTTGGACCACTTGATCCACTCATTGCATTTGGTTCGCTTGGACCACTTGGACCACTTGGACCACTTGGACCACTTGATCCAATCGCTTCGCTTGAATTACTTGTCTCTACAGTCGTTGCACTTGTCGTTGCACTTGTCGTTGCACTTGTCGTTGCACTTACACCGTCATCCTCATCATCCACAAGAGGAACAATGGGGGTTGCTAAAGACATCGCATGCATGCATTATTCAAATATTTTAAACCCCGTTCTCACTACAAATTTTCTCAAAATACTTTTTGCTCACACTCAAATGATGCACGTTTGAGGCGTGGTTTTTGGCTCGCTGTTGGTGGCAGTAAAATTCATACGCTTTATACACTGACGCTGCAGCCACTGGCGGCGTGGTTGTTAACTGCGCAGTTGTTAGCTGCATTTCTTCCACATATTCGTTCATGGCAGAAATGACTTCCCCCCGCTTGTCCCACATGGTGCACCGCACGTGCATTAAATGCTTGTCGTTTTCAATCACCACATCGGGACAAAAATGCCGAATCAAGCCCAAGAATGTGGCATCCGTGTGATTATGACTCTGCATCTGCGGCAACGGCTGTGTCGCTTGTTGAAGCTGTTGCTGGTGCTGGTGGTGGTAGTGGCGCTTGAACAGCGCCGTAAATTCGTCAATTTCCAGCTCGTCTTCGTCGTTTGCATTCACCACAATGTGGTGCGTCCAAAACTCGTTGAACCGCGTGACCAGCGGCAGGTGCTTGCTCGTGATCTGCAAAAATGAATCGGTCGTTTCAGAGTAGTTCGGCAAATGTTTTATCAGCCGCGTTTTCAGCGCGTTTACGAAAAACACGTTTGGAATTCTCTCTTCGTCAATGAAGACCTTCCACAGGTACAGCATGTTTTTCCACGAAATGCTCACGCTGTTTTGCGGGGTTTGCGGGGACGCCTCCAAACACGTCGTTACAAATTTGGCAATGAGCTGGTCCTCGGGGTGGTGCTTCAAATACAGCACCCGATGATAGGCGGACGTGTCCTTGCACTGTGTGTGCAAGAAATTCTCCGCATTTTCATAGCGCTGAGAATAATGCGCCGCAACGCAGAAAATGTCAATCATTCGGTGCTTGAACGGCTCCGAATACGCGTCAAGCGCCACGTCGTTCATGTCCAACAAGCGGCACTCGCTGAAATCGTACTCGTAAAATTTGAACTTGAACGCCGACAGCAGCGTGGTGCTGAACAACGTGGCGCACTCCTGGCTCAGCCCCTTCATGAAGTTCCGCACCCTCGGCGCCGCAATGTAAATGGGTTCAAACCCGTCGTTGGGTGTAACCGTTTTTTTCAGCAACACGTCGCCAATCACCGTCAAAAAATACTTTGCGCAATCCCGCGTTCGGAACAGGGTGGGGCACAGCATGTTCAGCGTGCGCTGGATGGTCTGCGACTCCGGAATGGACGTGAGCAAACACCGGTCCTTGATGCGGCGCAGCACTTGGTTCTTGATTCTGTATTTCCACGGCATGAGCTCCCGGTTTCGGCTGATTTGGGTCAATATGGGGTACAGAATGTCGTCCTCATTTATTACGCTGTAATTTCTCTCGGCGTCGGCATTGTACACAAAAAACAGCTCCACGTTGGCGTTGTAATAGTAGTGCGGCGACTCGTTCAGAAACTGCTCAATGAACTCGTCGGACGCGGTGATCAGCGTTTGCTTGCGCTGCTCCTTGTCGTTACGCACGGCTTGGGCGGCGTCCAGAACGGCCGGCAGGTGCACCACGTGCGCCACCAATTTTCGCAGCATGAACTCGTCTTCAGCGTATTTGGCGTGCAGCTCCTGAATCATGATGATCAAATCATCCACGATGGGCACGTGGTCTTGTCCTTGTCCTTGTCCTTGTCCTTGTCCTTGTCCTTGTTCTTGCGGCTGCATTGAAAACCGAGGTTTGATTTAAATACTTACAACTATGTCCAAGTGTTTAAATTGTTTGCACCGCAGCATTTTATATGCTTAAGTGCTTCACTGTTCGGCGGTGGCTGCTTTTGCTGCGGCGGTGGCGCGAATCGCGCGTCAGGCGGTGACGATTGATTTCAAACAGCGTCCACGGCTGCGGCGGGCGGTCGTGCAGATAGGGGCGATACACGTCCCAAATCATGTTGCGGTCGCAAAACGCGTCCTTGTAGAACCCCGTTCCGCACGAGCTGCCCCAGCGCCCCCACAGCTGCATGCGCTTGGCCATCTCCGTGTCAATCGCCATGCCGTCCACCGCCCCGCGCGGCTGAAACGGTTTCGGACGGTCGGCCTGCGACATGAATTCGCGCGCGTCCAGCTCGTAGTGCGAGCACGTCGTGCGCGAGCACGGGTTAACCTTGTTCAAATACACGTCGTAGTGGTCACCAATGAGCCGCATGGCGGTTTCCACGTCCAAGCGCCCCTTGTGCTCCTCCATCATTTGCTGCAGGCGCACCCGGCGCGCGCCCTGGTGGCGGCGCAAGTCGTCCCACCCCGTATTGAACGACTCCAGGTTCCGGATGCGCGGGTCGTACGCCACGTTGAACCCGATGAAGTAGCCGTTCTTGGTGCGCTCCACGTTGACGTATTTCAAACCGAGTTCCAATCGCATGATTTCGTTCGTGCGCGTGTCGCCAAACAGCCACGCATTGGCGTAGTCGCCCGAGTTGCGCTCGGTCAGCATGGCCACGTAGTCGTCCATGGTGCTGCCGTACTGCATGGCGCGCCGAATGCGGCAGCACACGGGGTCCTTGTTTTCATATGCGTTAAACCCGCCCATCGTGGTCTCGGTTCCAAACAGTCCGCAGCTCGTGACAAACACGTCCGTCCCCGAATGAATGCCGCCCGGGAACGACTGCATGAGGATGCGGTGCCCGCTGCTCGGGCGCAGGTCCAGGATCACGCGCGAGTACTGCCCGTTGATGTAGTTGTCAAACGAGTTGTGCGCGCACACGATCTTGCCGTCGGCGGTGTAGTCGCCCACCGCAATGAACGCGCTACACCGGTCCTGGGCCCCGCCCCTGCCCCCGCCTTCCAGCCCGCCGCTGGCTTTTTTAGAACCGCTTTCCAAAAACTCGGCGTACACGGCCTTGGACCGCAAGTGCGCGTTGTGCGGCTCATTCAGCACCTCCGAGAGGTGGGAAAACATATAATCAAAACTGACAAAGCAGTTCCAAAACACGATAGTGGGCAGCGGCTGCTTGGAGCCGTCGGCAATGCCGCGCATCTCCTCATAATACTCGGGAAAGTTCGCCTCTATCTGCGGGCGAAAAAAGTCGTCCGTAATTTCGCAGAAAAACGCAAACTTACGTCCGTACTCCTCGTACAAGAAAAACTCCAACATCTCCATGATTTGCGCGAGTTCGCGCGCCACCAAGTGGCCGTGCGCAAGCCCGCGCTTGTATGGGTCTCCGTGAATGGAGAGATAAATCCAACCGTTAATGTCCCGGCGAGACCCGTTCAGTTTCATTGTTTAAAGTTCAAAGTTTAAAGTTTAAAATTATCAGGTCCGGGAAACATGCATTAACCAAATATTCTTTTTTTGGGGAAATGAGTTAAAATAATGCCATTATTAACTTGCACGTAAGTTAAATGAGCAGCATTCTGTATTACAGTAACTTTTGCGAAAAGTCCAAATCGCTGTTGCAACGGCTGGCCAAAGGCAAGGTTAAGGAAGGCATTCACTACATGTGCATTGACAAACGCGTGAAGGGGGAGAACGGTGCGTGGTACATTGTACTGGATGACGGGCAGCAAATCATTCTGCCGCCGCACGTGAACCGCGTGCCGGCGCTGCTATTGCTAAACCAGAACCACGCGGTGCTTTACGGCGACCAAATCACGAACCACTTGAAACCGCTGGACGTGCAGCACAACAACGTGGCCACCGGCTTCAACGGGGAGCCATCCCCCTTTTCCACCGGGGGGGAGTTCATGGGCGGGTTTGGCGTGATGTCGGACAACTACAGCTTTTTGGATCAAAGCAGCGAGGAGTTGTCGGCCAAGGGCAGCGGCGGCCTGCGCCAGCTGTACAACTACGCCACCATTGACTTCAACGAATCCATCAACTGTCCGGCGATTGAGGAGAAGCAGGCGCGCATCGGGCCGGACGTCACGTTGGAGAAGCTGCAAAAAGAGAGGAACGAGCAAATCACGTACGCGCAACAGCAGTCACAAGGGCAACAATTTCAAGGGCAACAATTTCAAGGGCAACCACAGCAACGTCGCTAATCGCTAATCGCAAACCGCTAATCGCTAATTCCATGATTCCGGTTTGAAATGGATGTACATGTTGCAATGCGCCAAGCCCTCAAACGGTTCCGGACGGCCGTGCAAACAGGTCGTGGATTCGTACAGCACAATGTCACCGTACTCCATGGTTACATTGTGTGGCCGAAAATGGTGGTCCTCAATGTAGAGGTTCCAAGGGGTGTCCGACGCGTCATCGTCCAAATGAATGATGGCGCTGATGACGTGCGTGTTTTTTTTGTCGTAATGATTGCCCAAGTGGCTTCCGCGCAGGTACTTGCGAATGCCGTAGGTGGCGGTGTGCACCAGCGGCGCCTTGTATTCAATCCATTTTGTAAGAATCTCGCGGAACATGTCGCGCAACTCATGTAATAGTTTAATTGGCGCAGTATCCAGCTTCAAATGCTTGGACACCATGCCCGAATCCACCCCATCGCCATTGATTGTTTCGTCGGTCCATTGACCCTCGTTCGCCCGAGTCATCCACTCTTTTATGGCGTCCACGCATGCCAGCCGCATGCGCACCTTTTCAAACCCCACCGGATGAAACACCGGCAAAAAATGATGCTCGCAAATTTCATTCGGTGGTGCGCTCGGATTAATTTCGGTTTCCTTGAACCACTTGGTCAAAATGTATTTTTCGCCCCGAATGATGGGCATGCCGCAGTGCGACGAGAACGGGTTTTCCCTGCCCCAGTCGCCCGCGTTCAGCGACGACGCCTGCGAATACAAATTGTTCCAAGCGATGGCGGTGCCCGTTTTTGGCGCGCAGGAACAATACGCGTGCGGGAACGACGTGTGCCCGCCTTCTTCCACATCATTCAAATAAATCATGAACGTCCACGTGCGCTGGCCGTTGATGGAAGCATCCTTCTTCAACAATTCGGGGTCAAAATAATCGGTGTGGAAGCGGAATTCTTGCCCCGCGGTATACTTCTGCCCCTGAATTTGTTCCGCGTGCCGGTTGTCTATGCCCATCATTTTGCAAATGCGGCTCTCCACTTCCGCAATGAACGGATTGCTGCCCCCAAAATAACACGTCTTGCTGGTTCGGTCCGCGTTCACAATGCGCTCCGTCGGGTTGGACACATTGTATGTGGACGACTCCGTCAGCTCCGACGCGTTGATTGTCGCAACGATGTCGGCGCACTCATCCGGCGACAAAAACCCGTCCACGCGAAAAATCTCAAGGTTTTTTGCATTCAGACGCTGTGCATTTCTCAGCGCAACAACGGGCTGGGACCGGTCCAAGACACGCATTTGGACCGGTGCCAGATAATCAATACCGATTTTTCGTTTTAATAATGCATAGCTATATCCCGCATCCAGCGACTTCTGGAACATGATTTGCCTGCAGTTGCCCAAGCGCAGGTTTAGGTCAATCCACTCCTCCCATTCCGGCGCAAAGGTCTCCATTGTGTTGGGTATGACATGTAGATGCAATGAATATTTAAATGTAATTTAATGAAAATGCATTTAAACTTATGACACTAGATATATATACATATCACCCATATACAAACAATGTCCGACAAATCCATTGTGATGAAGGCGTTTTTGAACCAGTTTACCGATTTTCTAGACGATGTGCAAAGTGTGTTTCCGGATGACGCCGACATTGATTCCGCCCGAACCGCCCTGTTGCTGATGAAAAAAACGAACCCGCGCATGTTAATGAACGCGTGGGTGACGTGCATTGTTGAGCCGTACACCGACAAAATAGAGAAGGGCGACATCGGGTTCTTCCTGGACAAGGACTACACCCAGGATTTGGAGTACATGGGGAACGCCGTCATGCAAAAGGTGGACGCTCTGCGCGGGCCGGTGCGCGAGATGGGCGCCGAAAATCAAGCCAAGTCCATGAAGTACATTCAAAATTTGACGAAGCTGGCGAAGCTGCACGGCGAAGTGCAGTGAACTAAACAACTAAACAAATGAACACCTTCTATTCAAATGTTTAATAATTGGAATAATAGATCCACAATAAACCAATTGTCCATATGCATCCAACAATATACATTATCATTTGCAAGTGTAAATGTATTATTAAATGTATTATTATCTGTTATTTGTTAGGTATCATTAATATATATTTTATAAAATTAAATATCATTTCAGGCGCATTACAGGTGCATTACAGTTCATGGGGTTGCCAATATTTCCCAATTTTTGAATTTGTCATGATAATCGGTAATTGAAAAAATTGTGTAAATGCACTTTCTTTTCACATTATTCAAATTAAGAAACGGCATCAAACACGAAAAGGCGCTATCTCTCACGTGAATTTCAGTTGCATTTTCAATCAATGTGCAATAGTCCAATAAGTTGTCTGACATGAATTCCGAACTCCACAGAGCATGATGAGGGTTGGTTTCATTTTCTAACTCCGAATAATAATTGACGTTTGGATGAAACACTGGCAATTCACTTTCAACGTGTACGCTTGATCTTATGTTGTAATGTTTGTATGCAATATTGCGATGATCGTGTAAAAAAATATAATTTTTCCCATACATGCCAATGATGGAATTGTACAATCTTAGTTCTCTTTCATTGTTTCTATGTATGTCTTCGTATTCATATCTAATTCTGTACGGAAGATGCATTTGAGTGTAAAATCGTTCCCAAAAACCATTGCTTCCATCAAATGCGGGGTCATAATAACCAGAAGCGACCACAACGCAATTTTTGATTTGAGATTTGCATTGGTTTATCAAATTGGATGGAGCCAGATAATAATTGTAAGTTTCATCAATTATGATAATGTGCACATTTGCATAAGGTTGATACAGCTGAATTACCGTGTGTCTATTGCGATGTAAACAAAATATATACACATTCATATATAATTTTTGAAAATGTCTCACTGCAGCGTACATTGTAAAATTATCTCCCGTGCTTAAATGAAACAAGCATATGCAATTTTTGTTCATCATAACCAAATGTATGAAACAAATCAATAATCACAAAAATCACAAAATGAAATATAATTACATGCACAATTAATTTATTAACAAAAAACGCTTATGAAATATTTTATTTTATTTTATTTATTAGGTTTGTGTTTCAGGTTAACAATGTAATTGAAACATGATTCGGCTGTATTGAAATGATGTATATTGTTATTGTTCAAGGTTTCAATGTTAAAATACATTAATTCATTTTTACAGTAAACGATTGTTGATTTTCCAAAACAAATGGAATTGCAAAACGCACCTCCCACGCCAAATGAAATGTTATGAGTCGCATGTTTTATTATTTCAATATCTTTTGTATATGTTTCATAATTCAAATTGGAATAAATGCATTCAATGCTCATGTCAATTACTTCATTGTTGTTAGTTAAATTCATTAATTCATTGTAAATTTGTGTGATTCCATGTGCGTCAACCTCTTCCGTGTGTGGAAAATTTCTCTCTCCCAATATTACTATTTTATAACTTGATTTATAATTTCTACAAAATGTAGTGATTTTGTGTTTCAATAATTCATAATTTTCATTGGAGGTGTGTCTGCATTTAGTGTGGAACACAATGTATTCCCCGTCAATGACCTTTGTTGATTTTGACACATTTATGTCAAGTTTTAATTGTTTTATATTTTTACAATTTGTGTTTGAGATTGAATGCACATGTGGATTTTTACTGAAAATGAACCTAATCATGTGAGTTGAAATATTATTACATTCACATAACTCATGAATTAGTTTAATTCTGAATTCCAATTGATTGATTGGACTCATTCTGTAATATGGACGTGTGAACCATTCCAAATTGAAATTAAATGGCGTGAAATCGGTTGTTTTAAATTTGATAGAAGCAAATTTCAATAATATGTCTCCGATTCCAGTTGCACTGCCAATCAATTTATCATCATAAGTGATATGAATGTGGTTTTTACGACATATTTCAATCATTTGATCATGAAATAACTGGTATGATTTCGTTTCCATCGGGGGGCTAGAAATCGTGTTGGCGGCACCAGTTATTTTAATCATGTGCATACTCGTGGGAATTACAAAATTTCGTGGAATTTGATTGTGATTTTTTGCATTTACCTGCGCCTGTTTAGGGTTGCCTGTTGTGAATTTTAAAATATTCATTATTTTAATTTATGAATGATATAATATAAAATTATCAACAGTAACAAACTCATAACATAACACCACAATAAAATGGCATGCGTTCATCTACCAACCAGCATCGGAGAAGCGATTGATAAATTAACAATTCTGGACATAAAATTAGAGAGAATTTCCGACATTGCGAGGAAAGCCGACGTGCAGCGCGAATATGATGTATTGCTAAAACATTCGGAATTGACCGACTTCGTTCAAACCCATGCCGACTTGTACAATACCATGAAAAAGGCGAATGCAATCATATGGGACATGATGGATGTTTTGCGCACCAACATTTCAACCGAAAAGTATTTGAAAACATGCAAGGACTGCATTGAATACAATGATATACGTTTCAGAATCAAAAATCGCATCAATCAGGCGTCCAATTCGGAGCTGAGGGAACAAAAAAGTTACAAGGTCACCGTGTTTAAGTTGGCAATAATAGGACTTCACGAGTCTCATGCAGACATTTCTACTGTGCAGCGCATCCTGCAACGACCACTGCAGTATTATGGAATATTGTATGACGAAGTTCAAATGACTGCCGATGACAATGGCGGCGCCAATGTCATTGTGAATTTGAATGATTTCTCTCACATCGTGTCGGATGAACCCGCGTTGAAGCAACACATTTACGATGCATTGAACGTGTCCGATGCGATCATGAACAAATTGTTGTAACATGCCATGATATTTATAATGCAATTCATCATTTAAAGGTAATTAATACCATAAATTATGAATTAACATGGACTTCATATTTGACTTAATGCCCGGATTATTGCAAGGTGTAACGCGCGTTGGGATTTCATATCCGGCTGATGTGGTCAAGGTTCAAATGCAGAAAAATTTGCACTCAACCACACTGGGCACAGTGCAACACATTTTGAAAACAGACATCCGCAAGTTTTACAGAGGGTCAAGCATCGCATTTGTCACGGTTGGCATAGAACGGTCATTGCAGTATTATTATTTGGAAAAAATGAATAAAAAAATGGTAAACCCATATGCGTCGTCATTTGCCGCATCATTGATTAGTTCGGTTTACAATTTACCAATGCAATATTTGACAACAAACATAGCATTACTTGACAAAACCAAACATGACACATCGGTAAAACAATACATCAAAAACACGTCGTTCAAGCAAATGTACAAAGGATATTTTGTTGAAACCCCCAAAAATGTGCTGGGGTCCACCATTTATTTGGGAACATATCTCACATTGAGAAACGGGACTGACCGCGCATCATTATATCCATGGTTTGGCGGATTGTCCGGAATGCTGACATGGACAGTGATCTATCCATTGGACACCATTAAAACGGAATATCAAACCACCAAAAATAAAAGCATACATGAATTGATACGCGAACGCCGTGCAACTAATTCAATTGGTTCGTTTTACAAGGGAATAACACCGGTGTTGTTGAGAACGTTTCCATCCGCGTTTGCAGGAATGTATGTTTATGAAAAAACAAGAAGTTATTTGAAATGAATTTTTGAACATTGCTTAACTGATTTTTTTGCATGGTATTCCAATGTATGTTCCTGACGCCATAATGTTTTTCACAACTCCTGAATTCATGCCAATCACGACATCATCACATATTTGAATTTTTTCTTTGATGGTTGCATTTGTGCCAATGTAAACATTGCGTCCAATGCAACAATTGCCAGATATATTTGCTCCAGGTGCACAAGTAAAATAGTCACCAACAATGGTGTCGTGGCCAATGGTTGTATTCAGATTGATTTGAGCAAACTTCCCCAGTTTTACATTGGTTGTTAAAATTGATCCAGCGCATATTATGCTACCCTTTCCAATTGCAATGTTTTTGTCCATCATGATTGATCGTTTGTCAATATAAGTATAATATTCTGTGCGAATGGGCAATTCATTGACAATATCCGCTCTCACTTTTGCATTTGCAATTGTCACCAATGCATCATATTTTGTCGTGTCAAATTGGTGCAATTTAATAACATTGCATTTGTAATCCTTTGCAATGCAATCAACTGGCAATGAAGTGTAAACCGAATCACTTACAAAAATATCAAAATTGCGTTTTAAATTGCACAAAATCTCTCGCGTGAATGAAGAAAACCCAATTATTCCAATTTTTTTCATTTTGTTTTACAGCTTGGTTTATTGCATTTATGCATTGTGTTTTGTTTATATATCATTTGCATAAATAAATGTATAAACAGCGTCAATCACCCGCCGTTGTTCGTCCAGCGTCATGCCGGGGGACGACGGCACCATGATGATTTCTTGGTTCATCCGGACGGAAACGGCATTATCCGCATCATTGTCGCCATGTAATCCCGAAAGGTGCGCATGCGCATGGATGGGATAGAAAAATGGGCGGACGTCAATACCGTTCGCGTCAAAAAATGCAGCGGTTTCGTCCACCGTTTTCGTGTTGCCCACGATGCGCAGCGCAAATATCCAGTGTGTGGACTGCGTGCCGGCTTCTTTTTCGTACAATCGCACGCGCCCCGAACGAATCAGGTCGTGCTCATTTAACAGTGCGACATACGTTTCAAACACCTGTGTTTTTTGCGCAATGATGGCGTCCAGGTCGCACAGCTGGTCATACAAAAACGCCGCCTGCACATTTGTCATGCGGTAATTGTAGGCATGCACCTCGTGCACATACCGCTTGGCCGACATGCCTTGCGAATACACCCTTGAAATGTGCTCGTAGACGGCATCATCGTTCGTGAAAAATGCGCCCCCTTCCCCCGTGGTTATTATTTTGTTTCCGTAAAATGACACGGATGCGCACAGGGTGGCGTCGCTTGTTCCTGAATACTGGGGTGGGGTATCGCCATGGAATGGATCACCATATTTGCCCAAAAATCCCTCGCAGTTGTCTTCCACAAATACAATGTCTGGGCGCAGACGTTTGAGGCGCGGCACGTTAATAACGTTGCCCACATTGTGCACGATCAACATGGCTGAGTTGGGTTCTAAAGTTGCAATGTAATCTTCGTCAGTGCAAATATTCCACGTGCTGGCATCCATGCGCATGACCGACAGCTGGCATTCGGAATACTCCATCAAGGATGCATTCCATGCGGCAACGTATGCATTGTTCGGCACATAAATTTTGGTGATGGCGGGGTGCGCGTGCTTCAGCGCAATGAACAAGCAATGAGTCGCACATGTGCCATTTGCCATTAAAATTGCATGCTTGCATTTCATGATTTCCTTCAGTTTTTCGGTTGCTAAACCGATGTATTTGCCGTGGTTTGAAATCCATCCAGATTCAATGGCATTTATTGCGGATTTGGTGTACGCGGCAATGTTCGGGTTGTAGATGTTGATGCGGTTCATTGAACGGACAGGGTTTACATGATGACAATAAAAAAAATGCGAATAATATACACAAAACACAATGTTAACGTCAGTTCCTTCATTTTATGCCCACGTGCTAAATGCAATCCTTGCATTGGTGGCAGTCATGCTCTTGGTTAAGCACCATCGCACACTTCGCCCCTATGAAGTCATTGTCGTTGCACTGCTGTTTTCCATCGTTGTTGGCGTGCACGGCCTCTCGCATTTGGGCTTGGAAACCGCGTACGGGTTCAACCCTTTAAATGTGTTAAGGCCCTGACAAAGCCATAATGTCACAATTCATAAAACAATTGTGCCGGATATTGATTTAAACGAAAGTATTTAAATGAATTAAAAAATGACCACTGTGAATCCACCTGCTCCCGAGTTCAAAAAGATCATCTCTGATTTTGTGGCGGACATTGCCACCGTATTCCCCGAGCACGGCGAAGCATGCGCCGCGGTGTACAGCATGGACACGACGGCCGTGTTTGACCACTGCAAGCGCACGTACGCGCCCCAGTTCTTCAACATTCTGTATCGCAACGACACCGTGCTGTTTGCGGAGCCCATTGAGCTGCTGCCCGGTCTGAACTTCAAGGCGCTGTGGGAAACGCCCGATGTAAGCGACGCCACCAAGGAGGCCATCTGGAAGTACCTGCAGCTGGTCATGTTTTCGGTGGTGTCGGACTTGTCGGACACGTCCACCTTCGGCGACGCTGCGAAACTGTTTGAGGCCATTGACGAGAACGTGCTGAAATCCAAACTGGAGGAGGTCATGGAGCAGATGCAGGACATGTTCAAGGGATCGGCAGCGGCTGATGGCGCTACTGGCGCTACTAGTGCCGATGGCGCTACCGATGGCGCCACTGGTGCCGATGGTGCTGAAGATGGCGGCGCGTTTGACCCGAATTCCATGCATGAGCATTTGAGCGGGCTGTTGGGCGGCAAAATCGGCAACCTGGCCAAAGAAATCGCAGAAGAAACAGCGGCCGAGCTGAATCTGGATCCGGGTGATGAAGCGTCGGTGCAGTCCGTGTTTCAGAACCTGTTCAAAAACCCGGGCAAGCTGATGGGCATTGTGAAAACCGTGGGACAGAAACTGGACGCCAAGTTGAAATCAGGAGAGATAAAGGAAAGCGAAATCATGCAGGAAGCCAGCGACCTCATGAAAAAAATGAAGAAAATGCCGGGTGTGAACAACATGGCCGATTTGCTTAAAAAGATGGGCGGTATGGGCGGTATGGGTGACATGGGCGACTTTGCAAAGATGGCAGCCAGCATGGGCATGGGAGGAAAAGGCGGCAAGTTAAACATGGGTGCCATGCAGAGCCACTTGAATCAGAACATCAAAACCGCGCAGACCAAGGAGCGGCTGCAGCAAAAACTGGAACAACGACGGGCTGCAATGGTGGCACAAGCGCAAAAAGCAGCACAACAAGCGCAACAAGCACAACAAGCGCAACAACCACTTGTTTTTAGCACCGGTGAAAAAGTGGAGCGCACACCAAGGGTGCCA
>Ga0172362_10003676_pt1 | contig 13256 bp, 14 predicted proteins | sample LakKivs1_kivu2a2_FD_114534 | JGI IMG/M metagenome (GOLD analysis project Ga0172362, IMG submission 114534) | Sediment microbial communities from Lake Kivu, Rwanda - Sediment s1_kivu2a2 | ecosystem: Environmental > Aquatic > Freshwater > Lake > Sediment | place: Rwanda: Western Province, Lake...
CATCAGCCGCGATTGGAACATTACTCACACAGGGCCTTATCGTGCGGGCAAAATTGGCATTCTTTCAGGCGGAGCAATTTTCAAACCTTTGACACTAAACGCCCAAGATGCGCAGCTCCTAGACTCGCGCAAATTTGGGGTTGAGGAAATTGGAAGATTGTTCCGTTGCCCTATCTCCCTTCTTGGTCATCCTGTTGCGGGTGCGATGTCATTTGCTTCTGTTGAAGCGCAGAACCTTTCCTTTGTGCAACACAGTTTGCGCCCACTACTTGAGCGCCTAGAGCAAAGCCTTTCAAACTTACTTCCTGAGCCTGATGGATTTATCAAGTTCAATCTTGATGCCCTTCTTCGTGGCACAACACTCGAACGCTATGATGCCTACACAAAGGGCCTTCGTGAAGGTTTCTTGTCTTTGAATGATGTTCGCGCAGTTGAAGACTTAGCGCCAATCGGTGAGTCAGGCGATCAGTTTCGCGTGCCATTGCAGAACATTGATGCCTCTGATGCTAAAGATGTCGGCCTAAATCTAAGAGCTGACATTGTCAGCAAACTTGTTCAAGTTGGCTTTGACCCTGAAGAAGTATTGAAAGCAGTTGAGATGGTTCCTATTTCACACACAGGCGTTCCAAGTTCTCAGCTACAACCTATCGCGCAGATTGACCCTAATGACCCTTCGGCTGCTTATGATGTCCGAGAGGCTCGCAATGGCGGAACTGTTGTCAATGTTCCTGACCCTGTTGTCAATGTCGCAGCTCCAAATGTCAACATCGAGCCTGCAATGGTTATGCTTGAATCACCTGAGATTCGCGTAGATGCACCAACTGTCAATGTTGCTTCACCAACAGTTGAGGTCACAAATCAAATTGACCGGCGCAAGGTTCGCAAGAAAGTTATTCGTGACTCAGAAGGTCGAATCTCTGAAGTCATTGAAGAGTTCATTGAGGGGGATGAATAATGGCGACAGGTCTTAGTTCTTATCTAGCAAACAAATTCCTTGATGCCGTGGCAAACGCTGTGTCTTATTCTGCGGCGAATGTATATATCAAACTTCATACAGGCGAGCCAGGGGCGAATGGAACTGCCAATGCTGCGACTGAAACAACTCGTCAAGAAGCAAGCTTTGCAAGTGCTTCAAGTGGATCGGTTGCATCTGATGCAGCCGTCACTTGGACAAACATTGCGGGTTCTCAGGATGCTACTTTTTTCTCTGCTTGGGATAATGCTTCTGCTGGCAATTTCTTATTTAGTGGCTCTATCACTGGCAATGCTTATGTTGCAGGTGATACTTATACCATTCCAAGTGGCTCTCTAACTGCATCACTGACTTTGGCTTCCTAGTATGGCAGCTCAATTTGTTCTTGATACAGGTGTCCTAGACACAGACTTACTTGGGCCAATCATCATTGTTTCGGCTAGTGCCGACCTTGGTGGAATCTCCTCAAGCGGAAGTTCATTAGTCACGCACTTCGTGACTATGGGCGCAGAGCTTGGTGGCTTGGAAGCAAATGCAAACACCGAGCCTGAAACACCTGGGGAAGATACAGTCGGAACAACTCACGGGTTTGTCCAACCTTACTTCCCACCAGTTATCCCACCGCAAGAAATAGAAATCTCAACAATTTATGCAGGCGCAGTCGCAGGCTTAGGCGCAGTCAGTGCAAGCGCGATGTCTGAGATTTCGTTCTCCATAATGGAAGATGATGCAGAAGTTCTGCTTCTGATTTAGGAATCCAATGCCATATTTAATTTCTGACAAGCAAAGTGATTGCCAAGGTTTTGCAACTGTCAAGCAAGAATCAGATGGTTCTTACACAACTATCGGCTGCCACGACACCAAGCAAGATGCCATTGACCAAATGGTTGCCATCAGTATTTCTGAAGGCATTGAGCCAGGCGGAGAAGTAGCGACAAGAGCTTTGCCTGACAACTACCGACCAGCACTTTCAGATGATGTGCCTGAAGGTCGCGCTTGTGGAAATTGCTTCTTCTATAATGAATCAAAACAAAACGAAGAAGGAACAAAGGCTTGGTGCGAGCTTTGGGAAGATTTTGTTGATGGCGCTTATTACTGCAACAAGTGGCAGGCAGATGAAGGAACTAGACAAGTAGATTTAACAGTTCCACAATTTATCCGCGACAACGCAGAGCGCGGTTTGAAATATGTAAGAGAAGGTTTTGGGGGCGATGGTCTGACAGATACTGCCAAGCGAGAAGCACGCGAGATGGCAGCAGGCAGGATCAGCGAAAACAAAGTTCGCAAGATGGCACCTTGGTTTGCTCGTCATAAAGTTGACGGCCAAGCGCCAAAGAATAAAGACTCATCACATCCTCAATATCCAGGCGCAGGTCTAGTGGCGTGGCTTATTTGGGGCGGAGATTCCAACTTCAGTGATAGAGCGCAAAATTGGGCGCAACGCAAGATTGATGCCCTAAACGCCGAAGCAGATTCAAGGAGCAAAATGGCAAAGAAAATTGAGCGCCGCACTTATAGTGTGCGCGATGTAGAAGCAAGAGCCGATGGCGATGGAATGCGCCTTGCGGGTTATGCAGCAGTCTTTAATGACTCAAGCGTTCCCCTTCCTTTCAAAGAGAGCATCGCTCCTGGCGCTTTCAGAAAGACCTTGACTGAAACACCTGATGTGAGAATGCTTATCAACCACGAAGGTCTGCCGGTAGCTCGCACAAAGAATGGCACATTGAAATTAGAAGAAGATGACCGAGGGTTGCGCTTTGAAGCAGACCTTGCAGACACACAAGAGGGCCGTGATATTTACGAACTCGTCAAGCGTGGCGATGTGGATCAGATGTCCTTTGCCTTCCGAGTTATTCGTCAAAGATGGAACGATGATAGAAGTCGCCGAGTCTTGACCGAAGTGTCTTTGGCGGATGGCGATGTTTCAGTCGTCACTTATCCTGCTTATCCAACAACCACAGTCGAAGCGCGTGACCATATAAGGCAAGCAATGAAGGCCCTAAAAGAAGGCCGTGACATTGATGATGCGACAATGATGGTCTTGCAAACAATTTTTGATGATATGAGCGAAGGTCACGAATACATTATGAAGGCTCTTGGAGTCTTTGATTCTTTAATGACCGACCGCCAATATGGTGAAGATTATGAAATTGATGAAGACGATGAAGACAAGAAGCGCGCCGTTGATGTTGTCGGCGATTTTGTCGAGTGGGATTCATCAGGCGGAACTGCTCGCGGCAAAATTGTGCGCGTGGAAAGAGAAGGTAGCATCAAAGTTCCTGGCTCAAGTTTTACAATAACAGCCGAAGAAGGCGACCCTGCGGTATTGATTCGCCTCTATCGTGAACTCCGTGATGGCTATGTTGCAACTGACACTTTAGTCGGTCATAAAGCCTCAGAGCTTCGCGCTATTGACCCACTACCTGAACCAAGCGAAGAAGCAGGTCGCAAGATTTCTCTGCGCCTTGCTCAAGCAATAATCAATTCAACAAAATAAGTTTCTGCTCAACAGAGCAGATTGAAGTCGGAGCCAACCTCGCACCCCGTTAAGCGCCGCGAGCATCTTGGCCACCACCTCGAAAACCTAAATCATAAGGAGCAAAACTCAATGTCATATCTTGACAAAGTAGTCGAGCGCCGTGATGCAGTGAAGGCAGAGATGGATGCAGTTCTTGAGGCAGTAGCTTCAGACAATCGCACTGATCTCACCGCAGAGGAAACCGCTAAGGTTGATGCTCTAGTTGCTGAATCCCGCACACTCGATGACAAAATTGAAAAGCTCACTGCACAAGCAACAGCCGATGCAAAGGCTGCCGAAGCTCGTTCAGTAGTAGCAGAAATCGCAACACCAAAGGTCGGCGGTTTCAAAGTCACAAAAGAATCACGCACCTATTCACCTGAGTCAAATTCATCCTTCTTCAAAGATGCTTACAATGCGCAGTTCAAGTCAGACTACGCAGCTCAGGAAAGACTTGCACGCCATCAGCGCGAAGAAGAAATCGAGCGCCGCGATGTCGGAACTGCACAGTTTGAGGGCTTGGTGATTCCACAATATCTCACTCAGTTTGCGGCTGAATTGGCACGGGCCGGTCGCCCGTTCGCAGACTTTGCAACTGCAAAGCACACACTTCCACCTGCTGGAATGACCTTGAATATCTCAAGGATGACCACAGGATCAAGCACAGCCGTTCAGGTCACACAGAACGATGCAGTTAGCGAAACCGATGTCGATGACACACTATTGACAATCAATGTTCGCACCATTGCCGGTCAGCAAGACCTATCCCGTCAAGCAATTGAGCGCGGAACAGGTATTGACACATTTGTTGCTCAAGACCTAATTCGTTCTTGGCACACCACACTTGATTCACAGATTCTCAATGGCGCAGGTTCCGCAGGAACAATCCTCGGCCTTGCTGATTCAGGCGGAAACGCTGTGACCTTCACTTCAACTGCTCCAACAGTTGCATTGCTATATCCAAAGCTCGCTGATGCTATTCAGAAGATTCAGACAAATGCGTTTGTGAATCCAACTCACTTCGTGATGCACCCACGCCGTCTAGCTTTCTTACTTGCAGCAGTTGACACAACAAATCGCCCACTCGTAGTTCCAGCCGCAGGCGGCCCAACCAACTCTGTTGGCACAGGCTCAGGCGCAGTTGCTTATGGCAACTCTGGTTATCAGATGATGGGCCTACCTATCATCACCGATGCCAATGTTGTGACAACTGATGGCGCATCAACAAATCAAGATGAAATCTATGTTGTGACTGCTAATGAGTGTCACCTTTGGGAGCAACCAGGTTCTCCATTCACCCTTCGCTACGATGCGACAGGTGCAGGAAACCTAACAATCAAGACTGTTGTTTATGGATATGCCGCGTTCAGCGCAGGTCGTTATCCACTAGCAAACTCCATCATTTCTGGAACAGGCTTGACAACTCCAAGCTTCTAGTCACTAGAAGAAAAATAAATTGTGTAAGAGCGTTCAAGGCCCCCCGACTTGGGCGCTCTTACACTTCTCAACGATTCGGGGGAATCAATGAAAACAGGTCACAAAGTTTCAATCGGGTCTTGCGACCCTGGAATGGTCAATGGCGGATTCGCCTTTCATCTCATTCAACTAGCATCAGCACGCACTGACAAACTTGGCCCCTTTGTTCGAATCAAAGGTTCAGGCTTACTTTCTAAACAACGCAATCGTGTTGTCAAGCACTTTTTAGACTCAACTGATTCAGATTGGCTTCTGATGATTGATTCAGATGAGCAGCTCGATGTTCTTACCTTTGATCGCTTATGCGACACCGCACACGATAAAGAGCGACCTGTTGTTGCAGGTCTAGTTTTCGCAGGCTTCGGCGTGGTAGGCAAGCCCTATCCAAAGCCTGTGCCGGCGATATTTCAAGATTCACCTGATGGATTTTTACCACTCTACAAATACGACAAGAACGCAGTTTTTGAAATTGATGCCGCAGGCACAGGTTGCTTGATGATTCACAGAAGCGTTCTTGAAGCAATACGCGAAGCAGCAGACCCAAATCAAGGCAAGGATTGGTGTTGGTTTTGGGATGGCCCTATCAAGGGAGAATGGATTGGAGAAGACTTGCTCTTCTGCCGGCGAATCAGATCGCTAGGTTTCCCAATCTATGTCAACACCGCAGCGATACTTCCGCATTCAAAGTCTTATTGGCTCAAGGAAGAACACCACAAATTATGGCAAGATTAAAACAAAAAGAAACGGCGCTGGCTCTGCCTAAGTTAGAACGAGCAATTCAAAAAACACCAAAGAAGAGGAAATCTAGTGGCAATCACCAACGGCTACGCGACTCTCGCGGAACTAAAGTCATCGCTGACGATAACTGACACAAGCGATGATTCTTTGCTTGAACTTGCAATAACTTCCACAAGCAGAATGATTGACGACTTCACAGGTCGCTTCTTCTATGCCAACGGAAGTGTTGCCTCACCGGTCATTCGCTATTACACGCCAAACGACCCTTGGAGCCTTGCGGTCGATGATTATGTTTCGATTAGCGAAATCGCAACTGACGATGGATTCAATCAAACTTGGTCAACTGTTTGGGCAACGACTGACTTTATGGAAGAGCCTGTGAATAATAGTTTGCGCGGTTGGCCTTACACAAGACTTCTTGCAATCGGCCGTTATGTTTGGCCTTACTACCTGCCTCAAGCCTGCAAGATAACAGGCGTGTGGGGATGGTCTGCTGTTCCCTCTGAAGTCAATCAAGCCTGCATTATTCAAAGCTCAAGAATCTTTGTGCGAAAACAATCGCCCTTTGGTATCGCAGGAACTCCTGAACTTGGAACTGTAAGACTTTCATCTCGACTTGATCCTGATGTGGAAGCCTTCCTGCGCCCGATGAAGAGAAACAATGGTTTGGCAGTATGAACCCAAGTCAAGTTCGTGATGGCTTAAAAACTAATCTGCAAACAATTTCAGGGCTGCGAGTCTATGACTTAATCCCTGACACAGTGACACCGCCTGCCGCAGTTGTAGGCCAACTAGATTTCACATTCGACATCGACAACGCGCGAGGCTTAGACCAAGCGCAAGTTGATGTTCTTGTGATTGTGCAACGCTTTTCAGAACGCTCAGGACAAGACAAGTTAGATGCCTTCCTTGCAGGAACAGGCGCTGGCTCTATCAAGACCGCGCTAGAAAGTGATCGCACTTTGTCGGGAGCAGTGAACACTCTTCGTGTCACAGGAGCCGAAGCAGGCACCTATGACTCACAAGGAGTCACATTTCTCTCATACCGATACAGACTCACGATTTGGGGATAGGAGAAAAAATGGCTTACAAGGTCATCTCAGGCCGCGAGGTCTGTGGGAAAAAACAAGGTGAGGTTCTTACCTCAAAAGAGCTAGAAGATGCAGGCGCAAACATTGATGTTCTCATTGCAAGTGGCCACATTCAAGCAAGTCAAACAACCATCAAACCAGCACTATCAGAAGGAGCCAAAAACTAATGGCACGCATCGTTCTAACAAATGCCCTAGTCACAGTCAACGCAGTTGACTTGTCTGATTTAGTGGCATCAATCACGCTCAACTCATCTGTTGACTCGGTCGAAACCACCGGATTTTCAAGCACAGGCACTCGCACAAGAGTTGGCGGTCTTACAGATAATTCAATCAGTCTTGAATTTCACCAAGACTATGCTTCAGGAGAAGTTGAAGCAACAATTTATCCGCTAATTGGAACAGTCACGGCTGTCACTGTCAAGCCTGTAAACAGTGCAACAAGTGCAAGCAATCCTCTTTATTCAATGAATTGTCTTGTTGCCGAGTGGACACCACTCAACGGAGCAGTTGGAGAACTTGCAACTGCATCTGTGACTTGGCCTGTTAGCGGAGCAATAACCAAGACAACATCGTAGAAATATGGCACGACTTGTTCTCACTAATGCCTTTGTGACTTTCGCATCGACCGACTTGTCGGATCACATTGCGAGCGTGTCACTAAACACCACCTTTGACATCGTTGAAACAACGGCGTTTGGTGACACGGCAAAAAAGAGAGTGGCCGGACTTGCAGATAACTCTGTAAGTTTCGAGTTCCATCAGGACTACGCTTCAGGCTCGGTTGAAGCAACAATTTATCCGTTGCTCGGAACCGCAGTCGCTTGTGAGGTCAGACCTGTCAACACAACAGTTAGCGCAACAAATCCAAAATATAACTTCTCAGTTCTAATTGCCGAATGGACACCTCTCAATGGTGCTGTCGGAGAGTTAGCAACTGCGAGTGTGACTTGGCCTATTTCGGGCGCAATAACAAAATCAACGACACCTTAAAACAACAGGGGGAAACAAATGGATGGCTTAAAAATCCGTGTTCGCACTACCGATGGAAACGATGCAACTTATTCGCTTCGACCAAGAGTGATTGTAGAGTTTGAGCAGAAGTATCAAAAGGGCTTGGCAAAACTTATTGCCGAAGAGCAGAAACTAGAACATATCTACTTCTTGGCTTGGTCAGCGATGAAGCACAATGGTCGCGTTGTCAAACCTTTTGGCCCTGACTTCTTAGACACTCTTGAAGAAGTGACCTTGGTGACAGACCCTTCTTCCGAATCCACAGAGATAGCCTGACCTATCAAATAGCAGCTCTCTCTGTGGAGTCTGGAATTTCGCCGGTGGCATTGCTTGATGCCCCTGACGGAGTGTTGGAAGCAATTTTCGTTTATGTAAAAGAACGAGCAAAGGCGCGAAACAAATAATGGATTCACCAAATTACAGCTTTTCCATTCAGGGGATAAGTTCTACTATCTCAGCCCTTGAGCGTTTCGCGCCTGACCTCAAGAAACAATTAGATAAAGAAGTCAAAGGTGTCTTGAGCAAGGTTGTCACACAAGCCCGCGAATACATACCTTTTGACATAAGACCTTCAGGATGGGCGCGTGAGAATAAAAACGCAGGCTTGATTGGCCCATTACAACAGGGTCAAGGCCGAGGAAGTTTTGTGCGCTTTGATGCCGCCAAAGCTAAAGCAGGAATCAAATCAACATCGCCAAGTTCTAAATCAAGTGCCACAGGCTTTCGCAATTCTTATGGCGTAATTCAGCGCGATGCCGCAGGCGCTATCTTCGAAACTGCCGGTCGCGGAAGCAAAGCAAGTCGAGCAAGAACCCGCGCTTCACGATCCACAAACCCAACTGCCTCTCAAGACTTTATCCAAGCAGTTGAAAAATATTATGGAGTCTTGCCAACCGCTAAAGGTTTGGGTCAAGATAAAGGTCGCGCTCTTATTAGAGCAGTCGATGACAACAAGAAGAATGCTCAGCGTGCTATCTTTGAAGCGATTAAAGATGCTGAAAACAAAGCGCAGGCACGGATGGATGCAAATTTAAATCAGAGAGAAGGTTAGACAATGGCAATTATTGAACGCATTGTCACCGTCTATAATGACAAAGGTTCAAAGCAAGCTCTCAAAGACCTCAACAAGCTTGAAAAGAATTTTATTAATGCCGGCAAGAAGATTGCCAAGGCCATTGGCCTTGCTACGCTCGCCACAGGCGCACTGGCAGTTAAACTTGGCAAGGATGCAGTCCAAGGCGCGATGGAAGACCAAAAGGCGCAGATTTCACTTGCGACCGCTTTGCGAAATACTGTTGGCGCAACCGATGCACAAATTGCTTCAACTGTCGCTTATCTTGATGCCTTAGAACTGCAAGTTGGTATCAACAACAATGAGCTAATCCCAAGCCTTCAGAAGTTGACCCAAGCCACAGGCGACATCGAGCAGGCTCAGGCTTTGCAAGCACTTGCCCTTGATGTAAGCGCAGGCACAGGCAAATCACTAATTGCAGTGACCGATGGCATCGTTCGTGCCATTGGCGGAAACATCGGAGCCTTAAAAAGATTAGGCATTCCACTTGACGAAGCCATTGTCAAAAATAAAGACTTGAATGGCGCTCTCTCAGTTCTTTCTACAACCTTCGGCGGGCAAGCTCTAAATCGAGCAGAAACTTTTGAATTTCAAATTGAGCGCCTTCGCTTACAGTTTGACCAAACCCTTGACACTTTGGGTTATGCCTTAATCCCTGTCTTACAAGAACTCGCTGAAGTTTTCCGCGCAGATATTCTGCCTGTTTTTGAGCAATTCATTGCTGACAACAAGGAGCAGATTGCAGAAACCTTGCGCGGTATTGCTCAATTTTCAATCAACGCTGCCAAGGGTCTTGGCAAAATGTTTTCTGTTATTTCAAACAATCTTCCTGCTTTCAAATTATTCACAGCTCTTCTGATTGGAACTTTTGTGGGAACAAAAGTTGCTCTTGGAATCCAAGCAGTGATTGGAATGGTCACTTTACTCACAGTTTCATTGAGGAAACAAGCCGCCGCAGGCACAGCCGCAGGCATCGCCCTTGCCTTTGGAACTGCTGGTGTTTCTGCTAAAGCGGCCGCCATTGGCATTGGTGCTTTTGTGGTGGCTAGTGGTGCTGCGCTTTATGCAATGAATCAAATGACAGAGGGCCTAGTAGAAAACACCACAGCCCTTGAGAATCAAACAAGCGTTGTTGCTGGTCACTTAAAAGACCTTGACAGACTTGCAAAATTGACTGCCAATGCCAACTTGAAGAATCTAAAGAATGTTCAAATTACCACAAACTTAAACAAGAAGACCAAAGAGCAGATAAAACTTGAAAAAGCTCTTGCGGCTTTGAAGAAGTTGGGCGTTGCTCCAACAACCGAGAAAGACCCAATTCAACTTGAGGCTGCTCGTCTAAATCTTCTCAAGCAAGCAAACCTTGAAGAAGCAGCAAGAGTCAATGCGTTGATTGCCAATATGGAAGCGCAGATGAAACTCAATGAGGCTGCGCAACGCTACACCGATCTCTTGACTGTTCTCTCCGATGCAGTAATCAGCGATGAAGAAGTTTCTGTTCTTGCTCAAAAGTGGAACATTACAAAGGGCGAAGTTCTTGAATATATCGCCCGCATCTATGCTGCAAATTCAACAGAGTTAAATGACGGCCCGATTGTCAACCTGCTAATGAAGTGGGGTCTCACAAAAGAGGAAGCCGAGAAGTATGTAGATTTCACCCGCGCCCTTAAAGACGAGAAGATTGACGACTCAGAAATTGAGAAGTTGATGGGCAAGTGGGGAATGACCCGTCAGGGCGTTCTTGATTATGCCAAGACAGTTCAAGATGGCACTGCGCTACAAGCAGCTCTTTCTAAGGGTTGGGCATTACCTGGTGATGCAGCAGCCGAATCTTGGCGTAATGCCCTAGCAGCTCTAAACGACTATCTTCGCGCCCTTGGTGCCAAGCCTGGTGCCACAGGCGGAGGCGGGGGAGGCGGAGGTGGCGGGGGTGGCGGTGGTGGAGGCGGAGGTGGCGGTGCCACCACAAGCGGTGGCGATGTCTTTGTAGCAAATCCATTCAATCCTCTTTCACCTGCTATTGCAAAAAGCGCGGTCGAAGAACAAATTGACACTTTGACTGCCTTGCGTGCAAGCGAAGAAAAAGGCACCGCAATTAGCTTCTTACTCAAAGAACAAATTGACACTCTTTCCGACTCAATCACCACATTGGGCCTTGGCGCTCTTAGCGATGAGCAGGCAAGACTCAGAGCAATGGGAACATTTGATGGCCCTGGCATCGGCGCAGGCTCGACCTTCGACCCTGGCTCTTTCCGTATGGCAGAAAATGCAGGAATGACAATCAATGTCAATGTTGCCGGCAATGTGCAGACAGAAGAAGACTTAGCAGATGCCATCCGTCAAAGAATCTTGCTAGAACAACAAAGCGGTAAACCAATTCTCTTTGTTGGCGGTCTGTAATGCCAGGCACGCCCACACTTGGAGTCACGATTGACTTCGCAAATGGCCCTGCCTTTGGCAACCCGCTTCTACTAGATGATCCTTCAACTCCCCTTGGCACGGGCATCTTGGCAGATGCACCGGCAGATGTCGTTGATGTAAGTGACATCGCCCTTCGCGTTTCCATCCGCCGAGGCCGAAACCGAGTTCTTAATAGCTTTGAGGCAGGCACCGCCACTGTCGTCTTAGAAGACGAAAATGGCGATTACAACCCGCAAAATGATTCATCGCCTTACTATGGCAAACTCTTGCCTCTTCGCAAGATTCGCATTTTTGCAGATTATGACGATGGCGGTGGCAGTGACCGCTATTATCTTTTTTCAGGCTATATCACAAGTTTTGACAACACATTTAGGCTTGGCAACGATGAAGTTGCAACTGTGACTTTTCAATGTGTCGATGCCTTCCGCCTTTTACAGAATGTTCAAATAACGACTGTTGCGGGTTCTTCCGCCGGTCAAACCACGGGGGCGCGCATTGAGAACTTGCTAGATTTGGCAAGTTTCCCTGTAAGTCAAAGACTCATTGATGTAGGCGACACGCTAGTCCAAGTTGACCCTGGAACATCACGAAGTCTGCTTGGAGCTTGTCAGAATATAGAACAGACCGAACTTGGTGGCTTCTTTATTGATGATGAGGGCAACGCGGTCTTTCTATCAAGGTCAACAGTTTCTCTAAAGGCTGATGAAACGCCTTTATTATTCAACGATGCTGGCACAGACATTTCATATCAGGCCATTGACTTTGCCTACGATGACACACAGATTTTCAACGATATAACTGTCACCCGCCTTGGCGGAACTGCTCAAAATGTGCAGTCAACAAGCTCGATAGAAACTTTCTTCATTCACTCAGGATCGCGCTCTGACCTGCTAATGCAGACCGATGCCGAGGCCTTAGACCAGGCTTCAATGCTTCTAAATGCCCGCGAAAATGCCCTTCTTCGCATTGATTCCATTGGCTTAAACCTTATGGATTCGACCGCCTCAAATCGCATTGTGGCAGGTCTTGAATCAGATTTGTTCACTCTGATAAATGTCACTAAGACAGGTCAGGCATCCTCAACCTTTGACCTTGAGCTATTCGTTCAAGGTATTCAGCACGACATCACACCGAACACTTGGACAACACGCTTCCTCACCGCAGAACCTATAATTCAGGCATTCATCTTGGATTCACAAATCCAAGGAGTGCTTGATGGAACTGTGGGAGTTCTTTCATACTAAGGAGAAGAAATGGCTAAACAGACCTTCACAACAGGTCAAGTTTTGACCGCAGCGCAAATGACATCGCTGCAACAGACTGCAATGCTTGGTGGTGATGCAAGTGCAAAGGTTGCCTCTTACACGCTAGTTGCTGCCGATGCTGGCACTGCTATTTCAATGAGCAACGCCAGCGCAACAACAATCACTGTAAACACGGGTTTGTTTGCGGCAGGTGACATTGTCACAATCATCAATCTTGGCGCAGGTGTTTGCACAATTACCGCAGGCACCGCAACTGTCACAACTTCAGGATCACTTGCTCTTGCTCAAAATCAAGGTGGCGTTCTCCGCTTCACAAGTGCTAGCGCAGCTATCTTCTTTCAGTTCGCAACACCTGCTTCGGGCGACATTGAAGGTGTCACCGCAGGCACAGGAATCTCAGGTGGCGGAACAAGCGGAACTGTGACCATCACAAACTCGATGGCGACCGAGATAGATGCCAAAGGCGACCTGATTGTCGGCACCGGCGCAGACACCTTCGCCCGCCTAGCGGTCGGCACCAACGGGCACACACTTGTAGCGGATAGTGGAGCAGCCACAGGACTTGCTTACTCTGCTGGCATTCCAGTAGTTCTAAATGCTCAGACTGCTACTTATACAGTTGTCCTAGGTGATGCCTACAAACTTGTCACTATGTCTGTTGCTGGTGCTAATGATTTTCAGATTCCAAC
>Ga0172362_10003679_pt1 | contig 13252 bp, 10 predicted proteins | sample LakKivs1_kivu2a2_FD_114534 | JGI IMG/M metagenome (GOLD analysis project Ga0172362, IMG submission 114534) | Sediment microbial communities from Lake Kivu, Rwanda - Sediment s1_kivu2a2 | ecosystem: Environmental > Aquatic > Freshwater > Lake > Sediment | place: Rwanda: Western Province, Lake...
CCTCGCAGTGGTCCGCGACGTACAGCCAGTCCCGGACGTTCCGCCCGTCGCCGTAGATCGGCAGGGCCTTGCCCTCGAGGGCGTTGAGCAGGACCAGCGGAATGAGCTTCTCCGGGTACTGGAACGGGCCGTAGTTGTTCGAGCAGTTGGTGATCAGCGTCGGCAGGCCGTAGGTCTCGTGGTAGGCGCGCACGAGGTGGTCGGCGCCGGCCTTCGATGCCGCGTACGGCGAGTTGGGCGCGTAGGGCGTCGATTCGGAGAAGGATCCGGTCGGCCCGAGCGTCCCGTAGACCTCGTCGGTCGACACGTGCAGGAAGCGGAATTCCCGGCGGGCGCTCTCCGACAGCTCGCTCGCATGGAGCCGTGCCGCCTCGAGCAGCTCGAAGGTACCGACGGTGTTGGTCTGTACGAAGGCGCGGGGACCGTCGATCGAGCGGTCGACGTGCGACTCGGCGGCGAAGTTGACCAGCCACCGCGGACGGTGCTCGCGCAGCAGCTGCGCGACCAGGGCGCCGTCGCAGATGTCGCCGCGCACGAACGCGAAGCGCGGCTCGCGCTCGACGTCGCGCAGGCTCTCGAGGTTGCCGGCGTAGGTCAGCTTGTCGAGCACGATCACACGGTGGCTCGTCCGCGCGAGCGCGAGGCGGACGAAGTTGGCGCCGATGAAGCCGGCGCCGCCGGTCACGATCATGCTGTCCATCGCGTGACGGTCCTACCCGACCGCGAAATGGCCCGCCAGCGCTTGCCGTTCAGCGGTTCGCGGGTGCCTGGTGCTGGGGCTTGAGCAGGTCGTTGAGCGTCTTCACCGGATTGAAGGTGGCCGTCGGTACGGCGACGAACACGGTGCTCCAGTCGGCCATCGAGCCGTTCCACAGCCCCGGCCGCTCGAGCGCGCGCAGCTTCCGCCCGCCGCTCGACTTCTCGCTGAGGAAGACGGCCTCGCGATCGACGTGGCGGGCGAGATCGAAGGCCTTGCCGCGGTGATCGCGAAGCCCGCACGCGAGGTCGACGGGGTTGAAGTACGTCGAGCCGGCGATCAGTGCCTGCTGCGCCGGGTCGGACGCGTCGACCTGCGCCGTCTCGACGATCTGGGGACTCGCCTCGCCGTTGCCCGAGCGCACCCAGAACGGGCCCCCGCCGGGATCCCCCTCGCAGGGCACCATGCCGCAGACGCGGAGCGGCCGGTCGAGCTTGCGGCGCGCGAACGCGAGCCGCTCCGCCGAGTCACCGGCGGCGCCGGCCGGAGGGGCGATGCCGAACTCGACCTGCAGCAGCGCCAGAGCCGCCTCGACCGCCACCGCGTCGGGATCGGTATCGAGCCGGCGCAGCACCGCGAAGACCTTCGCCTGCAGCGAGGCGAGCAGCCCGCCGAGCACCTTCTTCCAGTGGACGACGGGCCCCTTCAGGTGGTCCGGCACGACGTTGTCGATGTTCTTCACGTAAGCGAGATCCGCGCCGCACCGGCCGAGGTTCTCGAGCAGCGCGCCGTGGCCCCCGGGGCGGAAGAGGAGCTGGCCGTCCGCATCGCGGAACGGGTTGCCCTCGAGGTCGACGGCGACGGTGTCGGTCGATGGCGCCTGGTGCGAGAACTCGATCGTGAAGCGCGCACCCAGCCGTCGCTCGTGTGCGGCTTGCACCCGCTCGAGCAGCCCGCGAAATCCGGCGAGATGCTGCGGCGAGACGGTGAGGTGGAGCCGAACGCTGCCACCGTCCGCGCGCGCATAGCTCGCAGCGTCCACCAGATGCTCCTCGCACGCGGTGCGCGGGCCGTCCGGAGAGCGGTGGAAGGCGAGCAGCCCCTTCGGCAGGGACGCGTAGCCGAGGCCGCCCTCGCGCAGGAGCGCGCCGAGCACCGATGCGACGGCGCCGTCGCGCACGGCGCCGTCGAGGTCCGCGCCGCACGCGGCCAGCGCGTCGCGCAGGGACGGCAGGAACGCGAAGCGGTCGAGCGAGCGCCACGCCTCGCTGACCTCGCGGGCATCGGCGTCGCCAGCGCTGGCAAGCGCTTCGAGCCTCGTTGCGTCCAGCTGCGGCTCGCGCTCGAGCACGGCCAGCGGTGCGCGAAACATGCGCGTCGCCGCACCGGACGCCGGGACGAAGCAGGTGAAGCGCCCGGCCGCGGCGGCCTCGTCGTGTGCGGCCAGCGCAGCGGACAGAGCCGCGTCGTCGAGAAGGCGGATCCCGTCGCCTGCGGCGCAGGCGCGCAGCAGGCGCGTGTACGGCGGCGGGTCGCGCAGAATCGCCAGCTGGCGGCGGACGTCGTCCTCGTCCACGCCGCGTGCTCGGACGTGCTTCAAGTCCTGGTTCGTCAGGAGATCCTCGGCCATGCGCGTCCTCCGCCGGTCACGCTACCTGCTGCGGCGCCGGGATTCATCCGCGGGTCGGATCAGGGCGTGGTGCGCGGAGCGGGATCCGGAGCGGGGAAGGGGACGCGGTCCTTGCCGTCGAAGGCCGGCGCGAACACCGAGACGCCCGTGCAGGGCTCCTCGCCGTAGGCACGTGCGGCGTGGACGGTGTTCCGCGGCACGAGGAAGACGTCACCGGGCTTCAGATCGACGTCGCGCTCGCCGATCCGGGCGCGTGCGCGCCCGGTACGCACGACGATGATCTCCTCGTGCTCGCGGTGCAGGTGCGGCGGCATCGCGTCGGTGATCCGCCAGGCGTTCACGCTCGCCTGGCGGCCGCGCAGGATCTCCGCCACGACGGCGCCGCTGGTCGAGTCGGCCTGCGCGGCGAGCGCCTGGTCGAGGGACACCACCGGCGGATCGGTCGCATTCCCGTCTGCCGCGACGAGCAGCGTCACGGCGGTGGCGAGGGCGGGGACGACCCCGCGCCCTCGGGCACGGCGGTGCGTGTCGCGGGCGGGGTTGGGGACGGCAGTCGGCATGACGCCGAGCGATATCAGCGCGGGCCGCCTCCGGCACCCGGCAGCGCCGCGCGGTCGGGCTACGCCGTGCGGGCGGACCACGTCTCGGGGAGGGGCGCGTCGTCGCGTACGGCAGCTCGGGTCACGGGGTCGAGCCACTCGATGCGGCTCGCGTGCAGCAGAAACCCGACCGGGCCGGGCGTGGATGCGCCGTAGAGCGGGTCGCCGAGCAGCGGGTGCCCCGCGCTGGCGAGGTGGACACGGATCTGGTGGCGCGCGCCCGTGGTCGTCCGTGCGCGCACCAGCGTCGTGTCCTCGAACACCCGCTCGGGGGTGACGTCGGTGCAGGCGGTCCGGGCGGCGTAGCGGCGTGCGGTGGCGCTCGTCGTGAGGGCACGCACGCGGCTGCGGGCGGCGCGGTGCTGCCCGATCGGCGCGTCGATGCGGAGCGGACGCTCGAGGCGTCCCGCGACCAGCGCGAGGTACTCCTTCGCGACCGTGTGGGCACGGAATTGGGCGCGCAGGAAGGCGTACGCGTCCGCCGTGCGCGCTGCGAGCAGCAACCCCGAGGTGCCGGTGTCGAGCCGGTGCACGAGGCCGCACTCGCCGGGGCGTCCGAGGTCGGCGCACTCGGGGAAGTGCCGGGCGATGCGCGCGGCGAGGCTGTCGCCACCAGCGCCGCGCAATGCGACGCTGGGAAGTCCCGCGGGCTTGTCGAGCACCAGCACGGTGGGCGTCTCGCGCACGACCGCGAGCGGTGCGTCCGTGGCGCCGTCCGCGTGCGGTACGAGCACGACGTCACCGGACCGCACACGGTCGCCCTTGCGGGCAGCGCGTCCGTCGACACGCGCGCGCGCTGCGAGCCGAATGGCGGTGCGTCGTCCGACGGCGAGCGCCCGGGCGAGAAACTCGTCGAGGCGGCGCCCCGTGTCGTCGGAGGACACCACGAGCGTCGTCATCCGCACGGGTCGAGCGATCCGCGACATCGGGGTCGGTTGTACAGGACGGCGCCGATCCGCTTAAGTGGGCCGACGTCGTCGCGCCGTGCCTGCGGCGGCTGCAGCCGAATGAACGAATCACCCGTGAGGGCCCTCTTCCCGATCACGGAGGAGTGCCTGTTTCTCGATCACGCCCGCGTGGCACCGCTCTCGACCCGGGTCGAGGAGGCGATCGTGCGTTTCGCGTCCGAAGCGACCCGGCAGGTGCGGCTTCGCTACCCGTACTGGAACGAGCGCGCCGAGGAGGTGCGGGCCGCCTGCGCGCGGCTCGTCGGTGCGCTGCCCGACCAGGTCGCGTTCGTGAAGAACACCTCGGAGGCGCTGTCGTTCGTCGCCGAGGGGCTTACGTGGCAGGCGGGTGACGTCGTGCTCTCGGCAGACCGCGAGTTTCCCTCCAACGTCTACCCCTGGCAGGGACTCGCACGGCTCGGGGTCGCGACGCGGCTCCTCGAGCCGGGCCCGACCGGCGTGACGGTCGACGACGTCGCCCGCGCGATCGACGACAACGTGCGCGTCGTCGCCCTTTCGGCGGTGGCCTACGGCGCGGGTGAGCGCATCGATCTCGCCGGGATCGCGGAGATCTGCCGCCGGCGCGACCTGCTGTTCATCGTGGACGGCATCCAGGCGATCGGCGCGGTCTCGGTGGACATGGCACGCGACGGCATGGACTGCATCGCGGCCGACGGCCACAAGTGGCTGTGTGCGCCCGAGGGCGGCGGGTTCCTTGCGGCCTCCGATCGCTTGCTCGCACGGCTCAGGCCGGCACAGCTCGGCTGGAAGAGCGTCGTGGGCACGGCGTACCATCCCTACGACCTCACGCCGCGGCGCGACGCGGCGAAGCTGGAGGCCGGGAGCCTCAATCTCCTGGCGATCCATGCCCTCGGCGCGGCCGTGGAGCTCGCCCTCGACGTCGGGGTGGACGTCATCGAGGCGCGCCTCGGCGAGCTCACGGCACTGCTCGAGGAAGGCTTTCGCGGTCGCGGGCTCGAAGTTCTCGGCCGCGACGACCGCGGGCGCTGCGCGCGGCGCTCGGGCATCGTCAGCTTCGTCCCGCGACGTGCGCCCGAGCGCGTGCGCCAGGACCTCTGGGAGCGCGGCGTGGCGAGCACCGTACGCTTCGGCGGCATCCGGTTGTCACCCCATCATTATCAGGACGATCGCGACGTGGCCGCGTTCTTCGCGCGCCTCGACGACGCGGAGGCGGCAGCTCGATGAGTGCGCAGAACCATCCCTCGGCGATGATCGGCCGCTTCGGCTGGCTGCAGGGCCACGTCGCGCGGCGCCTCACCAACCAGGTGCACGTCGACGAGAACGGTCTCGCGCAGCTCAAGCGCCTCGCCGAGCGCGGCACGATCGTCTACGTGCTGCGCAACCGCTCGCTGCTCGACTACTGCCTGATCAACTGGCTGCTGATCCGCGAGGGGCTGCCGCTCGCGAGCTTCGCCAACGGCGTCGCCACCTGGTCGTTCCAGCCGCTGCGGCAGATGATGTCGCGGCTTGCCGGCGCGCTGTCGCCACGGCGCCTGCTCGCGTGGCGGCAGCGCCGTTCCGGCGACCGGGTACTCGCCGGCGAGCTGCTCGAGATGGGCGAACCGGTGCTGCTGTTCCTGCGCGCGCGCAGTCCCAGGCTGCTGTCGAACCGCCGCTCGCGGCTGGCGGCGGCGCGGCCGGGTGCCGAGTACCTTCAGGAGATCGTCCGGCGCGCCCGGGATCTCGAGCGGCCGGTGTTCGTGGTGCCGATCTCGTTCTTCCGCGGGCGCGTCTTCCGGCGCCAGGAGGGGCGGCTGTCGGCGTTTGCGTACAGCGTGCACGACGCGCCGAGCGACCTGAAGAAGCTCCTCACCTACCGCTTCAACCGCGAGGACCTGCTGTTCAACGTGGGACGCGTCATCGACCTGCCGAGCTTCCTGGCGAGCCACCGGACGCTCGGCGAGGCCCGGCTCGCGCGGCGGCTCAACAACTCGCTGCAGCGCGAGCTCGCGCAGGAGGAGCGCGCGGTGTGGGGGCCGCTGCTCCTGCCGCGCCATGCGATCTCCGAGCGGGTGTTCGAGGGGCGGGAGGTCGCGTCGACGCTGGCGCGCATGGCACAGGAACGTGGCATTCCCGAGCGCAAGCTGTGGCGCGAGGCGCGCGGCTACTTCTGGGAGATCGCCGCCAACTTCAACGGCTTCGCGTTCGGCATCATCGAGGTCCTCTTCAAGCAGATCTGGCGGCGCATGTTCAGCGGCGTCGAGGTCCGCGGGCTCGAGCGTGTGGTCGAGTGCGTCAAGCAGCATCCGGTCGTATTGGTTCCCTGCCACCGGAGCCACTTCGACTACATGGTGCTCTCGTACATCTTCCGCGAGCACTTTCTCTCGCCGCCGCACATCGCGGCCGGCATCAATCTCGCCTTCTGGCCGATGGGCTCGCTGCTGCGCGGCTCCGGCGCGTTCTTCATCCGGCGTTCGTTCGAAGACAACGAGATCTACAAGCTCGTCTTTCATCGCTACCTGACGACGATGATCCGGCAGGGCTACACGCTCGAGTTCTTCATCGAGGGAGGACGCAGCCGGACGGGCAAGATCCTCACGCCGAAGCTCGGCATGCTCGGCGGCATCGTGCGCGCCTTCCTCGGCGGAGTGCGACGCGACCTCTACCTGGTGCCGGTGTCGATCCACTACGGGCGCATCGCGGAGGAGAGCGCGTACGACGCGGAGCTCTCGGGTGCGAAGAAGCAGAGGGAGTCGTTCGGCGCCCTGCTCAAGGCGCGCAGCGTGCTGAAGCAGAGGCACGGCACCGTCTACGTGAGCTTCGCGGAGCCGATGTCGCTGCGCGACACGCTCGGCGAGCGCCTCGGACGCTTCGCGCAGCGGCAGGACGACCCGGTGGTGCAGGAGGAGCAGCGCCGCTTCGTGCAGAAGCTCGGCTTCAAGATCCTGCACGAGGTCAACGAGGCTGCGGTGGTCGGCGCGACCTCGCTGTCGTCGACGGTGCTGCTGTCGAGCCCGCGCGGCTCGAGCGCGGCCGGGGACTTCGCGATCGCGGCGCGCGCCCTCTCGGAGCTCTTGCGCTGGCGCGGGCTCGCGTTCACGCCGTCCCTCGAGCGCAATCTCGGGGTGGCGAACTTCAGCGAGATCACCGGCTTCCTTGCGTCGTCGGGCCTGATCTCGGTGTCGGACGGGGACGCGGGACGCGTCCTTCAGGTGCCGGTGGCCAAGCGCAAGGTGCTCGACTTCTACAAGAACAACACCATCCACTTCTTCCTTCTGCCGTCGCTGCTGGCACACGCATACCTGCGTGGGGTGTCGCGCGTCGAGCTCAAGGAGGAGCTCTGGTGGTGGCTCAGTCTGCTGCGGTGGGAGTTCGCGCTGCCAGAGCGCGAGAGCGTCGCCGCCGAGGCCGGCCGCCTGCTCGACTATTTCCGCGCCCACGGGGCGAGCTTCGATGGCGAGCGCCGGCCGGTTCCGCTCGCGACCGCGCTGGTCGGTGTCCTCGAGAACTTTCGCGAGGCCTACTGGATCGCCGCACGTACCGCCCTCACCATCGACGGCGAGGCGAAGGCCGAGTCGATGGTGCTTGCGCAGATGGCGAAGCACTTCGAGGCTGCGCTCGTCCTCGGTGAGGTCCGCAAGCCGGAGGGAGCCACCCCCGTCACTTTCGGGAATGCGATCTCCCGGCTCATCGAGGTCGGCTGCCTCGAGCGTGAGAAGCGCGGCGGCGAGCGCGACCGCTTCCTGCGGCGGGGACCCCAGTTCCGTGATCTGGAGGCCATCGCGGCGCGTCTCGGCGGGTCGCTCACGCCGCCCGGCGCGACGGCGCCACTGCGTTGACATCCCGCATTCGCTGCCATAATTCGCCGGGGCCCATCCGGTTCTCGAGGGAACGAGGAGTCGCATGGGCGGGGTGCCACCATCGAGCCCAAGGATGCCGACGGACTCGACTCGCGTGTCGAGCAACTGGCCCGCGACCTCGCGGAGGCCATCAACGACGCCGAGGCGGGGGGACGGGTGGTGATGCGGGACTACGCGATCGACGTCCTGCGCGAGACCGTGAGCAGCGAGGTCGAGGCGGTGCCCGGGGCACCGGCGGGTGCGGGCACCGCGCTCAACCCGTTCGCCCTCGGCATCCCGATCCTCCTGGTCGGCATCTTCATGACGTTCCTCTTTCCGCCCGTCGGCGCGGCCCTGCTGGGCCTTGGGACGGTGGCGTGTCTCGCGGGCGTCGCGATGGCGATGTACCGAAGTGCTCGCGAGCGTTGGCGTTCTCGAGGCGATGTGCGATAGCGGGGCTGCAGCACGGCTTATGGGGCGGGCGAAGGGCTTTTCATTGGAGCGCAGCTGCGCTCGGGACTAGACTCGTGCGAACTCGGCCTGCCGCCGCAGGGCGACGTGCCGTTTCGTACGAGGCGACGGACATCCGATGGCTACTGGCGAAGCACTGGTGGGAGAGAACGCGAGCGACCTCGCGGAGCAGCGTCGAGACGAGCAGCGACGTGAGCGGGCCAAGCGGGAACGCGAGAAGGCCGCGCTCGGCGGGCTGTGGTCGCGGCGCGACGTCGTCGGACGTTTCGGCTGGATCCTGTTCGGCGCCTTTTCGCTGACGACGATCCTCGCTGCCGTACGCTCGGCGTTCCCGCGCGTCCTCTTCCTCCCGCCGAGCACATTCAAGGCGGGCTCGCCGAAAGACTTCGCCATGGGCGAGGTGAGCGAGAAGTTCAAGAAGGACTTCCGCGTCTGGATCGTGCGTGAACCCGAGGGCTTCTACGCCCTGTTCGCGAAGTGCACGCACCTCGGCTGCACGCCTCGCTGGCTGCTCGCCGAATCGAAGTTCAAGTGCCCCTGCCATGGCAGCGGATTCTACCGCAGTGGCATCAACTTCGAGGGGCCGGCCCCGCGCCCCCTCGAGCGCGTCAAGATCACGCTCGCCGACGACGGCCAGCTGGTCGTCGACAAGGGCGTGAAGTTCCTCTTCGAGAAGGGGCAGTGGGGCAAGCCGGGTTCGTTCGTCAAGGCGTGAGCACGACGCCGGGATGGCGGCGCGGGGAGCGAAGCTCGCCCGGCGCGCGGTTCCCGGAACGCTCGGTCCGGGCCTTTCAGGGTTAGGGGGTTGCACCCGTGAGTTGGTGGACAGAAGTCAAGCAGCAGATCACAGAGTCGCCCGTATGGCAGTCGATCTTCCGCCACGGGTACGACGACACGCCGCGCAACCGGATCCTCATGGTTTCCGGCAACGTCTGGCTGCACCTGCATCCTTCGAAGGTCCGGCGGCATGCGACCCGCATGCGCTTCACCTGGTGCATGGGCGGCATCACGTTCCTCATGTTCCTGATCACCGTGGTGACCGGTGTCTACTTGATGTTCTACTACCGCCCCGTCGCGCAGTTCGCGTACGCGGACATGAAGTACCTCGAGTTCGACATGCCGTTCGGGATGCTCATGCGGAACATGCACCGATGGGCCGCGCACGGCATGGTGATCGCCGTCTGGCTGCACATGTTCCGCGTGTTCCTCACCGGGTCGTACAAGCCGCCGCGTGAGTTCAACTGGATCGTCGGCGTGATCCTGCTGGTGCTCACGCTGCTGCTGAGCTTCACCGGGTACCTGCTGCCCTGGGACCAGCTCGCGATCTGGGCCGTCACGGTGGGCTCCAACATGGGTCGGGCGACGCCGCTGCTGGGGCACGAGGGCCCGTTTGCCGAGTTCGCCGGTGTGAACGCGCTGTACGACGTGCGCGCGTTCCTGTTCGGCGGCGGCGAGGTCGGTCCGCACACGCTGCTACGCTTCTACATCCTGCACTGCGTGTTCATCCCGCTGGTCACGAGCCTCTTCCTGGCGGTGCACTTCTGGCGCATCCGCCGCGACGGGTTCTCGGGCCCGGCGCTCTGAGAGCGCCCGCGTAGGGAGCCACGACCATGCGCGTGATGGTTCTGCCCATTCTGTTCTGTCTGATCATCTGGGGACTCTACGTCGCCGCGAAGCCGCGCGACCTCTGACGCCCGGACGCACGGAGCCCAACGATGGCGACAAGCACAGCTGCGAAGCCGGCGGAGACCGGCAAGCGGATCGAGGTCTCGATCAAGAAGGCGATCGGGCCGGGCGACGACAAGGTTCACACCTGGCCGCACCTGGTGCGCGCGGAGTTCCTCTGCTCGGTGCTGGTCATCTTCGGGATGATCGTCTGGGCGCTCATGCTCGACGCACCGCTCGAGGAGCCGGCCAACCCGTCGCGGACGCCCAATCCGTCCAAGGCGCCGTGGTACTTCCTGGGGTTGCAGGAGATGCTGGTCTTCTTCGACCCCTGGCACGCCGGCGTCGTCCTTCCGTCGTTCATCATCGTCGGGCTGATGGTCATCCCGTACATCGACATCAACCCCAAGGGGAACGGCTACTACTGCTATCGCGACCGAAAGTGGGAGATCCTGACGTTCATCTTCGGCTTCCACATCCTGTGGGTGTCGTTGATCATCATCGGAACGCTGCTGCGCGGCCCGGGCTGGAACTGGTTCTGGCCCTGGGAGAAGTGGGATCCGCACCGCGTCGAGGCGCTCACGAGCGTGAACCTTCCCTACCTCCTCGGCCTCCGGGACTACTTCTGGTCGGCGGTGTTCGGCGGGGTCCTGGTGGTGCTTTTCTTCGTCGTCGGTACGGTGGCGATGTACGCCTGGGTGGTCTGGCTGAAAGGTCAGGAGTTCATGGAGCGCTGGGGAATGACGCGATTCGCGATCACGTCGTTCCTCTTCCTGAACATGGTCGCGACGCTCATCAAGATGCTGATGCGGCACATGTTCAACATCAAGTACGTCATGGAAACTCCGTGGATCAACATCTAGCTCCGTGAGGTTCTATTTCGCCAAGCTGCTCGAGCTGATCGGGATCGCGAACGTGGGTTTCGGCCTGGTGCACGGCCTCACCAACGAAGGTGGGCTCCGCTTCGAGCTCCGGATGCTGATCATCGGCTCGGCAATTTTCCTCCTGGGTCGCATCATCGAGGGTCGAGGCCCGGCCTGACACAGGTCGGTTGCGCGGGGACAAATGGCTAGACGAGAGCTCAATCTCGACGAAGAGAAGCGCAGCTACGCCGGGGTGTGGCTCGTGGCGGCGATCCTGCTCGTGGTCGGCGCGGTGTGGTCGCTTCTCGACGACACCTTCTTCCGGCGCCCCTGGAAGGCCTACCAGACCGATTTCTTCCGTATCGAGGAGGAAAAGGAACGGGCGGCGCTCGAGGCGGAAGAGGGCAAGCTGGGCTCCGACGCCAAGTACCAGGAGCTGCAGGGGAAGCTCGCCGAGGCGCAGAAGAGCCTCGCGTCGGGCGAGTCCGCCAAGCAGCTCGCGGCCGCGACGAACAAGCTCGAGGCCGCAACCATGTCGGAGCAGGAAGCCGACATCCAGGTCCGCTTCGTCAAGAGCGAGCTCGAGGAGGCGTGGTACCACTACGACCACGCGATCGAGGCCGGCGGCAACGTCGACGCGGCGCGCAAGCGTCGCGACGAGCTGGCCGGGGAGAAGGAGAGGCTCGAGAGCGAGTGGAAGGCGTCGCAGGCCGTGGTCGCGAAGCTCCAGGCGGAGATCGACGAGCTCCGTGCGCCCATCGTCACGCTCGAGAAGCAGATGAAGGAGGTCGGGGAGGAGCGCGACCGGATCGCCAACAAGCTCGACGGCATGAAGTCCATGCTGGGGCCCGTCGCGGTGTCGCGGATTCCGGCGATCGGGCAGGTCGTGCTGCCCGACTTCGACATCAACAACTTCGAGGAGCCGGTCGCCCGGGTGGACCGTTGTACCTCCTGCCACGCGGGCATCGACAAGGCGGGCTTCGAGGAGCTCGCGAATCCATACAAGACACACCCGAAACGGGATCCGCTCCTGGTCAAGCATCCCACCGAGAAGTTCGGGTGCACGCCGTGCCACGAGGGCCAGGGCGTCGCGGTCAACACCGTCGAGCAGGCGCACGGCGAGGTGAAGTTCTGGGAGCACCCGCTCCTCGCGGGCGACGAGCAGCAGTCGCGGTGTCTCAACTGCCACCTCGACGTCTCGCTCATTCCCGACGCGGCCACGATCCGGCAGGGCGAGTATCTGTTCGAGCAACTCGGCTGCCACGGCTGCCATCTCGTCGGCGGTTACGAGGATCTCCAGCCGGTCGGGCCGAACCTGGAGCGCATCGCGGCCAAGGTCGATCCGCAGTGGATGGTCTCGTGGATCCAGAATCCGTTCGAGTTCCGGCCGCGCACCAAGATGCCCAACTTCCTCTTGACGGAGGAGCAGTCGAGAGCGGTGGCGGCGTATCTGTGGACCTCGAGCAAGGCAGACGGGGATGCCTGGCTGGCGGCACACCCGGATCCGGGCGGGATCTCGCCGGCGGACGCAACGCTGGTCGAGAAGGGCAAGGGCCTGTTCGACGAGGTCGGCTGCCGCGCGTGCCATGCGATCACGGCGGACGAGATCGCGACGCCACTCGGTGCAGCGAAGGACTGGGGGCCGAACCTCGGCAACGTGGCTCAGAAGGAATCGGGCCGGTTCATCTACTGGTGGATCAAGGATCCGCGGGGGTGGAACCCGAAGTCCCGGATGCCCGACCTGCGCCTCACCGATGACGAGGCGCGCGCGATCACGTCGTATCTGCTCAGCCTGTCGACGCCGCCGCCCGCAGACCAGGCCGTCACACCGGCCGTGCTCGAGGATGCGGAGCTGGCCGAAGAGGGCAAGGCGATCGTCCGGAAGTACGGCTGCTACGGCTGCCACGTGATCAACGGCATGGAGAGCGAGTCGCGGATCGGCGTCGAGCTCTCGACGTTCGGCGCAAAGCCGATCGAGGAGCTGTTCTTCGGCAACAACCCGCACATGCCGCGCACGTGGAACGTGTGGACCGAGGGCAAGCTCCGCAACCCGCGCGTCTACGAGACCGAGCACGTCGAGCAGCTGATGCCGAACTTCCAGCTCGCCGACGAGGACATCGTCGCGCTGCGCGTGTGGTTGCAGAGCCGCGTCGAACGCATACCGCCGCGCAAGTTCCGCGATCCGGAGAACGAGCCGCGGCTGCAGCAGGTGCGCGAGGGCCGCTGGGTCATCGAGCAGTACAACTGCATGGGCTGCCACGTGATCAACGATCAGGGCGGCTTCATCCGCCGGCTCTACGGTGACAACCCGGCGGGCGCGCCGCCGATCCTCAACGGCGAGGGCGAGAAGGTACAGCCGCAGTGGTTCTACGGCTTCCTCCAGGATCCGGCGCGGCAGCCGCTGCGCTTCTGGCTCAAGGTGCGGATGCCGACCTTCCACCTCTCCGGCGACGAGACGACGAAGGTCGTGAACTACTTCAAGGCGGTCGCCGAGCTGCCGAACCCGTACTTCTTCTGGGACTCGCGCCAGGACTCCTCGCCGGAGTTGCTGAAGGCCGGCGAGACGCTGATGTCGGATCA
>Ga0172362_10003682_pt1 | contig 13251 bp, 6 predicted proteins | sample LakKivs1_kivu2a2_FD_114534 | JGI IMG/M metagenome (GOLD analysis project Ga0172362, IMG submission 114534) | Sediment microbial communities from Lake Kivu, Rwanda - Sediment s1_kivu2a2 | ecosystem: Environmental > Aquatic > Freshwater > Lake > Sediment | place: Rwanda: Western Province, Lake...
ATGGTAAAACAGGCTCTTACGGCCTCCAGCAAACTGCTTCCACCGCTCAACGGATATTCCCTTCCGCCACGTTTCAGGTAATGAATTCTTCCCCAGAGAATATCAATACGGCCAAAAATCTTTTTCAGTTCAGAAGCAGCGGCGTCCACAGATTCTAAAAGTTTTCTCAAGTCATCTTCTGTGAATGCGCCATCCGGATTCATACGATAGAGGCCGGCTCTTGAATACAAAAGTTGAAACAGGGCCATGGCCTTGGAGTCGGCTTCACAGCGGACGTCCCATGTCCTCAATAAATTCACCGCTTCATCCAGAGAGCTCCCCGGAGAGGATAGCTTCTCGCCGACTTTCTTATAGGCTTCAAGTATGCGAGGCATCCACTCTCGGGCCTCCCACACTAAGGTATCCGTGGCAAAGGCAAGCATCTCTTCGAATGTCACACTTTGGTCGGCTGCCAGCAGCTCCGAGAGCCTCTTGCCGCGATTTCCGAACCATTTATTCTCCACGAGATGCACCGGGAGAGCGTCCTCTTCTATTCCGCTATTTTCCGTGACAAATCCGGGACTATCGTTGCTGTTTTGAAGCCAACCGCTTTTCGGATTTATTACCTTTGGCAGATCATCGAAAGATATGTATCCCATCCAATCAGAACGTGGATCTTCCCCTGACACAGGACGGGACCAATCAAGTTCCGGATTTCTTTTGGGACACAGGGCGTTGTAGAGATAACCGATGTTGCCTTCAGAATCAGCAATGGTGTGGTTCCACATGCTCAAGCCGGGTGTGCGCATGATCCCAAAATATTCCTTTACGAACTTGGCTTTTGTTCTATTGTAGGCTTGTTCGAAAAAAGTCGGGAAATCAAATTTGATGATGCGCGCTGCGTAAGCATAGCCATCTTTAACTTGCAACACAGGGCCCACACGGGTTTCTCTGATAGTTTTTTTCTCTTCCTGGAATTCATCCCTGGTTTTTATCCTGAAGGTTTCTTCCCGTTCTGAAAATTTTTTCCAGCCATCATGGCTGAGATAATCCCTGGTATTGTCGGGATTGATTTTGTACTTATAGATATCAGCCAAGTCCGGGTTGTTATCGGTGGTATGCCAGGCTATCTTTCCATTATGTCCCATGGATATTATGGGCAAACCAGGAATGACGGCGCCGACTACAGAAAACTCTGGCGTGCTGACTTGCGCCTCATACCATGCCGTGGGGCCGGAGAATGGCTCGTGGGAGTCCATGGAAAGAAGGGCATAACCGCTGGCCGAACGGGAAGGAGCCACGGCAAAATGGTTCGAGCCACGCTGCCCCCTCCAGACATCTCCTCTCAAGTCCTCGAAGGACCCTCTGGCATTCATGAGAAACGCGATGGACATCATATCGCTCGGTTCAAAACTCGTGATCCAATCTGGAACTTTTTCCCGGTACTCCTGGATAAAATCACTGATCCCTCTACAATAATAGATAACAAGTGCTCTGAACTCTGGTTTCATTTCCTTGAAAAGCGCCTCGGCACGCTGCTTGAAGCGAAAACTTCGAAAAAGAATATCACTCTCCAGGTCCTCCTTATCTCCTGTTAACTCCGCAAGCGGACCCTCGGCTATATACATGGTCGTGAAAATTTGATTCAGCCTGTCTTCAGCTGTCGCGTATCCCAGTCCGTACATGGCATCCGGCTCATTGGCAGCAAAGATATGGGGAAGTCCATAGGTATCCCGGACAATCCGGACCTTGCCTGCCTCAGGAAAAGCTTTCTGAGCTGCAGTAGGTAGCTTGCCCTCAATTTGATGTTGAACAGGCAGCAGGAAAAATATCACAGATAAAAGACTAATCACTCGCAGGTTTTTCATGTATTTTTCTCCTTATATTGGTCATATTGGGCTACGAGGCTTGTGTTCAATTGCCCATCATTTTAAATATTACTCTATATAAATAGATACGTTTATGGGTTGAGAAAGGTACATGGATATGATTTTTGGATATCACTCCAAGAAATTCGCAACTGTTTGGCAAGCGAGCGAGCCGAAGATTGTACCGGCATAAGACCAGCGCGGACGCCCGGCAACTCGATTCTTTTTAATTCTTTTAATTTTAAAAATATAAGAATCTCCTTTTTTGGCTGTGCCATTCAATCGAGGCTCCATGTGACAATTTGCCCCTCCTGCCATGCCAAAAGGCTTGAGGAATGGGGCGAGTGGATGCGGGAGGAGCTTCTCCTGGACGTCCCCCACCCCTCATGTCGCCTATCAAGAGGTCCTGATGGAAGCTGACACAGCCACTGAATATTTTCTGTAATCTCCTCTTTCCTGGGGAGCTGAGGTGCGTCCTTTCTCTGGGGCTTTTTAGCTGGTCCGCGACCGGCCAGCCCCTTTCGAGCGGTTCTAATCTCAATTCTACCAGCACCACGACCTCGATCCATCATGAACAATGTGGCGATGAGGTAAAAATGAACCCCGAGAGATCATTGAGCCAGCACAGCAATAAAGCAATTTCCTATGAGTTGAAAAACAGTCCATTGATATATTCCCATCCCGGCTCAAAACTAAAACGTCATAAACTACAGTTATTTGAAGGTTGAAAAATGTCTGCTTTGTGATAAAATCTGTAACTGATCTGACAATGAATCTCAGGGATACGACCTTCGGCGAATTCTTAAAGCCCTCCCAGATAATCTTCGAACTTAAAAGCCGCGACAAACTGGAAGCCATAGAAGAGCTGCTCGACAGCTTAGTCAAGCAGAAGCTTATCAATAATAAAAATCTGACCCTGACCCGAATTGTCGACCGTGAGAACCTGGACTCCACCGCCCTGGGGCACGGCCTGGCCGTTCCTCATGCCAGAGTCGATACTGAAGGTCAGATTGCCGTGGCCGTCGGTCGGCCGAGGGCATCGACTTCGAGGCTCCCGACGATCAGCCCGTTCATCTGATAATTCTGGTTATCTGGAATCCCTCCATCCCCGGACTTTTTAATCATCTGTTTGCCGGCCTGGCCAGTTCTTTGATCAAACCTGAAAACAGAGCTCGGCTGTTCAACGCCCGCGACAAAAATGAGCTCTATGCCGTTCTTTCGGAGATACATTTTTCCTTCCCCCGTGAAGATAAAATCATCAACCGGGCCAGCCTGCTCAAAAAGCTTCAGGATATTGAAATCAGAATCAGACGGGCTCCGAAGGATAAGCTGGAAGAATTGCAGAAACACCGCAATGTCATCCGGGAGGATCTTGATCAGTCGCTGCTGGCTCGATTCGACCTGCTGATGGACCGTTACGGATATGCGGTGGCTGAAGTGGTCGAGGGTGTCTGCCGCAGCTGCAACATGAGCGTTTCCACCCAGATGGCCTCAGCCATTGAAGAAAGCAACGACATCTATGTTTGCGAGAACTGCGGGAAGTATCTGGTAGCCGCCAGGAAAGAAAAGGTCGTCAGGGAAAAGGCCGAGAAAACCGAGAAAGAGAAGACTGTAACCAGGAACTTAAAGGCTAAAAAGCAGAAAGAAGAAACCGGAAAGAAAAAACCGGTGAAAAAGTAAACCTTCAATTTTATATCTACCCGCCAGAACTTAAAATTCAACAATGTGATCAGAAACGCCGGTCAGTTTTTTTAACTATCAGGTATCAGGAGATATTTTCAAAGCCACCCGGGCGATAGGGGCTGATAAGGATTCTCTTCGAATGATAAGAGCCCCTGTTACATACCGGCTCATTCAAAAATAAGATCAAAACGGGGTCTGAAGACCTGGCTGAAATCAGTCCGCGAATTCTTTACTGGCTCAGTTTAACCGCCGGCAGGTTAACGGGTTCCAGCAGACGGTAGACGGGAAGCTCGGACAGGCCCCGCTGCCACTGGCCGGCCAGGTAACGGTCAAAAAAGTTCCAGACGACCAGGCCATCGTCGCTTTCCGGTTCCAGCAGATAGGCGGCTAAGTATCCCGAAGGCTGAGCCGTTTTTACCAGCAGGGAGCCAGCCGGAAACTTTCTGATCTCTTTCTTGTATTCTCCCTTTATCTGATTCAGCCTGTGCCCCTGAAACGGTCTTTCGGCTGTTTTTAATTCTTTGGGAAGAAAGATTTCCACTTCTAGGCTGACCTCTTCGGTCAGGGTTTCCGCCAGCAGGCCATGGGCAAGAAGTTTTTCTTTTATTTCGGGGTCGGGCACTGATAGGAGATAGGCAAAGGGGAAAGCCACCGTTCTTTTGGGTCCGTAACTGGCAAAATAGGGCACTGTAACCGGTTTTTTCCGGTCAGTTGGTTTCAGCTGCGGGAACCCCCCGCCCGGCCTTTCGATGACTTCCAGTTCATAGGCATTAATGGTCACCGGTTTGGGTAGCGGCTGGAGGTCGTATTCCACAGCGAAACTCCGGCCTTCGGGCTTAAGGCCCGCCTGAATCGTACGGCGGTCGGCCTCCTCTACCAGCTTCTGAATTTCAGTGGCTCTGTCTGAAGCATAATCCAGGATGGCTTTTAGGAAATAAAAACAGCTCATCACCCTGGTTTTATAATCGGCATGGACATAATTTTCATCCAAGATGGAAATCCGGTTTCTCAGGCCTGTGTAGTTGGTAAAGTACCTCGGCTGAGGCTCGAAAGTCACCCAGCCCTTGGCCGGGTCGCGCCAGTCGCGGAACATGCCATAAGGGACGGCGAGGGTCTTATATTTTTCCTTAAGGGTCTTGACGATGGCTGGAAGCATGGTGTCGCGCTGATAGGCGAGAAGTTCAGCGTATGAATTGGGATTCAGCGGCCAGGAATAGGTAATTGTTTCCTCATGGTAGGCGCCGTTGGTCGTATGACAGTCAACGATCACGGAAGGATCCCAGCGGTTGAGGACATTCTGGACGACCGCCCTCATTTCCGGACTTTCCAGCTTGATGGCATCCCGGTTGAGGTCCAGGTTCAGGGCATTCTGGCGGATGCCAACACCCTGTTCCGGACCCGGCTGCTGACGCCTGTTTTCCGGACTGATTCGCTCATTGCCGTCGGCGTTCAGGTTGGGCACGATGAGCAGGACCAGATTCTTGAGGTAAGGATGGGCGGCCGTCATCAGAGTTTCCCGGGCGAGCATCAGGGAAGCTTCTTTGCCTTCTACCTCTCCAGCGTGAATGTTGGCCTGGATGTAGATGACGGTTTTCTTCAGGTTTCTGGCAGCTTGTGGAGTGTGAACGGGCGGGTTGCTGAGGATGAGCATGGGAATACGGCGCCCCTCGGCCGTCAGCCCGATGTCTTCAACTATCAGATTGGGGCTTATTTTCTGCAGCTCGGAAATAAAATTGAGCACCTCATGATAACGTGAAGTGGCGGTGAAATTGCTGCTTTCGGCTATTGTGAGTAGATGACCGGGTATGGCACCCGATTGGCCGGCAGGCTGGTTTCCCCGATTTTCTTTTGTTTGCTTCTGGAGATGGACAGACGCAGAGTTTGCCTGCCGTGTGAGCATTTCCTGAGCGAAAACAGAAATTATTCCAGATAAGAATAATGCCAGGATTAACATAAAGATATTCTTTCTTCTTCTGGCTTTCATGGTCTTAATCCTTTCATTTCATATAGGCAGAGCAACTTATTTTTTTGAGCTGTGAGAAATTCTTATCAATCATGCCAAGGTTGAAAGTTTATCCCGAAGTTACTTTCTGGTCAAACACAATCCTGTCGTTTCGGGTAAGCAAGTTTTGCCAGGAAATAGGGTTTTGATATGAAAAATTGGGAGGACGAAGGCTTCCCTTAAAGGATCATTTACATTTTTCTATTAAGGCTTCTATTTTCTTTTTTTCTTCTGATGAAATGCCCGTCTTTCTTAGTTGCAGGTATTTTTCTAAGTACTCTTTTGCTTTGCTCCTGTTGCCGGTTTCAAAGTAGGTGATTCCCAGATTGTAAGCGGCAAAAGCATGGTCAGGCTTGTACTCTATGGCCTTTTCCCAGCAGGCAATCGCTTCCTTGACCCGTCCCAGTTTCTTGTAGGCCCCGCCCAGGCCGTTTAAGGCTGAGGGCTGTTCCGGGTCACATTTAAGAGCTTTCTTGAAATATTCTATCGCCCTGTTCAGGTCGTCTGTTTTTTTGTCCCTTAAAAATAGCGACAAGTAAAGTGAACCAAGATTATTCAGCACCAGAGGATAATCATTGTCTATTTCCAGAGCCTGCCGATAAGCTTCATGAGCTTTGTCGTATTCACCCTTTCCCCAGTAAGCCATCCCGAGATAATTCCACATCTCCGGGTCATGGGGCCAGAGGCCAGCTCCGTTTTGCAGTACTGAAATGGCTTCGTCAAAAAGCCCGGCTTCAGTCAAAAGGATACCGAAGGTGCTGATAATAGAGTAACTCTGGGGGTTGTCCTCCAGGCCCTTCTGGAGTATTTTGATGGCTTCCTTGATCTTACCTTCTCTTTTGTGGATGGTGGCCAGGTAGGAGTATGCCAGGTCAAAATCTTTTCTTTCTTGAATAATCTCAGAGAGAGCCAGCTTGGCTTCTTCAACTCTTCCATGGTGGTAGCCGCCCATGGCTTTAGAAAACTTTTCCTGGAGGGGCAGCAGAGTTTTCAAGTCGTCAGCCGGGCCAAACGTTTCTTTTCTGACTGCAGAGGGAGCAGCCAGATAGCCAAGGCTCCTCAGTTTTTCCATTGTCTCGGCATCCAGGCGACTGCTTCCTGAGGTTCTGTCCGAATCACCCAGAGCTGCCACCATTTCTTTAAGGCTCGCCCTGTATTTATCCAGAGGAATTCGGGAGATCTGATTGTTGGTTTCGTTAAAATCTGTCTTGAGGTTGTAAAATTCAGGGATAGGGCAGCCGATAAACTTATTGTCTTCCTCATAGAATCCCCTGATCGGAGCCCAGCCCCGGTTATAGTAGGCATAAAGAGATTCAAAATACACTTTTCTCTTCTTTATTTTCTTCCCCATAAAAGCCGGGACCAGTGACGTTCCTTGCAGAGCTGACGGTTTTTCACCACCTATCAAATCGCAGACTGTGGGAAAAAGGTCAAACAGAAAAACATAGGAGTCATTTTTTCCGGGTTTGATCCCTGGACCGCTGATGATGAGGGGAACCCAGAGTGTGCTGTTATAAGCAAAGTAGCCGTGAGTGCTCTCTCCGTGTTCTCCCAGCGATTCACCATGATCTCCGGTGATGATGATGTAAGTGTTCTTAATCAGGTCTCGGCCTTTCAGATAATCAAAGAGTTTGCCCAGCTCCTGGTCCACGTAGGCCACTTCTCCAGAGTAAAGGTCATGGGCATACTGGCTCTTAAACGGCTCGGGCGGTGAATAGGACTGATGGGGGTCAAACAGGTGAACGAACACGAACCAGCCAGAAGGCTTTTCTTTAAGCCAGTTAAGAGTAGCTTCTATCACTTTTTCTGCCTTTCTTTCCACGTAAAAAAATTCCTGTTTGCCGCGGGTGGCATAATGGTCATCATACAGGTCAAAACCCTGGTTAAGGCCAAAGCGGGAATCAAGAGGGAAGGCGCCAACGAAAGCTGCAGTAGTGAACCCTTTCTGTTTTAAGTATTCAGCCAGAGTAAAGAAGCTCTGGTCAAGCCGGAACCGGGCATTGTCGCGGACTCCATGGGCAGCCGGGGTCAAACCAGTTAGCATAGTGGTATGGGAAGGTAGAGTCATGGGAGTGTGGGCAAAAGCCCGGGTAAAGACCACTCCCCTTGAAGCAATATCCTCTATGGCCGGGGTTCTGAGGTATTTCTGGCTGTAGCAGCCAATCCTGTCCGGTCTTATAGTATCTATGGAAATCAGCAAAACGTTGATATCCGGGAAAGCCTTACCTGCCCCGGAGGAATCCGGTTTCACGGATGAGGCTTTAGCCTTAAAAAAGACAGCAGAAGAAAGTGCCAGGCCGCCTATCAACAAAGAAATGAGAATTAAGAGCCGCTTCTTACTCTTTTTCAACTCAGCCTTATTTTTTTTTCAAATAATCAATGAATCCCCTGACCTGGCCGGCCCTCTCTGATTCAGAATCATATTTTAAATAAGTTTCAAACTCCTGCAGGGCTTCATCATTCTTCCCGAGGGCAATCAGAACCACTCCTAACTGATACCTTGCTTCTAAGAAGTCTTCCTGGAGCTGGATTGCTTTTTTGTAATATTTCAAAGACTCCTCATAGAGAGAGCTCCCGAAGAAGGTATTGCCCATATTATACAGGGCTATCGGATCATCAAGCCGGTCAAAATCAATCCTTAAATACCAGCTAAGGGCCTCATCTTTCTGACCCATATTAAGATAGCTATTGCCAATACCCAGCATGGCGTATTTGTCATCAGGCTTCTTGTCCAGTATCTTTTTGTAATTTTCAATCGCCAGTTCGTAATCCTCCATCTGAAAGTAACAGTGGCCTATGTTCAAATATATGATGTAAGCATCCGGAGCCTGGCGAAGAATGTCTTCATAGACTTTAATGGCTTCCTGGTATTGCTTTTCATCAAACAGGCTGTTGCCTCTCTCCAGAGCTGATTTGATCTCTTCGCTCAGGATTATACCTTCAATTTTCTTTAGCTTGATTTCTACATCAGGGTTTTTCTGCCATTCATTAACATCCACGCTGATCTTCTTGGGCTCGTAACCGATTTTATCAAAGTCTATGTCCCACTTGCCGCCCCTGATCCAGAAGGCTCGCCATTCGCCATTCTTATCGGTCTCGGTGTTGAAACCGCTGCTGGCTTTGTGGGAGAAAAGCTTAACTCTAACCCTAGATATCGGCTTTCCTTCTTCGTCATAGACAAAGCCTCTTATTTTACCCTTGCCCTGATAGCTCTGGGAAAAAGCTAAAAGGCAGATCAGGAGCACAAAACCGGATATTCTCAACACCTTATTTTTCATGGCTAAATTATACACAACAAACAAAAAAAGGGGAAGCCCGGCGACGGGGCTTCCCCTTAAGATCAGTTGAAATTAGAACTGGAATCTGGCTCCGAATCTGAAAACAGCGGGGTTAAGAATTCTAACTGTCTGTCCATAAATAGGAGAGGTCAAGAGATTCTGTTTCTTCAAAGCTACGTTGTTGTTGGTTACGTTAAAAGCATCGGCTGAGATGATTACCTTTGATGTTTCACCAACGTTGAATACCTTTTCCAGTCTCAGCGACAGTTCCCAGAATGCAGGCAGCCGGTTATCGCCCATCTTCCCGGAATAGAGACTGATTGTGCCAAAGCCAGGAATGTATTGCCTGACATAGCGCGGCATGACATAGCCCTCTCTCATCTGGAAGAAGCCGCTGATGTTGATGTTGTAAGGCAACTGATATAGTCCAGACAGCTTGACCATCCATCGAGAATTGACAAAGATACCGGTCAAACCAGAGCCACCGCTCTGAGGAGCCACCACGCCTCCTTCGTAGAATACCATATTGTTTGGATTGTTCCAGGCATAATCGCCGTTGTAGAAGAACTTCCAGTCGGAATAGGTGAACGAGGCGTTCATCATCCAGCGGTTGGAGAGCCTCTTATTCAGGACGATCTGACCCGCCAGATAACGTTCATAGGCTTTCTCGGCGTTAGTCCTGTATTGAGTATAAGGAGAGGGCCTGCGCACCAGAGTTCTTGTTTCGCCAGTTACAGGGAAAGTATATACCATATAAGTAGTATAATCATTCAAAGTATACTGATCCCCATTAGACTTCAGCGGAATATCCCAGGTCAGGCGGTGCCGTTTCTTGGCGAAAAATTCCAGAGAAGCCGCGAAGTCAGGCATAAGCTCCTTCTGGTAGGAAAGGGTCAGCTCGTCCAGCAAGGGAGAATTGTACTTAGGATCATACTGCCTGGGGTTTTCCAGGGCTGTAGGATCCCATGGGTCAAGACCGCTCCACCACAGCCAGGTATCCGGGTTGTAAATGTCTGAGGTGGGCTCTCCAGTCTCCCAGTCAATCCCGAAAAGTTCATCTTCAGTTATCCTGCCATTACCATCCAGATCTTTCCACAGGAGGTCGATTTCTGTCCAGCCAGCCGGATTATCCCAAGATGCTAAACCAAATCCTGACTGGGAGCCATAGCGAGCCACAGCCAGCTTGATGACGTCCTTGCCGTTGCCAAACAGGTCGTAGGTAAGGCTGAATCTCGGAGAAAAGACTTTCCAGGCTACGCCAGGGTCATATTTTTCTATTGTAATCTCTCTTAACCAGTTTGTTAATAAAGGAGCCGCGGGCTGGTGCTCATTCTTGACTATTGACTTTTCCCGGTCATAACGAAAACCGAGGTTGAGAGCCAGCCTGCCGAAAGTAATCGTATCCTGGAAGAAAGCCGAAATCCGGTCGAATTTCAGGTTGATGTAATAATCACGGTAGAGCCAGACATCATAATAGGTTGGATCGTCAACGGAATAATACTCATGGATGCTGGCATTTCCTTCATAGAGGTCAAAAGTCGTCACGGTAGCAGTTACATAATCAACTCCAAACTTGATTTCATGGTCGCCGCCCAGGAATTTCTCCTGGAAATAGTTGCCGCTGAAGACAACGTTTAACTGATTCCGGTCTGTTCCGTAGTAATCAACGTTGCCTGTATAATAACCATCATAGCTTTCAAACATATACCTTCCCGAGCCAAGCTGGGTAGGAGTAAGGTAGAATCCGCCATCAGTGTAGATTGCCTTAGCTGTTAGCAGAAGGTTGCCAACGACATGCTCATCTTCAAATTTGTAAATGTATCCGGGACCGGTCTGGTTCCACATGGTTTCGGGCGCCTGATATTCCACTCCGGCAAAAGTCCTGTTCCATTTCAGCTTGTTGTCGTATTCCAGAAAGAATTCAGCCCGATTCCCTTTGAAAAGCTGGAAATTGAGTTTGCCGTAGCCGCTCAGCAGCCAGGTCTTATCTGTGATGCCTTGGACCATGGTCAGAGAATCGATGTCTTGAATTCCCCAGCTCCCGTAGAACCACAGCTTGTCTCTGACAATCGGACCTCCGAAGTTAACGCCATAAAGGTAGATCTTATTCACTCCAGGGCTGACATAGGTTTCCTTGAGCTCGGCCGGAACGTTCTTAAGCTGCCATTCTTTTTGAGCGACGTCCAGATAAAACTCTCCACTATAGTTATTTCCACCTCTCTTGCTGACGATGTTCAGCTGAATTCCGCCAGTAGGGCTGGTAACATCGTTAACTCCGTAGTTGATGACCAGCTCTTCATAACTGGACAGGTTGACGTAAGCCGGCGCTGCACCCAGAGCTGAATTGTCGGTGATGTTGGCTCCGTCAATCAGCCAGGTGTTATCATCTCCAGATGAACCGTGTCCGTAATAAGCGGATTGCTGCCCGGCTTCATTTCCTCCAACATCTTCTCTGTCAACCAGAACCCCCGGCGCCATCTGCATGATAACCCAGGGATTACGGGCGGTAGGAAGGTCCATCAGCATTTCTCTGGAAACCCTGACGCCTACCTGGGATTTCTTGGTGTCAATAATAGGAGTTGTAGCCACAACTGTAACCGATTCCTCAATCGCAGCAGGCTCCATTGAAACGTCAACCCGGTAATCTTTACCGAATTCAACGATAACGTTCTCTCTGATAACTGTCTTGAATCCGGTAAGCTCACATTTCAATTTGTAGTCCCGGGCTACCGGCAACCTGAGGAACCTGTAAGTTCCTGCTGCTGAGGTTACCACGGTTCTTTCAGGATAGTAGGCTGAAGATATGGACACATTGACCCCGGGGAGCGGATTTCCCTCGGTATCAGTGATTGTTCCATAGATTGAGCCGTAATCCTGAGCAGAAGCAAAGGTAACCAGCAAGAGAGCAGCAGCCAGTAGAAACCATAATCTTCTCATTCTTGATGCCTCCTTTTTCTTATGTTTCTAATCCTTAGACCCAAAAACCCTTTGCTTTTAAGAGTCTTTTTAGCTTATCTCTTTTTCTCACCTCCCTTTTTCAAATCTCGCTATCAACCAGCAATTTTTATGCCAAACTGTCAAGAACCAGAATCTTGCTTGCTTATAAGAGAGAAACGCCTGTTCTTCCAGATGGATTCATCCGCTTTTCGCCAGAAAATTCAAAATTATGAATTCTTTTTTTTGTATTTATTCAATTCGTTGGATTCTCCTCTTGCTGGTGTTATTTTTCCTTTTCGGTTCCCTCAAGTTTTTTTATCAAGTCAGCCACCTCTTTCTGCTCCGGATTAAGTCTGAGCGAAGCTCTGAAGGCTCTAAGGGCTTCAGCTTTGTTTCCCAGCCGGTAATAACAATAACCCAGAGAATTCAACAGCCTGGTATCGCTGTTGTTGATCTTATTGCCTTCCAGCAAGCTCTCGATGGCTTCGGCAAATTTTCCCGTATTGGTCAGAGCTAACCCTTTGATGAGGTAATAATCAAATTTCCGGTCCGGGTCATCTTTGATCCTGTCCACCTGAACCAGCACCTCTTCAAGCTTGTTCAATTTGAGCAGGAAATTCAGATAGGCGGGAAGACCCTCATTGAAATCAGGATTCAGTTCAAAAAGTCTCCTGTAATAGAATTCTGCTTTCTGGTCTGAACCGGCCTTTTCTGCCTGGCTGGCCGCTAAGTAGAAAAACAGGAAACTGCTGGCAGAAGGAAGTCTCTTAGAAAAAATATTGGGATGATATACAGTGAAACTGCTGACTGAAAAATCAACTTGCTTGCTGTCTATTATTTTGTCCCGTTCTTTCAAGATAACCTGAGCTCTGAAATAACCCGGAGCCAGCTCCCCAGCGGCGATCTCTCTCAGCAGGTTTATCTGCCGGGCGTCTTTATATTCTCTTAATGACGACGAAAATCTTTTGACGGTCTGATTTGTTTCCAGGTTGTCAAATTTTATCTCTATCTGTCCGGTCTGCTGGATTTCTGGCGAAACCGGTGCCAGACTCAGGAAAACCACTATACTGTCTTCCGCTGAAAAGGTATTTTTTGGGTCTATGAATAATCTCTGGCTCTCAACTTTGTAGGGAAGATAGAGTCCGTCATCTTCTTCCTTGGCCTCGTACCCGAGCAGAAAGCCAGAGATACCAGGTTGTTGTTTATCGGGAATGCGCAGGGCGCGTTCAATGTGGCTGAATTCTTTGGCCACAGGGTTTTGCATCAGTATCGACAGAGTGTAATCGCCGCTGATCACAGGAAAAGAATCCTGAATTGAAAGACCGGCTGCTTTGATTTTTTTAATTTCATCAGCAGAAAAATAAAGAGGAAAATCTTTGGTGTACTGGAAAATGATTTCTTCCTGTTTCTTCAGGCTGACCGTTAGTTGATAATTCAAATAGTATTGATTTCTGGGTTCATAGAAGTCCACTGATACGGATTTCGGGTTTACTGAAAAATGGAC
>Ga0172362_10003686_pt1 | contig 13239 bp, 12 predicted proteins | sample LakKivs1_kivu2a2_FD_114534 | JGI IMG/M metagenome (GOLD analysis project Ga0172362, IMG submission 114534) | Sediment microbial communities from Lake Kivu, Rwanda - Sediment s1_kivu2a2 | ecosystem: Environmental > Aquatic > Freshwater > Lake > Sediment | place: Rwanda: Western Province, Lake...
TAACACAATTAACATGAGTAAGATTTTTCATGATGATATTCATGGTCCAATTGAATTATGCCCACTGGCAGTGAAAATAATTGACACTATGGAATTTCAACGTCTTCGTAATATTAAACAATTAGGCAGTGCATACATGGTTTTTCCAAGTGCAAGTCACAATAGGTTTGAGCATAGTATTGGGGTTGCACACCTTGCTCGTTCTTTGATCAATGAAATTGCTCGAAATCAGCCTGAACTAAACATCACTGAAGAGCAGAAAATTAATGTTGAATTAGCTGGACTGTGCCATGATTTAGGTCATGGACCATTCAGTCATATTTATGATGATATTTATCTTAAAAAGAGAATTCCAAATGAATATAAATTCCGGCACCATGAACAGAGATCTTGTGCGATTTTAGCCATGATAAATGATAAGTACAGTTTAGCAATTTCCGAGGAAAATATATCACAAATACAGCGTATGATTCATCCTGAAAAGGAAAAGGATAAAATTAATTTCCTGTATCAGATAGTTTGTAATGGCAAAAATGGTGTGGATGTCGACAAATTCGATTATATTGCTAGAGACACAAAAGCTTTAGGAATACAATATGGATTTGACCACAAACGAATTTTTCCATATTGCAAAGTAATCAACGGTGAAATTTGTTTTTGCAACAAAGTAATCTTCAATATTTTTGAACTTTTTGACACCAGATATCGCCTACATAAACAGGTATATAGTCATCCTACTGTTAAAAAAGTAGATATGATGATGGAGCAAATTTTCGACAATTTATCGATCTTTTTGCGACCATTTGGGGAGCCATTTGCGAATGATAATTTGAATAATTTTTTGAAACTGACTGATAGTATTTTAGATTATCCTTTTTTGATTGAGCCGAGAGAGGGCGATCCTGATGAAGACAAAATCGCGATCAGAAACTCTAGGGAAATTATTACAAATCTCAGAACACGAAAATTAATACCAATTTTGGAATCAATTCCCCTAAAAACAGGCGATAATGTTGATGAAATATTGGATGATTGGATGAAGGAAAATCAGGCAGATCCTCAAGATTACCAACATTGTTTAAGAAAGTTGAGCTTTAGCGCGGGAACGAGAAATCCGCTCAATTATGTAAAATTTTACAAGAAAGATTCGGATGAGCATCTCTCCAGACCGGAAATCAAACAGGTTGTAGGAAATATATTGCCAAGAACATTTGAGGAGGTTTATCTTTTAATCTTTAGAAAGTAGATAATATTGAAAAAAATAATATCTAAATAGTTTATAAGATGGCAACATGTGGATATCAATATTACAAACAGTCAGTAATTGACGCGAATCCTCAATCAAAGAAAGTTGATACCTTTATCAGATTCCTTCTTTGTAATCAGAAGTCTATTCAAGCATTAACTCAGGCATTTTTTGAGGCAGGATGGCAACAGAAGACACAAGGAAAGAATTATTGTTACATGTACTTTAATATTTTGCAATTTTTACCTGATCCTTGTAAGAAGTGCACATATTGTGATACACAGTCTAATCAGCAGGTTTATTTTGCGACAACGTTGTATATTTTTTGGATAACAAGTCAAAAGATGGCGAAGGATCCAGCATTTACCCAGGATTTAATCACGAATAGAAAGTTGGTTTATTTTGATTCATATACGAAAACCTATAAGGAGATGATTTTGACTGATTTAGATATTCAGGTTTTATTGATTTATATGATGGGTGAGAATATCCAGAATCTTTATCGTCAGGCAAATAATGTTTTCTGGTATTTAGAACAAGGACGTGACTTCTGTTATATGGCAAATTTCCCTTATGATTTGTCCGGTTGTCCTCTTGGCTCCATCAGATATGGAGCCAGGGAATTTAGAGAACTTGTTTTCACATATAGTGATCAGTTTGCTAATATTACTAGTCCAATGGGAAAGAAGTGTCTTTTAAATAAATGCGCGTTGCCGGTAAATAATTAAATCTATTTATAAAACATATATATGTCTTATAATAGTATTGCTTTTTTTGATCTTAATTTAAATACCCTTACCCCGGCTGATAAATTTGTGATGCTTGCCTTTACCAAAGAAGCTTATTATACAGATATTTATCAAGCTACTGACTATGCACAACGTTTAATTTCCCTTGGCAAAACGTATTGCTATCGTTATGTTCCATTAGAACCAGGGCTTTATAATAAGATATATGATCAAAATGAAATCGTGGATTTGGCTTTCATTGCTTCTTGGGTTATGAATCCATACACATATGATTTTACCAAACCGATTTTTGTAAATGGAAGATATATCTATGTTGATGAAGTGGACCGCAGTTTTATTATTGTTGTAAAAGGACGTGAATTTTACTCCAGTTTATTTTTAGCACTCAATAATGCTCAAAATTTTCGTGGGACCGGAAGATTTTACTGCTGGTACATGAAAACACCATATTGGTTTCAAGCTGATCAAACTTTTAGTGTATATTATCAGGGCCAGCAATTATTATTATTGTGGTACAATCAGGGATATGTTCTTCCAAAACCACTCAAATCTATTCTAGACCAATTTAGAAAAAAGGAGTAAATGTTATATTATAATATTAATATATATTAGTAATATATGTGCACACCAATTGGACCTCAATCATTATGTACTCCACCACAATCATATGCAAATCAAGGGACTATAGATCTCGCGAACGCTCTTCTTCCAACAATTCTTCAAGGTAAAAACAAGGCCCAAATAGTAGCGATTTTAACTGATCCCGCTAATCAGGGTTTAGTTGATTTATTACGACAATTTTGTAATCAAACTTATCGATTCCAAATTAATCGGAACCGTGGATTAAATACACTTTGTTGTTGTGTTATTCAATGGGCCAATGTTGGAAATATACGATATGTTGGAGCCCGAGATATGTGGAACATGAATTATTTATTTTTTACATATCCGGGTGCATCTGATTTAAGTAATTTTGTATTCGCGGTGTTATATGTCGTGAAGTGGAATTTGAACAATTATTTGGATCAAACACTTGAATCCCAAGGCTTAACATTTTGTTCAAGGATAATAAATTAAATATTATTATAATATATGAGTTCATCATGTATTATAGAAGGTTTTTTCACTGATATTTCTGTAAATTATAACACAAATGTAGGAAATGCACTTGGAACAAATTCGCTAGCTCCATATCAATATCAACGATATGTACCAAATTATTTTCGTTATCCAGATACTTTCGCATTAGATTATAAATTTCTTCTTCAACAGCCTACGGTTGAAGGAAGGTGTCTTCGACAACAATTAATAACTGGTCAAATAAAACTTTATTCGGCGGAACAATTATTTGTACGCCTTTGTCCATTGATAACTGATGATAAGATTTTAACAAATTTCAAAGATAGAGTTAGAAATGAGTTTATAGCTTTTTGTCTTAATATTGAGAAAACAAATATTTTTTATTATCAGGGGAAGAAAACATGTCCAATTGTTTTACCACATGACTGGCAAGCAGTTTATGATATAGTTGTGGCTGAAACAAGCCCAGATGATATTATTCGCCTTATAGAAGCAAATACTATTCCCATTTCCGTTTTAGATCAAACAGTTATATATAATTTATCAGTTGCATATATTACGCGTTTTACAAATACAAATCGTCTCCGATTTAATTTTCTTACAATATTGAAAATTATTCATGGAACCCCAGTAGATCCAAGTGAAGAGACCCAAGTGAACTTTTATGAATTAATTTATATGACTTTTATCTTACTTTCACAATTATGTTCAATATCTAAAAAATTAATGCTGGGATTAGATCCTGGATTACCGCCTGAAATAATTACCGTTTTTTTTCCTCCAAATAGACAGCGCTATTATTATAATCTCTATATCACGTGGATTCAAACTAGAAATAAAATACTTGGATTTGGAGACCAAATCAATGTAAGTAATGGAGATGGAACATATATTCCTGTTCCCGGTGTTAGTCTTAATTAGAATTCAATTATTTTGAGATTGTAATTTACATAATCATCGTTTTGACTATCTTTTTCTAGACTATATTGTAATACTTTTCTAGAATTAATGAATTTCTCATTACTGATAACACTATAATCATATACTTTACCAATCTGTCTTAAAACAGTTATTAATTTTTTCTCATTCATATCAGATAAATATTTTTCTACTTTACATGGAATATAATACTCTTCTAGTTCCTCTCTAAATCCTTCAAATTTTTCAAGGGTTTTCTGATTAGTTAGAGTATCTCTTGTAAATTTCCGACTATCATTTATATCTATTAATCCAAATATTTTAACAAAACGCTCAAATAGATCTAACGTCGGTAATTTACGAAATAATTGATTTTTTTTCATATTGTGATAAATTTAATAATTTTTAAATTATCTGAAAATATATTTATAATATAAATTTTTTCAAATAAATTATAGACCCTTTTTTAGATAATTTATCAGCCACATCATTACCTCTCCATCTAAAATATTCCTCTGATTTCTTATCTTTCGGTTCTTCTCTATGACTTCCCACGAATTTATATTCTAGGCTGACTCCTAATTTATAAAAAAGCACTTGTAAATGGTCAATCTGTTGCACAATCCATAAATTTTTCACTTCTTTACCCTCAGATGTTTTCCAGCCTTTTGTTTTCCAACTTGGTATCCATTTACTACAAACATTTATACAATACATAGAATCACTATATATTATTACATGATCAACCGTTTTTTTCTCCAAAATTTGTACCATAACTAACTCCAGTGCTCTTAGAATTGCATACAATTCACACCTCTGATTAGTCGCTAATTCTACAACATATGGCATAGAGATTCTGATATTTGGTTCAACCATATAAATTCCAAAACCACCAGAAGCTCTTGGTGTTCCATTATTAATTGCGCTTCCATCAGTAAAAATATTTATTGTTTTCATAATATCAGCCTACAAATTATTTCCGGGCATTCCTAAATATCTATTGGCTCTCATTTCAGTATTTGTATTGTTACTTTCAGTAGCTTTTTTAGTTGATTCAAACCGCGTATCTCTTGGCATAATTCCAAAACCGTTCACTCTGTCGAAAAGTTCGGCATTATAGTTACGTTGTGTCATAAAAGAACGGTCCAAATTTCGTCGTTCATCCAAATAACTTTTCTCCTCCCTCTTTTCCCTTGTCTGAACAAATTTTGTGTCCACTGTGGAAACAACTTGTTGCTGATAGTATGGATTTGCTGGTCGTAAAAAATGATCATGCTGTTGATTCGCAAAATTTTGATAGATCATTGATGATTGCATTAAACGATCATTTTCAACATTTCTGGGGCCTTGATTATACATTGCAGGATTACTAAACATATTTCTATCATAAACTGGAATATGGTGCGTTTCGGTTGGGGCAGAAACTGCTGGATTAGATGGGGGAAAGGCGAGTGAGTCACGAGGCTGAGATTTATATTGATTTCTTGTATCAACTGGAATATAATTCATTTAATTTATGGTATATTTTAGTTTTCGTATTTATTCCCAGATCGCAAAATATCCCACAATTTTCTTCCAAATAATTCCCGGTCTTTGTCCTCAATTATAATAAGATCTTGTTTCAGTAATAAATCAATAATTTCGAATTTTTCATAAAACATAACACTTTTATCTTTCAGTATTTTGTAGTAAAAATTCTCGAATTTTTCCTGATATTTTAAAAAATCCTCTGTATCGAAAATATCAAATATAATTGCGAGATGAAAAGCCCTACTAGCTTTTTTCATAATATGTCCAAAATATTTTTCCATAAAAACATTAAATGAAACCAAATTAATAATTTTTACTAGAATAACATTGTAGAAATCTTCTCGCAAATAAACCAGCATATTTATTGCACGTTTCCCAGAATTATTTTTCAACATTAGAATATCCAGAAATTTATTTTCCCAAACACCCTCAAATAGAAATAATACTATTTTCTTGAAATTTCTAAAAGCACAAGGATTATTTTTGTATGAGGCGCTTCGAAACAAATGAATCATTATGTTATTACCCTTGCTCATCTCCGATTTGTTTTTTAAAATAACCCCCAAAAATTTCTTACAATGCATTTTCAAATAATTTATCAAGAAAAAATAATTATCATCCAGATAAATCAAATCTTCGATTATTTTATGATGAATTTCTATTTTTTCTTGATTAGTAACATTACACCAACTGGAGAACATATTCATAGTTGGAAGAAAGATAAATTCATCTGTTTGACGTTCTTTTCCAAAATAAATAACACGATAATAGTCAAAGAGTATATCGATTTCAGTGTGTTCAATTGCTAATTCTTTTATTAAACCCTTATTGTTATTTAAAATTAATGATAAATTATGAAGAAACCAGTATTTAATTGTATTTATTTTAACATTATTTACCCCATTTAAATCATAAAAAAAGTTATTACAAACAAGAATAAATAGATTTTGATTAATATTTCCAATACAATAATTATAATTTTTCTTAGACGAGAATAGAACTTTTGATGGTTTCTCCGTTTCTAATCTATTTACTAAATTAATTAAATCAGGGTTCATTATATTTTAAAAATATTCTAAAATAAAAATTATATTTCTGTAAATAGAAGAATTTGGACTGGATCAATAAATACTCTACCATCTGTTGTTTCAATCTTCTGATATGATCTAATTTTTCTCTCCAGTTTAATTTTATAATTGTAAAAATCTATTTTTAATGTTTGATCACTTCTAATATTATTTCTACCAATCGGTTTAATAATCAGCAAAAATCCATTCATATCCATTGAATTTCTTGAAACCATGTAATCTTCTTCAAATGGCATACTTAAAAAATAAGTTGCACCCTCATCCAAATCGTCAATGTCCATTACATTTGGAATTTGCGTAAATTGTTGGTAATTTTCCATAAAAAATCGCATGAATCCAAATGATGTGAATTTTACAATAGGTTTATCGTATCTCTTATTATTTTGTTGGAGGATAAGTAAATTAAGTAACCCAGGTGTTCTAAAAGAATCGTATACATTTTTACTATAATAATTATCCAAACGCATCTCATTATATTTGGAAACCAATCCAGATGATTGATTTTTGGAAAAATCTGCGACAGTTATTTTAGTTCCAAAATATTTCTCACAAAGTGCTCGTGCATCAGGTAATTTTGTCATATTAATATTTTGATTTTTACTGGAATTACGAATAACTCTTTTAGTTAGGTCAGTAATGATTCCAATTCTTTTCAATTTATCTTCAATAAATTTTCTTTCATAATCACGTAAAATCAAGGGATTCACAGATTTTGCCATTTTCTCCAAATAATCTTTCATTTCTATCTCAGATAATTTATTACTTTTGAATAATTGTTCAAATGTCCGTCTTTCCAGTGAATTTAATGCGGATGGGTTAGATTTCATTAATTGATACTGAGTCTGAAATGCTATTTCATCAAATTTTGGATATAACAGGTCAACCACATTACAACTATACTTTGTCAATGGTAATTTAATAAAATCTCTTAATTTTTCCTCCAAATCAGTCCTCTTCTTTTGATCAGTTATCATGCGTAGGTCCATTGTAAAATTAAGAATATGTGTTGGAAGTAATACTGGAAGTTGAGGTGAGATTTCAACTGATAATCTGCCCAAATAATTCTGAAATTGGAGGAATCCATCTGGAACACGTATTTCGAAAAAATTTATTTCCTTTTTATTAATTTCCAAAATGGGCCCGAGATAAGAAAGAGCCATCCCGATTTGGAATTTAAATTTCATACTCCAAATATTTCGCCCTTCAACAATACTTTTTTCGATTTTGTGAACTACCTTACATGAATAACATGGTTTATTGGCCACAAATGTATTTTTACAAACATTTGGATTTATTAACTGCATAATTGCATCAAGTTGAATTACGTAAATCATATTGGAGTAGGGGTCAGTCATAGAGGAAAAGTCGACTTTTTGGTTAAATTGTTTGGTTAAATTATTGGCGATTTCTTGGAGTTGTTGTTCGGGATTATTGGAGCGAAACCAGTTATTAATGGCATTAATAATAATTATTTCGTTGATAATCGGTGTATTTTTTGGAACGAATAATTTATCAATTGATTCGTTACTTAGTAATAAATTGGTATCTATTTGGAAAGTATTAATGGGATCAGCCACAAAAAGATCGAGTGCTTTTCCACCAGAAACAATTAATTTTCCAAAAAGTGGGTTATGAGTTTGTGAAAGGCTTGGATTGGAATTAAAATCGCGAATCGATGAAAAAACTAGATTTTGAACCATTCTTTTTGCTCCTGTTATTTTTGTAAAATTATCAATGATATCCATCACTATTATATAAAAGATTATTTTCTCGTTTCTTTTTTGTATTTTATTCTATAGGATTTTATAAATGAACACATTATATAAAATCATGTTAATAATCACTGCTATTTTTGTAACAATTTTTGTTATAACATTTGGAATATTTGGATTTATACTTTATAAAAAGTATTCTTATTTGTTTAAGGTCATTAGAAAAATGGAGAATGATAAATATTTATGGCCGATTAATAAGAAAATAAGTCAGGGTATAGTTTCACATGTGAATAAAAAAGGGAGTACTCTTTTAATCGGAGTAGGAAGCTGTAGTATTTTGGATCACTTAGTGAAAAAAATGGATCCTAAATACAAAATAGATGTTATTGATTCCAATAAATATTTGCTCGAATTGGCTGAAGAAAAATATGGAGATAAATGTAATTACATCAATGATGATTTTATGCTGGTAAAACTCGAGAAGTGTTACGACAATATTATAAGTACATTACCCTTCAAGGAATTTAATTTATCTGATATTGAAAGGATATTTGAAAAATATTTTAGTGCTTGTAATGAAAATATTGTATTTTTTGAAAGCAAGATGCCACATGTTAAAAATTCTTATGTGAAAATGTTGATTGAAAATAAAAATAAATCAATTACAGATTCAAACGGAAACTATAAATGGGAATTAAATGTTAAAAAAAATTACAGCAATATTCCTCCAATCAATCTATGTATTCTAAAAAAAACTCACTAAGTGAATAGTTTATTTCTTCTTCTTATCTTTCTTCTTTTTATCATCATTGTTATTTTCCTCATTATTGTTGTTATTATTTTTCTCTTTGTTTTTATTCTTATCTTTGTTGTTGTTCTTATTGTTATTCTTATTGTTATTCTTATCCTCATTTTTGTTTTTATTCTTTTCCTCATTCTTATTGTTATTCTTATTGTTATTTTTTTCCTCATTCTTATTGTTTTCCTCATTCTTATTGTTGTTTTTTTCCTCATTCTTATTGTTTTCCTCATTCTTGTTGTTATTCTTTTCCTCATTCTTATTCTTATTGTTATTCTTATTGTTGTTCTTTTCATCGTTCTTGTTGTTCTTTTCCTCATTCTTGTTGTTATTCTTTTCCTCATTTTTGTTGTTATTCTTGTTGTTATTCTTTTCCTCATTCTTGTTGTTGTTCTTTTCATCATTTTTATTCTTTTCCTTATTCTTTTCCTCGTTCTTGTTGTTATTTTTGTGGTGATTATTATGGTGTTCATTATGATCTTTTTGGTTATTTCCATTCCAGTTCTTTTCATCTAAAATTTTGAATGTGATTGCAAGGGCACCATGATCTTGAATAAGTTTAAAATTGTATGCTTTTTCATAAACATCATTACCACATCTTATACTAGGGAGACCAGGTAATACTCTGTACAATTTTTCATGAAACAACAAACTCTTGAAATCAGGATATTTTGTAAGCTTAGTTATTTCAGTTTCAAGTTCTTTCTTTCCTCCTTTGATCAATAATTTATCACCTACTTTGTAGCTCTCAACAATTCCTTTGTAGAGACGAGCTTCAACTTCTTTCAATCCACTACGAATGAGAGCCATCCAAGGTGCTTTGATATATAATTCATAGGTTTTGGGAGAATTTGATTTTTCTGTTAATTCTTGAATTAATTTATCACGGTTTTCATATTTCTTCTTGTGATTTTCCACATGATGATTATTGTGTTTAACTTCATTAACTTTATTTACATGATTATTATGTTTAACTTCAGGAACATTTGTAGAAACATCAAGAGAAAATGCAACCATCTTACCATTTTTAAGCTGGTTTCCATAAATTTCCTCATAAACCTCGACACCTTTATTGTATGATTTGACACCAGGAAGAAGTGAGGATAATTTTTTGCCCTTCAACATACTTAAAACATCGTCAAATTGTTCGATATCTTTTATTTTCGCCATTATTTTTTCATCGGTTCTTGTGCCGTTTTCTAAATCTTTGTAGATAATAACAGAATCACCATTTTTGAGTCCTTCAAATTTGTCTTTGAGTAAACGTCCTTCGGCTGTTTTCTTACCAGCTTTTACGTTTTCAAAATGTTTTTCCTTTAATCCAATTTCTAACATATAATATTATAACAGAATATTTTTAGAATATAAATATCTAAATTATAATTATGGAATACTTATTTAATAAAACAGCCAAACCAAAAGGACATAGGGATTGTCAAATATTTATTCAGAAAAATCAGCAACTTATTCAAGACGTTATGATGAATAATACTCCTCAATTAGAAGTTTTATACAAAAATATATCATCAATTGATGATGTAATTAGAGAAGTTATTAAAACAATAGAAAACAAGAATCTTGTTGAATATTTGAAGACCACAAATAAAAAGAAATATTCTAATACTATTAATTATCTTCTTATGAGATATTTTTGCAGTTCCAAAAAAGATGTTCGGTTATGTGTAACAGTTGACAAAAAAATAGATAAATATATGCATCATATTTATGTTGAAGTGGATGAAAAGATTTTGAAATTTATTGAATTGCAGATTAATTTTATGAGGATGAAGTTCAATGATTTTGTTGAATATTTATTTGAGAATGTGGAATATTTTAAATCGCAGAAAGTGGTTCAGTTTGAAAAATCCAAAAAGAATCATGTTTTGAATATTTATGTGACAAGGGAAGAAGTGAAAGATGCGTTATTTATTTCGGAAAATTTTTATGAAGTAGTGGAAGGTAGTAAAATATTTTTACATTATCCAAATTATGAGTATTTTGAGAAACATGTTTCTTTTGCATATGGTAATAATTTGGAGGAAACAATTAAAACATTTTTCCGTCTAAAATTTCTTAAATATTTTTTGAATAAAAATTACTCACTATTGGATCAGGAATATGATCTAACAGGTGGAAGTTTCCTCATGTTTTCACTCGGTCTTAGAACATCACGAGACACAGATATTTATACAATTGAAGGTCCAGAAATTAAAATGGTAAGCCCTGATTTAAAATTTTGTAATTTTGATGTGATAACTTATAACAAATCATCTGATTTTTATGATTTATGGAATGAAGTTACCTTAAATCCAAATAAATATGTTATTTTTTACGGACTTAAAGCAAACAATTTAGATCAAGAATTAAAGAGAAGATATTCTAGATTTAGAGATTATAAATCAAGGAAGGCGTTATCTGACTTGATGATTTTGTTGTATAGATTCAATTTAAAACTTGATTTAGAAATAGATATTGGAAACCGTGATATATCAAATGTTATGTTTTTTCGATATAAGAATTTAAACAGAGAAGCTATAAAAAAATACATTTTGAGAAACAAAAAAATTATATCATAACTATTTATGAAAAGAGACTTTTCTCAAATAGATGGTTCAAAAGGAAATCTAAATGAATATGAATCAAAAACGGAATTAACCGTAGGAAAAAAAAGAGGTACTATAGGACCTAATCATCACGGAGGTTATGAGCCACCTCCAAACTCTAACACTCCTAATGTAGCACACCCCGAAAATCCTAAAAATCCTAACAATGATAAAAATCCTAACAATGAAGATAGATTCCGAAAGCGCGCAGAAGAATACGAACGGATGATGGCAAAATTATTTGGAGAAGGAAAGCCAAAAAATAGTAATACTGGCACATCTTCACAACAGAATCCAAAAAGTTCATCACCACAACAAAACCCAGCAATACTGGGAACGAAAGATGTGAAAATTAATTTAAAAAGTAATGCGCAAAGACAAAAACAAGAAGAAGAAGCAAAAAGAAAAAAAAAAGAAGAAAAAATAAAAAAACTTGAGTTGGCTAAAGAAATAATGGAATCCAAAGTCTCTATGCTTCAAAACAAAATTACAACTGATAATTTTAAAGATTTTTTGGAAATTATTTGTAAACTAAATAATAATGATGAAAAATCTGGTTTTTTTAATACATTTAAAACAAAAATATTAGGTCAATATAATTTTCTTAGTCAAATATGGGATAAAATGAATGAAGGCGAGAAAGAAAAATTAAAAAAATTACTTACAAATGGAGAAATATATAAAGAACATAAATTTGAAAAAGCAATTGAATTATTAGAAAAACATAGAGATTATCCAGAATTAAATTATTTGCTCAATTTATTAACAAAAAATATTGATTTAGTATCAATCGTTAAAATTACTAAAGATCTATTGGATAAATATGTAAATTATTTTAGTAAATTAAGTATTGTAACATTAATTGATGAAGATAAAAAATATTTTAATGAAATAACAAAGAATGGTGATAAAAAAATTATAAAGAAACTATGGTTATTTACGCATCCTGATAAATACAAAGGTATTGATAGTAGCGATTGTAGCGATAAAGAAAAAGAAAATTTTGCTAAAAAAATAAATCAAGGAGCGTTTACAATAAAAAGTAAAGACGAAATAGTTAAATTATTTAATGATTATTGTGAAAGTCCAGAAAACAATAAAAAAAAATATCTTGATAAAATTGAAGAAACTATACATAATTCATTTTTGAAATTTAATACTTATGTACAAATAAAAAACCAGGAAGGAGGAACTGGAGCAATAAGTGTAAATTTTGTAAGAAATTTACAACAAGCAATTGAAGATATTTATGCAACAATATTAACAATTGAACAATATGAAGAAGATTGTAAAGATTTTATTGATACTGACTTATTACAATTATATCCAGATAAAATTGATTTTCCTACAGAATTATTTAATATTATTAATGAAAGTGAGAAAAAAACTTATTTAAATAAATATGAATATATTCTAAAAATAATTGAAAATTATGATATTTTTAAAAATAATATTGATAATTTATCAATAATAGATATTGATTGTGAAAGTATGAATAATAACAACAATAA
>Ga0172362_10003687_pt1 | contig 13238 bp, 14 predicted proteins | sample LakKivs1_kivu2a2_FD_114534 | JGI IMG/M metagenome (GOLD analysis project Ga0172362, IMG submission 114534) | Sediment microbial communities from Lake Kivu, Rwanda - Sediment s1_kivu2a2 | ecosystem: Environmental > Aquatic > Freshwater > Lake > Sediment | place: Rwanda: Western Province, Lake...
ACATTTGGCTCGAGTCTCGCCGTCACGTAGATGGTCTCCCCGGGCGGTGGGTTCTGGTTGTAGGTTTTGGTCCAGGTGTCGTATCCGTACTTGCTGATGGACATTGAATGGGATGGTGTACCGGTGGAATAGACCTCGGCAACCACGGGGGTTTCCCCCAGGTATGCCCCGTCAAAAATGACGTCGGCACCAGATGGTATGGAATCGATCGAAAAATACCCTGCCTGTCCACCAATCTGGCCGGGGTAGGTTAATCCTGCCAAAAGGGGGGTAGTCGGTTCAATACCCGCCGGATTATCCTGGGCATCTACCGAAGAGGCGTATCCCGCGAAGAGGGAGAGGATACAGACAATACCAAACACGAATAATGAGGCTTTCATAGGTTTTTCCTGTCAATACGACAAGAAGAATCCGAAAAGGAACTACATAATCCTTCTGGTGCACTATTGGAGAACCCGCAGATGACAGAGATCTCCCTGGTACTGGAGCCAGGCACATGCAGCATTCCCCAAACAGTCTGTCGGGGATACTCCTGCCAGGTGGAGAAGGTCCAGGATTCGGCGACTGATTGGAAAAAAAATTATATGGTCATGGTGGTTACAGTGGGGTTTTCCCTGATCGGCGCCATCCCCGTCATGCCCGCGGTTCTGGTTCTGGTGGGAAATATCGAGGAAGCAGCAAAGCGCAAGGAGAACGTGGATCCTCATCCCTGACTCTTCCGCAAGTGGGCCAAGTATCATCTTTTCCGGGAACCAAACGATGGTGAGCAGTCCCGATGCCCGACGAATGCGAACTGGTACTCTCGAATGTCCTCATCCCTGGCGGCAGGGTCGCCGACCTCTCTCTTTCCGGGGGAATTGTACGCCACGTTGGAGCCGGGCGTACCTCCCGCGAGGTTATCGACTGCGGGGGGATGACCGTCCTCCCCGCAGCGGTGGACATGCACGTCCACATGAGGGGGAGGAGCCAGGCCCACAAGGAGGACTGGGGAAGCGGGAGCAGGAGCGCGCTTGCAGGGGGAGTGACGGTTGTCGTGGACCAGCCGAACACCGTACCCCCCCTTGTCACCCCGGAGTCGTTCACCCGGCGGGTCATGGAGGCCAGGGAAGCGTCGATATGCCATTATGCCATCAATGCGGGATATTCCCAAGAAGGCCACCTGCCTGCACTGTGGAGGGAGGGAGCCATGGCATTCGGCGAACTCTTCGCCGCCCCTTCGAGTTATGGAGATGCCCTGCAGCCAGGTGAACTGAGTACTGCACTTGAGACCGTGGCTTCCCTGGGCGGTCTCTGCACCATTCATGCCGAGGAGGTCGGGACAGGGCCTGATCAGGACCTTTATACCCACAATGCCCTTCGATCACCCCTGGGTGAGTGCCGCGCGGTGCGATGGGTGCGGGGACTGAATTCTCATGGCTGCAGGCTCCACTTCTGCCATATGAGCAGCGCCCTGTCAGTGATGAATTCCGGAGATTCCACAGTGGAGGTCACGCCCCACCATCTCTTCCTCCCTCTGGAGGATTGCGATCGGTCCGATGCCCGCGGCAAGGTGAACCCACCCCTGCGGCCCGACGCTGAGCGCAGGGACCTCGTATCAGTGTGGGATAGGATTGATGTCCTGGCCTCGGATCACGCCCCCCACACTCTGGCAGATAAGAAGCTGCCATTTGATGCCGCCCCTTCCGGCATCCCGGGAGTGGAGACCATGGTGCCGCTGGCTCTTTTATTCTGCAAAGAGAGAAAGATCCCCCTCACCTCACTGATAGAGAAGACATCGTGGAGACCCGCAGAGATACTGGGAATTCCCCGGGCCGGATTTACAGTTGGAGACAGGGCCGATTTTGCCATATATGGCAGCCAGGAGACCGCCATCCAGGCAGAAATGCTGCACAGCAGGGCAAATTGGACACCGTTTGAGGGGAAGAGGGCGGTATTTCCCACAACTGTTATTATGGGAGGGAACGTGGTCTTTTGCGAAGGTGACTTTTTCCGTTGTAATCCCACGTGGTTCCCGGGAAGGGGATTTATAGGACCGGCACCCATCAAGAATGGTGCCGACACAGCACAGCCATAGGTCCCCGGGGGATCGAATGGCGAATGCCTTGAAGTGAACCACGGGACAACCCGGCTGTGCGACAGGCACTGCCCGGTAATGGGTAAACACGGGGGAGGGACGGCATCAGCCCACCGATGATCCGTAGTGGTTAATGCCGGGCGACACATCCTTTACTATACGTGGATCAGTTACGCGAAGCCCTGACCGAGAGCAGGGATGGGACTATCATCTCAATCGAGGTTACGGCAAGTGCGAAGAGGAATGCATTTCCTTCCGGCTACAACCCCTGGAGGAAGACCCTCGGCTGCCAGGTCCGTGAGCCACCCACGGAAGGAAAGGCCAACCTGGCAATCGTGAGGCTGCTGGCCGGGTTCTTTTCATTACCAGTCGAGAGAGTCCAGATACTGTCCGGAGCCGGGTCTTCCCAGAAGAGGATCCTCCTTGCCGGGATGCAAACCCGGGATGTTCTGGAGATACTGGAGAGGGCACGGGAAAGGGAGAGATGATTGTTCACAAAGCCCTGGCAACTCCTCTCCTATTTAGGTGATGTTCTGCAAAAATATGTTCATATATTATAAAATCCTACATATACTTGTCACATGACAGGTGCAGCAGTTCAGCATGGCATTGGTTGGGTGACAGATTGCGATTCATGGAGTTGGGTCTATGTACTCCAGCGACACTACCAAGTATCTGATTCATATTCACCTCGAAGCAGAGGGGGTGGTCGAGAAACCTGATGTCGTGGGGGCCATTTTTGGCCAGACTGAAGGGTTACTCGGCGAAGACCTGGATTTGCGCGACTTGCAGAGGACCGGACGCCTCGGTAGGATAGACGTCCAGGTAACGAGTAAAAAAGGGGAGACCAAAGGGGAGATCTTTATCGCCTCTTCCCTGGACAGGGCGGAGACTGCGGTCCTTGCGGCATCTTTCGAGACCATCGACCGAGTGGGGCCCTGCGTGGCCAGGGTACATGTGGAGTCAATCGAAGACATCCGGGTGAGCAAGCGGAAGCTGGTTATATCCCGTGCAAAAGAACTCCTGATGGATGCCTTCGAGGAAGGGACCATCGACAGCAACGTCCTGATCGACGAGGTCAGGGAGAGCATGAGGATGGAGAAGATCGCCACCATAGGGGAGGACCAGGTGCCTGCAGGTCCCAATGTCATCGATTCGGATGCTATCATCGTGGTGGAAGGGAGGGCCGATGTCCTCAACCTGCTCCGTTTCGGCATCAAGAATGCGGTGGCGGTGGAGGGGACCCGTATCTCCCGTACTATCGTCGACCTGTGCGAGAAGAAGACTGCAACGGCGTTTTTTGACGGGGACCGCGGGGGGGATCTTATCCTGCGGGAACTGATGCAGGTGGCAGAGATCGATTACGTGGCATATTCTCCCCGCGGGAAGAGTGTGGAGGACCTTGGCCGGAAAGAGATCGTAAAAGCGTTGAGAAATAAAATTCCCGTTGAGTATGTCCGGGAGGAACTGGCTGGCGAGGGTGATGGAGAGATCGCGAACTCGTCTGCGGTCTCCCAAACACATGAGAACGGGCTCAAAAAAAGAAAAGAGAGTGAGACATCTCAGAAGAGAAAGAACCAGGGGAAACAGACGGGGCCGGCACCACAAATCGCGCCACGCACCCTTGCTGATCACCTGGCAGAAGTGAGAGGTTCAGAGTGTGCACGACTCCTCTCCCGCGACTACGGAATCGTTCGCGAGGTGGGACTCCAGGAGTTCGAACAGGTACTCGACAAGATGAACGGGGGTGTCACGGGTATTGTCCTTGACGGGGATGTCAACCAGAGGCTGCTCGATATCCTTGTGGGGAAGGGTCTCGAGTACGTGGCAGCCCGGGAGTATAAGGGCATAATAAAACGTCCAATGTCTGTAAAACTCCTTAAGATCGCGTAATTTGAAAGCGAGGGTTACCTATTTATTCCCTCTCACACAACCCTCTTCTGGAAGTGAGAGGATGCACAAAGAGGAATTGATCACGCTTCACCAGATGCTCTACGAGATCAAGGACTATTTTGAATCCACGAATTCGGACCTGAAGTTCAGCCAGTATTATTCCCTCAAGATCAACCCCTCGCAGCTTCATAAAAGCAAGATGGAGCACAAGTATGCCATCTTCATCCTGGGAAACGAGCTTGCGAATGCCATGAAAGAGGTTGAGTTCTCCGCATCGGGAAGGATTTCGGCAAGGATGAGAGAGCTTGCAGTAAAAACACTAAAAGAGATGGAATACGTCCAATAAGTATCCAATATCCAATTTTCCTGGGTTTGCCCTTCTTATTTTCGTAACAACTTCTCCTGCTCCAGAAGGTATGCCGCGAGTAAATGCGGGATATTCACTCCCATGCAGTGCCAGTTCGGGGTCCCGTTGACCTCCAGAACACAGTAGTCATCGCCGCATGGGAGAAGGTCAACACCACCGTAATCCACGCCGACGGCTCTTGCAGCGGATCCAGCAAGTTCTCCCATCCTGCTGTCAATCTCGACCGGCTTGCCGGTTCCGCCCTGGTGTATGTTGTGGGTGAGGGATCCGGAGGCCCTCGAGATGGCCCCGACGGCTTCGCCGTCGATGACGAATACCCTGAAATCCCTGTCATTCGGGACGTATTCCTGGAGATAATAGGGAGGATTGCCGAGCTGGTGTGGCGATTGGATTAAAAATATCCCATTTCCGTCGAAGCCATACACTGGCTTGACCACAACCTTCCCCAGTCGGTCGATAATATCGGATGCACCCTGCCGTGAGGAGGTGAAGAATGTCCTTGGCGTCGGGATTCCTCTGTGCGATAGAAGGGTACTTGTGAGAACCTTGCTTGCACAGGTGAAGATTGCCAGGGGTGTGTTGATTACCCGGTTGCTGACCGAAAGGGCATGGCATACTTCGAACTGGTGTTCATCCTGCGTAAGGCCGCAGATCCAGATGAGGACTCCTGATAGATGTGTTGAGAAGGGGTCGGTCCCGTCAAGGTCAAGAAATGAGCAGGTGCCTCCCTGCCTTATAATCTCCTTTGCAACCATGGAGGTGGAGTCGTCGCCAGGGATATCGGTAGGTTTCTTGATAATGTGGATCATGAGAGGATGCCCCGCTTAATGATGGTTTGGTTGGAGTCCCGGATGCATAAGGATGACTTATCGGGTCCCTGCAATGGATTGCGATTCAGTCTGTTCCCAGGCATCACATTCTTCATTTCACGCACGAAAACGAGAACAGTATGCGATATTATCCGGACCCGTCGCGGGAAGTGGACCTCTCAAGGCTGAACCGGGTTATTGAAGAGGCATTTGCAGAGCACGCCCATGGCAGGGTGCAGATGCCTCCGAAGGTATATATCACATTTGAGCATGGAGATTTCCGGACCATGCCTGCGTATATCCCATCCCTTGGAATCGCCGGTGTAAAGATCGTGAATGTCCACCCGGAGAATCCTGCCCGCGGTCTCCCCACCGTCATGGCGCTCATGGTCATCCTTGACGTGAAGACGGGGCTGCCGGAAGCTATCCTGAATGCAACGGACCTGACAGACCTCCGGACCGGTGCTGCAGGCGCGGTGGCGGCAAAGTACCTCTCTCCGCGCCCATTGGTGAGCCTCGGCGTGGTGGGATCAGGGCGTCAGGCAAGGGCCCAGATAGAGGCCATCGGGCGGGAGCTGGAGATCCAGGAGGTCCTGGTATGGAGCAGGAGCGAGAAGAACGCCACGGGTTTATGCACGCAGCTTCCGCATTTCGAGTGCCGGAGCGCCAGTCTACCAAGGGTATGCGAGTGCGATCTTCTTGTCACCACCACGCCATCAAGGGCGCCGCTTATCCGTGACGAGTGGATACATGAAGGGATGCATATCAATGCCATTGGTGCGGATGCGCCTGGAAAAGAGGAACTGGACCCGGCGATCCTCCGCAGGTCGAGGGTATTTGTTGACGATCCCGCCCAGGCTGTTCATTCCGGGGAAGTGAACGTACCCATTCGATCCGGCCTATTTTCCGAGCACATGATCGCCGGGACACTCGGCGAAGTCATCCTATCGAAGAAGAAGCGTAATAACCCTGGCGAGATCACCGTGTTCGATTCCACCGGGCTCGCCATACAGGACCTTGCTATCGCATCTCTCGCTCTCGAAAGTAAGGAATGGATAGAACTCAAATTTCCCTGATAAAATAGCCCGGGCTTGTTCCGGGTGACCTGGCCACAGGGAATGATTGGATGGCCTTCACTTGGGAAGTGGGGAGCTATACTTCTTCCAAACAACTTCCCTGTACACGGGGCCGCTGTTATACGTGCAGAATGGTATAAGTGTTCCATCCGGGGTGGCATAATGGATGCAGCAGCGCTGTACACGTGAAAGGTCGTAGTTGTACCTGTCCATGAAATGCATGGAGCCAATGAAGAGGGCATTCCAGTGGAAATCGCGCAGAGCTTCGAAGTTCTGGAAGAGAAGTGTCTTTCCAAATAGTTTCCAGAACTCAGCACTGCTCCCATGCTCGCTCTTTTTAAAGGATTGGTTCATATCCCCGATGGCTTCTATGAGGGCCTTGTACTTGTTGAGTGTGCCACCTTTCCGAAGCTTTGCAGCGGTATCGGTGAGTGCATGCAAGAGGCTGTCCACGTCTACCATCCTGTTCACGGGCGTCATCCCGTCATCGTTCACAAAGACGTAGGTCGCCGCACCGCAGTGCTGGTGGGTGGTGAAGCGTATCTGGGGTTTGCCCGTGTAGGCTTCCACGAAATCCGAGAACGGCACCACGCAGGGAACAGGATAGAAGTCAGCCTTCTTGATAACGCCGGAAGTCTGGTGTTCGATGTCCCCGAGGAGCTCGGGGATGGTGATGCGTCCTCGCTGCATGTCCTCCTTGCTCGCAGCCCCGGTGAAGGCGATAGGCTGGAAGTTGACTCCCCGTACAGCGCGGATATGCTCTGCAGCGAACCGGATAATATCCCCGACCTCGTGATCGTTCCTCCCCTTGATGATGGTGGGCACGAGCACAATCCCGACTCCTATCTCCTCGCAGTTCTTTACCACCTTGGTATCCTGGGATATCTTCGAGTTGGTCTCCCTTGTGACTCCGTCGAAATGGAGATACAGGGTCGAGATGCCTGCATCACGGAGCTCCTCGATGTAGGACGGGTCCTGCGCTAGTTTGATCCCGTTGGTGGCCAGTTGCACCTGGGGGAAACCCATCTCCTTGGCGGTGCGGATGATCTGGGGGAGGTCTTCACGCATGGTGGGTTCACCGCCCGAGAACTGGACAGCCGGTGCGGGGACTGGTCTTTCCTCCCTAAGAACCTTCATCATTTCCACTATCTGCTCAAAAGTGGGCTCATATAGGTAACCGCAGGCCCGTGCATTGGCAAAACAGAAGTCGCAGTTCAGGTTGCAGCGGTTGGTGAGGTCGATATTTGCCAGGAGTGTGCCGGACTTATGGTTGCTGCATATTCCGCAATAATGAGGACAGCTGTCGGGTGGTGCGAGCCGCTGGGGGTTTTCGATGCCGGTCCCCACGGACTCATACTTCTCGAATTTCTTCCATAACTCTGCATCAGACCAGTATATATCCCGGAAATGACCATGTTCCGGGCAGGAGCGCTCCAGCCAAACCTTTCCATCCTCCTCCACCACGGTTGCTTCCAGCACCGCGTTGCAGGTCGGGCACAGACTCCTGGTCTTCTTCAAGATAATGGGCATGTCCACCAATCCACCGTAGAATTGATATCTTCTGGGATATCTTAATGCTTATAATTACTCTTTATTACAACTGTCTGGAGAGCATATTATTAGTCCTGATTACCTCATAATATCATTGGTTTCCGCGTTATGGTGCATGCTGCCGGCTTATGTACCCAATTCAGTGGCAGCAGCGCTCGGTGGCGGAATTCCAATCGATAATGGCAGGAATTTCACGGACGGGCGGAGGCTCTTTGGAGATGGAAAGACATATCGCGGGTTCTTTATCGGGGTGGCGGGAGGTATCCTGGTGGGATGGGTGCAGATCTGGCTCCAGGGAGTATTCTCTCTCTCCTTTCTCCCGGTCCAGACATTCCTCTCTGTTGCACTCCTGGCTTCTGGTGCGCTCCTCGGGGACCTGGCAAAGAGTTTCTTCAAACGGAGGCTTGGAAAGGCCAGTGGGGAGCGATGGCCGGTTGCAGACCAGTATGATCTTGTTGCGGGGGCTTTCCTGATGCTCGCACTCTTTGATCTCCCCTGGCTCCTGCAAACCGTCACGCTCCCGGTACTCTTCTGGATACTCGTACTGACCCCTATCCTCCACAAGACCGCAAATGTGATTGGCTACCTCACCGGAGTGAAAGATGTACCATGGTGACGAGAATCGCACAATTGCTGGATGAACATGGTGCCGTGGAATACGGGGATTTTCTCCTGGCATCAGGCGCCAGGAGCACGTATTACCTGGATATCAAGAAAGTGGTCACACAACCGGAGGCGCTGAGGGAGATAGGGGCGACGATAACCTCCAAATATACTTTCGATGTGGTGGCGGGAGTTGCCGTGGGGGGAGTGCCCCTGGCGGTCGCGGTCTCCCTGGCAAGCGGGAGGCCCTTTGCAATCATCCGCAGCCAGGAGAAGGGTCATGGCAAATCAGGAAGGATAATTGGAAAAGTCCAGGGAATGCGGGTTCTCCTGGTCGAGGATGTGACCACCTCCGGGGGATCGGCGCTCTTTGGCGTCCAGGCGCTCCGGGATGCCGGGGCCAGCATCGATACGGTGGTCACCGTGGTCGACAGGGAGGCGGGGGCGTATGAACTCCTCAAAAAGAACAGCGTTGTCCTCGACGCCCTTGTAAAGGCGACCGACCTCATCAGGGCACCGGGACACGTTGGAAAGGCGAAGAGGGTCGGGTCAGGTCCATGACGGTCAAGATTCTGGTTGTGGGAGGGGGGGGCAGGGAACATGCCATCACGAGGGCACTGTCCCGCAACAGCGATGCAGAGATCTATGCGGTGATGGCCCGTGTAAACCCGGGCATATCAGGGCACTGCAGGGAAATCCTCATCGAGAAGGAGATAAACATCCCTGCCGTTTCGGCATTTACCAGGAAAAAGTCGATAGATTATGCGATTATCGGCCCCGAGGCCCCACTCGAGGCCGGAGTTGTGGACAGGCTTGAAGCGGACGGGATCCCCTGCATGGGCCCCACGAGGGCGGCTGCCCGGCTCGAGACGGACAAGGCCTTCTGCCGGGAAATGATGGATCGGCACGGGATTGCCGGATGTCCGCGCTACCGGGTCTTTCGTTCTGCCGATGAGGCTGTCCGGTTCCTGCAGGGATACGAGGGTGACCTTGCAATCAAGCCCATCGGACTTACCGGGGGAAAAGGAGTCCGTATCATGGGGGAACACGTGGACCGGAAAGGCGCGATCGACTATATCCGGAGCCTCCAGTCGGGCATCGTGCTTGAAGACCGGCTTGTCGGAGAGGAATTCACCCTCCAGGCATTCACCGATGGCACCCACCTGGTCCCGATGCCGCTCGTGCAGGACCATAAAAGGGCCTATGAAGGTGACGAGGGCCCGAATACCGGGGGGATGGGATCGTATTCCATGCCTGACCACGGCCTTCCGTTCGTGACAGACGCGGACAGGAGATCGGCAATGGAAATCATGAAATCGGCGGTCGCAGCGATGAAAGAAGCGGGTATCCCGTACCGGGGCATCCTCTACGGGCAGTTCATGAATACCAGGGACGGACCGATGGTGATAGAGTTCAATGCCAGGTTCGGCGACCCCGAAGCCATGAACGTGCTCTCGCTCCTGGAAACGGACCTTTGCGGGATCATCGAGCGAAGCATCGATGGCACACTCTCGCACGGGAATGTCAGGTTTGCGAAGAAAGCCACCGTATGCAAGTATCTCGTCCCCGAGGGGTACCCGGATTCCGCAGTTGTCGGCCAGCCGGTCATGCTCGGCGACTATAACCCAGCTCTCCTCTATTATGCCAACGTGGAAGAGAAGAAGGGGACTCTCTACACGCAGTCCTCCCGCACCATGGCTTTCGTTGGGATGGGGAACACGCTCCAGGAAGCGGAGGAGATCGCCGAAAGCGCGGCATCGCAGGTGAAAGGGCGGGTATGCCACCGCAGGGATATCGGGACTGCTGCACTCCTTAAAAGGCGGATAGATCACATGAAGGAGCTCCGATGAAACGCGATCTTATCTCTATCCTGGATATTACGGCAGCTGAACTTGATGAGCTGCTCGAGCAGGCTGGACGGCTGAAGCGGATGCGAAATGAGGGAAAGCCCCATCTCTATCTCCCGGGAAAAACCCTTGCCATGATCTTTGAAAAGTCTTCCACCCGCACCCGGATCTCATTCGAGGTCGGGATGACTGATCTTGGCGGAACGGCCCTCTTCCTGAATGCACAGGACATGCAGATCGGGAGGGGAGAAGAGATCAGGGACACTGCAAGGGTCGCTTCGCGGTACGTGTCAGGGGTGATGATCCGCGCCTATCGTCATGCAACTATCGAAGAGTTCGCCCGTTATGCGACTATCCCGGTCATCAACGGCCTCTCGGATATGGAACATCCCTGCCAGATTCTTGCAGATGTCATGACTATCCGGGAACATTTCAGGGACAGGAAGGGTCTACGGGTGGCGTGGGTGGGGGACGGGAACAATGTCTGCAACTCTCTCATCCTCTCTACCATACTGACAGGGATGGAGATCAACATCGCTTCGCCAAGGGGATTCGAACCCCCTGTCCAGGTAGTGGACACCGCGCGGCGAAAAGGGAGCAAGGTTGCCCTGGTCCGTAATCCAGAAGAAGCCGTAAAGGACGCCCACGTGGTGGCGACAGATACCTGGGTGTCGATGGGAACCGAGAAAGAGCGGGAGGCCAGGATGCAGGCATTCAAAGGCTTTACCATCGATGGGAGACTGATGGATCTGGCCTCTTCTGACGCGATTTTCATGCACTGCCTCCCGGCCCACCGGGGCCAGGAGGTCGCTGACGAGGTTATCGAGGGGCGAAAAAGCGTGGTCTTTGATGAGGCGGAAAACCGTCTCCACGCCCAGAAAGCGCTCCTCGTGTTCCTGATGCATGATGATGCAGTAGGGCAGAAGAGAAAGTGAGCAAGGGCTTCACCCCTCCTATCCCCCCACGGGCTCCAGCCCCTGACCCGGGGCGACCTGACCGGCCGTCGGAATCATGAGTATCATCGGAGGGGAGGGTGAAAATTCCCCACCCCCAACAATTGCGAGTGTTCCATCAGTCCCTGATTACTTCGTGGTAGAACCCGTTCCTCTCCTCCACGAAGAGGACAGCCCTATGATTGCGGCGGCTGGGCTTTGGGAACTTTTTAAAACGGATGGTCCCACTGTCAATCTGCTCCCCTCCCGTTGTAAACACTTCATCGACCCCTGCCAACATGAGTTCCTTGACAGAGGCCTCATGCATGCATTCCCGGAGCCTCCCTTTTGCCACGTACCTGCCGTCGTTTCCCGAAGCCGCAAGGCCGAGGCCTGCCAGGGCGCCGATGATTCCCTCATCCGTTCCACCAAGTCCGACCAGGGATATACCTGACCATCTGGCAAGAGCCATTGCATCCGCCCGGGAGAGGACCCGTTGTTTTGCATCCTGCCCGAACGCGACCACATCCGGCCGGATCTTTTCGAGCGATTCCACGGCAAGCCCCGGGTCGCTCCCCAGGATGAAGTCATCGAGCATCATGCTGCTCACTTCCCGCACGAGGTCGGGAATATGCATGCCGTTGCAGGTATCCAGGTGAATGACTGCACAGCTGTTGTGGGATGTGTAAGGGATGTCCGGGTGCACAAACAGCTGGTGCCTCGTCACCCCGGCGACAGCCCCATAGGAACTGAGTTCACCGGCAATGGCCCGGGCAAGCCTGCCGGTCCCCCGGCTCTCTTTGGTATCGGTATCGTCGATGGCAATGAGGATGGTCATGGAAGTCACAACAGGAAAACTTCCCTTCTTTTATGTTCTGGAAAAGATAATAAAATTCCGTTGTAGGGATATCCTTCCCCGGTTTGGGCGACCACCTGTAAAATGATATACGTGCGTATTCTTTTTCCCCATTTATCTGATCGAAACTGGAAGAATCGCACAAACCTTTATAAGCCAGATATATGAGTATGATGTAACGCCTGGAGTTCAGCGTTCGGTACTCTTCAACGGGGGGGTTGGGGGTGCAGATATGTCAGTTAAGTACAACACCAAAAGATCTTCTTTGGCGTGTTACCCTGTTAAAAATTGAGAGTGTATATCATGGCATGCGAATGTAAAAAAGTAGATGAGAGCGACTTCTGCAAGGATGTTGCTCATCCGGGATGGGACGACCCCATCCTTGGCACCGCATATTCAACATTTCCCGCAGATCAGAAAATGGGGCCATGTGTTTTTATTGCGTGCCTTTCTGCGGTGGGATGGGTATGGCCGCTCGTAACAGAACCGTTTAAATGCAGAAATGCTTCAGGTACCGATGCGCATGGGATAAGGACCTATACAATCCCATTCAGATTTCCACAGGCAACTTATCCTGTTGAAGAGAAAGTAGCACTAAACGCTGGAAGTTACTGTTATTCACACTCCAAGAATCTAAAGGAGTTATGGGTCGCGTTATACGAGAAAGCATACGTAAAAAAGTTGACAGGTGGGAATAAGTGTGATTCCTATCTCAACACTCCATTCCCTGTAACCCCCATGGATCCCCTCAAGCATATTACAGGATATAATGGTAATAGTGAGCTCGTTTCGGCTAACATTTATGGAAAGATCACGGACAAATGTTATAAAAATAAGACAAAATATGCAACCGTGGTGTGGAGCCTTAACCACGCCTACACGGTCCTGGGATACATGGTGTCTGGCGGGACGGAATACCTCGTTTTAAGGGACCCGACCAACGCGAACGCGTTTATCCGGAATGACATCATCGAGAACACCAACTGGGAAATCGAGGATCATTTTTACTGGAACCCTGCAACGGGAAGGCAAGGGGGTCGCGGGGCTCTTGTCGTTACGCTTTCGAATGGCATATTTGCCCTTAAACACGACAAAGTGAAGGATTATTTCCAGGGAGCCGCATGGTCGGGACCGGTTTGACCTGAATCATCATATCACACGGAGGTGTATGCCAGATGTTTCCGGATCACCAGGAAAAAACAGGGGAGTATTACCTTCGTTCCCTCGTAT